>Ga0073928_10002207_pt1 | contig 34479 bp, 29 predicted proteins | sample PaiPotPPA55metaG_FD_76969 | JGI IMG/M metagenome (GOLD analysis project Ga0073928, IMG submission 76969) | Iron sulfur acid spring bacterial and archeal communities from Banff, Canada, to study Microbial Dark Matter (Phase II) - Paint Pots PPA... ...
ACACTGACTATCTCATCCGTTGTGTCCACGATTCCCCTTCGTGGACACAAACAATAGTGCCCACAAAGGCCATCTTGCTCGACTACTCCCACTTCGCATAGACGGTTAGAATCGGACGCTTACCCTTAAACTACATTTCTTCAGATTGATTTACGCGCCCGATGATTTTCGCGCGAAGGACTAGGAAGGCCGGCGATCTATCGCCGGAGCCGAGCTGAATTTCACGATTTCCGCGCCGAACCCGATTCGCCCGTCCGCGTACGCCTCATTTTTCACGTGCACGACACGCGCCGTACAATGCATCTCTTCGGATTCGCCTCCGGTTACTTCTCCGGGGATTCGCACGGTCACTTCGATGGGCATGCCGACCTGTAGCGGCGCCGATGAGGCAAAATAAAATCCGCCCCGCGAGACATTTAGCACTTCCGTGAAATGTTCGCTTTTATCCGCGGCCACCCCTGTCGAACGGAATCGCAAGGGGGTGCGATGATTGTGGCGGGTAAGATGTCTGCGTTCTGCACCAGGCATATTTGTCCTCCTCTAGCCGAGGGAGGTGATAACGCGGCCCTCGCGCGTTGGAGAAGGGGTATCTCAGCGTAGCAGACCCAGTTAGCGGGTCAAGCATCAATCCTTGGTACTAGAGGTACTCCAATGCCTGGCCCGCAAAGTCCTAGCCGCGCTACGGCTTTGCAGAAACTTTGTCGAGCAGCAGATACTGTTCGCGATGGGAATCCGGAGCCGCGTGCGGTTTAGCGACCAAGTGCATTACGTCATGCGTATCTTTTTCGCCGTAGCGCGGCCACTGCGGCAGTCCTGCCAGGTTCGGATTGCCAGTCTTTGCAAAGTTCGTCCAGTACGAACCCATTTGTTCGGATAGTTCGTAGTCTTCAGGCCGCCACGGAAGTTTTTTGGAGTCGAGCATTCCAAACACAAATTCGATTTCGGCCGAGTGGTAAGCCCGGGCACTATCCGTCGAAGCAGGCGCACCAGCCGCGGGAGGCGCCAACGGCGGTGCTTGGTCAAACTCATACCTGTAAACGGCGGCATCGCCCAACTTCGCCTGCATTTCGATCCACTTCCATGTGCCATAGCCGATAAAGTTCGCCGTGGCCAGCAGGTCGGCCGACTTCTTCGCTTGCTCGTCCGTTTCACCCGGAAAGGCCTTCATCACGTCGGGCGCCTTTTCTCCAAACATCTGCGTGATTTTCTTCGCATAGTTTTCCTTGGTGGCAGGGTCGGTTCCGAAAAACGTGTGGTAATTCCCCTCGTCGTGGTTCCATCCCGCGAGCAGCGCCACGTGCGCTTCGTTGCCTCTCGCATAAATCTCGGCGGGGCTTTCAGGGAAAAAGTAGCTGTCAATATTCGGACCGAAGCGGAATGCGTTCTTATCTTTCGAGGCAGCGTCGAGCGTCTGCTGCGCGTTCATTGCGCGCAATTTTTCCAGCGTGTCTGCTCCAATCGATTGTGCAAATTTGACGCCATCCTGTTCGCTTTCCGGCAACGGTTTCGCGCTGAGCGTCCTTCCGAAGAAGGCGCCGCTTTCTCCGATCGCGCGGTGGATCAATGCCTTGGAAGTCGGCGAAGCCATCAGTGCGCTCACCGAAAACGATCCGGCCGACTCTCCGAAAATTGTGACGTTCTCTGGATCACCGCCGAATGCGACGATGTTTTTGCGAACCCACTGCAGTGCGGCTGCCTGATCCTGCAAACCGTAATTTCCCGACGCGTGATGCGGAGATTCTTTAGTCAGCTCCGGGTGCGAGAAAAATCCAAAAATTCCCAGCCGGTAGTTCATGCTCACAACCACCACGCCTTTGTGCGCCAGATGTTCACCGTCCTGCCGCGGCTCGGAAGTGGCGCCAGCCTGAAAGCCGCCGCCGTAAATCCAGACCATTACGGGCAGCTTGGCATCCGGCGAAGCTTTCGGTGTCCACACATTCAGATACAAACAATCTTCGCTCGGGGCTGCATCGCGAAACACCATGTCGCCAAATACATTCCCTTGCATGCAACGCGCGCCGAACTCGGTCGCCTTTCGCGCGCCCTTCCAAGCCACTACAGGCTGCGGCTCTTTCCAGCGCAACGCACCAACCGGCGGCGCGGCGTACGGAATCCCTTTGAAAATTTGCACCTTGCCATCCGTGCTCGCCGAACCCTCCACGGTTCCGGCTTCCGTGCGCACCTGAGCCGCCACCGCATCCGTCATTCCCGTCAGAAACAGCACGACAACAAACGTTCGCATCGCGCGCCCAATGCTCTTCGCTTGAATATTCATCTGCTCTCCTCGGTTCCCTGCTCTTCGTTCTTTGAAAACCGCGATGATAATACCTCCCAATAGCCGCGCGAAACAATTCTCATTCTTCGTAAATTCTCGCCTCGCGGTAATCGTGCGCAACCTGGCGGGAAGCCTCCATCTTGATTCGGTGCCACATTGGCCTGCCTACGCATTTGTAAATCTTCGCCATCGAATCCGGAACAAGCGCTCGGTGTGCAATAATCGTCAGCGCGCCGCTGCACTCGCGGCTGTGAAAAATCTCATTGATGCCAGGGCACTCCCATGAGCACAGCGCCACAAGTCGAATCCACGAATTTTCAGCCGCCCAGTTGGGACGCCATCTGTGAAGCGCATGCGCGTATCGCTTCACGCATCCACCGGACTCCTGTTCTCACTTCGCAGTCGATCGACGCCATCGGTGAGGCGCAATTTTTCTTCAAGTGCGACAACTTTCAAAAAACGGGGTCGTTCAAAATTCGCGGTGCGGCGAATGCGATCCTTTCGCTGACCGATGCCGAAGCCGCTCATGGCATCGTGACGCCCTCGAGCGGGAACCACGGAGCCGCTATCGCCTGCGCCGCCGCGTGGCGCGGGGTTCCTGCATATATCGTGATGCCAAAAAATGCGCCGGCGGTGAAATGCCGCGCGGTTGAGAGCTACGGCGGCCGCATCACCTTTTCCGAGCCGACGATCACCTCGAGGCAGGAAACCTCCACGCGCGTACAGGCTGAAACCGGAGCCATTCTGATTCATCCTTACGACAACGACCGCATCATCACCGGCCAAGCCACCGCGGCAAAAGAGTTGCTAGAAGAAGTGCCGGATATCGACGCCGTTTTTACGCCTGTCAGCGGCGGCGGGCTGCTCAGCGGAACCTGCCTGACTGCAAAAGCCATGCGAGCTAACATCCGCATCATTGGCTGCGAACCGGCGCGGGCCGATGACGCTTACCGCTCGCTCGCCACAGGGATTCTCCAATCGCTCGATTCGAGCGACACGATCGCCGACGGGCTTCGCGCCTCGCTCGCTCCGAGGACATTTGCCATCTTGCGGCGTCACCTCGATCGAGTCCTCCTTGTCAGCGAAGAAGAAATCATCGCTGCGATGCGGCTCGTTTGGGAACGCATGAAAATCATTATCGAACCGAGCAGTGCAGTCGCCATCGCTCCGCTGCTTCGCCCGGGAGCCATCGCAGAACTCAATCTGTCCGCACGTGCAGATAGTGCGCCGCCAAAACTCGGAATCATCTTCTCTGGCGGCAACGTGGACTTCTCCACCCTACCTTTTTGAGCGCAGCTGCGCTTCGGGTGAGGCGACAGCGATCTGCCGATTGAGATTTTTGTGATTTGGCGACGGAAATGGAGTTAGCTGGTGGCTTGGTCGGGCATCCCGTCACATGGGGAGGCCGGATCTGGTCTTTTCAGGCTGGGTTTCCTCACTGCCTCTTCGTTTTCCTTGCAGCAGGACCAAATACCCTCCGAGTCCCAGCGCCAGTAAGCCGAGGATTCCCGGAACGAATTTGGCTATTTGTTCTCCCTGAGTTGGAGTTGCCGGAGCCTGACTGGGGCTGCCGGACTGTTGTGCCGAAGAGAAAAGAATGTACGCCTGCAGTACGAGAAGCAGGATTCCCAGCCCCGCGAGTGCGCCACCCTGAACTTTGGCAAATTGCATAGAAACTCCTTTGTCCGATCATCCATGCTCGTAGGGCTTGAGTCTAGGCCTCGCAAATTGTGAAATCAATACGGGGTTTATCTGAAACCTCGAGAGCCTCAAGGAGCCGCTTTGCGTAGCCTAGACGGATATCGGTGGGGGCAGCCAACCGCGGCGTGAGCAAGCTCATGCGGGCCGCTGACACAAAACTCCGTTTGGCTCCAAGAGGCTAATCTGCCTCCTCTTGCCACGCACGGAGCGAATAGCCTGACCTTTACCGGACGTCTAGCGCTAGTTCGGGCCGCGGGAATGAAGCATCCCGTGATGATTTTGCACCATCCAATGGTTTAAATGTGAAAGGCCGAAGGCAGAGCTTGAGCAGGCTCCAGATCGGGCGAAACAAATTCCCAGTCGCCGGGTTATTAATTTATTACAGGCTGGCTTCCGAGGAGCTACACGGAAGTCAAGGTAACTTCGTCAGATGTCTTGTGGATTAAAGGAATAAAGCGCGCGCACTTGCAGTCAAGATATGAGGAGCTTGTGTTTGCCGGAAATTCGGGGATGAGCTGGGGTGGTCAGCAAGAAAGCCTGGGGGTAGCGCCACTTATCGGAGTGCGGAGCAAGTTATTGAAAAGGTTGGAAAGTATTTGTGGTAACCTTTCCCTTAGTTTCCCGGGAGAATTCGCTTTCGGGCCGAGCCTCTGCCATACCAATGAATTAGCAAGAGAGCTGATCTCTTAATGATGCGGCCGCTCCCCCCGGACCGATGGCGGTTTCTAGAACTGCATACCAAATATGCCGAGTGGGCGGACCATGAAAAAAACTAGCACAATCATTCTTAAGTATTCCCTGCTGTCTTTGGCCATCCTTTTTGCGTTTCCTGGCTTGCGCGTGGCGGCGCAGACGAAACCGGACAGCGCGTCGGCCACGCAGTCTGTGGCGGTTCCCGCACGAATCACCCAGGCGATTGACGAGACGCAACTGGTACGGCTGAAGGGCAACGTACATCCGCTCGCGCGGCCAGAGTTTGATCAGGGTATCGTCTCTGACGCCACACCGATGAAGAGGATGATGCTGCTTTTGCAGCGAAGCCCTGCGCAGGAAACCGCGCTACGGCAGCTGATGGATGAACAATTAAGCAAGGAGTCCCCCAATTTTCATAAATGGCTCACCCCGCAACAGTTTGGCCAGCAATTTGGGCCCGCGGACGCGGACATTCAGACAATTACAGACTGGCTCACACGGCAGGGGTTCCAGCAGATCAAAGTGGGAGCAGGTCGCACGGCCATCGAGTTTTCCGGAAACGTGGGGCAGGTACGGAACGCATTTCACACCGAGATCCATCAATTCAAGGTGAATGGCGAAGCGCGACAGGCCAATGTGAGCGACCCGCAGATTCCTGCGGCGCTAACCTCCGTCGTGGCGGGCATCGTATCGCTGCACAATTTTCCCAGGAAGTCATTCAAGCGCGACGCGGGAATTCACTCGGCGACCCGGGACAGTCAAGGGAACCCGCAGTTCACGACGACTTCAGGGTGCGGAACAAACAACGCACAACCGTGCTACGTCCTCGGCCCGGCGGATTTTGCGAAAGTCTACAACATCCCTTCCTCGCTCGATGGAACAGGCCAGCAGATCGCGATCGTGGCCGACTCAAATATTAACCCGCAAGACGTGACCGATTTTCGAACCTTGTTCGGCCTTCCTCTAACCAATCCTCCTAACATTATCCTTGACGGGCCGGACCCAGGAGTGAACGGGGACGAAGGCGAGGCGGATCTGGATGTGCAAGTGTCGGGCATGGTTGCTCCGAAAGCCACGATCAATCTTGTGGTGTCGGAAAGTACTCTGACTGCGGCGGGCATCGACCTCTCGGCTTTCTACATCATCGATAACAATATCGCGCCGGTGATGAGCGAGAGTTTCGGCGCCTGCGAATCCGCGTTAGGAACAGCGAACAACGGGTTTTACAACAGTCTTTGGGAGCAAGCCGCAGCGCAAGGAATCACGGTGACGATTTCATCGGGCGACCCAGGCTCCGCGGGGTGCGATGACTTCAACACGGAGGCGGCCGCCACCCTGGGACTCGCAGTAAGTGGATTAGCCTCCACCCCGTTCAATGTGGCTGTAGGCGGAACGGATTTCGACGACGTTGGGAATCAGACGGCTTTCTGGAACACCACGAACGTCGCCGGAACTCGGGAGTCCGCTAAGGGTTACATCCCCGAAACCACGTGGAACGATTCCTGTGCGGCAACCGCAACAAGCACGACGCTCAACACTGTTTGTCCAAGTTCAAACACGAACCTAAATAACATTGTTGGTGCCGGCGGCGGGCCGAGCTCCGTTTATGCCAAGCCCGCGTGGCAGAACGGAATCATCCCGAATGGTATTGCTACAGGTGACAACCATCGCTATCTTCCGGATGTTTCGTTGTTCGCAAGTGACGGACCACAGAGTCTGAGCTTTTATCTGACATGCCAGGCGGATGCTGTCCCTGCTGGTCATCCACCTTCTTGCGCCTCAAGCGGTACCTTTAGTTTTGGAGGCGCAGGGGGCACATCCGCTTCTTCTCCTGCGTTCGCCGCCATCATGGCGTTAATCAATCAGAATAACGGCCGCCAGGGCAACGCCAATTTCGTGCTCTACAAGATCGCACAAACGGCAAGCAATTCCTGCAATTCGAGCGGCCGAACGGACCCGACGCAACCACCGCCAGCGGGATGTGTGTTCAATGATGTAACCAAGGGGAACAACTCTGTCCCCTGTGTTGGCGGCGTGAATGCAACGAATTGCAGCAGCCAGACCGCTGGTACTACTGGCGTTCTTGTGAGCCCGGCGTCACCGACCACACCGGCATGGACGGCAGCAACTGGGTACGACTTGGCGACAGGGCTGGGTTCGGTAAACGTGGCCAACCTGAACACGCAATGGCCCCTGGCGGTTGGCACTTTTAAGGCCACAACTTCCAGCCTCACGCTCAACGGAGCAACAACCACGGTCACGATCACGCACGGGGCCTCCGTTACAGCCACCGCGACAGTGGCAGTGGTCAGCCCTGCGACTGGAACACCAACGGGAGATGTGTCGCTACTGGGACCCCTGGGAACAATAAATTCGGGAATCAACTTCAACAACCTTACGGGTACCACTCCAGACACGGCGAATCTGATCACGACATCTTTACCAGGAGGGAGTTACAACGTAACGGCGCACTACGCCGGAGATGGGACATTTGCTCCCAGCGACTCGAATGCGGTAGCTGTAGTAGTGAGCCCTGAGAACAGCCGGCTTCAAATGAGCGTCGTGACGCTGGATTTTAACACTGGAAACATTCTGAACGCGAATGCCACTACCTATCCGTACGGCTCCTTCACCTTTTTGCGTTTCGATATTCTCAATAGCTCGGCAAATCCCTGCCAGAGCTTGGTGACTGGCGGCACGCTCACGGGATGTGCGGTCGACGCAACGGGGACAGTGATGGTCACCGACAACGGCATTGCACTCGATGGCGGGACCTTCAAGATCAACAGTGCGGGAAGCGCCGAGGATCAGGCCCTGCAGCTCGCCGTGGGCATGCACGCACTCTCGGCGACCTATTCGGGCGACGTCAGCTACAAACCGGTAACCACGCCAGTAACTGACGCCATTACCGTCTCGAAAGCGACGCCAACGGGGATTACGCTTATGTCGGACCGCACCACTGCGACTACGGCGCAGACAGTGACCTTGACGGCGACCATTGCGACAACGAGCGTGGGCGCAGGGCCATCGGGAACGGTTACGTTTTCCACCTGTGGAACACCGCCGTGTACGGCGCCACTTGTGCCGGCCGCAGGTACATCCAGTACGTTTGCTTCCGCAACCGCGTCCCTGTCAACGATCTTCACCACACCCGGGACAAAGACAATTACTGCGACTTACGCTGGCGATGCGAACTACAATGGGACCGGTCCGTCGACGGCTGTGACGGTCACGGTGACACAAGCAGTCGTTGGGACCTTCACCGTGTCCTACAGTCCTCAGCCTTTGGTGCTTAGCTCGGCGACAGGGGCGGCGGTGCCGCTTACGGTTACCGTGACGCCCGCCGGTGGTTTCATTGGGACCGTGGCGGTGACGGCGTCAACCTTGCCACCGGGCGTGACGTGCACGCCCTCTCCACTCAACATCAACGTGACCGGAGCGGCCGCTGTCACAGGCCAGTTGAGCTGTATGGTGGCGGCGACGTCAACGACTTTGACGGCTTCTAATGCTTCGCAGGATCGGATATTGGAAGCGAAGACGACAACTACGCCTGCAACGGGGGGCAAGGGATGGTGGACGCTGAGCGCTGGAACGGGCTTTGCGGCGCTGTTCTTGTTGTTCCTGCCAGGCGGGCGCAAGAAGTATCGCGCGGCGCTTGGACTGGGCCTCGTGTGCATACTGAGCCTCACGATGGGATGCAGTAGTACCGGCAGCGGAGGCGGCGGCGGTGGCGGCGGGTTAACGGCTACGATTACAAAATTGACCGCTACCAGTGGGAAGGTTGCCTCCGGGACGGCGTTCTCGTTTAGCGTAGCGGTTACTGGCGGAACGCCCGCGGGAATGGTCCAGCTGTTCGACAACGGAGCGATGATCGGAACGGCAGCCACCGTGGCTGGCGGGACTGCGACTCCCACCGCGACGCCACTGTCCGTGGGGACACACTCCATCAGCGCGCACTACTTGGGCGACACAACTACTCTGGCGTCAGCGAGCGGTACGCTCAACTTGACAGTAACGGGCAGCACGACGATAGCTATCACGACGAATCCGCCCGCTACGCCTGCCGCGCCGGCGATCAACGTTACGATCCAGTAGTCAACTTAGATTAAAACAAGTATCGAGCGGCTTCGATTTTTTCGAGGCCGCTTTTTTTTCGTTGAAATAACGGGGAAGGCGAAGAACAACCAAGGAGTCATATACAGAGTTCACGGAGGACACAGGGAGCACGGAAAAGAAACAGTCCAAGCTGAATGTTAACGCTGTGGTGGCGGGGATGGCGTCAGTTGACGTCGGGTGGAAAGAAGATGCCCCAGAAATTGGGCGAGGGCGTGGTGAACTCGATGGGAACTTGAGAGCCTTCGTGGCTCGTTTGAGGCGGGCGCACTACGCGGGCTTCGACCTTGCTCTGAGCTTTGGGATTTTCGATGGCGATCTTGGTCCCTTCGGCAAGCGGCTCGGGAATAATAAGCATGGCGCCACTGGCACTAACGGTGTGAGTGTGGCCTTCGAGAGTATTCGCTTTGCCAACGACCTGAACCACAACTCGGATCCTGAGGAGCACACGCTGGGCGCGGCGGCGCTCTTCGGCCGTGGGCGGGCGAGTCGAAATAACTCTAGCGGGAGACAAGGACGGTTTGGCGTTCGGGTGAGGTTTCACAGCTCAAGCCCCCAAAAGTCCATCTCCGGCGCGACGAGTTCGACGCCGTACTCCCAGCCGTCGGGGCGTGGAACGCCGCGCCAGACTACTACGGCTGCGTTGCTAGTGTCCGTGGCAAGATTAGTGAGCGCGAGGCGATGTTCGAGCTGAAGCTCCTGCTCCAAAACCACCATGCAGCCGTACGGGTTGACGACGCGGGTGTGGGCTTCTACTCTGAAGCGCTTGCCGGCCTCGCCGTCCCATTCCAGGCGGACGGGAACGCGGGAGTTCATGCGGCGGCCGCGGCGTTTGTCGCCGTGGCACCCGTCTATCACCTTGGTCTCACGCGTCTTGACCGGCATTTTTGCCTCTGGAAGCCATGCTAGAGTTGGTGGGAAAAACGGTCAATGGTACGGAAGAGTTGAGGCGCACGAGTGGATAGCTGTACGAAAGTACAGGGTGGGACGGCAGGACAGGGGATACTTGAGAAACCTAATCGTAAACGCGGATGACCTGGGGTGGACGGAAGGCGTCAACCGGGGCATAGCCGAGGCGCATTCGAACGGCATCGTGACGAGCGCTTCCCTGCTGGCCAACGGCGCGGCGTTTGCGTCGGGCGTGGAGCTGGCACGGACAACGCCGGGGTTGGGAGTGGGCGTACATTTGAATTTGAGCGATGGCAAACCGGTGGCGGACCGACAATTCGTGTCTACCCTGCTGAACGAGCGGGGCGAGTTGGAGGGCAGGCCGGAAGGTTTGCTGCTGAGGCTAGCGCGGCGGAGCGTTTTGTTGGAGGAAGTGGAGCGCGAATGGGACGCGCAGATTCAGAAGGTGCGAGAATTTGGGGTCGAGCCGACGCATCTCGATGGCCACAGGCATGTGCAGATGCTGCCGGGATTTTTTGAAATTGTTTTGCGGCTGGCGAAGAAGCATGGGATTGCGGCGGTACGAATTTCGCATGAAGAATCGAGTTTGCGCGCGGCGCTTTCCGCGGGAGCGAAACAGAAAGCCAGCGTGGTGATGAAGCAGGGGGTGCAGGCGCGGGGACTGAAACTGCTGGCGCCGGATGCGCGCGAACAAGCGGAACGGGCGGGGATTGCGACGGCGGATTATTTCTGCGGGATTGCGCAGACGGGCGAATTGACGCGGGAGGGTGTTTTGCGCCTGCTCGAAATTCTGCCGGACGGCACGACGGAATTGATGTGCCATCCCGGTTTTGTGGATGCGGAGCTGGCAAAATCGGCGACGCGGCTGCAGGCTTCGCGGCAGGCGGAAGTGGAAATATTGACGGACACGGGGATACGAAATCTTGTCGCGTCACAGGGGATTCGGCTGATAGACTATGGATTCGCAGCCCAAGAAGCCTGAGGAAGTCCAGAATTGAAAGCATGAAGAACGATCCGCCTATCCGCTACTCGATTGTCGTTCCGTTTTACAACGAACAGGAAAATATCTCACCGCTCTACGTGAAGCTCACGGAAGTGATGGATGCGATTGGGGAGCGGTATGAATTGGTGTTTGTGGATGACGGAAGCAAGGACAAGACGTTCAAAGTGTTGTCGGATATTTATGAGCACGATCCGCGGGTGAATGTGGTGCAGTTGCGGAGAAATTTCGGGCAGGCGCCGGCTTTGAAGGCGGGCTTCGATTTTGCGCGCGGCGAAATCATCATTTCGATGGATGGAGATTTGCAGCACGACCCGGATGAGATTCCGCGGTTCCTCGAGAAAATTGAAGAAGGCTACGACCTGGTGAGCGGATGGCGGATATCGCGCACGGATCATTGGCTGACTCGACAGTTGCCCAGCCGGATTGCAAACAGAATGATGGCGAAGTTGTCTGGCGTGGATTTGCACGATTTTGGGACGACCTTTAAAGCGTACCGGCGCGAAGTCTTGTCGGAGATTCATTTGTATGGAGAGTTGCACCGGTTTATTCCGGCGCTGGCGAGCTGGGCCGGAGCGTCGGTGGCGGAAGTGCCAATCTCGAATATCGCGCGGAAAAACGGGGAGTCCAATTACGGAATATCGCGAACTGTACGCGTGTTGCTGGATTTGCTGAGCGTGAAGTTTTTGCTGGATTATTCGACGAAGCCTTTGCAATTTTTTGGATTGCTGGGACTGGCGTGCTTGAGCGGAGGAGCAGGAATCGGATTGTGGGTGTTCCTCCGAAAAGCGCTCTTGAATGAAGGACTGCTGGCGAATCATGGGCCGCTGATGCTACTTGGGATGGCGCTGGTGATGGGCGGCATTCAGTTTATGGCCACGGGATTGATCGGCGAGATGCTGGCGCGGACTTATTACGAGTCGCAGAATAAGCCGGTCTACAGCGTGCGCGAGTTTCGCAGCCGGCGGGAAGCGCTGGCTGGGCGCGATGAGCCTCCTCGGACGGCCGGAGCCGGGGGCTGGTAAACCTGCAGGAATTGCGGACAAAATCCACTAGTCAGCTCGAGAACATGCAGCGCGAAGTGCGGGCAGAAATCGCGGTCCCGCGCGTCCACTCACCGGCGAAACGAACACTACTGTTCGTGCTGGGCATCGTGATGTATTGGGGATTGATCTACATCCCTGGTTTGGCGTCGCCGCCGACGATGGACGACGTGGATTCGGAACACGCCCGGATCGCGGGCTAATATTTCTCCGGTCGGCTTGGTGTATCATGAACTTTCACCATCGAGATGCGACCTGAAACTCTGAAATTCATTGTGTGCCCCAATTGCACGGGCGAATTATCCCTGTGTGGCGATGTGTCGGCCTCAGCGGAGGACGGCCACATCATGGCCGGCAATCTCGCCTGCCGTGGCTGCGCCTCGGCATTCGCGATTCGCAACGGCGTGCCGGTTCTTCTCCCCGCAAATCTCGCCAGCGTCAAACTCGAGACCGCTTCGCGCTTTGCGGAGGAATGGACGCGCTGGAGCGATCTTCGGGACTACTACGAACAGGAATTCTTCGACTGGATCGCTCCGCTGACCGCCAAGGATTTCGCAGACCGGCTGGTCTTCGAAGGAGGCTGTGGCAAGGGGCGCCACACCGCCATCGTCGCTTCCCACGGTGCAAAAGCAATTGTCTCGCTGGATCTGGGAGAAAGCGCCTTCGTGGCTTTCGCCCACACGCGCCAATTTCCAAACGCGCACGTCATTATCGGTGATTTGCTGAATCCGCCCGTTCGCCCCGTTTTTGACTTGGCATTTTCCGTCGGCGTTCTGCACCATTTGCCTGACCCCGCCGCCGGTTTTGCGAGTCTGGCCTCGCGAGTGAAAGAAGGAGGGCGCGTCGCATTCTGGGTTTACGGCCACAAGGGAAACGAATGGATCACGCGATTTGTGGATCCAGTGCGCAAGACTATCACTTCGAAATTGCCGGCGCCATTTTTGCGGATCGCCGCAATTCCGCCGGCCGCCATGCTCTGGGCAATCATAAAGCTTTTTTACCGCCCGCGAGCTAACGGAAAAGGTCCTGCGAAACTTCCGTATGGCGATTATTTTGCGGCGCTGTATCACTACCCGTTCGATGAAATTCACGCCAATGTCTTCGACCAACTCGTCACGCCCGTGGCCTACTATTTGCGTGAGGAAGAAGTCCGGCCTTGGATGGCTTCAGGATTCGGCGATGCGACGCTGCGCTCGCATCGCGGTTACAGTTGGACGGGGCTTGCGACAGTTTCGCAGACAAAAGCGGCGGTTGCCGACTAGATGGAACGCAGTCTTCCCGCACCGAAGCACGATCATTTCTACTGGAACCGAACTTTCTCGCGCGTTGAAGATCAATCGCTGGTGCGTCAGCCGCTTTCCTCTGCATTTCAGCATCTTCTCGTTGAAATGGACGACCTGCCGAAGAACGCGGGCGCGCTGCTACGCTTACTTTGGTTTGGTCAAAAATACACTCCGGTTAACGCTATTCCGGTGAAAAGCGGCCGGATAAGCATGGCGCATTCCATGGCAAGTAAGGCCGCCATTAAACACCGCATCGTGCAATTTGCATATCACTCTTGGACTTGATGATCCTATTTCAATGAATGAAACGATGACGAATACAAGCGACGTCAGGCTCGACGACGCAAGCATTCTTACGAGCAAAACCTGGCTCGTATACTTGATTGTCGCGCTGGTTGCCGGGGCGATCTATCTCGGCTGTATCGTGTCGCCGCCGTCGCTGATGGACGATGTCGATGCGGCCGTGGCGCAAGTCTCCAGAAACATGGTCACCTCGGGGGATTGGGTCACCCCGCGCGCGGATGGCATCGCCTTCCTTGAGAAACCCGCCCTGTTTTACTGGCCGATGGCTGTCGCGTTCAAGATCTTTGGCATTCACGACTGGGCGGCGCGCATTCCCTTCGCACTTTCGGCGATCGGGCTGTCCTGCCTGACTTGTGCTTTTGGCATATGGGCGTTCGGACGGAAAGCAGGTTTGTGCGCGGGTTTGTGCATTGGAACGTGCGTCGGACTCTTCTTATTTACGCGAATTGTCATTCCTGATGTGACGTTGACACTCATCATCGCGTTGGCGATGTGGACATTCCTGCGGGCGCTCGACGAAGAGGAGCCGCATCCGGGATGGTGGGCTTTTGTTCTTGCCGTCAGCATCGGGACTGGCGTGATGCTGAAGAGTTTAATCGGCGCGGTTTTTCCAATCGCTACGGGTGTGCTGTACTTATTCGCGACCAAACAATTTTTCGTGGCTCGCACCTGGAAGAGGCTGCGTCCCATCAGCGGATTTTTCATTGCTCTTCTTGTCGCCGCCCCCTGGCACATTCTTGCCACGCTGCGCAATCCGCCTTATTTTTCTCTTTCGCTTCACGGCGGGCCAGCCGAATACCATGGGTTTCTTTGGTTTTATCTCATCAACGAACAGGTCCTTCGATTTCTCAATCTACGCTATCCACGCGATTACAATACGGTTCCCCGGATTTGGTTCTGGCTCTTTCATTTTCTTTGGCTATTTCCCTGGAGCGTGTATTTCCCAGCTATCTTCAAGCTTTCCTTCAAACCCATCGACCGGGCGGGCCGGACGCGGCTGCTGGCGATTTGCTGGATTGGATTTATCATGGTGTTCTTTACGCTTTCAACGACGCAGGAATATTATTCAATGCCCTGCTACCCGGCAATGGCGTTGCTTCTTGGGTCAGCGATGGCCGCGGATAATGAGTGGATTCGCCGAGGAACTCGTGTGCTTTCGGTGATTGCCGGCTGCGCTGGGATCGCCTGCATCACGATTTTTTTTCTGGTACGCAACGTTCCGGCGCCCGGCGACATTTCGTCCGCGCTCAGCCATCATCCCAGCGCATACACGCTCTCGCTGGGCCACATGCTGGATCTGACTTTTGATTCCTTCGCGTATCTGCGCTTACCGCTGCTGCTAGCGGCGATTGCGCTGCTGGGCGGGGCGCTGGCAACGGCGCGCCGGGCCAATCTCCGCGCGTTTCTGGCGGCAGCGCTGATGATGGTTTTGTTCTACCACGCGGCTCGCTTGGCCCTGGTAGTATTCGATCCCTTTCTATCGTCGCGGCCGCTGGCGGAGGTGATCGCAAAATCTTCGGAGGGAACGCTAATAATCGACCGAAACCTTTGGAGTTTGTCTTCCGTCACATTCTATCTGGATCGCAGCGCGTTAATCCTGAATGGCCGGTACAACAACCTGGAATATGGCTCCTACGCTCCTGGCGCTCCGGAAGTGTTCATTGACGACGCGCGGTTCAAGACTCTGTGGCTCGGGCCGCAACGCTTTTACCTTGTCACCTACCAGGCAAATCTCGCACGTTTCGGAGCCCTAGTCGGGCGGGATAATCTGAACACCGTGGCCTCTGGAGGCGGCAAGCTTGTGCTCACCAATCATCCGTTGGAGCACGCCGGCCAGATGCAGCGTGACAATCCATTTGTCCGCAAGCATCAGTATCCGCAGGCTTCTGTGGACTGCGGCGCCGCGGCCCGAAGCGTACTCGCTGTGTGGCTCGACGCCGGGGTATGATTCGCGCGAAGCGGACCAGAATCTCGCTAGAAGCTGTTGCACAACCGGGTTTCGGCCTAATAGAATCAATAACTTAGATGGGTTGTGCAATACGCTCTAGTGAAGCGCACTGGCAGGAAGAGCGTGTATAGCAACCGGCCTTGGAGAGCACGGACGGACACTGAAGCTTTAGCCAGCAAACCACTACAATGAACAATGGCACGTGCGCGGAGCGATTTCGCTCGCGGTGAGTGTCGCGCGGGGAGGTCTGCGTGAACCGAGAACAGTTTTACGCGATTATGGGCGGCGACGGGACGCTGGACTACGAGGTGTACCTGAGCACGAAGACACTGCTCTCCTGCCAACTCGATTACGACAAGCTGTGCAATGCGGACGAAATGCAATTCCAGATCGTGCACCAGGTCGAAGAGCTGTGGATGAAGCTGATGGCTTACACGCTGCTGGATATTGATGAGTATTTGCAGCAAGAGAATACGAATCGCGTGATTACGCTGTTTCGGCGCGTGCACACCGCGCAGAAATTGATGATTCAGCAGTTGGCGCTGCTGGAGACGATGTCGCCGAAGGAGTATCAGGAGATACGCAAGAAGCTGGGGAATGGAAGCGGGCAGGAATCGCCAGGGTTTCGCGTGCTGTTGAAGATGTACCAGCCGATTTGGAATTCGTTCAAAGAAAATTACCTGGACAAGCATGGGCTGACGATCGAGAAGATTTACGATTCGGAGTACAAGCACGGAGATGCGTACATGGTGGCAGAGGAGTTGGCGGAGTTTGATGAATTGTTTCAGAAATTCCGCTACGAGCACATGCAGCTGATTTACCGGACGATTGGATTTGGGTCGAAGTCGCTGAAGGGGCGGCCGGTGGAGATTCTTGAGGATGGCATGCGACATAAGTTTTTCCCGGAGCTTTGGGAGATTCGTGGGCAGATGACGGATCGTTGGGGCGCGGAGTATGGGGTGAAGCGGGATTCGCTGGGTGGGCATTAAAGAGGGGAAGTTGACAGTCGAGAGTTGAAAGTTCAAAACCCTCAGCCAGCCACTTACAGTTCGTGTTCCGTAATCCGTGTTCCCTGATTTGCGGGTCGCGAATGACCGAGCGATCGCTCGCCGGCCATGCCCTTCCGACTGGACGCGCCTTATTGGGAGACTGGAGGGCCTCTCCGTCCTAAGCCCGCGAGACAAATCTCCTGCCCGAAAATTTGGTTAACCATAACCACCCTCCCCCTGGGGTTTTTACGTAAGTGTTCATTCTAAAGATAGATAAAGTGCTTTATTTTGATGCACTTTTGCAAGTGTTCATTCTAAAGGTATTTAGAGTTTGCACCAAAATTGTGCATACTCCAGTGTGTTCCGCCATGCGGCGAACAGAAAACTAATGTCGAAAGCGGACCCAAAAAGCAAAAACGCCAATCAGGAGATTGGCGTTCCCGAGTCGGGCACAATATTACCCAAGGGATATAGTACACGAGGTGTAGCTTTTTGTCAAGCTTAAAGCGAGAAGAATTTTTGGCTGCGCACCAGAAGGTTGTGAAATGGAACTTGCGCGTTGGAGATGAAAGGCTAGCGGGGCGGGGCGAGTTGGCGGTAGTGGCTGCGAAAGAAGAGCAGGGGCTCACCGGGAAATAGATCGGCGCTTTGAACTTCACCTAGGAAAATTGTGTGGTCGCCGGCAATGTAGGAGGCGACGACTCGGCAGACGATTTGGGCGATGGTGTCTTCGAGGAGCGGAATGCCTGCGGGCGTCCAGCGATAGCGAATGCCGAGCTTGGCTTCCGCTTCTGGAGTTTGTTCAGCCTGAGCGAAATAGACGGAAACGGCCTGCTGGTGCTCCTTCAAAACGTTGACGCCGAAGTAGCGGCCCTGTTTGAGAAGCGGCAGAAGATGGCTGCGCTGGTCCACGCAAACGAGAACGAGAAACGGATCGAGCGAGACGGAAGTAAAAGAGTTGGCGGTCATGCCGTAGGCTTGGGCTGGAGATTGAGCCTGCCCTTGACCGTGTGCGCGCGGCGCAGTGATGACGGTGACGCCCGTGGCGAATTGGCCAAGCGCATGGCGAAAGTCGGTTGCGGTGAGAGGAGTGGCTGTCATGTTCGAAGTTTTTGAAGATACCATACTGAGAGGCGTGTGGCGAAAAGGGCAAGTCAGTTTCTGCTTTTAAACAAACCTAACGACTTCTCAACTGTTTCTTGGCCTGTTTGAGCAATCTTGTCGCATCTTCCACACCGGCCTCTGAGACCCAATTCGACTCGCACACTTTTTCTAAATGGCGAATGGCTTTGGCCGGCTTGATCTCGTTCTGAAGGTAATATTTGGCGATTTCCAAATTTGATTCGTCATCTCCCAAACGGACCGCTTTCTTAAACCAGTCCAATGCGCGCTTTGGATTTTTGTCGTTCCGCAACAGAATGCCAATGTTATGGGCTGCGCTCGCCATTCCATGTCGATAAGCGCGCTTGTACCAGTAGAGCGCTGCTTTGCGATTACGGCGAACTCCCGTGCCGTCATCGTAGTAGTTCCCAACATTTAGCTGGCAGCCGGTTTCCCCAGCCTTCGCACCTGCGAGGAAGAGTCGGAAAGCTGAGCGCAGGTGACCACCCTCCTCCATTTGTCCAGCCCGAATGAATATTTCGTCAAGATCGGACTTGCGAGAGCGCTTAGTTTGGGGCTGTGATTTGATCATGAGGAGAAATCCTTAGAGGGCGAGGAGGGCGCGGGCTAGTTTGCGTTTTTGGGCGCGGGTGCGCATGACGGTGGGGAGGATGGCGACTTTCATGCCGAGGGCGCGGATGGTGTGTTCTTGGGAGGCGTCGCGGCGGTCGATGACGAAGGTGCCGGTGAAGTCGGCGTAGAGTTTGGCGACCGCGGAGGCAGACGAGCCGCAGCCTAGTTGGATTAGCATTTTGTCGCTGGGGCCTTTTAGGGATTTGCCGCCGACGATGGGGCAAACGGCGATGACGCTTTCTTTGCGGGCGCGCAATTGTTCGCGGACTCTTGGCACGGCTAGGATTGGGCCGATGCTAATGAGCGGGTTGCTGGGGCAGATGATGACGCGGTCGGCGTCGCAGATGGCTTCCAGGACGCCCGGGGCGGCGTGGGCGTGTTTTATTCCGGCGAAGTGGATGCCGCGGACTCCCGGCTCGGTGCGGTGCTTGATGAGGTATTCCTGAAAGTGCATGTTGCCGTCGCGGGTTTCGATGATAGTGGGGATGGGCTGGTCGGACATGGGGAGGATGCGGGATTTCACGCCAAGAGCATGACGGATGGATTCGGCGGCTTGCGAAAGAGTTTTGCCGTGGGCAAGCATTTCGGTGCGGTGAATATGGGTGGCTAGGTCACGATCGCCCAGATTGAACCAAGTTTCGCGGCCGTAGATGCCAAGGCGTTTTAGGAAGTGAAAGGATTCGCCACGCATGCCCCAACCTTTGGTGGGGTCGACGATACCGGCTAGCGTGTAGGTGACGATATCGAGGTCGGGGGAGATTTTCAGGCCGTGGAGGACGATGTCGTCGCCGGTGTTGACGATGACGGTGAGGGCGTGGGGATCCATGGCGTGGTAGAGGCCGAGCAGGAGCTTGGATGCGCCGATGCCACCGGCTAGAGCGGTGACTGTGGGTTTTTTTGTGGGAGACATGGAGGAGTTAAGGATGCCCGGCGGGGGGAGATTCGGGCAAGGGGAAAAGGGTTCGGAGTGGGCAGAAAGCTAAATAGCGACCTGGGTGGAATGTCCGCGGTTCTATAAAGCTCACTGCTGACCGTTCGCAAAGCACCGTGAAGCAAACGATCACACGGCAGGACGCCAATCTGGAGATTGGCGCTCCCGGGGGGTTTAGCGGAAGAGGTCTTCTTGGGCGGGGCGGATGATGCGGGCGGCGGGATCTTGCATGCTTGCATAGCGATAGCCTCTTATAACTACTACCGGCGTGCCTGCGGATTTGGCCATTAGGAGTCCGGCGGCGGCGGCGAGTTCATCAGCGACAGCGAGAATTGTGGCGCGGAGAAGTTTGCGATGGCGGTCGCGGGTACCGCGCAGGTCGAGTAGCGCAGGCACACCGGATGCGCCGATGGCCACGTTGGTGAGGCCGAGACGCCAGGGGCGGCCAAACGTGTCGCTGACGATGACGGCGAGGCGTTTGGCGGTTTGTTTGCGGAGGGCGGCGGCCAAGCGACGGGCGGAACGGTCGGGATTTTTCGGTAGGAGCGTGACGAAATCGCGGCCTCGAACGTTCGAACGGTCCACGCCTGCATTGGCGCAGACGAAACCGTGATGCGTTTCGACGATGAGGACGCGATCGGAGCGGACGATGCGGCGGGATTCGCGGAGGACTACCTCGATAAAACGCGCATCGTTCGAAAGTTTTGTCGCCAAGGCTCTAGCCTGAGACGACGGATCGATCTTCGACAGGCGCAGGACGCGCCCTTCTGCTTTTGAAATGATTTTTTGAGCAACGACCAGAATGTCTCCGTCATCAAACTCGAATTTCGCGCGGCGAGCGGCGATGGCCGTAAGTTTGGCCAAATTGTGGCCCTTGCGAACTTCGGGGAGTCCGGGAACGACGAAAAGCGAAATTCGCTGCGAAGCGGTAGTCACTCGCTTACGCTGGGGCGGACGTAGAGATTGGCTGGCCATGCTCGGAGGAAAGAATCTTACGCGAGATGGCCTGAGGATTTCACACCCAAGCTGAATTTTAAGAGTGCAAATAGAGCGGGCGGGGCGCCTGCCGTTTGGCAGGACCCCGTCCGCAAGCAGTACACGAGAAGGAAGACTACTTGCCTTTCTTCGGGGGCTTGTCTTCCTTTGCCGGTTTTGCCGGAGGTTTCGGGGCAACCTTTCTTTCCACTTGTTGTTGCTGCTGGAGTTTCTGCTGCTCGGCGTCGTGTTTTTTCTCTAGTTGTTCGAGCTGCTGCTGGTGCTGCTGATTTAGCCGCTGCTGCGCTGCATCGTCAGCGGTCTTCTTTGCCAGGGCCGCGCGGTCCTTTTGCTGTTGTTGCTCGATCCTTTGGCGTTCCAGATCCTGTTGAGCGTGCAGGTTCTGGATTTGCTGTTGGTGCTTCTGGTCGAGCCGCGGATTCACATTCGTATTGTTAGCGATCTTAGTGTTGTTAGCAGTGTTAACCGGCGTATTGGGTCGGGATGTTGGCGGACGATCGGTGTAGGCTTTCCCGTTGGTATTGGCGACGGGCGGCTTGACCGAGTTGCCGGGATTGTTGACGGCGTTATTCAGGGTAACCGGCCTGTTGGGATTGGGCTGAACGCCTTTGGCTTGAATCGCTTGTGGCCTGGCCGGTGGAGCGATCTTGATATTGGGGCGAGCTTGCACCGTCTCGGGCTGAATCTGGTGCATTTGAGAGATAGCTAGAGGCTTGCCGCCGTTGGCCTGAATCGCTTGCTGTTGCTTGGCAAACGAAGGCGGTGGCGGCGGAGGAGTCGTCTTCGCCACGACCGCGCGCGCCTGCAAAGTTGCAGGAGGATGCACAGTCGCTCTAGCACCGGAGCCAAGCACGGACTGTTTGGAAGGCGCGACCGTCGGCGTGGTCGCAACAACTTGAGCGGTCGCGACTTCCCTTGCATTGACGGTGACCGCGTTTTTGGAAACCGATTGCGCAGAAGTAAAAGCCTGTGGTGTGGTGGCGCTCACGGCTCCTGGTACCCGCTGATTCACGTAGGTAACGTTGTTGATGGTGGTCTTGTTGATCACCGTGGTGTTGTAATAGTTGTTTACGACGGTGGTGTTCACCGTGGTGTTCGTCACGTTGACGTTGTTCACGTAATTGCGGCTGACGTGATAGGACGGCACATAGACTTCCCGCGGACCCAGCGGGAACCAGCCGACGCTGACGCCAGCGGCAAAGCCTCCGCCGATTCCTACGCCAACAGCGAAATGTGGTCCGCCAACCCAGGCAACGAGCGCGGGCGCGTAAACAGGACGGACGTAAACTACGCCAACAACAACAGGCCTCGGAGGCGCGGGTACCCAACCCCAAACGCCGCCGACAACTACCCAGCGTCCGTAATGAAATGGAGCGAAGCCCCACGGCGCATCATCGACCCAGGTGTAACCCCAAGGGGCGATGTAGGCCCAGTGGCCATAGTGATAGGGAGCCCAGCCGACGATGGAAACGTGCGGGAACCAGATGGTGCCGTACTCCGGCGTGGGGCGCCAGCCGCCGTATTCGTCGAGGTCTTCGTAGCCGATGACGTCGTTCGAGACGTAGCGCGCGGAAACGGAATGATCGATGCGGCGATCACGCTCGGCGCACCAGTCGTCAAAATCGTCGCTGGAGTTATCCCAGCTTTCGATGTCGGCGTCGATTTGGTCGGTGCCGTTGAAGGTGCCGACTTCCTCTGGGTGAATCGTATAAGCAGAACCGCCGCCGGTAACTTCGCCTTGACCATCGCGGACAACGACGACGGTGGCGTCACCTGCTTCGTTGACGTTGACCTTGTAGTTGCCGGGACGGAGAAGAGTGAAGGCTAGATTTGGAGTGTCGACTTCAAAGGTTTCGTCATCGGCGAGGCGGCGGACGCGAATATTCAGCGTGCCTTCGGTCAATTGAACCTGCGTCATATTGTCGGTAAGGTTCAAAAAAGTGAAGCCGGTAGTGCTTCCGAGGCGGATCGAAGCGGAGCCGAGGTGCAGCTCAGAGAACGAATCGGTGTCGTTCCAGAGCTTATCGCCAGTGGTCAGGGGGCGATTGAGAACCGCTGAAACCCAGTCATCGGTTCCCGCAGGCTCGAAGGAAACATTTCCCCGTATAAAACCCAGACGCGCGACGCGGCCCGGCGGATCGTCATCGTCGGCTGCGGCGCGTTGGGGGATAAGGCATGCCAAGGCCAGCGCGAGGCTGAACAGACTCACCAAGTGCAGCGCATATCTTTTCATTTGCGATTACCTTTCTCCTGAAATGGCGAGGCCGGTATTGGCCCCTTTTTGTATGGTATTTCGTTCTTAAAACCGGATTCTTTGAGTGCCGGTCTCAAAGGATTCGGCCCCATTGCGTAATTTAAACCATAACACTTTCGCGCGAAAAACCAGGGTCGGACGTAATATGCTTTGTCGAACTTTGAAACGCCCCGGCTGAAACTATTTATTTAACACGGAAGCGAAAAGAGAGTTGTGGATGAGCTTTTGGATCGGCTAGGGAGCCAAAGAAAGCAAAAGGCCCGCCTCGGAGAGAGAGGCGGGCCATTGTGCTATCTGCTAATATTAACGATGCGGGTGGCCGCCACCTCCGCCACCGCCATGTGATCCTCCGCCGCCACCTCCGCCGCCGCCACGTGATGCTCCGCCACCGCCGCCACCTCCGCCTCCACCGCCGCGATATCCGCCGCCTCCTCCGCCACCACGATAACTGCCGCCACCACCTCCACCGCCACCGTAGCTGCGGCTAGGGGCTGAGTAGGTGCGGCTGGGTGCGGAGTAAGAACGGCTTGGTGGTGCAGAGTAAGAACGGCTGGGTGCAGAGTAGCTGCGGCTGGGTGCGGAATAGGAACGGCTCGGGGCCGAATACGACCGAGACGGTTGCGAATAGCTGGGATTGTAAGAAGGCGTGTTCCTCTGCGGTGGCTGGTAGGAGCGATTGCCGCCGGAATAGGCCTGACTATTGCCATTGCTTGTGGAACGCGATCCTGCATAGTTGCCCGAGCCGCCCGAACCTGCCCACGACGGGCGATCCTGGCGATTGCCGCGGGTTGACAGGTTGGAGTTATTCGAAGGGCTGGTAGAGCTGCCGAAGCCCTGCGGTGGGCGGCCGCGATCCGTCGAGTTGCCCTGAGCGGCCCAAACGCGCGAGTTATTGGTGGCGCGCTGATTGGAAGTGTTGTTTGGGATGTTGTTCTGCATGCGCATGTTGTTACCGGTTCCGGATGGCGGGCGATTCCGCGAGAGATCGTTCTGCCGCGCGGAACTTCCCGCGTTGTTCGGAATGTTGTTTTGCATGCGCATGTTGTTACCGGCACCGGATGGAGGACGATTCCGCGAGAGATCATTCTGCCGCGCGGAAGTTCCGGCGTTGTTCAGAGGATGATTCCCGGCTGGATTTGCCGAGAAGTTTCCTGCTCGTCCGGGAGTCAAATTGTTCGTATTCATGGTCCGCACTCGCATGTTCGACGCGGCTCTTGCCGGCGCCGTGCGGGCCATGACCGAGCGGTTCTCGACCGCCGAAGGCGGCCGTGAGACGTTGCCTCTCGCATTTGCTGCACCGAAGGCGCTTTGCTTTGACGGGGAGAAACGCAGGTTATTTGTTACCTGTGCGCCCCTCAGGGAGGCTTGAGTGACACGAACGCCGCCGCGATTAATGGGTTGGCCACCGGTGAATGCGCCGCGCGAGGTAGCCGTTACCGCGCGATTGTTGCGAGCGTAAGCATAGTTAAAATTGCGGAGATTCCCCGTGTTGAGGACCGCACGGTTGTTGATGAACGTGTTACGAACGTTGATCTGCTCTCTAAATCCTTCGCCGCAGCCGAACCAGGGATTGAACGGTTCACCAAAGCCCAGCGGGAACCAGCCGACGTCGAAACCTCCGCCAAATCCGAACCCGAAGCCTCCGCCGAGGAAACCGACGAACGCCGGACCATAAATCGAGGCGCCAAATTGCGGGCCGGGGTACCAGCCCCACCTGTCGCCGATGTAACCCCAGCGTCCATAATGAAATGGAGCAAAGCCCCAAGGCTCAGCATCCACCCAAGTCCAGCCCCAGGGACCGACATAGCTCCAATTGCCATCGCTGTAGGGGGCCCAGTCGGGGGGGACGTCCGAGGGGTACCATACGGGTCCCTTGTCGCCGTCCTCGCTCCAAGTTCCGTTGTTATCGAGGTCTTGTGTGCCCGGCATGTCCTCTGGAACGTAGCGCCTCGAGACGGAATTCTGTTCACCAAGGTCGCGATCGTTGGCCCATTTATCCAGTCCGTCCGCGGGAGGCGCCTGCGGCACAATCGTGGGCTGGACATTGTCGGTGCCGTTAAACACCGCGCGCTGGCCGGGTTGCAGATCGTAGGTCTGTCCGCTGGCGGTCACTTGTCCCGCGCCACGAATGACGGTGATGCCGGTATTGTCGCCATTTTCGTTTACGTCGATGCGAAACGCTCCGGCTTGATTGATGGTAAAAACAAGATTGGGCGTATCCACCTCGTAGATGTCGCCTTCGCGAATTTCTTTGACGCGGAAATTGATGGAACCTTCCGCGAGGCGCATTTGGGTGATGTTCTGATCGAGATTCAGGAAAGAGAGGGCGGTCATGCTGCCCAGATGAATGGAAACTACGCCGGTCTGAAGTTCGGCGCGGGAATCTTTATCGGTCCAGATTTTGTCGCCGATGGTCATGGGACGGTTGCGCGCTGCGCTGCCCCAGTCGCCCGCTCCACCAGGCTGCAGAGAAACCGAACCATCGAGATAACTGATGCGAGCAACGCGAGTTGGCGGATCGCCAGTGTCACCTTGAGCAAGCTGATCCGTTGAATCAGCTTGGTAAGGCTGATTACCTTGATCACCCTGATTTGCGTAAGCTCTAGTGGCTGAAAAAAAGAGAAGACCGATGACACACAAAAGCAGGCTAAGCAAGTGCTTGCCAGAAAGAGTGGTCTTCAACATGGTTGATCACCTTATCCCTAGGCCGGACGCCGGGTTCCGGCAGATGGGAGCCTACCTCATATATAACTCCCATTGGGTAGAACCCCAAAGTGGAAAAGAAGTTGCTCGGAGCGCCAGAAGGGATGCGGCTACGCAACGTTTCGCAGGGCAGGATGCCCAGCTGTTCAACAAACTGCTTGTTATCTGTACCTTAGGATAGGGCACATCAGAGATGGGCGTTCGGATAGTTGGGCCATTCCCTTCCCGCCTGTTCGCCATGCATCAAATCGGACGAGGGCACATACCCATTTCAGGATTGACTAGTGGGGTGTGCCATTGCCGCCAATTTGGTAGCCGACTCCACGGATTGTTCGGATTAAAGGCCGGTCATAGCCAGTATCCACTTTGCGGCGGAGATAGTTGATGTAGACGTCGACCACATTGGTCATGGTGTCGAAATTAATTTTCCAAACCTGCTCGACAATCGCCGTGCGGGTGACGGCCTGGCCCTCATGACGCATCATGAACTCGAGGAGGGCAAATTCCTTGGGGCTTAGATCGATGGAGTGGCCTCCGCGCTGGACAGCGTGCGTGACGCGATCGATTTCCAGATCGCCGACCTTAAGCACGGCGCGACCGGGGCGGCTTCCTCGACGCAGAACGGCGCGGATGCGCGCAGCAAGCTCCGCGAAAGCAAAAGGCTTCGCCAAGGAATCGTCGGCACCGGCATCGAGCAAGCGGACGCGTTCTTCCGCCAGGCTCGCTCCAGTGACCATGAGGACGGGCAAGTCCGGTTTTTTCGCGCGAATATTGCGAAGAACGTCCAGTCCGCCTTCCGCGGGCAAATTGAGATCCAGAATCACGAAATCGTACGGCTGGTCAAAAGCCAGACGCTGGGCTTCTCCACCGTCTGAAACCATTTGTACGGAAAACTGTTCCTGCTGCAACCGTTGATGGAGAAACTCCGCCAGCGGTGCGTCATTTTCAGCGACAAGAATGCGCATCGGCACACACCGGAAAATAAATTTGGAAGGGGTAAGACGATAGTGATGGTGATGCTGGAGTGTGTCAACGAAGTATCGGGAGGTGATAGCGCAAAGAGTATCCCCTTATAGAGGCTTGTGGAATCGAGGAGCGGATCGAGCTGGCGATATAGATAGCTTGGAGAAAACTACCGTGCCATCAGGCAATCTGGAGTTGCAAGGGAGAGCTATTGTTGCGGTGGATTGGGATTGGGGTTGGGTGTCGCCGTTGGAGGAGCTGGGGGTGGGCTCAGCGGGTTCGGTTGTGGGCCAGTGGGATTTTGGCCTGGGGTTCCAGGTGGCATTCCAATTTGTTGGCCGGGTGCACCTGCAATGCCCAGGTCTTTGGAAGGATCCCAGATAAACTCGAAAAGGCGGTAGTTGTGGGCCTTTTCGAAAACCATCAACGAGGGCTGATTGATCTTGCTCCCGATACCGATGATGTTGCCGCCGACGATAGTCGGCGTGTCACCCGTGGGAACGGCTTGAGAATCCGTGCCCGTGCCTGTCGCGTCGGTTCCCTGCGCTCCGGTGCCTGATCCGGCGGCGCCTGGGGTTGGCCCGGTTGTCCCCTGCCCATTTGCGGGAGCGGGAGTCCCGGGAGTGGTGCTAGTCGGCCCAAAGCTTCCTGGAGGGCCTGTCGGGCCCCCAATCGTTCCCTGGGCATTACCTGGCGTTACCCCCGGCACCCCCGGCTGTCCTGCGGCCGCAGGCATCTGGACGTTGCTTAAAGAAGGGTTGAGGCTGCCGATGAGCTGTCCCGCCGGGCCAACATAGATCAGGCGCCACGAGCCGTCCTCTTTGTTCATGGGGTCTTTGTAGGCTTGGCGCATGAAGCGAATGTTGCCGATTTTGGGCTTGGTCAAATCGTCCATGGAAGTCGGGAAGCGGCCCAGCTTGCGGTAGTAAAGCTTGATGCCGCGAGTGTATTGTTGGCCGCGCCAGATCATTTCCTGTTCTTTTTCGCGCTTGCCTTCGGTGAGGATGCGCAAGCCAATGGACATAGTGCCGACGACGAGCAGCGCGGTGAGAAATACGACGAGCAGCAAAGCGTAGCCGCCTTGTTTCTTTCGCGCTCGCGTTATTAGAGGCTTATTTTTCATGCTGATGGCGGGGTGGCTTGCTCATCCAGCGGCGTAGTACCCGGAAGTCCGCTGGAAATCTCTTGAAACTCGAGAATGGTATTGCCAACCTTTAAGATGCGATAACGGCCCAGCAGGGTGTCCCCCTCGGTCACGATGAACGTATCCTCACCGTCAGTAAAAAACGCGAGGCGTGGTGTCCCTTTCCCGACTGTGCCAAAGCCAAAGTATTTGAGATTCGGCGGCAGCGACGCTGTCGTGGGCTTCGGCGGGGGCGGGGGAGGAAGAACCGGCCCCGACTGTTGCAGTTTGGCGTCATTCGCTTTTTGCACTTCAGCCGGCGTGGGAGGAGCGATGCTGCTAAAAGGGTTGCGGCCGTTGCTCTTGTACTCGGTTTTCTGCGCGCGCTCGAGTTCTTGCCAGCGGATTTGCGGGTTTTCTACAGCCAAACCCTTATAGTCCTCAATAAAGCTGGCCGTTTGCATGGAGCGTGTTTGTTGGCGCCACTCGAAACTCCAAATGAGCGCGGCAACCACCACCAGCACGACGAGCACGATAACTTGATTCTTCTGCTTCATGCGCCTTCTCGAAAAAAAGTCCGTAGGTGGAGTCCTACCCGAATGGTCCCCGTAGCAGCTTGCGCCTGCGCATCCGACGCGAGAGCCAAGCCATCGACCACGTAGAATCTCTGTGACCGCTGCAAACCATTCACGAATCGCACGACGCTGCCGTAGCCGCCGCTCACTGTCGCTTCGATAGTCACTTCGGTCAAGCCGCGATTGGGGATTTCCTTCTGCCTTTCAGTATGAGTCTCAATCTGAAGGCCGGCTTTCTTTGCGACTTCATCGAGTTCGGCCTCGATAGAAGAATACCCAATGCTCGCCGCGGGGAGAGACTTCTCGAACTTCTCGCAATCCTTGCGCGTTGCGGGCATATTGTCTTTGATAAATTGCGCGGACTTGATGTCGTTCTTCAGGACACCGAGCTTAAGAGTTTGTTCGTCGAATTCCTTTTGCGGCGTATGGGGCGAGGAGGCCAGTTCCCAACTGTAGACGGCCAGCCCGATGTCCGCGGTTAATAGCAATCCGAGCGCGATCAGGATCGCACGCTTTTGTAATGTGAAGTCCCGGTGCATTACGTCCTCAAGTACTCCGCTTTCAGCTCCACGACGACGCGGTCCCCACTTGTCTCCGATGTGGGATGATGCTCGGTGATCAATTCGATGTGAGTAAATGTCTTGGAGTCTTCCAAAGCTTTTATGAGCTTGAGTTTAGCGTCATCGCTGGTAGCGCCGATGATTAATTTTACTTCGATGTGGCCCTTTTCCTGCTTTGGCTCGATGCTTACCACGCGGACGCCCGCCGGAAGAACTTTCTCCAAGTCCATGAACATCAAGGTCCAGTTAAAGCTGCGCGCATCGATGAGGCTGTTGATGAAAGCGGCGCGGTCATGCAGTTTGGCATTTTCGTCGAGGGCAAAAAACCGCTCCAAGGCTGCGCGCTGCTGGTCAAGTTCGGCGACCTGCTGAAGAATTTTCGCAGATTTGGCGCGCATTTCAGCGTTGGCATTACGAGCCAGATAGACGTGCCAGCCCAGGCTCAGGAAGACAATGGCCGCGATGAGGCCCACGAGGCTCGAACCCGCCACAAATTTCCGGTGTGCCTCGAGAGGCTTGGTCGCTAGATTGAGCCGAACTCTCATGCTTCTTTGATTGCTTCCTTTCTCGAAACCCGAACCGAACTATGTTAGCCGCGATGCAACATCCAGCCGACCAGACCATCCAGTTCGCGGTCTGCAAGCGGACGCGCATCGTCCGGGATGCGTCCATCGGAGACCCCGGCTTGAAGCAGCGAGCGTACTTCGCAATGAAATTCTTCTTCGAGCGGCGACACAAATTCCTGTAGGCGCGAGCCGAGGCCCGCAACGCGGACCGACTGAATGCCTTCTTGCCAGGTGTCCTGGTAATACGCGGCTACCGGATAAATATCTTCGAGCAGCATGTGCGGCGTCAGATCCGCGCCGCGTGTGGGCAATTCCGTGCAGCGGTAACCGCAGAGGACGCCTTCGCGGATGATCGCGGTGGTCAAGGACGGACCGGAAACGCGAGCGAGGAGTGTGGGGCGGTTCTCTTCCACGAGGGCGATCGCGGCGAGGGAGGAACTGAGGACTACTCCCGGATGCAGCCCGGCCCCTTCGGCGAGAGATTCGTATTCGCGTATGATGCGCAAGCGAGCCAACGCAGTGACAACGTCGACGCCTTCTTCCCGGGGGGCTTGGCGCATGTAAGAAATTAGCGTTTCGTCGACCTCGAAAGGAACGCTTTTTTTCAGCTTCCATCGAAGCATGGGATCGGCTTCTGCTTTCGAGCGAGGGAACTCGTCGAAGTGCTGGACGAAGACGCGAATGACCGGGTCCGGCAGAATTAGTGCAACGCTTTCATCCTTGGCCCGCAAGCGGGTACACACCGCTGCGATGGCGGTCTTGAGCGCAAGGGCGTTCGCGATATTTGTTTCGACCGCTGAGGGGACAAGAGCGCCAGGGGGAAGAACCTCGACGCTAAAACCATCCACGCTGCCGGTCCTCGTCCAACGGGCGCCTGCCACGCTGTCCAGGCCTATTTCGATGGCCAGGGGCGGATGAGGAGTAGCATCCAGCCAGCGCGCGACGCGACGCACAAGATCGCTCTTGTAGATTCCCTGGTGAAATGTAGCTGTGCTACTCAACGAAGGTCACCTTATTGATTTCTTTGACAGTGGTAAGACCCGCGCGGATTTTGGCCAGGCCGCTTTCGCGCAGAGTGATCATGCCTTCTTCTATAGCTATGCGTTTGATCTCGGAAGTGGGGCGGCGATCCACAATCATTTCGCGGATGCGATCCGTCAAGTCCAGGAGTTCGCAGATGGCAGTGCGTCCATGATAGCCCGTACCGGAACATTCCAGGCAGCCGGCTCCCTCGGAAAGGACGACGTTGGCCCATGCTGCCGGATCGAGGCCGGCTTCTTTTAATTCGGTGGCAGAAAAACTTTTTGGGCGCTTGCAGTTTTCGCAGATCACGCGGACGAGGCGCTGCGCCATGATGCAGTTCAGAGCGGAAACGAAATTGTAAGGCTCGACACCCATGTTAATAAAGCGGCCGATGACGTCTGTTACGTTGTTGGCGTGCACGGTGGTGAAAACCAAGTGACCGGTGAGGGCGGATTGAATGGCGATTTGGGCGGTTTCCTGGTCGCGGATTTCGCCGACCATGATTTTGTCGGGGTCGTGGCGAAGAATGGAACGCAAGCCGCGCGCGAAGGTAAGCCCTTTTTTCTCGTTTACCGGGATTTGCGTGATTCCTTTGAGCTGATACTCGACCGGATCTTCGATAGTGACGATTTTGTCTTCGTCGGTTTTGATTTCGTTGATGGCGGCGTAGAGAGTGGTGGTCTTGCCCGAACCTGTTGGGCCAGTGACGAGCACCATGCCGTATGGCTCTTGAATGTAGCGGCGGAAACGTTTGACCTCGAGTTCGGAAAAGCCGACAACGTCAAGGCTTAGGCTTTGGAATTTCTCCGAAAGCGTTTCCTTATCCAGGACGCGGAGGACGGCGTCTTCGCCGTGGCTTGCGGGCATGATGGAGACGCGCAGATCAATGAAGCGGCCTTTGTACTTAACGCGGAAACGGCCGTCTTGCGGGACGCGGCGTTCGGCGATGTCCAAATCGCTTAATACCTTGATGCGTGAGAGAACCGTCGAGTGCCATTCTTTGGCGATCGGTTGCATGGCGTGTTGCAAGACGCCGTCGATGCGGTACTTGACGGCGACTTCGGTGTCGCGGGCTTCGATGTGGATGTCACTCGCGCGGCGTTCGAGGGCGGTGAAGATGATGGTTTCGACCAAGCGAACGACCGGGCTGACGGTGCTGTCGCGCGTGAGGCGGTCGCCGGAGATGGTCTCTTCGCTCTCTTCTTCTTCCTTGGAAACCTGAAGGGTGAAGGCTTCGGTGGCTTGCTCGAGGACGCGTTGAGATTGCTCGGTGCGCTTGAGGATGTCGCCGATTTGCCTTGCGGTGGCTACCTTGATGGCCAGCTTTTTTCCCAGGAGCAACGGAAGTTCGTCGCTGAGCAAGACGAGGCTGGGATCGGAGACGGCGATGGAAAGTGAGTTGTTTTGAACTTCTAGCGGCACAAAGTTGTAGCGAAACATCAGGTCCGCGGGGATGGTGCGGAAAAGTTCCGGATCGATGTGCTGTTCGCGGAGATCGACAAAGGCGCAGCGATATCTGCCGGCGAGCTTGCGCGCGAATTCGTTCTCGTTAACGGCGTCAGCGCCGTCGCCCGGTGTCCAATTGTGTTCTTGTGTAGCCACGGTCTCCTTACTTTAACTTTACCGCACTTTACTTTGCCGTTCCCGTGAGAGAGAAGGAGAAGATCGGCAGATAGAGTGAAATCAGAATAAAAGCTACCAGCAAGCCCATGAATATGAGAATAACCGGTTCGATGACGGCCACCAGCGCGGAAAGCCTGACGCCGACTTCTTCTTCATAGAATTCGGCGACGCTGGTGAGCATAGGAGCTAGCGCGCCGCTGGATTCGCCAACTTCAATCATGTCGAGCGCGAGCTCGGGCATGGTGCCTTTCGACGCCAGAGCGCTGTGAAGCGACTCGCCTTCACGGACCATTTGCGTGGCTTGGGTGACGGTCGAGCGGATAAGTTTGCTGGTGATGGCGTCGGAAGCGGTTTGCAAACCTGCAACCAGAGGAGTACCCCCAGTGAGGAGCGTGGCGAGCGTGCGGGAAAACTGGGCGACCTGGAATTTCAGAAGAGTGTCGCCGATGACGGGGATGCGGAACTTCAGACGGTCAAAAGCTTCGCCGCCTTCCTCGGTTCTGGACCAGAGAAGGACACCAAAAACGGAAAGAAACAAGAGCGCGATCACGCCGATAACGATGTAGCGATAGTCAACCGTGAGGGCGATGAGAAATTGGGTGGGGCCGGGGAGTTCCACATTCAGGTCGCGGTACAGCAGGGCAAATTTGGGAATCACAAAGGTGACGAGATAGGTGACAATGATCGTCGCGACAGTGATCAGAAGAATTGGATAGACGAGCGTGGCGAGAATTTTCTTCTTAACACCCGTGCTTACCTTTTGGTAGGCAATGTAATAGTCGAGAACGCCGGAAAGATTGCCGCTTTTTTCGCCGGCGAGAATGGCGGTGGCGTAAACTTTGGAAAAAACACCGGCTTCGGAGATGGCTTCGGAGAGCGACTTGCCTTCGCGAACGCGGTCTCGGACTTTGGAGAGTATAGGACGAAGCTTGGGAGAGGTGGCGCGGTCGGCGAGGAGATCCAGTGCTCGGAGGATCGGCAAACCTGCTTTGATGAGGGTATTGAATTGTTGATTGAGGATGAGGAAGTCGGAGCCGCCGATTTGGCGTTCACTGCGGCGTCTGGAAAGTGCGCCGAGCAGGCTGCTGCGCGGGTCCACCGAGTAGACGAAAAGACCCCGCTCGACCAGTTTCTGACGCGCTTCGGCTAATGACCCCGCAGCCTCGACGTGCGAGAAAACCCGGCCGTTTGCGTCAGCAACGCGGCAGACAAATTCCCCCATGCCTAACAGTTTACCTCATCTAGTTAATATGCGGAGTAGCGGCCGATGGTTGGCTGTTCCTCCAAGGAAACGTTCCAGGGAACATAAACGGACTTTAACTTAAGGCTTTGATTCAGCAGGGGATTCTGCGTTGACGATGGCGACGCCGGTTGGAACATCGAACCGGAAATATGAATCTGCTAGGGGAGGATCGAAGCGCCAGCGAGCAAATTTGAACTCGACTACGACCCCACCGTTTTCGCGAACGAGAACGCGGGCGAGTTCGCCAGTGGCTGGGGAGATCTCTAGAAAGACAGATTCGTTTGGAACGGCTTCCTGGTTATCATCAGCTGCGGCGGCGGTCGCGTGCTGCGGTTTGGTTTGTTCTCCGCGGCGAGGGCAGTACAGTACCGTGTTTCCAGGCGTGTCGGGCTTTTCAGAAGTGGTGATTTCGACTCGAGCGCAGATCCGCGACAATTTCATCTCGCCAGCGAGAAGAGCCAGCGGCGTTCGCCAGTCTGTGCTTTGCTTTGCGGGAACGCGGGTAACCGTGTGATCGGCCGGGACGTAAAACCAAGCCGTTTTACCGTCCACAAGAAACAGGTTTTTCTCCGGGGATTCGTATTCCCAGCGCATTTTCCCAGGTCGCCGGAAATAGGCGACTCCGGCCTCTGAGCGAACTATTCGGCCGTTTTCGGAATACTGCTCGAGAAAGGTTGCAGCCAGGGTGTGCGCGCCGCGGTAACGTGCTTCCAGCTTTGCGCCGACCAATTTTGTTTCGGGTGTGGAAGAAAGGGCGGCCAGTATTGAGCAGGCATAGGCCAAAAAAACAAGCATAGTGTGTAGTCTAACAAGTCTGCCGCAGGTAGCAAACGAGGCTTTGCTGAGCTATTCGGCCTCTGCATACAAAAGAGCGCGGGGATTCTCCCGTGCTCTCCGAACGTTTAGCCCGGATTCATAAGTCTTAATACTGATTTATTGGACGGGGCCGCTGGTATTGGTGCAACCGGCTCCGCTAGGTTCGAATCGAACTACGCTTGTCGCGTCGCTGCAGAACATGCGCTGACCGGATATGCCCAGCGAAATGGGTGTCGCGGTAGCAGTGTACCCAACCGAAGGTGTGTTCCCGTCTCCGGCATAAGCAAAGGTATAACCTGCCTTAGTTCCCGCGCTGAGGACGCTGTCGAGCAAGCATGCGTTTGCGGGAGCGGCAGTGCAGGGTGCGACCCCACCGAGTGCGGGCAAGCTGGGTGGATATCCAGCGGTCGGGTAGGTGCTGGAGTATGTGACCGCCGCCGTGTTGATTGTGCGTAGTGACTGTGCGGCAGACGATTCGTTCGCAACAAGGCGTGACCGCAGATAATTGGGAACCGCAATGGCGGTCATAATGAGGATGATCGCCACGACGATCAGCAACTCAATTAGGGAGAAGCCGTTATGCTTTCTTCTCATGGAGGTTTCCGAATACCGTGTCCGAACCATTTTTCCGTTAAAATACGCCTGATTCTCATTTATAACTAGCATTCTAGAGGCCATACTCAGTCCCTGACAAACTTGCGTAACTGTATTATTTTTATATAGTTAGCTCCCATGCAGGGCTTTACAAGGGCAGTCCTCTTCCCCGGATGACATTAATCGTCATTTTTGAAATCGACACCGACGAAAAACGGCGATCTGGAGGCGCTGATGAATTCTTGTCGAGCAGCTTCCGCGGACTCCTAGGCTGCTCCCACACAATAGAGTTTACAAACTACGTGCCTTATTTCTGATCTCGCCACCGAATCCTCATGAGGGATAAGGGCCGGGTATTGAATAGAGTCACCCATAAAAAAAACAGAGCACGGAAGCAAGGTCCCGTGCTCTGTTCAGGTCCAATCACTTCAAGGCTGGATGCCCAAACGGGCAAGCAATCTTACTGCAATGGCGGGCTGGCGTTCGTCGGCGCGGTGCCATCCGTCGTGTAACGAATC
>Ga0073928_10002209_pt1 | contig 34455 bp, 35 predicted proteins | sample PaiPotPPA55metaG_FD_76969 | JGI IMG/M metagenome (GOLD analysis project Ga0073928, IMG submission 76969) | Iron sulfur acid spring bacterial and archeal communities from Banff, Canada, to study Microbial Dark Matter (Phase II) - Paint Pots PPA... ...
AATCAAGATTCCCGCGTCCTTCATGTCACGACCTTTGCAAACGTGTTACGCCGCCGGCGCATGTGAAGAGCGCCGGAATCACGGGTGTCACTCGTCGAATGAAATCACGAGCGCCGGGCACAGCCGCGCGGCTTCACGACAGGCCTCGTGGAGGTGCTGCGGCGGATATTCCTGAAGAACGATGACAAGGCCGTCATCCTCGTTCTGGCTGAAGACTTCCGGAGCGGCCACCACGCACAAGCCGGCACCGATGCACTTCGTCGCGTCAACTTTGATTCTCATGTCTGTCTCCTGATGGTTTTCTTCATGCTCGCGCGGGGTGCGCGGGCCTATCCGGTCACCACTCGACCGGCAATGTATCCACGCCATAGACGAACGCGTCGTAGCGGAACTTGATTTCCTCGACGGGAACCGCCAGGCGCAGTGTCGGCAGGCGCTGGAACAGCGTCGAGAAGACAATCTGCAGCTCGGCTCGCGCGAGCGGCTGCCCGAGGCACTGGTGCACGCCGTAGCTGAACGCCACGTGGTGCAGCGCCGGGCGATGAATGTCGAACTTGTCAGGCTCAGCAAACGCCTTCGGGTCCCGATTCGCCGCGGTGATCAGCGCGAGCACGCCCTCGCCCTTCTTGATAAGCGTGCCGCCCACTTCGACATCCTCCAAAGCGACGCGCGGCCCGTTGTAATGCACGATCGTGTGAAAGCGCAGCATCTCCTCGACCGTATTGCGCACGAGCGACGGATCGGCGACGAGCGCGTCCTTCTGATCGGGATTCGTCAGCAGCGACAGCGTGCCGAGCGCGATCATGTTGGCCGTCGTTTCGTGGCCACCCATCAGCAACAGCTCGATGGTCGCGAGCGCTTCTTCGCGCGTCATGTGTCCGGGCACGACCTGGCTCATCACAAGGCGGCTGATGAGGTCGCTGCGGTTGCCCGGATGCACCATCTTCTCGGTGATCAGCCGGTCCAGGTATTCGCGCATCTCCGCGCCGGCCCGGATCGGCACCTCCGGGTCGGCCGTCAGGTCGAGCTTGGCCTTGCTGCGCTCCTGGAAGAAGTCGCGATCCTCATAAGGCACGCCCAGCATCCGCGATATGACCGTGGTGGGCACGGTCAGCGCGAAATCCTCGAAGAGGTCCGCGGGTGACCCCTTTGCGATGAATTCGTCCAGCAAGGTGTTGACCGTCTGCTGCAATTCAGGGCGCATCGCTTCGATGTGATGGACCATGAATTCTTTTGAGAGCATCCGCCGGTACTTGGTGTGCTGGGGCGAGTCCATCCGGATGATCGTCGGCGGAAATTCGTTCTTGAGCAAGGCCGCGCGAGCGGGCGCAATGAACGGATAACCCGGCGTCGACGGCACCGTGGAAAAGCGGCTGTCGCCGAGAATCGCGCGCACGTCGTCGTAGCGGGTCGCGATCCACGCAAGCGAGCCGTCGGGCATAGTTACCCTGGAAAGCCCCTCGTTCTTGCGGATCTCGGCGTATTCGGGCGGCGGGGAAAACGGACAACGGCGCATTGGAAAGGCCGGTGCAGATGCGGTAAGGTCGTCCATCAAAGGTCTCCTTTCAAGCTACGATGTTTTGGACCCGCAAGCGGGCAATGGCGGCAGCATCCAGCTTGAGCCGCCCGGACAGAATCCGGTCCGTGTGCTCGCCGAGAAGCGGCGGCGCGAGCGGTGGTGCCAGCGAGCTTTCCTGCATCTTCAGCGGCGAGTTCACAAGACTGATGCGGCCCGCGGTCGGGTGGTCGATTTCGCTCACCATGCCGCGCGCTTTCGACTCCGCCGAGTTCAGTGCCTCAAGGACGTTCTGGACGAGGCCCGCAGGCACGCCGGCGCCCCTGAAGAGCGGTATCCAATCGTGACGTGAACGGGTCCGAAGGCGTGCGGACATCAATTCGTCGAGCGCGTCGCGGTTCGCACGGCGTGCGTCGTTGTCGACGAAACGCGGGTCCGAGGCGAGGCCCGGCATATCAAGGACATCGGAGCAAAAGCGCGCAAACTGCACGTCGCTGCCGACATGGAACATGATCGGGCCATCGGACGCGTGGTAAAGGCCCTGCGGGATGATGTCAGCGTGACTGTTGCCGAAGCGCCCCGGCTCCTTGTTGAGCAATAACGCGTTCGCGGCTACCGAGACATGATTGGCAAGCGTGCAGTCAAAGAGCGCGATGTCGATCGTCTCCCCGCGGCCATTGCGCAACATGCGCACGAACGCGGCCAGGATCGCCTGGGTCGCGTACATGCCCGCCGTGATATCGCAGATCGGCACGCCGGCCTTCGATGCCTCCCCGTCGGGCTCGCCCGTGATCGACATCAGGCCGCTTTCTGCCTGGATCACGGAGTCGTAGCCAGGCCGCTGTGCGCTCGGGCCCGTGCGGCCATAGCCGCTGACGGAGCAGTAGATCAGCTTCGGGTTTTCCGCACGCAGCGCCTCCGGGCCAAGCCCGTAACGCTCGAGCGTGCCAAGCAGGTAGTTCTCGACCAGGATGTCGCTGTCGCGGGCCAGCGCCTTGATGAGCTCGGCGCCTTCGGGCTTCGCGAAGTCGATGGCAATCGACTGCTTGGTGCGATTGATGGCCAGATAATAGGTGCGCTCGCCGCCCTGTATCGCCGTGCCCCAGTGGCGTGTCTGATCGCCGCCCTTCGGGTGCTCGACCTTGGTCACTTCGGCCCCCAGGTCTGCGAGCATCATCGCGCAGAACGGTGCGGCGAGGACCCGCGACAAATCGAGCACTCGCACGCCTTTCAAGGGTGGTTCGTGAACGCCGAGCTCTGGCAATCCGCCCTCGGCCTGCGTGTATGCAAGGGAGTTCATGGCGGCCATCATTCGGTTCCGAGGGCTGCGGCATCTTGCGAAACGAGACCAAACTCGCGCAAGACTTCATCGGTGTGTTGTCCGAGGGTGGGCGGCGGGCGGGAAATTGATGTCGGCGTGTCTGAAAGGCGAATCGGATTCGTGACAACCTTGAACTTGCCGGCATTCGGGTGATCGAGCTCCACCACGAGGTCCTTCTGTACGCGCGGGTCCTCGAACACTTCCTGAAAGTTCAGGACTGGCGAGAACATCGCCTGCGCTTCCAGCAGCTTCTCGTTCCAGTAGGCGAGCGGCTGTTTGGCGAACGCATCGGAAAGACCCGCATCGACGATATCGCGATGCGCAAGGCGCCCGTCCTTCGTCTTGAGACGCTCGTCTGCAAGCAGCTCGTGTGCATCGACCGCCGATGCCAGCACACGCCAAAACTTGTCGGTGTGCGCGATGACCATCACGTGACGGTCATCGGAGGTGCGGTACGTGTTGTACGGAACGATCTGCCAGTGTGCGTTACCGATACGGCCCGGTGTCTCGCCCGTCGCGAAATAGTAGGCATCGCGAGGAATCATGCTGAAGATGGTCGCGTCGAGCATCGACAGGTCGATACGCTGGCCGCGGCCTGTCGTGTTGCGCGCCTGGATCGCGGCGAGCACGCCGATAGTCGAGAGCAAGGGCGTGATGAGATCCGCGTACGGCATGCCTGTCTTCAATGGTCCCGTCTGTTCGTTGCCGGTCAGTTGCATGATGCCGGACATTGCCTGTACGACCGGGTCCATGCCTGGCCGGATGCTGTCAGGACCGGTGCGGCCAAACGCGGACGTCGAGCAGTAGATAAGCCGCGGATTCAGCGACGAGAGTGTCTCGTAGCTGATGCCGAGCTTTTCGGCCACGCCGGGCCGGAAATTCTCGACGACGATATCCACCTGCTTCGCCATCTCCTGAGCCATGCGCTGGCCTTCCTCTGTCGCGAGATCGAGCACCACGCTGCGCTTGTTCCGGTTCAGCGTGAGGAAGTACACGGCGTCGTCGCCGAGAAACGTTTCGCCCGTCAGGCGCATGGTGTCTCCCGCCGGGGGCTCCACCTTGATCACATCCGCCCCGAAATCGGCAAGCAGCATGGTGCCGAAAGGACCGTTCATCATCTGGGTAAAGTCGAGGACCTTCAAGCCCTCAAGTGCGCTGCTCATCGTCACCTCTCCTGTTTTCCACGTGTCTTCCTGGCGCTGCTTGCCCGATTCAAACCAATGATCCCATGAATTTCTCATGTTTCATTGGATGAACCTTTGACACAATACTGCTCCGTTCGAATTCGGCTGTCAAGGACGGGTAAATCCGGGCAGCTAGAACAGCTGCTGCGGCGCAAAGTTCGTCAAACGATGCGTCCGCAATGCCTGAGCGAACAGAGGAAACCATGAACACCGGCGATCAGAGTCAGTCACTCAAAATTCGTATCAGAGCCGCAATCCAGCATGCAGTCCGAGTGATCGAGCGTGACTGGTTCGACGTGCTGGTTTTCTGCTCCGCGGCATGCCACATAGGCAGTTGCGCCGGGTTCACCGGCGATGAGGAGTTGGTGCAACGCTACCTCGGCATGCGACGCCAATAGAACGCACTCCCACGAATCCTGACTTGAAAACCTGATTGGCGGAACATTCATCCGAATACTTACTTCGGATTGCCAATCAGTTACCTCACGTTCAATCGAGACGACCTGCGCCTCGTGAGCGCGCGGGCTCGATGGTTTCCATGGTCAGTCGTCTTCAGGCTCATGCCGCAAACCGGCCCACACTCATCGACGGCCGGTTCTGCGCGGGGGGAAACACGCACCAAGACCCGTCCCTGTGGCGAAAGAACAAAACCGAGAGCAGACCCGAAGGCCGGCGCACTTCGACGCATACGCATCGCGTCAGGTTCGCGCCCTTGCGGCTCAGTCGCACGACCCGGGCAGGGGTCGCCTCGGTCGGCCCAAGCCATTTGTCAACGAGGCCATGCAATGTGGTTGCGTCGCTGATCATCGCAAAACTCCCTATGTGTCGAGACCCAAGCCGTTCGTCGTGATTTGTGTCGGACGGGATCGGACGCTGAACAAGTGGCTTTTCTAGGTCCGTTGACCAAATAATAGTGGTCACGTGACCAATTATCAAGATGGCATTCGATAGGGGTATACGCTTTAAATGATCGATACATGCGAGATAATTCGTACTAGACCGATTTCAACTCAGCAATGAGCTTTTTCCTGACCTATATAATAGGTTTATTGACCAATTTTCGAGCCGGGTCTGCACGCCGCGGAGCGCGTCCCGTCAGTTCAACGCGTTCAATCACTAACCAGGGACGACACAGATGGAAATCATGAGCATTACGTCTGACGAAATCAGCGGGAAGAACGCGAAGGGGACGCCGAGGCAGCGTGGCAACAGGACGACCCGAGTGCCAGAAATTCTCGAGGTCGCGATCCACGTATTCGCATCGGAAGGCAATGCCGGGTTTACACAGCGGCGAGTCGCAGCGGATGCAGGGGTTCGCCTGAGCACCCTGCAGCACTACTTCGGCAGCAGGGAGTCGCTGCTGCAATCAACGATCGAGGAAATGGGCAAGCGGTACATTGGACGCTTCCAACTGCTCGCCGATGACACGCACCAGTCTCCGGAGGCGCGGCTCGAGACGCTGCTCGACGAGACGTTTGTGGCCTTGACAGACTCCGACAACGTAGTCAGCCCGTTCGCACTCGAGGTCTGGTGTCTCGCCGAGCATCAGACGTCCATACGTGATTTGATGGTCAAGGTCAGCGGTGAATTCCAGGCGATTTTCAGCAAGCTCGTGGCAGAGATCAATCCCGCGCTTGCGCCTGACGAGTGCCGTCTGCGCGGCGCACTCATCTATTCTCACTGGCAAGGCCTGATCGTTTTTCTGCGGCGCTCCGGGCGAAACGCTCCCGACCCGGTGGCGTTTCGCACCGCAACCAAGGTTGTATGGAAGGCATTGAGCAACGCGTCATAGCGATCCCGGTTCGCTATTGCGTCCAGTGTGAACGGCGCTCGGAAAGTTCGTCTTTACCGTAGACCGTGAGTCCGGTGGAATCGAACTGCCCGCTGGATGTCGGTCAATGTATCGCTCACCCCCTGAAGACCTTTCGGATAGTCAATGCCCACTTGAACTGCCGCATGAATTCTTCCAGATGTTGCTGTGCTCCGCGATAGGGATTTATGAGATCGTCGTTCACACCGTTCGACGCTTCGACTCCGACAGGCGGCCGCAAAAAAAACGCAGCCGCTTCAGCGAACACCTCGACGCAACAGCTATTCGGCGCAAATCGCGGAATCAGGATGTCCGCGAGGGCGCTACTTGCCTCCGATCCATGGAACGATCGGTGTAGCCATGAGGAGCTTCCTTGCGCGTCAGCGCTCAACGGCAGGGCCCAACTCCCCGGGCTTCGGACCATGATCGGGCGCTGACCGGTCTGGAGCCTCGCGCGGTGCGGTTTGCGAACGTCCCGCGTCGGGTCTGTCCTGCTGAACGGGCATCGCCCACACGAAATTCACGACATCAATCGCCATCTGCCGGTCCTCAAGCGAGTGCGAGGTCGCCATCGCCTGCGCTACCTCGCGCCACGCGGCAAACACGCCGCCCTGAGCTTGCCACCCGGTACGCCGCTGCGTATCGTCCGCGACAGCACGCCAGTAGCGGGGTGCCTCCCCACGCGCGGCCATATGCGCGACTGCCTGCTTCGGGTACCGCTGGGTCGTCCCCCTTGTGAGCCGTGATGTCGCGTTCGCCTCCACGCCGTGCGCGCGCAACTGTTCGGCGAACTGTTCCCGCCAGCGCCGCAGATCGCGTTTGCGCGGGTTCAACCGCCGTCCATCCGGCCCCCTGACCTGCACGCTCAGATGCACGTGTGGGTGTGCCTCGTCATCATGTGCGGCAAACACGTATGCACGGCCATCGCCAAACTCCAGGGACGCAAAATCCCTCGCCGCTTCACGCACGGCCCGACGGTGCGTACCCGGTGGCATTGACAGCAAAATATTGAAGACCTCACGCCGCACACTCTTTTCCGGGACGCCCCAACCGCCCAGTTGCCACGCGTCGGTGAGATCACGCAATGCTTCCGCGCCGACGATGGTCTGCCCGTCCTGATCCTCAAGCTCAACTTGGCCGTTGCGCGAGATGTAGCGCAAGTGCCGGCGCACCGCCCCCATACCCTGCGCGCTCGACGCCTTGTTGGTGATCTTGACCATTACTTCCGGCGTGCGCTTGAGCGTGCGTGCGAGCTGCGCGCGCATACGCGCTGCCTCCGCTGCCTCATCACCCAGCCACGCGCGAGACAACCGCGGCGCGCCAACGTGTTTCAGCGGCTCATGAAAGAGGCGATCACCCCAGTTAAGAAGCATCGCATCGATGTAGATTTTCGGATACGGCACGCTATCGGCTCCAGCGATCGAGGTTGGCACGCACCAGCGCGGCCACCGCACGTAGATGGGCATCAAGCTCTTTCTTCATTCCTGCGAGCTGCTGCCGGTCGACGGCGTCGGTGTGTCCAGCCATTCGCGCACTGTCCCGGGCGATGCAGCCCAGCAGCCTGCCGATCGACGCGAGTTGCTGGTTCGATGTTGCGAGCAGCATCATTTCCCGTTCACCGAACTGCGGCTCGCCTGTCATATGCGCACGAATCAGCGCTACGATCCATCGATTTCCGCTGAATCCCGACGCAGCGGCACGCTGCTCCACTGCCGTCAGTTCGGTCGTGGTCAACCGGATTGCGACGCGCTCCCGACGTTCCCCAACGACCGTCCAACGCACGGAAGATTCTGGCGCCGCGTCGTGCAGGGCGGCGTCACCCAGCATGGCGTCAAGAATCAGTTGTCGGCCGCCCTCCGCAGGCGTCACACCGTGCTGGGCGCACCATCGGTCCCAGCGGGGCCTCGCCTCTCCCAACTCGATGCACAGACGCGCACGGGCTCTCACGGCTTACCCTTACAGCGGCGGCGCAGATGGTTCAGACAGTGCGCGCTCGATCTCACGGTTTGCGCCGCGATCCGGTGCGCTCCGAACATGGCGGGCTCGTGCGGACGGAGCCTTCGGATCAAAAACCTTCGGCGTGGGGACCCGAACGCCTTCGGCGTGAAATGCATCGATCATCCGCCCGGCGTGTTGCTCCACGCGGGAAATCGACCGGTCGCTAAACCCTTGCGCACGCATCGCCGCGACGATCACCGCCAATTGCATCGCGCGCTGCGTGTCCACCGACTCCTCGCTGCGGCTGTGCCGCGGTGCGCGCGTCGGCGCGGGAGGCGCCCCTGACACGATCTCCCCCGGCGCCCTGTCGGCAGCCCCGTCTCGGGACGTCGATTGCACCGATCGTGATTGTTCCGGACGCTCGACATCGATCTGCCAGGTGTTGCGGTAGACCTCCTTTTCTTCCTGACCGATCACCTGGCCGGCGGCGTCTACCACTGGCGCCTTGACGCTCACCCAGCGCTTGCCGAGGTTCTCCAGCGTGATGCGCTCTCCGAGCCTGGCCCCGGACTCCGCGACCGCGCGCTCAAGATCCACGCCCCAGACCACGTGGTCCGCACCGACATGATCCCGATACACGACATAGTAGGATTCGCTTCGTGCTGGATTGTGCTGGTAAGGGGCACCACCGTGCTCGACCAACTCGCCACTGTACCGTGGCGAGTCGGGCACATCATCGCGCGCGCTGCCTTGATCGCTGGCTTCGAGCGGCGATGCTGTTGTCGCCGCCGCTGCAACCGCAGCGACGAGTAGTTCCGCGCGCACGCGGCCGGATTCACCAACTTGTTGTGCAGGCGGCGCGTGCGGTACGTGCGGTACTTGCGATGGCGGCTGTCGGGGCACGCCATCGAGATCCGCTTGGCCACTGGTACCGGTATCCGGCAACTGCGCACTGCCTTCGATACGGTTGTTCAGATGTTCGCGACGCGCTTCGCTCAGTCGCGCGAGGTCTGCTGTCTTCGGCTCATAGCCGCTCAGCCGGATACCGAGGAGCGTCGCCTGCAACCACGTCTCGCGGCGAAACGCTTGATGACCCGACACGCGGATGCGCTGCCACGATTTCGCCTGCACCATGTCGACCATCGACTCCACCACGTCGGACCGGTTGTGCTCGGTGACGAGGTATCGTCCGAGATCCTCGAACGCGAGTTGGTACGGTGCGTCCTTGAGAAAGTACTGGTTGCCCGCGCGCAGGTAGCGCTTGCGCACCCGCTCGGGTGCGTCACCGAGTGGTGCCGCGGCAGCATCCACTGCACGCGCCTGCTCCTGGTCCGCCGATGTCGCCTCCAGGCCAACGCGCTGCGGCCGTCCCGGATCATCGCTCATGGCCTGCTCGCGCAGCCGGGCGCGCGCTGCATCGAACTCACGTCGTCGGCGAGCCGCCACGGCATCGCGTGACGCCTGATCAGGATTGCGGGCTTGCCCGTGCTCGCCCGATTCGCCGCCTGCGTCGTCGGGCATCAGCGGATCCTGCTCGATCACGTTGATGACCTGGTCCTGCTGCGCCGCAGTTCCGGAAGAGGTTGACGCGCTCTCAGTCATGGTCCGGCCTCGTACTCGTTTAGCCCCGGCTTAGCCCCAGCCAATTGTCCCGTTGCCTGCTTGAGGGTCCTTATCGGTCAGGCTCATTCTTCGGTTCACGGGCGGCTCGTTCCTTCGACTGCGCGAGTGCCGCGGCGCGCGCCTCCCGTATTCGGGTCCACGAGTTGGCTTGCAACTGGTCGAGGGTGCCATCGAGGTCCGCACCAATGCCAAGTTCGTGCGCTGATTTCTTCAGCGACGCCACAGTGCGCTCGAGCTGATCACGCATACGGTCCCACGGATACACCTTCGGGCGATCGCTGTCGTAGCCGATCTGCACTTCGGCACCGTTCATCCTCTGGTTTTCGTCCATCCATTTCAGACGGTCCGAAACGAATTCCATCCGGTCCTTCGCGTGAAAGACGACACTGCGTGTGGCCACCTCCTGAATCAGGTAGTGCTCAGTGTTCAAGACCTCGCCGCGGTACGGACCGCCGTTCTCACGTGGCGTCGCCATACGGATCTGCGCGCCGAAACGGTGCTGCGCGAGCGTCTTCATCTCCTGCGGAACGTCATCAAGCCCGTATAGCGCTTCGCCGATCTCCCGGCGAGTGCGCGCCGCCGACGGCGGCTCCGTCGGCGGGCTCTCCGCAGAAGCCTGTGGGACTTGTCCGCCCTGCGAGACTGGCATCGCCCGAGACACTTCCACTGCTTCCGGCGCGGCCTTCTTCGGCGCCGCCTTACGACGTTTCGTGCTGCCTGCGTCGTCTGCCATTTCCTCTTTCACGCGGCCCATTTCACTACCCTCCTTCTGTTTATCCGCCCAAGCTTCGGCGGAAGGGATCGGGTCTGGTTCGGGCGTCACGTCCGCGGTCACGACCTCGCGAAACGCCACGTCCCGCAACAGACGACGTACGGCGGCCGAACCGGACAGCACTGCCATGTCGTTGAAGTCAGTCGGCCGGGAACCTTCGATCAGCGCGTGCGGCGCAAACACAGGAAGGGCAAGCTGCGCTGCAACGTGCTTAGCCGCTTGACGCGCAGATTCCTCACCATGGCCGAGATCGCCGAGTACGATCAGCCCGGCATCAGCAAACCGTTCGCGCAGGATGCCGGCAACCTCGCTGAGATTGCCGCTCGATAGTGCTGCCGCCGCAAACCATCCTGTCGCTCGATGCGCGGACAGCACCGTCGCCATCCCTTCGCCAATCAGGATGGGCGAAGCCGTTTCACCGTTCAGTGAGGAGGGCCGCGTCATCCAATACCCGCCCTTCTTCGCGCCTCCGGCGAGCGACGATTTACGCCCGTGTTCATCGATGAGTTCAAGCGTCGACAGCACCTCGCCCCTCCATACCGGTACGATCAACACCCGGCCCGTGAGGATCTCTTCCTCGCTCGACACCTCATAGCCAAGGAGTGCCCGCAATTCGACTGCTTCCAGTTCTCGCAACGTCTCTGTCGGTTTGAGCTGCTTGCGCGTCAGATACGGATGCTCCGGTCCGACGGGCCGCGCCCAGCGCCAGATCGATACCGCCTCGAGCGCAACCGCGGCATGGCGCGCGCGTACCTTCCGCCGTTCGCGCTCAGCTTCCTGCCCGCGACGCTCCAGCGCCTGCCGGTCGGGGCCCATCAAGCCATTCGCAACCGCACCCGGCACTCTCGACCCTTTCAGATCGAAACCGTGCTGCTCAGCCAGCCAGAAAAGCGACGCAAGCGTCTTGCCTCCCGATGCGCTGGCCGAGCGCCACGTCGCACGTGCAGCGCGCTCGCTGTAGTTGTGCGCGCTGCGGCTCCACTCATCCCAGATGTCATAGCCCGCATCACCGAATCCCTGCTTGAGCGCGAACGCCATATCAACCCACGTCCTATAGTCTTCCGCAGGAATTAGGGCGAGCGCAGCACGTGCCCGAGCGGCCTCGTCAACGGACGGTGAGGTCATCGTTGCTCTCCGCGAACGGGTACCACGTTCGAGCTATCGGACCGGTCAGCCGCGCGAACAGCCCGCACATCCTTTTCGGTGCTGGTGTTGCCGCCCGTTGCCTTGGCGGCTGTCCGGCGTTTTCGTGAAGTCGCAACCGGCCTGAGTTCCGCCGCATCCAGATCCGACATCGACAACCTTCGCCTTGCCTGTCCGATCCGCTCCGCCGGAACACCGAGCAGCGTAAAGTGCCGCTCCACATACGTCGTCACCGCCTCCTCGCCAAGGTCGGCAGGTCGTGAAGGCAGGTCCCGCGGATCCCACGCCTGCAGCACTTCCAGATACTCGATCGGTACGTCGACCAGTTCCGACGCGTCCGCATCGACTTCGTCCGCCCTGAGTTCACGCACGCGCCGCTCGACCTGCGCACTGAAGCGAGCAAGATCCATCGTCGGCACGCGGGGCGCCGCGGCAAGCCTTGACGTAAAGGCGGGATCACGCCAGTAGCAGATCTTCTCAGCCAGGATCGGCTTGGTGTTCTCGAGCAGGATGATTTCCTTGTCCCGGCCAAGCTCCTTCAGTTCCTGCGGCAGCAGCAACGGTCGACGTTGCTCGGAGACGCTCTCGCTCGAACCACCACGGCCGCCGAAGATGGCGCTGGAGCGGCTCACGCTGCGTGACTTGTCGGTGAAGGTGCCCAGCATCTCGGAATACTCGTTGGCGTCCTTTTGCTCACGCGGCGCATACAGAATCTGCATCGCGTGGTTGGTGACGAACGTGCGCGCATCGGCACGGCCATAGACCGACTCCAGTTGCGAGACCGACTGCACGATTGAGAGCATGCGAAGGTTGTAGCCGGCCATATAGGCGACTGCGCGCGCGATGATGTGGATTTTGCCGATCGCGGTGAATTCGTCCATGACCAGCAGGCACTGGAATTTCAGCGCCGGGTTGTCCTGCGGCAACTGTTTTGTGTTGAGGTTGACGAGCTGCGAGAACACCAGATTGACGAGCAGCGCCGACTCCGTCAGATGATCCGGCGTGATGCCGATATAGACTGTCATGCGCTGCTTGCGGACATCTCGCAGGTCAAAATCGTTCGTGCTCGTCGCGGCATCAACGATCGGGTTGGCCCAGATCGTGAGCGGCGCATTGAAGGTTGCGAGGATGCTCGCCAGTACCTTGTCGTCATTCGCGAGAAACCGGTTGAGCGCATCAACACATGGCCCCGTGAGGATATTGCGATGCTGCAGCAGCCCCTTTTGCAGATACGCCTTCACGGGCATGCCGTTGCCTGATGACTGCCTCAGCACCTCTCCCATGGTGACGGGATAGTCCGGAATGTCTATCTTTCCCGCACGCCGGGCGTCCCGCCATTCGCACAGCAGCAGCACGATACACAGAAAGAGATTGCGCGCCTGGTCCTTCCAGAAATCGTCGTGACCGCCCACCGGATAGAGGGCGTAGCCGATCGCAAGAACGTCACCCACGCGAAACACCCCATCCGAAACGGCCGACAGCGGGTTGTAGCGGTGCGTTCGCCCATCTTCGGCGAAAGGATTGAAGAGGTAGACCGCGTGGCCGTGGGCACGCCTGAAGCCTGCCGTGATGGTGTAGTTCTCCTGCTTGATGTCGAGCACCACAGCCGAATCCGGATAGCTCAGCAGGTTAGGAATGACGATACCGACGCCCTTGCCCGAGCGCGCGGGTGCCGCGAGCAGCACGAACTGCTGGCCCGCGAAGCGCAGGTACCGCCCGCGCCACACGCCCACGACGATGGCTGGTCCCGTTGCAGCACTGGCTATCGTGACAGCGCTCATAGCAGCCCCGCCGCACGGATTTCCGCGTCGCTTGCGAACCGCGCGCTGCCGTAGAGACGGCGATGACCAGAGCGGCTCCGCAGTGCGGACAAGCCGAGCCCCGGTCCACCGAAGGCGACCAGCAACCCGAAAATCGCCGAGCCGGCAAGCCGCCTGCCTTCCTTCGCCAGCCCGCCGTCATGCCATGCACGGGCCGCATCCAGCCAGCCCCATATCCCTGCATGCAGCGGATTGACCCGCAGACTCGCGTAGAGGAAGAACGACGCGAGCCAGAGCGCGGCCAGAAGCACCGCGCCCAGGACTCCGAGAATCGCCAGCGTCTTCGCCGCCATATAGACGTGATGCCAACCGCGTTTTTCCATGGTCTGCTCCATCGTTCTGCAGAGGTTCACGCGAACGTTCACTCAAACTCGGTCCGGTACTTGCGGACCGGATCGAACCAGACTTCCGTCATGGACCAGCGTTTGCCGGTCTGGACGCCCGCATTGTCGAACACCGGCTGAGCCTCCACATGTGCGACCACGTCAATGCTCAGAAATAACAGGCGCTTGAGCGCCGCATCGTCATACGCGGCCGCCTCTGGATGCTCCTTCGCCATCAGCGCAAAGCGCTCGATCGCCACCGCCGCATTCGATGCGTGATAGCTCGTGATGGAACCGGAGTGCCCAGTGGTGAGTAGCTTCAGGAAGTCGTACGCTTCCGCGCCGCGCAGCTCCGCCAGCAGCACACGATCGGGACGCATGCGCATCGTGCTTGCGATAAGGTCCGCAGGCGTGATGCGAGCCTGTCCGTGAGCGCCCTTGCTGTAGATGAGATGGACGCAGTTCTCAATGTGGCGGATGAAAAGCTCCCGCACATCCTCGATCGTCACGACACGCTCGCTTGCCGGGATGTGCTGGCAGAGCGTTTTCATGAAGCTCGTCTTGCCAGAACCCGTGTTGCCGACGATGACGATATTCAGTCGGGCCAGCACCGCAAGCTCGAAGAAGGCAGCGAAGTTGTGCTCATCTAGCCGGCGCACGAGATGCTGGTCCGTTGGTCGCAACACCTTGGTGGCATCGTCCAGACCCGCCGGCCGATGCCACGACGTGTGGTTAAAGAGTCCCTCGGCACGGTAGATACCGAGCGTCTTCTCCCGCGACGATGGGCGACGGATCGTGACCGACACTGTACGTGGCGGAACGACCGGGGGCACCACAATCTGGATGCGAGCATCTCCGGGCATCAGCGCCGAGAGCACCGGGTTTTCGGCCGAGACTTCCTGGTTCGTGAGCGTGGCGATGGCCACCGCGAACGACATCAGGCGCTCGAAATCGAGGTCCCGATAGTCGAAGGCGTGCCAGCCCAGATGCGTTTCGGTGAGCACACGCTGCGGCCGGTTGATCACGAGCTCAGTGACGTCTTCATTGTCGAGCAGCGATGCGAACGGGCGCATCAGCTCGCGCACGGACGCGTCATCCGGCAACCTCGCGAGCAGGGTCTCGTCAGCCCAACTGGCTGTCAGCGCAGGCGCATTCATTGGGCGACCTCCGGCTGCAGTGCATAGACGGAGCTGAAGTCGAGATCGCGCGCGACGAGGATCGTGAACTCAGCACCCTGGTTCTGCGTGAGCGTCGGGGCAATGTTGATCGTACTGTCGAGCACGCGAGCGGCCATGTCGTTGCCGGTCTGCTGCGTGTTCTCGAAGACCGTGGAACTGTTGTTGTTGCCACCGCGCGTCGCTAGGTAGCCGATCGCGTCCTGCGTCATACTCAGCAGGAACGCCGCGCCCACGCGCTCGCCCCAGTGGTTGTTCACGGAGCCGCCTGTGCCCATGCGTCCGAGCGCGTCCGCGGCGGGAGAATCGATCTCCACTGTCACGCCGTTCGGCGTCTTGATCCGCGCCGACAGGATGAATACGCGCTTTTGCCCCGGCGATAGATTCGAGCGGTACTGGCTGTTGATCTGAGAGCCGCGTTCGATCAGGACCACCCGTCCATCGTCGGAATAGACGTTTTTCGTCACAGTGCAGGTGGACAGGCCCGCTTCACTGGAGTCGAACGCGGTATCGCCCACGCAGTCGATCTTGGCACCCTGCGCGAGGATGAGGCTCCGGTTGCCTAGACGCCCGGCACTCACGCGAGGCGTCAGGGTCGGCGTCAGCGCCTGCCCCAGCGCGCTGTCGGCCTGGCCTCGCGCCGCCGCAAGCGGGCTCACACCGGCATTGGGCGCCGATGCCGCAACGGAAGCCATCGCTCCATCGTCGAGCGGGCCTGTTGGACCGCCCGAAGCACTGACAACGCCACCGGCGAGCAGCGGAGCGTCGTAATAACTGCGGCCAGACGTCGCGCGCGTGGCGCCCGCAGGCGGCCGGCTTGCAACCACTGTCGGCACCGACGCCGGATGCGGGGTTACCGCACTGGCCGCGCTCGTTGTCGACGCAGGCGCGCCAACTGAAGATGCCTCACCACCAAACACGCGCCCCTGCGAGGGCTGATCGAGCGCGGCATCCCGACGCGCCTTAGCGGCCGCGTCATGACGCGCGAGAAACCCGTGCACCGTCCACACCGCGCCAACGGCGACCACGACCACAATCGCGAGCGGTGTCAACCACCATGCCCGCGGACGACCTCGCTGTTGCCCCAGATCGGGCATGCCGCGATCGGCCACCGGCGGCGTGCGCGCATCGCGAGCATTGCCGTTGTCGCCGTTGCCTCCATCGCGAGGCGTGCCATCCGGCTCGATTGTGTTGCGAGCGGTATCGTTACTCATGGCCGCTGCTCCGCAGGACGCGTTTCACGCCGCTGACCGTCGTGCCATCTTTCGGCGGCACACCGTCCATGTCGTACGCGTCGTTCCACAGCCCCACTACTTCGTCGCCCAAGCGCAACACGAAACGCTTCGCGACCTCGTGCACGACCACCAAGTCGCCGACCATGTGCCTGTCAACTACGCTTTCGGTATCGTCTTCTGCAACCCGGAAGATCGCGGGAATTCGCCGGTTATTCGGGATGCGGATATAGGTAAAGCGCCCGTCGTCCCATGCTGCGCTCGGCGCGATATCGTCCGACTGCGGCATCACCTGCATCGAATACCGGGCGTTGCGCAGGACCGGCGGCTGCGCAAGGCGTGCCTGTACTACCGCCTGCTCCGCGTCGGCTTGGGTTTTAGCCTGCATCTCGTCGGGATACGTGAACGTGACGCGGTACATCTCCTCGTCATTGCCAAATCTCGCCTTCAGGGGCAGCACGACCAGATCGAAGCTGTAGCTGCGCCGGTCAGTGCGAATCTCGAGGTTCGAGTCATGCGCGGCGAGCTGCGGCTTCAGATAGACGTCATGGTCGCCCTTGTTTGCAACGACCTGCCACCCATCACGGTCGCCGGGTGCCACCACGAGAATTCGTTCGTGCGGGTTGAGCGCGATGTGCGTAGCGAACCCACGCTGGGCATTAATACGCACGACTTCGTCCTGCCGGTACGGCACTTGCCGCACGCGCGAGTCGCTCGTCCAGTCGGGCAGGTCATAGGCGTTCGCAGACCCAGCGCCCAGCACGAGCATTACCGCTACAAGGGGAGTCGGTTTCATCGCACGCCTCCTACAGCAGGCGATGACGCAGGCGGCGTGGGTGGTGTGTACTCGGGATCACGACTGTAGGCCCTCACCCTGAACCCGAACGGGTTTTCGACAGCCACGCTCTCTCGCGCGAACACCGGCGGCCGGTACATGAAGGCGAGCGTGACGACGAAGCGCTGCGGTGGTTCAGCGTTGTCGACCCCGTTCTTGCGCGTCGTGCGCTCGATATGCACCACCGCCCGCCCGGGTTCATCCGGCGGCAGCGTCGTCGAAAGAATCCGGATACCCTTCTCGGTACCCGGACCGAGCTGCCTGTCAAGCGCATCGAGACCGCTATAGATCTGGCGGTAATCCCGCGCGACCGTGTCATCGCTCATGTTGAGCACGCGGTCGTAGTCCATCTGCAGCAGACCCCAGTCGTAGCGCTCGCGCGAGCGTACGTAAGCCTCGACCCAGTGCTTGTCCTGGATTTCCTTTGTGTGAACGTGCTTCGCGTCGAGCACGTCGATCACCTGCGACTCGCCGGTGAGCCGGTCCACCTCGATGGGCAGCGGCACCACCCGGTAGAAAGGAACCATCACGGCGAGCGCAGTCGAACAAAGCACGGCAACGCCCACGGCAGCGTACGCGATGTGCCACGCGCGTCGCTCCGAGCGCTGCTGCATGTCGGACAGGGACGCCTCGATGTCGAGCACCCGCCGATAGTTGTGGCCGGCTTTCATGCTCCGGCTCCATCAGTCGATGACGCGGCCGTCGGCGCCTGTGATGCCGAAGATGCAGGGAGAACGCGGTTCACCGGTACGCGGTGCGATCCGTCGGGCAGAACCGGCTTCGCCGGGTTGCCACTGCATGATGTAATCAGTAATACTGATTTAAGCATCAGCGTGATCAAGAAGATCTTTCTCACAGTTTCGCTCCGTCAGTTCCCGAACGTCGCCGGTACCATCTGGTCCTGCAGCCGCGTCGTGTTTGCGGCACGGCTCAACACCAGCTCGCTCTGCTGTTCGGCGATCAGCTTGTCCTCGGTGTCGGCGAGCATTTTGAACAGCTGCAGCTTCGTCATCTCGTTGCCAACCGCCGTGCTCTCCGACTGGATGCGTGCCTGCAGTTCGGCGATGCCCTTCGGGTCCTGCGTCACATCGATCTGTTGCATCAGGCTCTCGATCTGGTTGAGTTCCTGCAGCTCCGTCTGATACGCCTGCATCCCGAACGCCTTGTCCTGAAACGGCTTGTTCAAAGCCCGCTGGCAGACCTGCTGGTCGACACCGCTCTGGTCCTGGCAGTTATAGATCTCGCTTGCCGAGCGCAGCGCCTGTGCGTTGCCCGTCAGTCCCGAGTAGCCGCCGTTCTGGACCGAGGTGTAGACGCTCATCCAGTTCGACGGCAGCGAGTTGGCAAGAACCGGGTTGCCGAGCAGTTGCCCAAACCCGCGTGTGCCGTTCATCGACTGGTAGAGCTGGATTTCCTGCTGCACCTGCTGCTCGAGCTGCGCCACCGTGGCGATCGCCTGCGCGACGTTCTGCGCGTCGAACACCGGAATGCCCTGCGCGTGGATGGATGGCACAACGACCGCACCCATCGCCACGAGCAGCCCCGCAAAGCCAGAGAGTCTGAAGAGTCTCGTCATGGTGATCACCTGTGATTCACTCGCCCTGCCACCCGAGGTGTTCCCGGGCAGCCCGCTGATAGGCCGGCACTGACTGCGCCCCGGACGGGCCACTGCCAGAACGCGGCTCGCCATAGATCGTGCCGCCCGGACGTGGTCCACCACCGAGGCCTGTAAGCGCGCGGCCGAGCGAGCGGGCGAGCCTCTGTGACGTCACGCCAGCGACGAACGCGCCGAACCCGGACAGAGTCGCGCCTCCCGCAAGTCCGGAGGCCACGGCCGGCAGTTGCCAGCCGACCATTGCGAGGAACACGCCGGTCACGAACAGGCCAATCGCCGCCACGGCGGCCGCCGAGCCGTCCAGCGCGCTGGTGATGCCAGACATCAGCGACGCGGCATCGGATGCGGGGGAGGCGTCGGTCGCATGCAGTGGCGCGAGATACGCGGAAAAAGCTGTGAGCGCCATGCCGAGAAAGGCTGCGACCAGCACCTGCAGTAGCGCGTAGTTGGCAACCTTCGCGGTCCAAGCCTCGAAGAACCGTGTCGTCGGCCCGAATGCTGCGCATGCGATGAACAGCGGACCAAGGCCGAGGATAAGATCAAGCAGCATCCTCGCCATCACCACCTCGAAGGCAAGCACGATCAGGAAGATCGAGCCTCCGAGCGCAGCGATCAGCCCGCACGCGAAATCGGCAATAGCCGCCACGGCCATGCTCAAACCGAGTCCCTCATGCGTCGCCTTGTCGAAATAGGCATCCATCACGAGATCAATCTGCTGGTCGTAACAGTCGAGCGTCTGGTAGATGCTGGCCGCGCTCGCGCCCGTCACGCTACTGCCGTTGACCGAGCCACACCCCGGATTGCCGGCTCCGCTCACCGCCGCCGCGTTCTGGACCGTCTGGGCGAGCCCAGCTGTCGCGCCGTTGATCGCCGTGACCACCTGCCCTTGGTACACGCCCGTACTGAGCGCAAACGCGAGCGTGATGGCGAGCTTCAGCGCCCGCCACGCAAACGCGGGCACGGCTTCATGCGCCTCGCCACGCACCACCGCCAGTCCGTACGTCACGATCCAGATCGTGACGGCGGTGGTCACGGCCGGCACCAGTGCGCTGGAGAGCGCCGCCGACACGTTCGTCACGTAGGTGGTCGTGCCGTTTTCCAGCGTCCCGCCGATTGCCGTGAAGAGGCCGCTCATTGCACACCTCCCCTCACCTGCACCATCGCCTGCTGCGCCATTACCTGCTGAGCCGCGCGTATGCCTGCTTCCATCGCCCGGCGTTTCGCAAGCTCCTCGTGGAAGACGGGCAACCAGTCTTCGGCGGCGTCGCCCACCCGCGCGCGGATCGTGTCGAGCAGCTCGACGTTGTCTGTCGTCCCCGACAGCACGTCGAGAACGTCACCAAGACCTGCCAGATCCAGTTGACCGATTGCCGAGCGGTGTCCCTGCTTGACCAGGAAAAGCCGGCTGTTCTCGCCCAGACTGCGCACAATGTTGAATTCGGCCTCGGTCAACTTGAAGCCATGCACGTAATCGTCGTAATCCGCACGCGGGTTCGGCAGAAAGAAGAAGGTGGCAGTCTGTTCGATAAGCGTGCGTGCAATATCGCTTCTGAGCACATCGGCTGGCGACTGCGTGTCGAAGATGCCAAGTCCGTTCTGCTTGCGGATCGTCTTCTGCTTGTTGTTCGCGAAATCCGTGAAGACAGGGTCCCCGAGCCGCTTCCAGAATTCCGTCATCACATAGACAAAGCGCCGGCCGTCAATGAGGCTTTCGGTCAGGTGCAGCAGGTACATCGTGACCGGCGTCAACACCTCCGCATCGTCCAACAACTCGGTATCATCGAACCCGAAGAGGTTCGCACGGGTGAAATCGAGCCGGTCGGTGGGGTTGTCGAGTACCCATCCCAATCGACCGCCGGCGCACCATTTGGCAAGCCGAGCATGCAGGCTGTTCTCGCCCACGTTCGGCAGCAACTGGCGCACCATCGACAAGCGCCGCAAAGGCTTTGCCATCCTGGCCACTTCCCGCACCGCGCGCGAGACGTCCACCTCGTCCTTCGCTGACAGGGGCGAACCGCTATCCACCAGCTTGCGCACAAGCCGCTCCCAGAAGTCGAGCACGGTCTCGTTCGCCTCCAGTTGGAGCGGATTGAGCCCGGTCGGCTCGCCGCGCCGGAACACCGTATATATGCCTCCCATCGCGCGGATCGCGATCTCGGTACCGCGGTCCTTGTCGTAGAGCATCGCCGTAATGCCATACTTCATCGCCATCGCGAGCAGGAAGAGTTCAAGGACGGTCTTGCCGGCGCCCGCCTGGCCAATGATCTGCGTGTTGGCAAGCGCCTTCTCGTCGGCCGAGTCCTTCTTCTCGGGCGTCGCGTGAAAGTTCAGGTAAAGCGGCTGCCCGCTTGGCGTCTTGACGATCGTGATCGCCTCGCCCCAGGGATTGCCGTCGCGCTTGCCGGTCGCGAAGTTATGCAGGCTTCCTAGTGCGCAGAAGTTGCGCGACGTGAGCTTCGCCTCGCGTGGCCGGTAGCGCCAGTTGCCCGGCAACTGAGCGAACCACGCCGCATCGGACACGAGGTCAATCAGCGCGGTCTGAAATCCAACATCGGCCAGTTGCGTACGTGCCTTCGCAACGTGCTTTGCCACCTCCTCAGCCGTATCGCCGAGCACCGCAAGCGAATAGTGGTATTCGCCGAGAACAAAATCGCCGTTGATCAGGTCATTGAGCGCCTGATCCATCGACGCGACCTGCGACACCGCGACGTCCTCGCCAGCAATGAGCTGGTTGCGCTGCCGCTCGAGCGCTTCCTTCGCACTCGGTCGATCGAGAATGGCGAAGCTCTGCGTCTCGATGTACTCGAAGTCACCGTAGAGCAATCCGTTTAGCATCCCTGGCTCCGTCTCCTCCGGGTAGTCCTTCAGATCGATCAGTGCGGCGTAACGCGTGGCCGCGGGCATGCGGATCTCGAGCTTCTCCGCGCCGAAAAAAAGACGTGAAGTCGGCAACGCCTCACGGATCCGACCCGCGGGCACCGGCACCGGCTCCCATACGGCGTTGACGAGGTAACCGAGGAATTCGAGCGACGATGAATAGGCACGTGGGCGCTGCGTATACTGGATCTGCTTCGTGTAGACGCCGAGCGCCACAGGATCGTAGGGCTTCAGGCTCGATTCGAATTGGGCGGCGAGTTCGGCCATCACCTTCAGCGCGTCGTACTGGTCTCGGTGGATATCGTCGAGCGTACGGCGCGCCGCCTGACTGAAGATCCGTCCCAGCCTTGTCCGGTTGGGCCGGTAGACGAGTGTCAGGTACAGCTCGTTGGCCATCATCCGGTAGCCCGCGAAGCTCGCGTAATAGCGCGTCGCGAGTTCCTGGCAGAATCGCTCGCCATAGGGTGTGCCGAAGTGATCCGACACGCGCCGCCGCAGGCGGTGCGACCACAGCGCCACATGACCGCCGGTCAATCCCCGGATGAGCTGGTTGAATGCTTCGTGGCGCACCAGGATATCTGTGGGGTCCGCCGCCTCGAACGCGATGCCCGCGATCCGCCAGATGCGCAGATAGTCGCCTTCGCGCGTCTTGATCACGTGATCGGTCACATGCGTGGAATAGGGAATGAAGTCTGCAAGTGGCACCTCGCGCCACGCCAGCGCCGCAAGTTTCGGTTCGGTGCGCATCTCAGGTCCTCCTCTTCAGGCGGACCGGCACATAAGCGTGTGCCCCCCAGAACCCGCGGTTGCGCTGCCGGAACTTCATCCGCACACGCAACGCGCATTGCGCGAGGCGCTGATCGTCGTGGCGCGTCATCGCGCGCATCGTGACGAACACCGGGATGATCAGAAAGAGCATGGCGACACCGACCGGTGGGCTCGCGAGCAGCGCCCAGATGGCTGGGATCAGCATGCTGGCGCCCACCATCAGGAAGGGCACGAGCGGCACGCCCCACAGCATTGCCGGCCGGGTACAACCCTTGAACACAGGATCCTTGAACGGGTTCATGATTGGCTTTGTCTCGCCTGGATCACGTTGTCGGAATCAACATCGCAGCGATGACCGTCGCGCAGCCAACGAAAAGCCCACCGATGAACACGTTCGCGATGTCGCCAAAGCGCGCGTGCTGAAACATCATCCTGAAACCCGCCCAGATGATCGATATCGAGCAAACCACGCCTCCAACACCGAGCAACGTTGTCTGGATGGTCGTGAGCAGCGTGTTGACTTGGGAGAGCTGTGCATAGGCCGGTGAAGCCAGAACCAGCATCGGAACGCAGCTGGCTACCAGCCTGGCAGCTTTGGCATGCGCAAAAAAGCGCCTCCGTAGTACGTTCCGCACTCTCAAAATCATTAGGATTACTGATTTCATGAATCACTCCTGTCTACCCATTGCCCGATACGCTTTCGGATCCGCCTTTCTCTAGAACACGACCGCGCTGCTATCCGGCTTCCCCTCTCGGCCGCTCTGCCGCGGATCGGTCGGGTTTGTGCCGGGTTGACCGTGTTCCACTGTCTGCCTGCGCATTTGGTCCACAAGACCATTTGAGTCCAGTGGCACGACCGGGATGGGCGAGGCGCTCGGCACGATCGCCGGTACCGTGGGGATCGGACGTGTTGCAGTGTTGTCAACGACCCGCTGCACATAGCCCGTGCGATAGCCCGTCGAGAAATCTCCACTCGCGTAGCAGGACAGGCTTTGTCTCAACGCTTGCTGGACGTCGGTCTGAGAAGCACGCGCCAACCGGAAGCACTCCTGCAGAATGGCAGCTCCCGCCGCCAGATTGCGGCAGGGGTCGAACGAGTTCTGCGGTTTCAGTCCGAGTCGCGGCCAGTTCGACCGGTTCACCTGCGCAAGTCCCACGCTGTAGTTCCAGCCGTTTGCATCGAGCGCACGAACCGTAGCGATCGCCTCGTCGAGACTGGTTGGCTGGCGTAGCAGCCGGCCTCGCACGACGCCAATCGCATACGGGTTGAATCCTGACTCGGTACGTACGATCGCAGCAAGTGTTGAGGATGCGACCTGTGGGGCACACTGCTGCGCGAGCGTTATGAAGTCGATCGCTATCATCAGCCGCCTCCCCCACCATTGTCGCCCTCTTCTCGATCCACGCGTTCGATAAACTCACGCGCGGCCTGCGTCGGGTCATACGGCGCCTGGGTGCTGCCTTGGGTACTGCCCGCGTCATAGAACTCGGTGATCGTGCGGTCCTCGGCGTTGGCGTCCCACCACACCCGGGTATAGAGCTGGCCGTTGATGTCAACGTTAATGGCGCCTCTGGCTCCGCAGAGCAGTTCACCCTGCTCGGGACCGCCCCAGTAGATCAGGTCCTCACGACAATAAGCAGCGCTCGCATCGGTGTTCGACGCTGACGTGCCTTGCGAGCCGCCCACACCAAAATTGCAGGTCGGAAAGGGATCACCGTGGCGCAGCGCGTTCCAGAGCTTTTCGATCGGCGGAACACACTCACCGTACTGCTCGGGTCCGCCTGGGTTGGACAGGCACAGGATTACCTGGCAGCCCCAGTCGTCGGCATGCGCGAGTCCAGGCATAAACACCGAAGCCCCGAGGTAGATGGCAAGAGCGACACGCCGCCAGCGCAGCGCGCGACACGCCCGCAAACGAATGAGTCGATCACGCACGGAACACCTCCTCATTGAAGGCCTCCCCAGCCGCAAGGGGCGGCTCAATCCAGTCGAGCCGACGCGCGATGACGTCGAAGCAAACGCGCATGGATCGCCACGCCATGCGCGCCGCCTGATCGGTACGTGCAAGGTCCAATACCGATACGCCAGCGGCCTGCGCCTTCGCGATCTCATCCAGGCGGGGCATGTGGAGATATCCATACGGTCCCTGGGGATCCGGAATCAACCAAGCGCTCAGTCGCGCTTGGAGCGCGCAGGCCTGCGCTTGCTGCAACGACGTCTGTTCCACCATGTTCGGCAACAGGCCGATAAAGCGCAGCGACGGGTTCAATTTGGCGCGTATGTTGCGCACACCCTCGGCGCCGTTGATGAGCTCGGCCGCACTATCGAATGCCTCCTGTGACAACAGGATGGGGCTCAGCATCGCGTCTACCGTCGCTGCAACGCAGACGGTGCGTATATCCGGAAGCGGCGGACAGTCGATCAGGCAGACGTCGGCGAACGGCTCCACGACGCGCAACAGGTGCCGCACGTTGGCGTGATAGCGCGCACCGGTGTCACCTCGCGCTAACGTCAATCCATGGATGGCGCGCGCCGGCAGCACCTGGATGCGTCCTTTCGGAGTATTGGGATGTGACTCACCTGCGAGCGCGACTGCTCGCTCGCTGCCCACCACGACCGCCTGGCACGCACACGCAAGTGACACTGTGCTGCACACGGGTTGCGCGAGATCGATCATCAGCACTCTCAGTTTGCGCACCAAACAAAAGTAATGGGCGAGCTGGCGCAACAATGCAGTCCTGCCTGTGCCGCCTTTTTCGGCGGCGATCAGAAGCGTCTTCATGGTCGGTTGCTCCTTCGGTTTGCGCACCGAGCTACCGACACGGAAACTGCGACGTGAAAAAAGAACCCGCGGCGCCGGGGAGGCTGACCGCAGGCTCAACGGGGGATCGTTCCAGCACCGGAAAATGCAAAAGCCTGCGGTTGCAGGCTTTTGGATAGCGTTTCGGCACACCACATCGTCGCAGTAACGTCGATACTTCGGGGCCGCTAACGCGTACTCGGTCGTGCTTCGCACGTTGACCGGATCAGATTGTTGAGTTCAATGTAGAAGGTATCCGGCGCGCAGGCAAGAGGGGAGAAGGTCGTTAGGCACGGTGCCTGTTCCGTCCTGCTCCGGGCTATTCCTCGCTGGTCGCAAATTTATTTTTCCGATGGCACGCGATATCGCACAAGCGATATCTCTGACCATGCGACAGCCTCGCTTTCCAGGAGATGCGAGGTGCTCACTACAGAAGAAGCGACGCATGAACGCCGGTCTATTTTTCGCGTGCCGCCCGTCCAGGTTTACCGCATCGACGCCCATAACCCGTCGGGAGATAAAGCTTTCCACTGCCGATAGGGGGCAACAGGCTGCCAACACCCACGTCACAGAGCCTAACGAGAACTGTATGAGAATGGTTGAGAACACCCTTCGTCCGGGGTTTCGCTGCCACTGGCCGTGTTGTGCGAGACACGGCTCGCTCCGCAGTGTTGGAAGCAACACCGCTCATTGAGGCTCCGTAGCGTGCGAGCTAGAACGCCTGCGTTGCAGCCCATTTTTGCACGCTGGCAACGCGAAAACGTAAGCATAGTATTGCGCGTGGATCACGTCGTGATTCAGGTTTGCACAGTGTCCCAGAGAATAGTGTTTCCATAAACGTCGCGTTATCGTTGGCTTCGACCCCGTACCACGGACGAACTAGTTAGCATTTACGGCAGCGCACGGGCGAGCGCTGAGCGTGCCGCCGCAAGCTCAAGCTCGAAAAGATGAGGTGGGTGTCGCGGGATACGCAGACGGCGGCACGCCACTTCGCGATTGGCGTGCCAGAGATAAACCATGCGTAGTATTTCCCGGTGACGCGGCGTGAGTGTGCGCCACGCACGCGTGACCCGCGCGGCATCATCCGCGTCAAACGCGCCACGGTTTGAGCGCCCCCAGTTCGTCAAGTGATCATCGAGGATAGACGCACGCTTACTGTCCGTCATGGTCGCTATCGTGCTGATCTACGTCATCGGACGTGCGTGGCGCACGGTAGCGTGCGGGGTTTGTCAGGAAACGCGCGATCTCCCCCACACGCCATCCCACCATACGTCCACCTAACGGTACCGGAGGCGGAAACGTGCCCTCCCTCATCCGCTTGTAGATAGTGGACCGGGACAGCCCCGTCCTCTGCTCCACCTGCCGTCGCCGCAGGATGCTCTGTGACCCGCTCTCATGGTCAGCCATCGCTTGCCCCCAGTTACGCTGGCCCCAACATGGCCAGTTCGCAGGAGCATTCAAGCAATAGAAGCTACCGTCCGCAAAACCCGTCTTATCGACGGGATGATCCGACGGATGACTGCAGGCAAACCGTGCCGCGCATCAAATTTCGAATTCGGTCCTGCCATCAGCGGCATCGCACGCGTTCTGGCTCCTCGCAAGCGTCGGAACCGTATTTCAAAAGAGGCTTTGCAGCAAGAGATTGTCATTGAGAAGCGACTCCAAGACGGTCGTCGTGCGCACGCGAAATAAGCCGTGCCACACGCAGCACTTCAACTGACAAACTACCCGGGCACGTAAAGCGACGAACGGGATCCCACGTGTCACCCGGCAACGATGACCCGCATCTACGGATCTAATGGCGGCCGCACCTGTGCACGGTGCCTGATGTCATTCCCGCTTAACCGATTGGCGACCGGCCCGAGTTAAAGACGGCCTGAAGCACTATCGTCCCGCGATCAAGTTGGCGCGTCCCGCACGTCGCGTGCCATTGATGATGTCGCGCCCCACATATCGGGCTCCTGTACTTTGATATCGGGCTCCTGTACTTTGAATTGAACCTGGTACACGCGGAATTGCTCAGAACCTCAGGCGCAACCCTGCTCCCAGGCTACTGCCTGACGACACACCGGTGATCTTGTCGTACCGATATGCGGCGTAGACGTCGGTGCGTGTTGACAGCGGATAGTCGTAACCGAGCGCCGCAGTCGACCACCGGATATATGCCCCGTCCGCAGGACGCCGCCGCGTGCCTGCCCATGACGCCAGTATGCTCCCCACGCCTACCTGCACACTCGCGCCCAACTGCACCGTGTCGTCGGTCACGTGGCTGTTGTTATCGACCCGTTCATATTGCGCGTAGATTTTTGCTGATGCCAGGCGATACGCGCTGCCGACCAGCCAGGTCGTCTGAGTGGTCGCTCCGTTGAGTAGCAGCGCCGCTGTGTGAAGACTCTGTACGGCCGCCGTCGCCGAGAACGGCCCGGCAAAATACAGCACGTTCGCACTGTAGTTCGCCTGTCCCGCATGCCCCGCGACACCGGCATTGCTGTAGAGGAGACTGCCTGACAGACCACCGACCTGCGGGGTCTGGTAGAGCAGCGAATCGTCCAGTGCGGTGTCGCTCTGCACCGACGCAGCGCCGATCGCCGAATCCAGATAGCTATGGAGCACGATTGGCGAAAACACGAACGAATTGCCGAAGGGATTGAACAGCAATGTCGATACGAACAGCGGCGCCGTGTTGCGCCCCAGCGTCACTTCCCCGAAATCGCCGCTAAGGCCAACGAACGCGTTGCGCCCAAAGAACGACTGGCCGTCGAACGAACCCGACTTGCCGCTGGCGACGCGAAAAAAATCCTCGAGCGTAAAAATAGCCTTGAGGCCGTTGCCCAGATCCTCAGTGCCGGACAGCCCCCAGTACGATGTGGTCATGCCTCCCGAGCCGACCTGCCACGCGTTGCCCTTTGCTCCAGCCGCACGCACCTCGCCCGCAAACGCGTCGGCCAGCCCATATAGCGTCATAGACGACTGCGCACGGGCCATGCCACTCAATACGCACAGCGTCACCACCAACGCGAGCTTGCCCCGAATTTCCCACTGCCTGTCCCGCATATTTTTCCCCTTTTTCTTCGTGAATATTGTTTCTCGTTACTCCCTGACCCTTGCCAGAAGCGGCACTCAACCAGGCCTCACGCGTGCCATCGGCCGTCCCCGATCGGCCAGTGCGACTGCGATAACGATCTCGTCCGGAGCGGGTGCGTCTGCCACCGAGAGCGAGACCGTGTCGAAATGGTCGAAGCTCCACATGTCGGCGACCCCGTGCAGCGGAATGTCGACGCAGGCGCCAGGCGCGCCGCGCTTGGTGACCGATGGCATGATCGTGTTGGCTGCCGGCAGACACGCCCGCACGGCTTTGCCCAGGCGCGGATGAAGGAGCGCCGCGCCACACTCGAGCGCTACGTTAGTTCCAAGCAGCGCCGCCTTGCCATAGCTCTGGATGTCGGCAGGCGCGGTGCCCAGTGCTGCTATCGCACGTCGGGTGAGCAGCGAGCCCAGTTCTGCGCCCAGTTCGTACAGTGGTTCAAGGACCGCTTCTGCCTGCACGCCCCCGACGCTCACGACCGCGGCGGCGACCACCTGCCGGTGGGGTGGCGTAACTGTTACGCCGAACTCCGCGCATCGCTCGACCATGTAGATCACCACCCTGGATATCTGCATCATGACGGGCGTCCCTCCGGCGCCGTGCTAGCCGCGAGGTCTGGCACGAGCGGCGGCGCGGCAAACGGGCCACGTGCAGATTCGTAGGCGCGCGCCGCGCGCAGCACCAGTGCATCCGCTCCTCTCGCACCGATGATCTGCAGGCCGGCTGGCAGCCCCTCGTGCGTCAGTCCGCACGGCACGCTCACAGCCGGCTGGCCGGTCTGGTTACACCAGGAAGTGAGCGGCGGCGCCATACGCAGCGCCTCGGGCAAGCCAGGCACCTCCGGTGGCCCCACGTGGAAAGCGGGTGTCACCAGCAGGTCGTATTCGTCAAAAAAACCCTCCATCTCTTGCGCGAGCGTATGCCGTGCGGCCAGCGCGTCGACGAAGATCGTCGTGCTCACACGCTCGCCGGCCGCCGCAAGCTCCCGAACCTCCGGGTCGAGCTGTGCCCGTTGCGCGGCGCTCATGGCCCGCACACGCTGCGCGAAGAGCACGGCCCACTGGATCGAATGCATCCTGCTCTCCACATAACCGGCAAGCGGCCGTACCTTGACTTCTTCGACATGCGCGCCCAGCGCTTCGAGCAGCCACATCGCCTTTCCCACGCAGGCAGCAATGGAAGGATCGACACGCACACCCGCCGGTTGAGGGCTGAATGCGATGCGCAGTCCCGCGATGCTCTCGGCAAGACCTTTGCGGTAGTCCCAGCCTCGGTCAACTCCCGCAAAACGGTCGGCGCCCGCCGGGCCAGCCATCACACCCACCATAAGTGCTGCATCCTCGACGCACCGCGCGATCGGCCCGAGCGTAGACAATGCTGCAAACGAGCTGGCTGATCCCTCAGGAACCAGACCGAAGGACGGTTTGAATCCCACCACGCCGCTCCAGCATGCGGGAATGCGGATCGAGCCGCCCCCATCGGTAGCCAGCGACAGCGGCCCCATGCCGAGTGCGACTGCCACCGCAGAGCCGCCGCTACTTCCGCCCGGGGACCGGCGCGTATCCCAGGGATTTCGCGTCACGCCGGTAAGCGGGCTGTCCGTCACGATCTTGTTGCCGAATTCGGAAGTTGTGGTCTTGCCGAACAGGATTGCGCCGGCCTGTCGCAGGTGGGCAACCGCCGGCGCGTCGAAGTCCTCCACATCGGCGCTCGCTGTGAACGACCCGTACCGGGTCGGCATGCCGCGTACGGCAACGAGATCTTTGACCGAGACGGGCACGCCATCCAGCGGTCCGCACGGTGAGCGTCTCGCCCAGCGATCTTCGGCCTCACGGGCTGCCGTCAATGCACCTTCCTCGTCGATCCCGCACAGGCAGTTCACGCGGGTATCCAGACGCGTTGCCCGATCAAGGACAGCGCACATGACCTCAACCGGCGACAAGGTAAGACGACGGAAACCCGCAACCAGTTGGTTAGTAGTTAGCATTTCGATATCACTCATATATCGCAGTCCTTATTTTTTAGCAAAATCGACCTTCGAGAGATGATCTTTTTCAGCAGCCTCAACTAGCCTCGGCAGACCGGTACGATCTGCCCTGCCGAATCGAGAAGCTCAAACCGGTTGTCTGCCCTTGCCTGTGCGACACGCGTCTCGCACAGCACATGAGCGCCATCGTGGCTCACACCTGTCGTCCCGCGTGGCAGTGAGATCGAGACGCCGGGAAGCGCTGCCTTTACGCGGTCCGACTCGACGCTGCCTGACACGCGCACTGCCTGTGCAAAGAGCCGGATGCCGGCATAGGTGTTTTCGCCATGCGGCAGGACCACCGCGTACGGCCCCAGACGGGGTACATGGGCATCCGCGTAGTGAGCGGTGTAGCGCTTGAGAAAATCGCTGTTGGCAACGTTGTCGATGCTCATGAAATATGAGGACACACCGATCGTGCCGGTCGACGCGCCTTCGGTCGCGATGCACAGCGACTCGTGCGCGATGTCGCTCACGAGTTGCGGCTTCATCGCAAACGACCGGTACTGCTTGACGAAGGTCACCGGATCATCACCGATGCTGTGCCATACAATCTGCGGGCCCAGGCTGGCAATGCGCTGCAGCACAGCGCCGTAGTCGCGCGTGCCGAACGGAAACCAGCTCACGTCAAGGACCTTGCCGCCGTGGCGCTCGATCGATGCTTGAATTTCAGGCACCAGAACCCGACGGTTGCTGCCAATATCCGACACCACCACGCACACCGTCTGGCCGACTTCGCGCATGAGCCACTCGATTGCGGGCTCGATGCGCTGGTTGACCGCGAGGCCGGTAGTCAGCAGTTGCGCATGGCAGCGCCCCTCGTCAAAGTTCGGGTAGACAACAAGCCGCTGCGCGGCACTCGCCGCCTGCAGGGCCGCCTCGCGCTCCGAAGGCAGCACCATGCCGGTGATCATGACCACCTCGTCGCGCATGAAAAGCTGTCGTGCCTTGTCGAGCGCCACGGCTGTCGACATCTGGGTGTCCTCGACCCGCAGTTCGAGCGAACGGCCAAGCAGGCCGCCGGCTGCGTTGATTTCATCGAGCGCGAGCGCGGCGCAACTGCGGTTGGCTTCACCAACACGCGTGAGCGGTCCACTGAGCGGTGCAAGCAGTCCGATCCTGAGCGGCGTCGCGGCCCGCGCAGGGTATGTGAGGCCTGGCATGCTAATGGCGCCGGCTGCGCCCAGCACAAGTCTCCGTACGAAGGTACGGCGGTTCAACCCGGGGTTCATAGAATGTTTTCCAGAGGGGAGTAAGGTTCGCTGCTAGCTGCCGGTGACAGGTAGCGGGCAAAGGGATGCGTGTCGAGCTCTCCATTGATCGGACTGACAGAGCCGGCATGGACGACGCGTCCGTTTTCGAGCACAACGCATCGCCGCGCGCTTCGCAGCACAAGATCGAGGTTTTGTTCAACGAGCAGCACAGCGAGTTGCGACTCGTGACATAGCGCAGGGATGATTTCGCCGAGAAGGTCGACAAGATTCGGCTGCACGCCGTCAGACGGTTCATCAAGGAGCAGCAGCTTTGGACGGCCGCATAGAGCCCGCGCGATCGCAAGGACCTGCTGTTCGCCGCCCGAGAGGGTTCCGCCTTCCTGTTTGAGGCGCGCCTTGAGCACCGGGAAATAGTCGAACACCATGTCCGGAATCTCGCCGCCAACCGTTGCCCGCGTACCCATCATCAGGTTTTCGCGCACAGTGAGCTTCGGAAAAATCCAGCGCCCCTGTGGCACAAGGCCAATGCCACGGCGTGCGATTTCGTGCGTGCGCAAACCGGTGATTGGCTTGTCGAAAAAGTTGATATCTCCTGCGGTCTGCGGCAAGAGGCCCATGATCGCCTTGACCAGTGTCGACTTGCCGGCACCGTTACAGCCAAGCACACCCACGATTTCGTTGGGTGCGATATCAAGCGCTATCTGCTGCAGCACCGGCACGCCGCCATACCCCGCAGACAGGTTTTCAATGTGCAGCATAGCCCGCTCCCCGACCGAGATAGATGCGCCTGATCTCCTCATCCTGCGCGATGTCCTCATAGGTGCCGCGCCGCACGATCTGTCCTCGGTGCATCACCCATGTTTCGCATTCGAGTGCGCGCACGAAGCCAAGATCGTGCTCGATGGCCAGCACCGCACAGTCCTCGCGCAACCGGTGGATGAGTCGCACTAGGCGCTGCGCGTCGGTCGCCGACAGGCCAGCGGCCGGCTCGTCAAGCAACAGCACCGCCGGCTGGCACATCATGGCCATGCCGATCTCGAGCCACTGACGCTGTCCGTGTGGTAGCCGAGCCGCCAGTTCGTTCGCCTGCCCGTGCAAGCCGATTTCCTGCAGGACCACGTCGGGATCGGGCAGCGGCGAGGCGCGATGGGAGGCAACCCCGAGCCCCGCGACGATGAGGTTGTCTCTCACGCTCAGGGAGAGAAAGGTATTGGTGCCCTGAAACTTGCGAACGACTCCACGCCTGCAGAACTGATGTACCTCCTTGCCAGCCATTGACTCCCCCGCGAAACACAGGGATCCAGAGCTTGGCGCGATCGCCCCAGACAGCACTCCTACCAGCGTGCTCTTGCCTGCGCCATTCGGACCGATGATGCAGAGCAGATCGCGCCGCTTGATGCTCATGTCGACATCTGCGACCGCGTCTATGCCGCCGAAAGTCCTGCGCAGATGTGTCGCCTTCATGAGTGGCTCATCCATTGTCTCCCTCCTCCCGCACGGCGCGCCCGGATAACGCGCGCCTTGCTGTCATCGCGCGCCAGAACCGGCGCAGATTGATTGCAGCCTTCCGGGCCCTGAGGCCATCGGGCAGAAACAACACACAGCCCAAAAACAATGCTCCTAGCAACAGCGGCCATAACTCCGTGCTGTAGCTGCTGACCCTCTGTTTCAAAAGCGTAAATGCAACCGCCGCGATCACTGGACCGCCAATGGTGCCCCGGCCACCGACCGCGACCCATAGAATGACTTCGGTCGCAAGCAGCGGCGAAAAGACGTCCGGCGCCACCACGCCTGAACACGCGGCCATGAGGCAACCAGCAAGTGCTGCGAGCAGCGCGGAAACGACAAATAGCAGCAGCAGATGAAATGACGTGTGATAGCCGCAGGCCCTTGCCCGCCACTCGTTCGTAGCAATCGCGGCAAGCACCTTGCCGTAGTGGCTGCGGCACGCGAGCGACGTGAGGCACGCGATTGCGAGCACGACCGCGGCAACGGCGTACCAGGAGCCGATCGGGCTGCTGAGATCGAGCGAGTGCCCAGCAAACGTCGCGGTCAGACCGGGAATGCCGAGAATCCCAGTGTCGCCCCCGGTGACCGACTGCCAACTCGTAGCCAGTTGCTGTGCAATGATCAACACGGCCATGCTGACGATCGCGAAGAAATGCAGCCGGACACCAGCGTAAAGCAGGAAGTAGCCAACCGCTGCGGCTACCATTCCAGTGCACAGCAGCCCAATCAGGATTGCACCCACAGGTGCGAGCCCGAATTGCACAGTGGCAACCGCGAACCCGTAGGCGCCCAAACCCAAAAAGGTGGTATGGCCAAGCGTCAATACCCCAGCCTTGCCCCACAGCAGGTCGTAGCTGAGCGCGAGAAGCCCCATCACCAGCGCATCGCGCACTGTTGAGAGCATGTAGGGCTCGACGCAATGCGGAAGAATCAGGATGAGAAGCAGCCCCAGAGCCGATCCGAGGACAAACGGCACATCAGCGGATCCCGGTTTCGGCTGCGACAGCCACAGGCCCACGTGCAACTTAAGTCGTTGAAACATGGCTTCACCTTTTCCCGAGAAGCTGGTGGGCGGCACTAAATCCAGGTATCAGACCCTGCGGCCTGAAACGGATCACGACGATCGACAGAAGCAACACGAGTGCGGACGCGAGCGATGGATCAACCGTATAGCTAAAGAGCGTCTCGGCCGCACCAATTACGGCGCTACCGACCAGACTGCCGGCAATGGAGCCAATGCCACCCAGGACGACCACAAAGAAGGCCTTGCCAAGGTAGTACACGCCGAGGTGAGACTCCACCGAGACCATAGGGGCCACGAGCACGCCGGCAAGCGACGCAAGCGCTGCGCCGGCTGCGAACGCGATCCGGTTCAGATGTCGTGTATTAATGCCGACAGCTTCCGCCATCGACGGGTGCTGGATGACGGCGCGCAGTTGCGTGCCGAACTCCGTATGCGAAAACACTAGCCAGCAACCGGCTGTCACCGCAACGGCGACGCCGATCATAAAGATCCGATAGGCGGGGTAAGACGCGCCGAACGCCGCCACCGCGCCCTCAAACGGCGCGTACACAAGCATCGGTTGGGTACCGAAGACGAGTTCAAGCGCCTTCTGCAGGATAAGGCTTACCGCGTAGGTCGCGAGCAACGTGTCGAGCGGGCGTTTGTACAGCAAGCGGATCACCGAGCATTCCAGCACCCACCCAAGTGCGGCGCCTATCGCAGGCGCCACAACGAGCGCGACCCAAAACGCATCCCGACCACCTAGCGACTGGGCGACAGCAAGCGTGTACGCGCCGATCGTCACCCACTCAGCATGCGCGAGGTTCACGATGTCCATCATGCCGAATACGATGGCAAGACCCAG
>Ga0073928_10002210_pt1 | contig 34454 bp, 29 predicted proteins | sample PaiPotPPA55metaG_FD_76969 | JGI IMG/M metagenome (GOLD analysis project Ga0073928, IMG submission 76969) | Iron sulfur acid spring bacterial and archeal communities from Banff, Canada, to study Microbial Dark Matter (Phase II) - Paint Pots PPA... ...
AAAATGTTTTATTACTTTCTCGAATACCACAGCACAAACTGAACGTTCTGGCTCCCACCCTCGGGTCCACCTCCGCTGTTTACGCTCCTCTTATCCTCTATTTTTGCGATGGAAAGTAGCTAGAATGACGGCGAAGAGTTGCGGCGAGGTACTCCGCAGCATGTTTGCCTTCGCTATCAACTTCTCTTCTCTCTCTCTCTCTCTGTCCAACTGCAAAGGGCACGACGCTGAGGCCGTGCCCTGTTTTTCTCGCAACCCGAATGACTCGAATGATTCCAGTCTCTCCGACCGTATTCCCTAACCGGCCGACGCCGGAACCGCTTCTTCCACGCTGGCCTCACGCAAAAACTTTGCCGCTTCCTCCGGTGGCGTCGGATTAATGTAGAAGCCCGTGCCCCATTCAAATCCGGCCGTCTTGGTCAACTTCGGCATGAACTCCATGTGCCAGTGATAGTGGTCATTGGTCGGATCCTGCGCCGGCGAAGTATGGATGACCAGATTGTAGGGCGGATTATCCAGCACCCGGTCAGCCTTGATCAGCAGCGTCTTCAGCGCCTTAGCCAAGTTCTCAAACATATGCGAGGACGAGTTCTCAAACGCTGACTCATGCTGTTTCGGCAGAATCCATGTTTCGAAAGGGAACCGCGGGGCGTAGGGAGCGATGGTCAGGAAGCTCTCGTTTTCCGCAACCACCCGGCTGCCATTTTCAATTTCCTGGCGAATAATATCGCAAAAGACACAGCGCTCTTTATATAAGAAATACTGTTTCGCGCCTTCAAGCTCCTGCGTTACGTTAATCGGCAAAATCGGCAGCGCGATCAGCTGCGAGTGTGCATGTTCCAGAGATGCTCCCGCCGCCTCGCCGTGATTCTTGAACAGCAGGATGTACTTGAACCGCCGATCTTTCTTCAGGTCAAGGATACGGTCGCGAAAGGTCCACAATACATCTTCAATCCGCTTTGGAGGCAATGTAGCGAGGCTGGCATTGTGATCCGGAGTCTCCACAATCACTTCGTGAGCGCCAATCCCGTTCATCCGGTCAAACATGCCTTCGGCTTGCCGGTTCAGTGTACCCTCAATCCCGAGTGCCGGAAACTTGTTCGGCACAACCCGCACCGTCCATCCCGGAGTGTCGCGTTGCGAGGTCGGTCCGCCATTCGATCCCGGGCGGTAGGCTTGAATCTCTGGCGGAGTCTTGCCCTCGTTTCCGTAGCAAAAAGGACAGAATCCGCCCTTCAACTTCACATTTTCCCTGGCAAAATCCGTGGGGCGCTTGGCGCGGTCTGTCGAGATAATTACCCAGCGGCCTACGATAGGATCTTTTCTCAGCTCAGGCACTCACCAAACCTCGGTAATTAGATAGATGAATTCGTCATTCTAAGCCGTCAGGGAGGAATTGCGAAACACTTCAATCTGCGGCTGGCTGGCTCTTGACTGCCGATAGTATACGCTGACCACATCGAACCGCCACTGGCACGAAAGTGGATAGAGGCGTAGACACTCTCGTACCACTGCCGCTACCTCGCGCCGTTTGTCCCGGTCTACCGCGGCTTCGGCAGGTTTCACATCCCGCGTCGTCCGCGTCTTCACCTCCGCAAAGCAAAGAACGTCGTCTTCCCACCCGATGAGGTCGATCTCTCTCTGGCCGCGCGGCGAGCGGAAGTTTCGCGCCACCATCGTGTATCCCAGCTTCCGCAGATGGAAGTAAGCCGCCTCCTCTCCACGCCGGCCGGTCAAGTGATGTGCAGCAATCTTCTCCGCCGGCAGAGTGAGCTCCGCGAACCAATCCAAAAATCGCAGCACCGCCCGGGTAGGACGACCCGCGAATATGCATCTGGAAATTACGATTCCAAAGAACACAAACATCCTCAAAACTCCACTGTAAACGCCTCAACCTGGAAGGGATGTAATGTCTGTGAAGGGATGTAATGTCTGTGAAAATTGCTCGAAGGGGGACCGTCTTTGGTCCCAAACCGGGGGAGTTTCTTCGAACCGGGCGCCGATCTTGTTCGCTTCTCCGCCTTCGGCTCCCGTTTGATAATCTGAAACGAGGGAAAGCTGCTAGCTTTTGGCGAATGTCGGAAGGTAAAAAACTGAAAGCATCCTCCTACGAAACCGCGGTTAACCGGTTGTTGGCGCTGGGGCATGAACTGGCGCAAACGCCTTCGCAGAAATTCGATCTGGCGCACATGCGGGTGCTGCTGCAAGCATTGGATCATCCTGAGCGGCATTTTCCGAGCGTGCTCATCGCCGGGACGAACGGAAAGGGTTCCACGGCGGCGACACTGGCTTCGATCCTGCGGGCCTCGGGCCTGAAAACAGGGCTCTACACATCGCCTCATCTGGTTCGGATCAACGAGCGGATTCGGGTGAACGGCGAAGAAATCAGCAATGACGACTTTGTGACTCTACAAGGCGAGGTGGATGGGATTGCCGAGAAGTTGGTGGAGCGGGCCGAGTTGCCTTGGCACCCAAGTTTTTTCGAGATGGTGACAGCGATTGCGTTCGAACATTTCGAGCGCGAGAAAATAGAACTGGCGGTGCTCGAAGTTGGGATGGGCGGGCGGCTGGATGCGACGAACGTGGTGGAACCGCGGGTCAGCGTAATTACCGATATAGCGCTGGATCATCAGAGATTTCTTGGGAATACGCTGACAGAGATTGCGCGGGAAAAGGTGGGAATTATTAGACCGGGGGGTGCGGTTGTAACGCTGCCGCAGCAGCCTGAGGCTAATGATGTGATTGGAAATACGATTTTGGAGCTGGGGGCGCGAGCGGTGAACGCGGTTCCGTACGTGCCGCCGGTTTCGCCGGGGAGCTCTCAGTATCTCGCCACGGCTACCTCGGGAAAATCCGGTGTCGTCGGCAAGCAAGAATTCTTAACCGCAAAAGTCGCGAAGGAAGACCCGAACGGGGCTGAGAAATACGTCTACCGCTACCCGCTGCAGGTGATGCGAGAACAGATTCTGGTGGAGACGCCGCTGGTTGGACGGCACCAGTTGCGCAACGTGGCGCTTGCGATTGCGGCCGCGGTCGAGTTGAATCAACAGGGGTTCAGCAGGATTACGCCAGAGAACATTGAGAGCGGAATTCGCGAGACGCATTGGCCAGGACGATTTCAGGTAATCGCGGCGCGGCCGGGATGGCCTGAGCTGGTGATCGATGTAGCGCACAATCCCGCCGGAGCATGGGCGTTGCGCTCGGGGCTTTCGGAACGATACGAAGACCGTCCCCTGATTTTTGTTTTCGGAGCAATGCGAGATAAGGCAATTTCGGAGATGACCGAGATTCTGTTCCCGCTGGCCGATCGAGTGATCGCGACTCGCCCACAAAATCCGCGAGCGGCATCCCCGGAGGAGGTTCAGCAAGCGGCGGCGCGAACCGGGGTTGAAGTCGAGGCGGTGGAGGAAATACAAACTGCCGTGGAACGAGCAAGAGCGCTTGTCAGCCCTACGGGAGTGATTGTGGTTACCGGATCGATTTACTTGGTGGGAGAAGTGATGCGGGGGCTTGGCCTGCAATTCTGAAGCAAGCGTTCGCGGGTGCTTTTCCCCTAGAATAGAAGGGTGCACGAATTGAACTCATCGGTGGAAGTGGAACCCAGTCGGCAGACTGTTAGCCCGCAGCGGGGTAGTCCGCACGCGATCCCCGGAAAAAAGTACGGCCGGCTGAGCCGGCTGCGGTCATATCTGCTTCTTGATCCGTTGATCTGGCTTTACACGCTGGTCTTGGGAGTTATTGCACTTCCGGGCGGGTTGTTCGATCGGAGCGGACGCCGTCTGCACTGGTTTTCGCGCGCCTGGTCGTGGTGCATTACAAAAACGATCTTGTCGCCGGTGAAGGTTAGCGGCCTGGAGAAAATCGACACCACCCTACCCCATGTGTACGCGGTGAATCACGCCTCGGCCATGGACATTCCGGTTCTCTACGTCCACCTTCCATTTCAGTTCCGTATCGTTTTCAAGAAGGAATTGCTGTCGTATCCGATTGTGGGCTGGCAACTTAAGCGTTCGGGGCAGGTTTGTATCGATCAGCAGAAGCCCACCAATTCGATGGCTGCAATCCGTTCCGCGGTGAAGAGCCTCAAGGGTGGTATGCCACTGGTTATTTACCCCGAGGGCGGACGCACGCCGGATGGCGAGATCAAACCCTTTCTGCCGGGAGCTTTTTTTCTGGCGATCAAAGCTCAGGTGGACATTGTGCCTGTGGCTTTGATCGGAACGTATGAGTTGCTGCCCATGGATACCTACCACATCAAGTGCCGCCCGCTGGAAATGCGGGTAGGCGAGCCGATCTCGACCGCCGGGCTGACGATGCGGGATATGGAAGCGGTGTCCGCGAAGGTGCGGAAAGCGATGGAGGATCTGTATTACCGCGCCTAACATCTGTCTGCTCGATTCTTTCTAGGCCGGTCCCGCGCTATCGGAGCTGAAAATTCACCGATATTTCCGTATCAACCTCTACTGGACTCCCAAGGAGCAGGTAGGGCCGGTAGCGCCATTGCTGCACGGCATCGATGGCTGCAGGCGCCAGCATGGGATGCCCGCTCACCAGCGTGAGTTTTTCTATCGAACCATCCTTGCCGATCACTGCTCGCAATACTACAGCGCCTTGAATGCGCGCCTGCCTGGCTTCGAGAGGATAGTCCGGCTGCACTCTGTGCGCGAGGTGTCCCGCCGAGACGCCCTGGGATACGCGTACACGCTGCGGAACGCTTCTGATCTGATCCAGTTCCGCCGCAACGTCCTTACCGTCCTGGACATCGTCGGCGAGTACGAAGTTGAAAGTTGTCCTTGCAACCACCGCTATGGGCTTGCCGTCTTTCACTACGGGCTTGAATTTCCATTTCTTTGCCGCTTCTACGGCAGCTGCAGTGAGGAGTGGATCGCCCTTGAAGAAGTGGACGTTTTCCACGCTGCCGCTTTCTGACACCAATATCGTACCCACGACCTGTCCTTGAACCTTTTGCTCTTTCGCTGCCGGAGGGTAGATAGCTTTTGGTGTTTCAATCGGATCCAACCAGTACTCTTCCGGCTTCGGCCCAGGGGAGGCTGGTCCAGCCGATGCGGTACCCGCGGGCGCAGGCGTTTGCTGGGATTCGGGCGAACTCGTTTGAGCCACGCCCGAAGCGCAAAATAGAGCGATGAGAATCGCCAACCTCGACAGATTAAGCATGACGGATGATTCTACCGTAGCAATCCGCGGCTTCCAAACAAGTTTGGAGGGTTAGGTCCGGATCTCCTTAAAATCACTCCGTAACCTTTTTCGACCCTCACCCGTTATCCCTGTGTAAGACTACTCCGCAAGGCGAACTCTTGAAGGCTCCTAGCAAAGAAGCGGATGACCGGCTTCTGATTGAAGCGGCGCAGAAGGATCCTGCGCGCTTCGCGGAGCTTTACGAGAACAATTTTGAGCGCGTGTATGCCTATGTTCTACGGCGCGTGGGAGATCGCCCGGAAACCGAAGATCTTACCGCTGAAGTGTTTCATCATGCGCTGGAGAATTTGAAGCGCTTCGAATGGCGGGGGATTCCGTTTGCCGCATGGTTGTTTCGCATCGCGGCGAATCTGATTTCCGATCGCTGGCAACGCAAGACGCGAGAACCGGGGATCGACGATCCGGGGCAGGTAGAGGCGATTCGGGCAAGTAGCGCGGAGTTCGAGGAAGTGGAACGAAAAGCAACGCTGTTTCGTCTGGTGAATACTCTGCCTGCGGAACAGCGACGTGTGGTGGTGTTGCGGTTTATGGAGGAGAAAAGCATCAAGGAAGTGGCGCGGGAGATTCGCAAGACCGAAGGCGCGGTGAAGCAGTTGCAGTTCCGGGCGCTGACCGCGCTGCGCGTCAGAATGGAGGGTGCCGATGCCTAAGCGCTCTCTTAATGCGGGAAATGGCGATAGCAAAAAGATTGAGCAGCTCAACAAGGCTGTGGATGCGATGTTTGCTCGCACGGACGGCGCGGCTCCGAAGGTTGAGCCTGCAATCGAGCCACTGGTGCGCATTGCGGCAGAATTGCGCAATCTGCCGAGCGCAAGCTTCAAGGCACGATTGAAATCCGAATTGCTGGAAGGGAGCAGGACTATGAGTACCGTTGCTGAACCTATGGTTGCTGTTCATACGAGCGCAACGCCGAGATTAACTTTCAAAGACGCGGCCAAGGCGGTCGAGTTTTACGAGCGAGCTTTTGGTGCGAAGGAAATCATGCGCTTCGAAGTCGAAGGATCAATCCCGCATGCCGAGATCATGATCGGGGACTCAATGATCCTGCTGTCTGAAGAGTGGCCCCAGGGCGGAAGGTTCAGCGCGGAAACGCTGGGCTCCTCGCCGGTGCAGTTGGGCCTTCAGGTGGAAGACGTCGATTCCTTTGCGGCGCGGGCCGTGGCGGCTGGGATGAAAACGATTCGGCCGATCCAAAATCAGTTCTACGGTCGCCGCGAAGGGAGCTTTGTTGATCCGTTCGGCTACACCTGGAACATCTCGACGGTGCTGGAGGAAATGTCGGTCGAAGAAATGCACCGGCGCATGCAGGGCACGGCTACTGGGCCCGAGGGCGGCCGGACTTCCGCAAAGGACGAGTTGCAGAAGAGAGTGAATCCGATTCCGCCGGGCTTCCGCATGGTGACGCCGTATCTAATCGCAAAGGATGGGCCGGCTCTGATGGAGTTTGCCAAGCAGGCTTTCGGAGCCGAGGAAAAGTTCCGTACCGTGGGCACTGCGGGCGGCCTGCACGGCGAGGTACGAATTGGCGACTCGATGCTGATGATGGGCGGCGGCATTCCGGGGCGCGAATTCCGCGCCACTCCGAACACTCACGCGCTGCACCTCTACGTGGAAGACGCCGATGCTGTATGCAAGAAAGCGGTGGCAGCTGGGGCGACTCTGATCGATGAGCCCCGAGACCAGGAGTACGGCGAACGCTCAGGCACCGTGAAAGATCCAGCGGGAAACTTCTGGTACATCGCCACGCAGAAAGGCGAGAGCTACATTCCCAAGGACCTGAATAACGTGAATGTGTATATGCATCCGCTGCGGGCCGAGCCGGTGATCAGTTTTCTGAAACGCGCCTTCGGAGCGCGGGAGCTCGCGAAGTACGCGTCGCCTGACGGCGTGGTGCATCACGCCGAAATCCGGGTTGGCGATTCGGTGGTGGAGATGGGCGAGGCGCAAGGAAAATATGCGCCGATGCCGGCGATGTTTTATCTCTATGTTCCGGACGCGGATGCGATGTACCGACGGGCGCTGGCAGCGGGGGCGGCTTCGATCTCCGAACCAACCGACCAGCCTTACGGCGACCGCAGCGCCGGGGTGAAGGATGTGTTTGGAAATACGTGGTACATCGCGACGCACATTAAGGATGTGGCGATGTAGGGTGTTGTAGTTTAAAGCGGAAGGCGGGTGATTTCACTCCGCCTTCCGTCGTTGTCCCGATTGTCCCGCCCTCGGTTTGACCCTCCCCAATCCCTCCAATAAACTGAAAGATTCAACACCTCTGCAGGTCTCAACTTTATGGCTGACAGTATTCATGTGAAGCTTCCGGACGGAAGCGTGAAGGATGTTCGCAAGGGAACCACTGCGCTCGACGTTGCGAAGTCGATTAGCCCGCGACTGGCCGATGCTGCGCTGGTCGCCCAGATCTCTTCCAACGGCGGGCAGGGGGGCGAGGGCGCCCGCCCCACACTGATCGATTTGACCAAGCCGTTGGAAAAAGACACCGATCTCCGTCTGCTTACGGATAAAGATCCTGAGGCCCTGGAGGTTTACCGGCACTCGTCGGCACACTTGCTGGCGGCGGCTGTGCTGGAGCTCTTTCCCGAGACCAAGCTCGGCCATGGTCCGCCGACCGAAAGCGGATTTTTTTACGACTTCTACCGGCCTACGCCTTTCACTCCTGAGGATCTCGAAAAAATCGAGAAGAAGATGCAGGAACTCGTGCAGCAGAATATTCCGTACGCCCGCGAATTTCTGCCTCGCGACCAGGGGCTGGCGGAGTTTAAGAAAGAGGGCGACTTCATGAAGTGCCATTTCATCGAGCAATTTACCAAGCCCGATGAAAAGATTTCGATCTATCGCACTGGGAAATTTACCGATTTCTGCCGCGGGCCGCACATTCCTTCGACGGGAAAGATCAAGGCATTCAAGCTGTTTAACATCGCGGGCGCATACTGGCTCGGCGACGAGAAGAACCAGCAACTGCAGCGCATTTACGGCACTTCGTTTTTCTCGAAAAAAGATCTCGACGCGCACTTGCAGCAAATTGAAGAGGCGAAGAAGCGCGACCATCGTGTGCTCGGCAAGCAACTCGATTTATTTTCCATTCAGGAACTGGCCGGGCCGGGCCTGATCTTTTGGCATCCCAAGGGCGGAATCATCCGCAAAGAGATGGAAGACTGGATGCGCACGGAGTATTTGAAGCGTGGCTATTCGCTTGTCTACACGCCGCATGTGGCGCGACGGCAGTTGTTCTTTACTTCGGGACACGAGGGCTATTACGCGCAAAACATGTTCGACGCCATGGAACTCGACGACGCCGAATATCGGCTGAAGCCGATGAATTGTCCGGGGCACATTTTGATTTACAAGGACTCTCTGAAGTCGTATCGCGACTTGCCGGTCCGGCTGGGCGAGTTGGGGACCGTGTATCGCTACGAGCGCTCGGGAGTGATGCACGGACTGCTGCGCGTGCGCGGTTTCACGCAAGATGACTCGCACATCTTCTGCACGCCGGAGCAGGTTGAGGACGAGATTACCGGTTGTCTCGTCTTTGCCCTGGATGTGCTGAAGGATTTTGGCTTCGATAAGTTCCAGACCGAGCTTTCAACCTGGAATCCTGACGACCGGAAGAATTTTGTGGGCAGCGAAGAGCAATGGATCCACGCCACCGAATCGCTTGAGAAAGTGCTGAAACGGCAGAACATCGAGTATAAGACGATTCCCGGCGAGGCGGCGTTTTACGGGCCGAAGATTGACATCAAACTGGTCGACGCGATCGGGCGGCTGTGGCAGCTCTCGACGGTGCAGGTCGACTTCAACCTGCCGCAACGCTTCGGCCTGGAGTATGTGGCGGAGGATGGTTCGCGCAAGCAGCCGGTGATGGTGCATCGCGCGCTTTTCGGTTCAGTCGAGCGCTTTTTCGGAGTGCTGATCGAGCACTACGCGGGCGCATTTCCGGTGTGGCTGTCGCCGGTGCAGGTGGCGATGATCCCCATCAGCGAGCGGCATGCGGAATATGCGAATAAAGTTGCGGATCAGCTTAAAGCGATTGGCGTGCGCGTGGAAGTGGATGCGCGGAATGAGAAGATGAATGCGAAGATCCGCGAACATGCCATGCAGAAGGTGCCGTTCCTGCTCGTGGTCGGAGACAAAGAGGCCGAAGCCGGCAAGGTGAACGTGCGCACTCGCGGGAAAGAGAAGACCGAGGACATGGGCGCGGCGGAGTTCGTGGAGAAGATTGAGAAGTTGATCGCCGAGAAGAGCCCAGGACGATAGGAATTCATGGACAGCCGCCCCGGCTTTTCGGCGACCGCTGGCTCGCTTGTCTGCGTTTTCGGCATGAACCTTGCCGATGTACCATGTTCCGGTGCATTCCCTGGCCCAACGCGTGTTAGACCATCTCCGTGGTGCGGAATTGCTGCGGGCCGGAGACCGGGTTGGGGTTGCGGTTTCCGGCGGCATTGATTCGGTTGCGCTGCTGCATTTGCTGATTGAATTGGGTCACGAGCTTGGAATCGTTCTCTCGGTTGTTCATTTCAATCACAAAATGCGCGGGGCGGAATCCGATGCGGATCAGGAATTTGTTGCCGGGCTGGCTTGCGGGCATGGACTAGAGTTCCATACCGCAAGCGGCGATGTGGCGCAGCTTGCCGCCGAGGAAGGCTCTGGTGTGGAAGCTGCTGCGCGCGAGTTGCGGTACGAATTCTTTCGACAGCTCCTGGGATCGGGAGAAGGCGATGAGATCGAGCCAGAGGTCCCTCAGGGGCTAAAGCCCCAACCTCCAGGCGAGCCGATCAGCACGGCGGAAGCCGTGCCCTTTCAAAGCCTGGCTCTGCCGTCCGCCGAGGCTTCGCTGCGCATTCTGAACAAGATCGCCACTGGGCACACGCTCGACGATCAGGCTGAGACCGTGCTCATGAGGATCATTCGCGGCACCGGGCTGCGAGGGCTCGGTGGAATTTATCCACGCATCCTAGTTGAGCAAGGCAGGGTTGAGCAAGGCAGGGTTGAGCAAGGCAGGGTTGAGCAAGGCGGGGTTGGGCGAGACGGGATCGAGCAAGGCGGGGTCGAGCACGAGAGTGGAGAAGATCACGGCGAAATCGTTCGCCCTCTGCTTGGAATTCGGCGAAGCGAACTGGAGCGATACCTAGCCGATCTCAGGCAACCTTGGCGGGAAGACTCGACTAACTCCGATACCAAGTTCACTCGCAATCGCGTGCGCAGCCTTGTGCTGCCACTGCTTCAACGAGAGTTCAATCCTGGCTTGGCGGAGGGTCTGGCAGAGCTCGCCGAGATCGCCCGTGACGAAGAAGACTACTGGGACAACGAAATCTCAGGCTGGCTAGGGACGGTGGTGCAGTGGTCGCAACCAGAGTGGAGCCGCAGAATTCCAGGCGTCGGTGATCCTCCAGAACTCGTACAAATCCAACGGGCTGACCGCGAGCCGCACAAGTTGCACGATCCTAAGATCGTCGAGCGGCTTGAGCAGCCGGGACCGGGTGCCATGAACGCTTCAGTGAGCCGTGCGTGGCTGCTGAGCGAACCCAAGGCCGTGCAAAGAAGAGTGCTGAAGGAGATCGGCGAGCAGGTGGGAATTCCCCTGGGGTTCAAGCATATAGAAGAGATCATGGCCTTTGCGGCTGAGGGCGGTCCGTCAGGGAAAGAGTTGTCGCTTCCGCTGGGCTGGAAGATCGTCCGCGAGGTGGAGGCACTGGTTTTCGTCATGCCTGACTTGTCCCGTCAGGAACGCGTTTCGGACTACGAATACTCGCTGCCGGTGCCCGGACGAGTGAGGCTGCTGGAACTCGGTGTAGTAATCGAAGCGCTGCGTCTCGCGCCGGAGTCACAAATTGGGGAGTATAATCCGCAACAACTTCTCCGTGGAGAGCTTCTGCCGAGGCAGTTGATCGTGCGGAATTGGCGACCGGGAGACCGGTTTTGGCCGGCGCATACGAAAGCGCCAAAGAAAATCAAAGAACTGCTGCAGCAGCGTCACGTGACGCATCCAGAGCGCAGGCTTTGGCCGGTCGCAGCGAGCAAAGACGAGATCGTCTGGCTGCGCGGCTTTCCAGTTCCTGCCAGGTTGCATGCCGAGGCGGGGGCGGAGGCGGTTTTCATCAGGGAGATGCCGTGGGAGGTTGACGAGCGCACAACCTAACGGTTTGTGTCACCAGCAGTCCGCAGCACAGGAGGCACCGCCATTTCATGAATACAACCAGAGTCGAGCCGCTTCGCCAGGTAATAGCGGCCGAGCAGATCCAGAAGCGCGTGAAAGAGCTTGGCCGTCATATCTCGGATGACTATCAGGGACAGACGATCCAGGCGTTGGCCGTTTTGGAGAACGCATTCATGTTTATGGCCGATCTGGTGCGCGCATTGGACGTCCCCGTGGTGTGCCAATTCATCAAGCCGAGGTACAGCAAACAGGGCAACCAAGCGGGCGATATTGTGGAGATTTTCTTCAGCCACGAACCGGACATTCGCGGCCAACATATCCTACTGGTCGAGGGACTGGTGCATTCCGGAGTCACCAGCGAGTTCTTAATGAGCGATTTGCGCTCGAGAGGGGCCGCTTCGGTTAAGCTGGTGACCCTTCTCGACCGGCAGTCGGCCCGCCGCGTAGCGTTGCAGCCGGATTATTTCGGTTTTCTGGTGGATGAGGCCTTCCTCGTGGGTTATGGGTTGGGTGCGACGGAGCAGACCAACCGCAACATTCCCTATCTGGCCGCAAGCCCCGGTCCCCGTATGACTTAAGTTATGCCAAGGTTGGCGCGCCTTTTTCCATGGAAAAAGGTAGAATAAGGACCTTAAGGAATTTCCCTATCGAAATTGGCCGAGTGGCATCTAATCTTAAGTGAGGAGCCTCGGGGCTTTTGCTCATTTAAGGTGAGCCCCGATTCTTTCAGGAGCATCATTAGTGAATTCGACAGTGAAAACCGTGGTGTTTTGGGTCGTAATTGGGTTGTCCGCGCTGCTGTTGTGGACCGTAATTCAGCAGGGTCGCGGCGGGCAGAAAGATAAAGAAGTCAACTTCTCCCAGTTCATGAACGACGTTGCCTCCGGAAATGTTCATGAGGTCACCTTGGACGGTCAGCAAGTGCGCGGAAAATACCGCGACGGTTCTCCCTTCCATTCCACGGTTCCGGCCAATTATCCCGACATGTACAAGACGCTCAACGACAAGGGCGTCTCTGTGAACATTAAAGACGTCAACAGCGGGAGTTGGCCATTACAGTTGTTGGGAACGTGGGCTCCATTGATTTTGCTGGGAGCACTGTGGTTCTTCATGATCCGGCAGATGCAAACCGGCGGCAACAAGGCGCTGTCGTTTGGGAAGAGCCGTGCCCGGCTGCTTTCAATGCAGCAAAAGAAAGTCACGTTCAAGGACGTGGCCGGCGTTGAAGAAGCTAAGGAAGAGCTCCGCGAGATTATCGAATTCTTGCGCGAGGCCCAGAAATTCCAGAAGCTCGGCGGCAGGATTCCCAAGGGTGTGCTGCTGGTCGGGCCGCCAGGAACGGGCAAGACGTTGTTAGCTCGGGCTGTCGCTGGCGAAGCGAATGTTCCTTTTTTCTCGATTTCAGGCTCCGATTTTGTAGAGATGTTTGTGGGCGTCGGCGCTAGCCGCGTGCGCGATTTGTTTGAGCAGGGCAAGAAAAACGCGCCCTGCATCATCTTCATCGACGAGATTGATGCAGTAGGTCGCCATCGTGGAGCGGGGTTGGGCGGTGGTCACGACGAGCGCGAGCAGACGCTGAACCAGTTGCTCGTGGAGATGGACGGTTTCGAATCAAACGAAGGCGTTATTCTTATGGCGGCAACCAACCGGCCGGACGTGCTCGATCCAGCCCTACTGCGGCCGGGACGTTTCGATCGGCGCGTGGTAGTGAGCCGCCCGGATGTGCGCGGCCGGGAAGAGATCCTGCGAGTGCATACTCGCAAGATTCCATTGGCCGAGGATGTCGATCTGTCTGTGCTAGCCCGTGGTACACCTGGATTTTCGGGCGCGGACCTGGCAAATATGGTGAACGAAGCGGCGTTGGCGGCTGCGCGGCAGAATCGCAAGGCTGTGCTGATGTTCGACTTCGAGGTTGCCAAGGACAAGGTTCTGATGGGGGTGGAACGTAAGTCGCTGATCCTTTCCGACGAGGAAAAGAAGGTGACCGCGTACCACGAAGCCGGGCATGCTTTGGTGGCTGCGAAGCTTCCGGGCTCCGACCCGGTGCACAAAGTCACGATTATTCCTCGCGGAATGGCGTTGGGAGTGACCATGCAGTTGCCGATCGATGACCGTCACAATTACACCAGGGAATATTTGAAGACCGACCTGGCGATTCTGATGGGTGGACGTTTGGCTGAGGAACTCTTCCTCAATCAAATGAGTACAGGCGCGGGCAACGATATTGAACGGGCCACGGAAATGGCGCGCAAGATGGTTTGCGAGTGGGGCATGAGCGATCTTGGTCCGCTCACGTTCGGCAAGAAAGAAGAGCAAATATTCCTGGGCCGGGAGATCAGCCAGCATCGCGATTACAGCGAAGATACCGCAATCAAGATTGACAATGAGGTCCGCAAGCTGGTGAACCAGGGATACGAAACGGCCAAGAGTATTCTCGAAGGCAGCCGCGATACGCTGCAGAAGATTGCGGCGGCTTTGCTGGAGCGGGAAGTGCTGGATGCCTCCGAGGTGCTGCTGCTGGTTGACGGCAAGGAACTGCCTCCCATGAAGTCTCCTTCCAAGCCGGACGACGGAGTGCAGCAGGTGTTGAAGCCGGAACCAGGGCGCGCGGGAATTGCCAAGGGCGGGGAAAGCCCGGCGCGAGCCTAGGAAAAGTTTGTGGTTTAGCTACGAGCAAGGGCGGCCTGAGGGCCGCCCTATTTTTTCCTCTATCCGTTATCCGTTCACAATGTTCATCATGTGCTCCGGATAGCGCAGACCGGCGGCGGCTCCAGTGGGGAAGATCTCATCGATGCGCCGCAAGTCCTCCTGGGTAAGCCGCACATCGACGGCGGCAACATTATCCTCCAGATAGTTGCGCCGCTTGGTACCAGGAATGGGAACAATGTTGTTATCCTGAGCGAGCACCCAGGCCAGCGCCAACTGAGCGGGGGTGCAGCCTTTTTCCTTCGCGATTTCCTCGGTACTCCGCACGAGATCGAGATTCTTCTGAAAATTCTCTCCCTGAAAACGGGGTGAGAATCTGCGATAGTCATCTTCCGGAAAATCCTCGAAGCGGGTGAATTGGCCGGTGAGAAAGCCGCGCCCTAGCGGGCTATACGCAACAAATCCAATACCGAGTTCGCGGCAAGTGGCAAGGAGCTCTTCTTCCGGTTCGCGGCTCCACAGAGAGTATTCCGTCTGCAATGCCGTGACAGGATGAATCTTCACGGCACGCCGGAGCGTTTGCGGCGAAGCCTCGGAGAGTCCGATGTGGCGGATTTTTCCTTCACGCACCAGCTGCGCCATCGCGCCGACTGTTTCTTCGATGGGCGTCGAGCGATCGACGCGATGCTGGTAGTAAAGGTCGATCGTGTCAATGCCCAGCCTTCGCAGGCTTGCTTCGCAGGAGCTGCGGACGTAGTCAGGCCTGCCGTTCACGCCCCGCGCCCTAGGGTTCGCGGGATCGCGGACGATGCCGAATTTCGTGGCCAGCACAATCTTTTCACGTTTGCCCTTGATCGCCTGGCCAACCAACTCTTCATTCTTGTAGGGACCGTAGACATCGGCAGTATCGAGAAAATTAATCCCGAGCTCGAGCGCGCGGTGAATGGTAGCGATCGATTCGTTATCGTCGCGTCCGCTGTAAAACTCCGACATGCCCATGCAGCCAAGACCGAGAGCTGAAACCTTGAGGCCGCTGCGTCCAAGTTCGCGAAATTGCATGATGGCTCCTCGGAAAGATAAGTTGTGTGCGTCACTCGCTTTCCACTACTAAGAGATGCGCAACACGGGGCATACGATGGAGGAATTCGTGAGTCGTTCCGTGCTGTTTCGCATCATTTCTTCTGCTGGAACAGTCTTCTAGATAGGAGAAGCAAATGAGTCAGGTTCCTGTCTGGTTTGAGCGCAAGTTTGAGTTTTCGTTCCCGGTGGAATTGCATCCGAATCTGCAGGCGCGTTTGCGCGGCACTCCGGCGAGGGTTGAAGAGATGCTCCGCGGCCAGTCCCACGAAGCTCTGGCAACAAAACCGGAGCAGAAGTGGTCGGCCCAGGAACATGCCGGACATCTACTGGACCTGGAGCCGCTGTGGCTGGCGCGCGTAGACGACTATGTGGCGGGCAGCGCTCAACTTGCCGCCACCGACCTGCAAAATCGGAAAACGGACGCGGCGAACTACAATTCGCGTCCGCTGGAACAGATTCTGGCGGACTTCCGCGCCGCCCGAGAGCGATTGCTGAAGCTTGTAGACGAGCTGGACGCGTCGCTGTTTTCCCGGGCGATTCCGCACCCGCGCTTGCAGACGCCGATGCGACTGGTCGATCATTTGTATTTTGTCGCGGAACACGACGACCATCACCTGGCTCGTATGTGGGAACTGCTGCAGCAGGCGAAGTAACGAGGGCTCTTGAAATCAGAGGACGACATCAGAAAACGAAGTCAGAGAACGACAGTGATCAAAGGCTTCATTTCCGCGCGCACTTCGCCAACTTGCGCCGCGGATACGCCTGCTGATTCAAATGAGTGCGCCAGCTGCGCCGAATCTTCCGATGCAACGGAAATCAGCAGTCCGCCCGCAGTTTGAGGATCGAAGAGAAGCGATCTCAGTTCCAGGGGAACTCCATCGTCGTATCCGACCACGCATTCGGCGAAGTCGCGATTGTTGTTAAGGCCGCCTGGAATGTAGCCGGCGCGAACACATTCGAGCGCGCCCGGGAGCACCGGAATGCTGGCAGCGTGAAAACGGAACGAAACGTTTGAGGCAAGCGCCATCTCGCGTCCGTGGCCGATCATGCCGAAGCCGGTGACATCGGTCATAGCGTGAATGCGGTAGTCCCCTTGTTGGATCACTTCCGCGGCCCGCTTGTTCAACGTGGTCATTGACTGAATAGCGGCGTCGATCCACGCCGGCTCAGCCTTTCCCTTCTTGATTGCCGTCGAAATCACGCCCGTTCCCAACGCCTTGGTGAAGATAAGAGCATCGCCCGGCTTGGCGCCGGCATTGGCGAGAACTCTCTTCGGATCGACCAGGCCAGTAACCGCGTAGCCGAACTTGGTTTCTTCGTCGCGAATGCTGTGGCCGCCAATCACCGTGCATCCGGCTTCGATCATTTTCGAAAGGCCGCCCGCCAGAATGCGTTCAAGAATTTCCAGGTTGGCTTTCTCAGGGAAGCAGACCAGCGCGAGAGAAGTGAGCGGTTTTCCGCCCATGGCGTAAACATCGCTGAGAGCATTCGTGGCGGCAATCTCACCGAACGCGTAAGGGTCGTCGACAATCGGGGTGAAGAAATCAACAGTCTGTACCAGCGCCTGATCCGGTGCGATTTGATACACTCCGGCGTCGTCGGCATGATCGAAGCCGACCAGTACGTTCGGGTCGTGTTGCCGGGCTAATTTCCCAAGCACCGTGTCCAGCGCCGCCGGACTCAGCTTGGACGCTCAACCCGCGGCTTTTACCGACTCTGTAAGGCGGAACGGTTTGGCATCGGCCATGCAATCATTGTACTGGTCGCGTCGGATCCCGGAAGATCGCAGGCTACAATGCGCCCAGCCATTTGACGGGCAGATATGCCGCGAGAGCATTCGCGAGGCGCTCGTCGGCGGCAATCATTTGTGACTTGGAACGAATTGCTAAAGCCACGCAGAGACAGTCGTAAACGGCCCGATCATAGGCGCACCCAATTCTCAACGCCTCGGTCATCAACGTGCGAGACGGCACCGTAGGAAAATTCCGCGCCTGCATTTCTCATGCAATGCGTTCGGCAGTCGTCCGGGGCCATCGCCGCCCCCGAACACCTTTCCACAGAACGCTGCCAACCTCGACCCAAAAAATATCGGGCACGAGAAAATCGACTTTGCCATTCACGTATTCCTCAAGAAGTTGAAGAGATTCGGCGGACAAGGGTTCATTTGCCGGCGGGATCGCCCACTTCAAGGCCACGCTTGCGTCCAGCCCGAACTGTTTGCGACTTTGCGACTGTCTCAGGTTGGGCAACGACACGGCGACCTAACGGCTACCTCGAAAGAGATTCTTCGAGGGCGCAGTATCACCGTAAAGATCAGCGACTTGGAGGTCGGGAACTGCCGGTGCGAGCCTTATTTGGTGGCCACATCGACTATATGGATCTCCGGATACTGCCGGTTCCACTGTGTGGAAATGGTCTCAAACGTCAGTCGAAAAGGCTTACTCTGGCCGGGTCCGAGCGGTGAGAGGCTGAAGTCAACGGCCTCAGGATATGGCCCACTTGTTTTCAGCACTTGCAACGGGATCTGTTCACGCTGGGCGAGCTGTCCCATGGCGTCTTTGAAATTCACTTCGACCTGGACGTGTGTGACGGTTTTGTCGCCCGTGTTGGTAACGGTCCCGTCGACATAGGTGACGGTGGCTCCGACAAAATTTTCCGCAGCGCTCATCTTGATATCGGAGAGTTTGAGGCTTGAGGCGTAGGGAGGTGATCCGGATGCATTCTTAGGCTGACCGCGAAGGAGAAACGCAAAGACAATCGCGAGAAGAATGACGGCTGCCACGGCGATGGCGATAGTGCGACGGCTGGAATCGCGTTCTTCAGCTACGGAAACTGGCTGGATGAATCCGCCCATGCAAGTCGATTGTACTCTGGAGATCAGTTGCGGGTCTTGAAGAATGCGGCCAGGAAAAGCGCGCCGAACAAAAGATCAATGCAGCCGAGAGCGAGATCTCCCGGAGTCAGGCGATGCTGCAGATAGAGCACGAGGAAAGAACCGCCGCCTCCAAATTTCTCGACCGCCGAAGGAATCATCATCGGTCGGAGGCGTACCGGATCCAGCGCAATCACGATGAATGCGATCTGAAACGCAAGACCGACACTGATGAAGCCGAAGTAAAACCCAGGATGGGTAATCGGCGGGGGATCCTGGCGACCGATAAGGTTGAACATGAAATACAGCGGCGTGAGTGTCAACACGCCCCAGATGCCAGCGATCCAAAATACGATCTTGCCGAACTTCATGGAAGAGATTATTCGCCGCCGACGGTGAGGCCGTCAATGCGGAGGGTCGGGGAGGCTACCGAGCCTCGGAACTCCAAATCGTTCGCGATCTCGGAAATGTTGAAGAAGATTTCCTTCAGGTTTCCGGCGACGGTGATCTCTTCGACCGGGTAAGCGAACTCTCCGCCGGAAATCCATAGGCCGGACGCTCCGCGAGAATAGTCGCCGGTTACAAGGTTTGCGCCGTGACCCAGGAACTCGGTTACGTAGAGACCTTCCTTGATTTCGGAAATCATCTCCTTCGGGGTCCTGGTTCCGGCCTGCAGAAAATAATTGCCCGGGCCTATGCCCGGCGTACCGGCAAGTCCGCGGGAAGCGTTGCCGGTGGTCACGAGGCCCAGCTTTTTCGCCGTGTACGTATTGAGCAGGTAGGATCTCAACACGCCTTTCTCGATGACTACTGTGCGGCGCGTCGGAACACCTTCGCCATCAAAGGGGCTGGTGCCGAAGCCTCCGGAGATGGTGCCGTCGTCGATGATGGTGACGTTATCAGTGGCAATTTTCTGTCCCAGCTTGCCCGCTAGAAACGAAGCGCCGCGGTAAACCGAATCACCGTTCACGCCTTCGAAAATGTGCTCGAGGATTGACGTCGCGACCATGGGATCGAGGATGATCGGCACTTGTGCGGTCTTCGCCTTGCGCGCGCCCAAGCGGCGCAGCGTGCGCTCAGCCGCAATTTTGCCGACCTGCTCGGGCGTGTCGAGCTTTTCTAGCGTGCGTGCCACCGAGAACCAATAGTCGCGCTGCATTGCCCCATCGTCTGTTTGCGCAATGGGAATCGCAGCCATCGAGCAGTATGACCGGCGATATTCACCGACGAAGCCATGCGAGTTAGCCAGGACTTTGTGGCCGGTGGCGGCGTCAAACGATCCCCCTTCGGAGTTCTTGATGCGCGGGTCGAAATCGAGCGCGGCTTTTTCGGCGCGGCGGGCGTAGTCGATACGATCTGGGCCGGGTAGCGAGTACACGTCTTCGTGATAGAGATCGAGATCGCCAGTGAGCGAGCCGAGTTGTTCCGGCTCCGGAATCCCGCCGAAGGGATCTTCTGAAGTGATCTTCGAAAGCTCCAGCGCTGACTTCACCATGCGATCGAGGCTCTCGCGGGAAAAATCGCTGGAGTAGGTACTGGCAGCGCGCTGGCCGGAGAATACGCGGACGCCGATGGATCGCGATCCGGATTCTTTGAGGGTTTCAACCTGGCCGAGGCGGACCAGTGTGGAGAATTCGTCGCCTTCGCGGACTACGCATTCGGCGGCGGTTGCGCCGCCGTTCATGGCGCGGCGGACGATATCCTGGGCCAGGTCGCGGAGATCAGTTTCTAGTGTGGGGTCGCTAGTTCCTAATTCGCTTGAAGGCATAATGGCTCAATTTATCTTATCCCAAATAAATGCCTTGTTTCCCAGCGACAGCGGTTCGCTTTCCATTCGGGCCGGGTAGGGTTCAGCACTCGATTGCATGTAATGTACTTATGCATTACAATTGATTCCGTAGGGAGATGCCATGACCACCTTGACGGTGACCGCGCGGGGGCAGGTTACATTTCGGAAGAAGGTGTTACAACATCTCGGCATTAAGCCGGGGGAAAAGATTGCGTTGGATCTCCTGCCCGATGGCCGGGGCATGATCCGGGCGGCACGTCCGACAGGAAGGATACAAGACTTCTTTGGCGTACTTGCAGGCAGGACGAAGAAGGTGGCAACCATCGAAGAGATGAATGACGCTGCGGCTCGCGGCTGGTCTGGAAAGAAATGACGGGCAAGAAGTGAAAATCACGGTGGACACGAATGTTCTGGTGAGGGCGGCGGTAGGCGACGACGTCGAGCAGAGCGACGCCGCGACCAAGCAGATGGCCCGAGCCAAAATGGTCGCCATCGCGGTGCCCTCCCTGTGCGAGTTTGTTTGGGTTCTGCGTAGCGTTTATCGCTTTCAGTCATCGGATATAGCCGAGGCAATTCGTACTTTGCTTGCAGCGGAAAATGTGGAGACGAACCGAGCGGCAATTGACGCTGGCCTAACCGTACTCGACGCGGGCGGAGATTTTGCCGATGGTGTGATTGCCTACGAGGGCAGATGGCTCGGCGCGGAGACGTTCGTTTCGTTCGATAAAAAGGCGGTGGAGATGCTCACGGAGCAAGGGATGGCGGCGCGAGCGTTGTAGCCGCGCGGGAAGCTCAAGCTTCGCTTCGGATTACAGAATCCTTGGTGGCTGTACAGTTTAAACTTCGGGCTAAAAAAACGGCATGACAGGCGCCGGCTTAACGTGGAGAGTCAACCCGAAATCTTGGCAGTACCGCCTTTGGCGCTGGGATTCGCATCAGGGCTCACTGGTGCGCTGGCTAACCGGGCTGATTCCTTTTTCGCCGAGAATTCAGACTTTAAATTTTTGCGCTTGTATCCGCCAGACCAGCTCAACCGCCAAGCATCCTCGTACCGCACTCTCTGGTTGCCAAGCCTCCCAATGGGCATCAATCCCCGTCCAGCCGTTCCCCCGGAACGCATGGTCGCATTCGGGACATAACTTTCCGTGCTTTGCCATGCCGCCATCCTGCGGACAGCCGCAGGGCGGCTGTCCCCACATAAAGCGCAATTTACTGCATAAACCCGCCGGGATCTTTCTTGGCTGTGCCGCCGACGGTTAGGCGATCGATTTTGATAGTCGGAATACCTACCCCCACGGGCACGGCTTGGCCGTCTTTGCCGCAGGTGCCGACGCCTTCGTCTAGTTTCAAATCGTTGCCTACCATCGAGACCCGCGTCAGAACATCCGGCCCGTTGCCGATCAGCGTTGCGCCTTTAATCGGCGCGGTGATCTGGCCGTCTTCGATCATGTACGCTTCGCTTGCTCCGAAGACAAACTTGCCGTTGGTGATATCGACCTGGCCTCCGCCGAAGTTCACGGCGTAGATACCGCGTTTCACCGAGCGAATAATGTCTTCGGGATTGTCCTGGCCTGCCAGCATGTAAGTATTCGTCATGCGCGGCATGGGGATGTGCTCGTAGCTCTCGCGGCGTCCATTGCCGGTGTCGGCGATGCCCATCAGCCGCGCCGAAAGCTTGTCACTCAGATAGCCCTTGAGAATTCCTTTCTCAATCAGCACGGTTTCTTGCGTGGGCTCGCCTTCATCATCGACGTTCAAAGACCCACGGCGCCACGGCATCGTGCCGTTATCGATGACGGTGCAGCCTTCGCTGGCTACGCGTTTGCCGATTAGGCCGGCGAAGGCGGAAGTTTTCTTGCGATTGAAATCGGCTTCGAGGCCATGTCCCACCGCTTCGTGCAGCAGGACCCCAGGCCATCCAGGACCAAGCACAACTTCCATTTCGCCGGCAGGAGCCTCGCGCGCGTCGAGCTGAAGGATCGCTTGTCGCGCGGCTTCTCTCGCGAAGAACTCGGGATTTTTGTCGCCGAAGAAGAAGTCAAGCGCGACGCGCCCGCCGCCACCGGAACCGCCGCGAGCCGAATTGTTTTCGGTTTTAGCGATACAAGAAACATTCATGCGGGCAAGCGGCTGAGCATCCTCGGCGAACGTTCCGTCCGAGCCTACAACAAGAATATTCCGCAGTTCATCAGAGTAGGCGGCCCGGACCTCTTGAATGCGGGGATCATAAGCGCGCGCGGCTTTATCGCCTCGCATTACGAGATCAACCTTGGCTGTAATCTCAGCATCGACCGAGGGCAATGTCACGGGATACAAACTGCGCGCTGCCGTTTGCTGGAACCCCGCCACCGGCGTTTTTGCCGGAGCGCTGGCAATCAATGCCGCGGTGCGCGCCGCATGCAGGATGCGGCTGGCGGTAAGGTCGTCGGTGTAGGCATATCCCGTGCGCTCGCCGGAAACCACGCGCACGCCACAGCCGGCGGAAATTCCTTGCGACGCCGACTTGACCATGGACTCATCTACCGAGAGCGAGGTGGAGGAAAGATATTCAAAGTAAAGGTCGGCGTAGTCGCCCCCGGCAGAAAGAGCGGCTCCCAGGTAGTGTTCAAGGTCGTTTTCAGTAACGCCGTAATGATCGAAGAAGAAACGCTGCTTATCTTTATCCAAGAGAAATGATTTATCCAAGCTGATCACCCAGAACAATATAGATGCCGCCTGGCTGCAGGCAGACTCAGTTGAGCGGATGTGCTCATTATCCCACACGAGATGGAGCCAGACGGGCGAAAACATCCACAGCAGAAATGTGACGATGGTCACATGTCACTGACGACGGGGCAGCGTTACTCGGACAATCCGGAGCGTAGACGCCAAATGTCGCCAGTGACGCCGCAAGCCCTAACTCGGACGGTGCAGGATTTCCTCAGTGAGGCGGCGGGAGCGGTAGTGCTGGAGAACGGCGCTGTCGCTTTTGATTTGGCGCAATCCAAAATACTCGATCTCGGGCGAGTACAACCGCTGCCTGCTTGACCTGTGGTCGCCTGAGCGAAACACCGTGCGGCGGGTGCTGGATGCGGAGGTCAAGAATGGTACGCTGCGCCTCGCAGTGCAGCGGCTGGGACAGGCGCGTCCTTCGAAGTTGGAGATTTGCCGTGAGCGCGATCGGCACTCCCCGTCGGCTAGACGAGTTGCCCGAGCCGCGTATGAACAAAAGCTTAAGGAAAACGCTGGATCGGCACTTTCCCGAATCAAGGTCACGAAGCTGACGACCGGCGTGGATCTGGAGAAATCCTTCGGACCGGTCTACACGCGAGGCCTGCTGCGCCGGGGACGCTCGGCGGTTGCGCTGCTTGGCGTGAACGCTCATGAGACGCAGTCCTCCATCGATGCGGCGCTGACCTTCGGCATTTTGTGGCTCGACGTTTGCAGACAGGTGCAAAGCGCGAATGTGCTGGTGGAAGGCCTCAAGATGTTTGTTCCCAGTGGAAGCTCCTCTCTGGTTCGGGAGCGAATGGCGAATCTCAATCAGGATGCCGCCAAGTGGTCTTTACTTGAATTGAACGAGCGTGACAATGCGCGGGTGGAGATCGACTGCTCCGATCGAGGGAATGTGGCAACGCGACTGGTGCACGCGACAGACGAGGGCGGCGCGCTCAAGCGCTTCAAGGAGTCGATTGCGAAAGTTCACGAGGTCGCAGACGGCGTCACACGTTGCAGACGGCATCACACGTCACCTCGTGAGTCTTTTCCGAGAGCCGGATGCGGGAAATCTGCCAGTCCGGTTCGATGAGCGGGAACAGGAAACAGAACCAAGCCAAACCGGATTGCGGTGGCGCGGCGAAAGCCAAGTCAATTAACCACCGGGAGACTACAGTCACTGCGCCTGTTCTCGACTCTACTCAATAGGGCCGTGGCTAGTCTTGACGGTTTCGTCTTCTTTCCCATCCCGGAATTCGGTTTTCGTAACAGTTCTCGGAAGTTTCGCCGAAAGAATCGAAATTGAGTTAGGATGCCCCGCTGTGGGTCCGTAGGCGCGACGCAACTGCGCCAGAATACTTGCAATCTCAGCAGAATTCTGAAGATAAAACCGAGGACAAAGAAAATGAAAAAACTTGCTCCCCCTACCCAGAGACTGGCTGCGTTCCTGTGCGCGGCTATCTTCCTATTGTTATTCACAAGTGCAGGAACAGCCCAGCAAGCGCGACAAGTATTGCAAAATCACGTGCGTCCCGTAATTACCAGTGGGCAAGCCGTACCGGTCGGTGTCCTGCCGTCCACGCAACGCATGAACCTGGCAATCACCTTGCCCGTTCGCAATCAGACCGAGCTGACCAATTTTCTGGATCGACTCAACGACCCTTCCAGTCCGGATTATCGCAAATTCCTAAGCGTCGATCAGTTCACCGAGGCATACGGCCCCACCACGCAGGACTACCAGGCCGTGGTCGATTTTGCCAAGGCCAATGGTTTCACCGTGACCAAGACGCCCAAGAATCGCCTGCTCGTGGATATCAATGGCACGGTCGGGCAAATCGAGAAAGCCTTCCATGTCGTGATGACCGCTTATCAGCATCCCACGGAGAACCGGACTTTCTACTCGCCCGATCGCGAACCCTCGCTCGATCTGAGCGTGCCCGTGGCGCACATTGCGGGCCTAAATAGTTTCTCGATTCCGCGCTCCATGTTGAAGAGGCTTCCAGCAGAGCGCTCCTCCGTACGCAGCAATGCCACAGGCTCAGGCCCACAGGGCGCGTACCGTCCTTCTGACATGCGTGCAGCCTACTATGGCGGCACCGCTCTTACTGGCAGCGGCCAGTCAGTCGGAATATTGGAATTTGACGGCTACGAGACCGCCGATGTGACCGGCGACGAAGGCGGAGTCACGTATACCGTCCCCATCACGAATGTGCTGGTCGACGGGGGGAGCGCGGCGTCTGACGGCGACGATGGTGAACAGGCGCTCGACATCGCGCAGGCGATCGGCATGGCCCCGGGGCTAAGTTCGGTTCGCGTCTATATCGCGCCCATCACCTCTGCCATCGGCGTCGGCGATGTTGACATATTCAATCAAATGGCCGTCGACAATATTTCCAAATCACTGAGTTGTTCTTGGGGATGGAATCCGGATGACACTTCGTCGGACGATCCCATCTTCCAGGAATTCGCGGCTCAAGGCCAGAATCTATTCGTGGCTTCCGGGGACGCGGGAGCTTATACGGGAAACAACGCGAACGACAGCAGCTTCCCGGCAGAAGATGTTTTTGTTACGGCTGTCGGCGGAACCGACTTGACCACGAATGGTGCGGGTGGCCCCTGGGAATCGGAAACGGCATGGCCCGATAGCAGCGGCGGCCCCGCTGACAACGGCTTCGCCATTCCCAGCTGGCAGTCAGGTATTGCCAACTCGTCGAATGGAGCCTCCACTACCGTACGCAATCTTCCAGACGTCGCGGCGGAAGCCAACTTCGACAACATCCTTTGCGACGACGGAACTTGCACCGACAACGAAACCGGCGGCACGAGCTACGCGGCGCCGCGCTGGGCCGGCTTCCTCGCACTGGTCAATCAGCAGGCCGTGGCCAACGGAGGCTCTACGTTGGGGTTCATCAACCCTGCGATTTACGCGATCGGTAAGAGCTCCAGCTTCGACAGCGACTTCCACGACATCACCAGCGGGAATAACAATAACGGCGCCGGGAAATCGTTCAACGCCGTTACAGGGTATGACCTCGTGACCGGGTGGGGAAGCCCTAACGGACAAAGCCTGATTAACGCCCTGGCTGGATCCGGGACGCCGAGCTTTACCCTTTCGGATTCGCCCAGCAGTTTGACGATCACCCAGGGCGGGGCGGCTGGCACGAGTACTATCACGGTGCACGATGCGGGCGGATTCACCGGTAGCGTAACTCTTGCCGCGTCCGGTCTACCTAGCGGGGTGACGGCTGCGTTTGGAACGAACCCCACAACTGGGACCAGCACGCTCACGCTGACAGCAAGCGCCACAGCGACAACGGGGACGTCCACGGTGACCATCACCGGAACCTCCGGCAGCCTCACCGCAACTACCACCCTTGCCCTCACCGTCTCTGCCGCGGCAGCGCCAAACTTCACCATCAGCGCTTCGCCCGCTTCGGTGACCGTGACCCAGGGCAGCAACGGAACCAGCACGATCACCATCACTAGCCAGAACGCCTTCAATTCTGCAACTACGCTTAGCGCCACCGGTTTGCCCAGTGGCGTGACCGCGGCGTTCTCGACCAACCCTGTTACTCCGGCAGCGAACGGCAGCGCGACCTCAACTCTCACGCTTACCGCCTCTGCTACAGCCACTACCGGAGCTGCCACAGTGACGATCACCGGAACGTCCGGCTCGCTCACTCACAGCACCACCGTCGCCCTCACGGTCGATGCGTCCGGGGGCACGGCAAACTTCACCATGGCCGTCTCGCCTTCTTCTCTGACCATCGATGAGAGTGGCAGCGGATCCGTCACCCTCACCATCACCAGCCAGAACGGCTTCCATTCTGCGGTGGAGTTGAGCGCTAACGCATTCCCCAGTGGCGTGTCGGCGACGGCCACGGCTAACCCCGTGACTCCGCCGGCAAACGGCAGCGCGAAGGTAACTATCACTTTCAGCGCTTCCCGCAGGGCGAGGCTTGGAACCTCAACCATAGAGTTGATCGGAACTTCCGGGTCGCTCAGCCACAACGCCAACGTCACCTTGACGGTGGCGCGTTGAAGACGACCGCGAGTAACGATCACGACGGCCTGATCTTTGCCGGGCGGCAAACCGGGCAGCAAACACCGACCAGGGCGATCTGATCTTTCAACCAATCACGCGAGCCGGCTCCGCACGGGGCCGGCTCAATTTCTTTTATGGGGCGCATTTCATGCGCCAATAGGAGTGTCAGCTTGGCCACGCGCCCAGCAATCGGCGCACGTCGACTATCTGGCCAAGATGGTAGGCATTGTGGTCTGCAAGCAGAAGAGCCTCACGTAGAACGGTCTGGCCATCGCCCCAGGAAATGCGGGCATACAGATCGGTCTTGGGATTTCCGACCAGATCCTGCATGGCCTTCAGGTCTTTGCGGAATTGCTGAATACTTTCGCTCCATGCTGTTTCACTGGGCGGCGCTTCGGTTTTCGGCCAATAACCCTCGGGCCATTCCGGAGATTTGTGTTTTGAGTTTCGGCTGAACTCCAGAATATCCCATTGCGCCAGCCGGAGATGTTCGAGCAGCATCCAAGCGGAGTGCGAAAGTCCATTCGGCTTCACCCCACGCAGTTTCACGGGCATGTCATTTACCACGGCGTCAAACTTAGCATGGGCCCCGCCCCCGTCAAGCAGGTAGATCACATGCTCGCGGAGTTGCTTGTCATGGGAATCCTTAATGGGCATTTCTTCCTTGTTTCCTTCCTCAAGTGGAGATTTCCCCCGTTCCCTCGCCAGTCTTTGTCTGAGCAAGGGAAACGTCTTCTGGTCGCTCACCTCTTAAGACGCGACCGATGCCGCGCACGATGCGGCGCATGGGAAAAATATTTTTCTGGTCCGCGAGAAAAATTTCACCGATGCGGCTGCCGCGGTAGTACCAGCGCTTCAGGAGCGCAAGGTGCTCCATGGTTTCGAGAGCTGACCGTGGTTTCGCGGGCGAGAATGAATCAAGAGCGGTCAGAGCGCGCGACTCCATGGATTGCGATTTCGTGTGCTCCGCGGGCTGGATCGAGAACACGGTTGGACCAGAGATCGTCCCAATTTCGACGCGAAAGAAGGTAACCGAGTTGGCGAGGTGGCTGGGCTGTACGATCAGTGCCGAAAGACGATCGAGGCGGCGAACTATCTCAGGAAACTGGCTCAGTGCGGGTTTCAGTTTCTCCATGCGCACGTGAATCGCGGCAGCGTCTTCAAATGCGAGACTGGCCGATGCGGCGTCGCGCTGCGCGGAGAGTTCGCGGGTCAAGGATTCACCTGCAGAATCGAAGTAGGCTTGCACGCGGGTTACTTCGGCGGAATACTCGTCGTCGGTGCAGCCCTTAAAGCAGGGTGCCAGGCACATCTTCATCTCGGAGTAAATACAACCGGGAAATTTAGGATCGGGATGCAGGTCGTCCACGCAACGGCGCATTTTGAAAAAATCGAGCGAGTCGTTCATGAACTTCTCGGCCGCCGTCCGGGACTGGAATGGCCCGTAGTAAATTGCGCGACCATTGAGCCGGCCGAGGCGCGTGGTGATGGAGGCGCGTGGGAATTGGTTTTCGAGATGCAGCTTAACCAGCGGCGCGAAACGAAAGCGCATGCGATGGGCATAGGTCTTGGGAAAAGTTTCGCGGAGGACCCGGTAGAGCATGAAGCCGGATTCGAAGTCAGAACCGGTAGAGGTGTACTCGATCGAGCGGACGCGGTCGCGTAGATTGAGTTTCTTGGTTCGTTCCTCAACCGGGCCCAGCAAGCGTTGCAGGCGGCGCCGGAGATTCGCAGTTTTGCCGACGTAGGGTTCCGCTTGTGGATCATTGCCGCGCAGCAGGAACACTGCGGGAGCGGCTGGTACGGCGGCGAAGATTTCCGCGTCGCGTTCGGGAGCGAATTCCAGGCGCTCGGTCAGCACAGAGTCATTCTAGTGCGGATTTACCACGGAGCCACGCAGAGAAAACGAAAGCAAGTAGCTGGTTCACCGTTGCCCAGCGTGTCCCTCACGCCTCTTTGACTGGCAGGAGCCGATCTCAATGTGAAGGCAGGCTTACGGCGCCACCGTGGAGCGGTCCGAAATAGTGGGCAAGATTTAGCGACATAATCAGGATGCCTGCTCCGAGGACGAGCACGTGCGAGGTCGTGCGCAGATTGAAGCTGCCGACACGACAGACGAGCAAGTAGCCAATGGCAAGATTGAAGAGGCCCCATAAAACGTTGACCATCGAGGAGGACAAGCCTATTCCGGGCGGGGATGCGAAGGGGCTCTGGAATGCGTGACCTGAGATTCCATTGCCTAGATGGGGCAGGGCGTTCGCGAGGAATGCGCCGCCGAAGAAGTACGCCAGATAATGGTACCAGCGCATGGTTGCTCCCTTCTAAACTGCAAAGCAGGCGCGCTCCCCGCAGGTCCGTGGTGAGGAATTACCGAAAGCTGGCGCTGCGGGCCCCTTTTCGGAAATCGACATTGCCGCCTAGCTCGATTATGCGGCACATTTCGTGAAGTCGCGAGCGCATTGGCTCACCAATTCGATCTCCTAGGGTCTTATCCTGCCAAGCTTGCCTCGCCGCATCTTTGCTCGTGGACGCGAGATTATTCTTGTATTCCCCGGGCGGGAGGTTAGGAAGATTAGTGGTGATTATGGTTGTGCGATTCTCATTGTATCGAGCGTTTAAGATGAGACTGACCGTGTCCCCAACCCACTCAGTGGGCTTGACCGCGCCCAGTTCATCGAGAACCAGAACTTCAGTTTCAAAAACGGGCCTAAGTATGTCTAATTCTGTGGTCTGCACCGTCGAATTATAAGAATTCTGGATTTCCTTCAACAATTCGCGATAGTCATAAAACAGGCAGGCTACTCCTCTGGTCATCAGCTCCTTAATGATTCCAACTGCAAGATGAGTTTTTCCCGTGCCAATCGTACCGGTGAACAAAAGCCCTGTGCCGCCGCGCGGATCGTACTCCTGCGCGAATTTGGCGGCAAGAAGATGGGCGACGGCCAAAGATGGATGAGCCCCAGGAAAGTCCGTGGTATAGCTGGCGAGTTCACAGTGTTCATAACGTCGAGGTATATTCGCCGCCGTCAGCAAAGCCTGATTTCGCGCCCGCAGCTGGCAATCGCAGCGCGTGACGCGGCGATCCTTGGGCGCGCCCGTCCGCGCAGGAAAAGTCTTCCAACCTGTGCCTTCGCAAAGCGGACAAACCGCTGACTGTGTCTTGGTCAACATCAATTCTTCTGGTTCAATCCTGCGGAAATTGTATTCTCTGACTTTGCACCCGCGCACCGACTTTCCGCAAGTGTGAAACTCCCGGCACCTGTGTACAACCTGTGAGGGCCTGTGCGGAACCGTGGAAAACCGTTCCGGGCGTGCGTTTCGGAGGCGGAGGAGCGTTTGCTACAGTGTTTGTGGAATCATAGGCTAACGCCAGAATCAGCCCCAGCAGCCTCAATCCGGGAAGCAGGGGTGTGAAACAGGCTTCGGGCGCGGATTTTCACAGTTGACATTCTGCCCAGAGAGAGGAAAATACCACCCGTCAGGTTTCCCACTCAGCTACAAGTTCCTATTTTCCCGGCTTGTGCCGGGTATGCGGCTGAGTATGAAAAGAGACCTGCGAGGAGAAACTATGAATAAGGCCGATCTGGTTGACAAGATCGCGGGCGCCTGCGAGATCAGCAAGGCGCAGGCTACGACTGCCGTGGATACTGCCGTGAGCAGCATTACTGGTGCTTTGCGCAAGGGAGATCGGGTGGCTTTGATAGGGTTCGGCACTTTCTCAGTGTCGCAGAGAAAGGCGCGGAACGGGCGCAATCCGCAAACCGGCGCAACTATTAAAATTGCCGCCCGGAAGGTCGCCAAGTTCACCCCCGGGGCCGAATTGAAGAAGACGGTCAACAAGAAATAGCGAAAAGAGAAGAGTAGAGGATTTATCGAGACGGCAGGGGGTCGGCCCTGCCGTTTATCATTGTTTCGCAAGTACGGTTTCGCAAGTTCGGTCTCGAAAATACGGTCCTGCGAAACATATCGCAACCGGCTGCCTGCGTCTACAACGGCACGAACATGATCGCCCATCTACGCGGAAAACTGCTGGCCAAGCGTCCAAACCAGGCTGTGATCGAGACAGGAGGCGTGGGCTATGAGGTCACCATCAGCGTTCCTACGTTTTCCGAATTGCCCGCCAATGGCTCAGAGGTTGCGCTGCACATCCACACGCACGTGCGCGAGGATGTGATTGCGCTTTACGGATTCAGCCGCCCAGCAGAAAAGCAGTTGTTCGAAAAACTGATGACCGTAAGCGGCATCGGCGCGAAGCTGGCGATTACTATCCTAAGCGGAATGGCGGCCGACGAAATGGCCGCGGCAATTCGCCGAAACGACGTGGCCCGCCTGACCAGGATTCCAGGTATTGGCAAGAAAACCGCGGAGCGCATGGTCTTGGAACTCCGCGACAAATTGCCCCCATCGACAGGAACTTCAACCGCAGCTCCGCCAACTGTGAGTCCCCTGGAAGAAGACCTCCTGTCGGCGCTCGTGAACCTGGGCTACCAACGGCCGGCAGCCGAAAGAGCAGTACAGACCGTGCTCAAGAATGAACAAGGGGGATCGTTCGACTCCGTATTCAGGGAAGCTCTGGCACAGCTATCGAAGTAAACTCGATCACGACTTGTCGATTTCCTAGCGTCGCATCGAGGCCTGACAGCCGTTCATTCCTACCCGCCTCTCCTACAGGAAACCATATTTTTATTCAACAAACGGGAGTGTATCCAGACTTAGCTTTCCGTAAGGCAAAGAAACATAACAGGTACCCACATACCACTGTTTGGAACGAGAGTTGCACATTGTGCCGCCAGTTGCTCTCGGGGTCTTCAGATTTTTCAGTAAGTTTTTAAGTCTTTGCTTTCAATCAGGCCTAATAGTTGTTCGACTCGCTAGCCACAGGGTGGCGAGGGTGGGCGATTTCCAAGCTTCCCCGTCAGAAGCGAGGCTGGATTCCTTATGTTTTGCGTTCGTCGGTAAACGTCGTGAACGTCAATCTCTCGGTTCAGGAGCAAGCAATGCACACGCGCAGCTTCAAGTTGGCTCTGGTTCTGGTGTTGGTGGTTTGTGTGGGCAGTGCGCTGCCCGTTTGGTCGCAATCAGCGTCGTCGGGTACGGTTTCCGGCTCAGTGAGTGACCCGTCGAATGCTGTGGTGGCGGGTGCCGCGATTACGCTGACCGATATCTCGACCAATATCTCGCGCACCGCTACCTCTAATGCAACCGGGCGGTACTTCTTGGCAGACGTGACTCCAGGCACATACAGCATCACCGTCGTCAAGGCGGGATTTGCCACCACCAAGACCGACAACCAGATCGTACAGGTCGGAGTCAATCTGACCGTCAATTTGTCTCTGCAGGTGGGCGGCGCGAATGTGGTGGTGGAGGTCTCGTCCGTCGGCAATGAGTTGCAGACCATGAATGCCACGGTGGGCAACACGATTGACACCGTCACCATCGACAACCTGCCCAGCCTGGGCCGCGACGTCAGCACGTTTGTTGAGTTGCAGCCGGGCGTAGGTCCGGACGGCAGCGTCGGCGGCGCGGTTCTCGACCAGAACTACTTCTCGCTCGACGGCGGCAACAACACCAACGACATGGACGGCAGCATGAACGTCTATACCACCAGCTATGCCGGCGATCCGACCGGTGGTGTTGCCACGCAAAACAACCTGGGAGCAGGTTCAGGCGGCCCGACGGGTGTAATCCCCACCCCGCAGGATAGCGTCGAGGAATTCAAGGTAAATACTGCCGGCCAGACGGCTGACTTCAATAGTTCCGCCGGCGCCGAAGTAAAGATTGTCACCAAGCGCGGAACCAATGCCTGGCACGGCACGGGATACGAGTACTATAAAGATAACAACTGGTCGTCCCAGAGCTGGCAAAATAACTACGACAACATTCTGCAGCCCGGCTCCGCTCCACTCCCCAGCTTCCATTACAGCCGGTACGGCGCGGCCATAGGCGGACCGCTCATCCCGAAAGAGATTCTCGGTGGAAAAACGTACTTCTTCTTCAATTACGAGGGTTTCAACTTCCCTCAATCCCAAACCATCCACAGGAACGTCCCATCGGCAACCTTGATGGCAGGCAACATCGTGGACCCCGTGACGGGCGTTTCTACGTCACTGGCAAAAATTGACCCGCTTGGTGTCGGGCTCAATCCCTTGGTTTCACAGATATGGAACAAATACGAGCCGGCGTCGAATGGCGCCTGCGGTCAGACGCTTTGCGACGGCACGAATGTGCAGGGGTTCGTGGGCAACCTTAGCACCCCAACCACCAGCAAATTCGTTGCTGCGCGCATCGATCACGATTTTTCGCCCAAGTGGCATTTCAATGCAACCTACCATTTCTTCAAACTGACGGACACTACCACTGACCAGGTTGACATCGGTGGCTTCTTCGCCGGCGACACGAAGGGTGTGCCGGCTTCCCTGTCCAAGGATCCGGCCGAGCCACAGATGTGGGCAGCAGGCCTGACCACCAACATCAGCTCTAACACCACCAATGATTTCCATTACAGCTTCCTGCGTAACTTTTGGCAGTGGATCCGGCAAGGGGATACGCCGCAAGTGGCTGGCTTGGCCGGAGCGATCGAGATTATGAGCGGCCAATCGCAAGGGGCGGCCAACGATCTCGGCCCCTACAACGTGAACACCCAGCAGACCCGCACCCGTTTTTGGGATGGGCACGATCAGATGGTGCGCGACGACGTTTCCAACCTGAAAGGCAATCACCTGCTCCAGTTTGGCGCGACCTATCAGCACAACTGGAACCAACATCAACGTACCGATAATGGCGGCGGAATCAACTACGCTCCAGTTTATGCGCTTGGCCTGGGATTGAGCGGATCGGGACTTGCGAGCAATTTACCGATTTGCACCGTCACGACCGATATCCCCAACTGTGGCGCGCTCACCGCAGGGGCGCTGGGCATCGTTTCCATCTCGCAGATTGCCTACACCCGCGCTGGCGCAAATCTCAGTTTGAATCCTCCGCTGACGGCGGCAGAAGACACGCTCACGGTTCCTTATTTCAACACCTATTTCAGCGACACCTGGCACATGAAGCCGACGTTCACGCTGACCTACGGCTTAGGCTGGACGCTGGAACAGCCTCCGACCGAAGCGACCGGCAAACAAGATGTGCTGGTGGATGCGAGCGACACGCCCATTTCAATGACTTCCTACCTGGCTCAGCGCAAAGCCGCGGCGCTAATTGGCCAAGCATACAATCCTGCGCTCGGCTTTGCCCTGTTGCATAACGTTGGAGATGGGAACTTTCGTGCCTATGACCCGTACTACGGTGAATTCAGCCCGCGTATCGCCGTGGCCTGGAGCCCGCACTTCGACGCTGATTCTGCTGCGGGTAAAATCTTCGGCCATGAAGATACGGTCATTCGCGGCGGCTACGGCCGCATCTACGGTCGGTTGAACGGCGTGGATCAGGCGCTGGTACCATTGCTGGGCGTTGGACCGATCCAGCCTGTGCAGTGCGCCAATAACTTCGCTAACGGTTCGTGCCCCTCTGGTGCCGTAACGGTCACGCCGTCGACTGCTTTCCGGATCGGAGCCACGGAAAATGGCTTGATCGCGCCGCTCCAAACTGCCCCGAACCTGATACCCAGTGCGACCCTGCCCCAACCGCTCTTCCCAGGGATCAATAGCACGGAGGGCAGTGCCAGTGAGGCTCTGGATCCGCATTTCCGGCCAAACGTGGTCGATTCGTTCAACCTCACCGTTCAGCGCCAGTTGACCCGCCGGGTCACTTTGGAATTGGGCTACATCGGGCGCAGAATCACCCATGAGTACCAGCCGATTAATCTCAATGCGGTACCTTACATGATGACGCTGGGCGGGCAGCAGTTTAAGCAAGCCTACGCCAATGTGGTGCTGCAATACTGCGGCGGGATAGCAGGGCTGGCTGGTGGTGGTTGCGCAAAGACCGCGGGCGCTGTCAGCAA
>Ga0073928_10002211_pt1 | contig 34446 bp, 29 predicted proteins | sample PaiPotPPA55metaG_FD_76969 | JGI IMG/M metagenome (GOLD analysis project Ga0073928, IMG submission 76969) | Iron sulfur acid spring bacterial and archeal communities from Banff, Canada, to study Microbial Dark Matter (Phase II) - Paint Pots PPA... ...
ACCGAGATCGGGGTCAGCGGGCCGGAGGGAACCGGGTTCGGCAGCCGCACGCCGAAGCCGCACTGGCCCTTCGCCCAGCTGCCCACCTTGTTCGGGACGCCGTCCACCGCGTCACCGAACTGAACGGCAGGCTGGTTGGCGAAGCAGGCCAGGCTGCCCTCGATGTCGTTCGAGTGGATCTCGTTGGCGTCCGGGTCGCCCATCACGATCTCGCGGAAGTCGGCCGAGCCGCCCACGTGATCGCGGATGGCGCCGAACCAGCAGCTCTTGACCCCGTGGACGCTGAGGCTGCCCCAGACGGTGTTGTCCTCGTAGTCGCTGAACACCGGGGACCCGATCACCGAGAAGATCCCGGTGGTCGGTACGGCGCAGGTCATGGCGGCCGCACCGCCGCCACCGCCGGTCTGGGTGACATTGCCGTTGATCTTGCTGGCGTGCACGATGACGCCCATCGCATCCGTCGCGCTGAGGTCGCCTTCGACGCGGTTGTCGCCGGTGAGCGTGCCGCCCGTGGCCGCCGCCGGGTCGTCCGAGCACGGCGAGTGCTCCGGCAGACAGCCCATGGCCAGCGTCGCGTCGTGCTCCACCCACACGTTCCCGCGAACGGTCAGGCTCGACTTGCCGGTGTGGGTCACGTCGTCGAGGGCGAAGGTGGCGTTGAGCGCCGACCACGGCGTCAGAATGAGGTTGCCGTCTACCACTGCGGCCCCGCCGTTCACCGCGCAGACACCGTGGATCTCGACGTCGCCGTGGTATGTGCCCGCGAGCACCCCTGGCTTCGCCAGCGTGCCCCAGCACACCGCGGGAGCGTTCGGCTTCGCGGCCTCCTTCGCGCTCGCCGGACCCATTCCGATCGCGACGGCGGACAGCGTCAGTACAGCCCCGGTCGCAAGACTCAGCACCTTCATAAGAGACCCTTCATAGGCTTTTGATACGCCTAGTCTCCCCGCAGACGCACCCGGGCCCTGGGATCCGAACGGGTGGTGTCGCGAATTGTCGGCATGATCAGACGGTGATATCGCAGCGCGTCATTCCTTGACCGGGGTGTCGCCGTTCATGCCGAAGTGGGACCCGCACACCGAGGTGGTGGACTGCTCGTCCGCGTGCCAGACGCAGATCCACATCGTGTATCCCTTATCTGATATGAAGTTAGTTTTTTCAGCGCCCACCGATGCCGAGAAGGTGTACGCCATCCCGTCGCTCCGGAACAGCTCCGCGACGCAGGACTGGGTCAGCGAGGTGTTGAGCACGCCCGCGAGTTGACCTGAGCCGTTGTCGTCCAGCCAAGCCGAACAGGCCGCGTCGTTTGCCACCCAGTCGGTGTCCGCTTCGGAGCCCGGGACCTGTGTCGTGTCGTTGTTGCCGCTGATGCCGCTGATCGAGGACGCCGTCGGGCTTGGGCCGACGCTCGCAGAGCTTTTCGCGGTCGCGGTGTCTCTGGACCCGGCTGAGCCGGTGGTTGAGATCGAGTTGACGCTGCTGGTGCTCAGCGCGGAGCTCGAGGCGCTTGACGTCGCGATCGGAGATTTGGTCACGGCCGCTGCGCTGCTGGACACCGATCCAGTCGGTCCCGCCGACACCAGCCCGGGTGCCACGAGACTCGAGCTGGAACTGGTGGCGATGCTGCCGGGCGAGTCGGCGAACGGCGTGCGCGTGACGCCCAGATACGTGCCGACCGCCCCGGCTGCGACGAGCACGGGCATGACGAGCAGCAGTTGGCGCGAGCGTCGCGATCTGGGCGATCGGCCTGATCGGCCTGATCGGGGGGATTCGCGGGCACCTCCCGGGTCCGAACTCCGCGCATCGTCCGACGCGGGGACTGGTTCCGCCTCGCCCCGGCCTTCAGGTCGCTCGATCGGGCTAGGCGCTATGCCCGGGATCAGCAGGCTGGAGTGGCCCAGCGTCGAATCGCCCAGAGTCGGATCGGCCGTGTCCAGGCCAGCCGGCGTCGCCTCGAGATCGACTCCGAATCCGCTCGACCGCAACTGCGGCTGCGGCTGTGGCTGTGGCTGTGGCGCGACGGAGGCGAGGACCGAACCGAGGTCGGGTGCGGTCGCGGCGAATTCGGTCCGGCGGGCTATCCGGACGGCGATTGGCTCCGGCCAGAGCGGGAGCTGTGGGAGCTGTGGGACCTGCGGCAGCGTGCGCGCCGAAGCCAGCTCGTACAACGCGGCGGCGGTGGGCCGATCCTCCGGCTTCTTGGCGAAACAAGCTTCGAGCACGGTAGCCAGCTCGTCATCCGCTGCACGTATCGGTTCGAGATCGGGTTCATGGTGGATGACGCGGTACAACAGCCCCGGAGCCGAGCCCTTGCCGAACGGAGGCTGCCCGGTGACCGCGTATACGAGCAGGCCGGCCAAGGAGAACAGGTCGACGGCGGAGGTCGGCTGATTGTCCGCGAGAACCTGTTCCGGGGCCATGTACGCGGGGGTGCCGAGGGCCACGCCCGTCCTGGTCAACGTGCTCTGATCGCCGGCCCTTGCTATCCCGAAGTCGATCAGCCGGAGACCGTCAGAGGTGAGCATGACGTTGGAGGGCTTGAGGTCCCGGTGCGTCAGCTCCAAGGCGTGTATCGCCATCAGCCCGGCCGCCGCTTCGCGCAGCAGCAGCCAGAGTGCCTCGACGGGCAACGGATCGCCCTGCACTGCGACCGCTTCGGTCAATGTCAGGCCGGGGATGTACTCGGTCGCGAACCACGGCGGGGTTGCGGTGCGGTCGGCGGCCAACAGCCGGGCCCCGACTCCGGACGGGAGACGAGCCTGGTTGTCCAGTTCTCGCCCGAAGTGCAGCAGGTAGTCCTGATCTCCGGCGAGATACGGCACTATCCGCTTGACCGCTGCGTACTGCCGCCCCGGCGCCAGGCCCAGGTAGACCCGCCCCATACCGCCGGAGCCGAGCACCGCACCGAGCGGGAAGGCGCCGATCTGAGCAGGGTCGTCCACCCCGAGGGGCTTTGCGGCGATATCCGCCAGGCCCAGATCCGCCGCCCATGTGGAATTCACCTGCGAGAGCATACCCGGGCTGATCTCAGACCTCGTCGAGTCGAAGGGCGGGCCGGTCTCTCGATAGGCTTGCGGAAAGAGCCGCGGCATGAGTCTCGAAAGTTTCGAGCTGACTCCGTCTCATTCCGCGCCCTCCTCCGTGGAAGGAACAGGATGAGCACGACAGGCGCCCCCATAGCCATAGCCGGACACGGCTTCGAGAACCCGGTGATTCCCGGGTTCCACCCTGATCCGAGCGTCTGCCGGGTCGGCGAGGACTACTACCTCGCGTGCTCCAGCTTCGAGTACTTCCCCGGGGTGCCGATCTTCCACAGCCGGGACCTGGTGCACTGGACGCAGATCGGCAACGTGCTCGATCGGCCGAGCCAGTTGCGTCTGCCCGCAGACACGACGCCGTCTTCCGGCGGCGTTTACGCTCCCACGCTGCGACACCATGACGGTGTTTTCTGGCTGATCGTCACGAATGTCAGTGACGGCGGCAATCTGCTGGTGACAGCCACTGACCCGGCCGGGCCGTGGTCCGATCCGATCCGCCTGCCCGGAGTCGGCGGGATCGACCCGGATATTGTGTGGGACGAGAACGGCGACTGCTTGTGCACCGTCGCGGGCGTCTCGCAGGTACGCATCGATCCGCGCACCGGCGAGACGATCGGCGAGCAGCGGAGCGTGTGGTCGGGAACGCCCGGGGCCCACGCTCCGGAGGCACCGCACCTCTACCGCATCGGCGAGTACTGGTACCTGCTCATCGCCGAGGGCGGGACCGAGCGCGGGCACGGTGTGTCCATCGCCCGCGGCGCCGCGCCCGACGGCCCGTTCGAGCCCTGTCCGGCGAATCCGATCATCACACATCGCGGCACCAGTCGGCCCATCCAGAACACCGGCCACGCCGACCTTGTTCAGGGTCCTGACGGTTCATGGTGGATGGTGCTGCTCGGCGCGAGGCCACGCGGCGGCACACCGGGCTGGCACGTGCTCGGACGCGAGACCTTTCTCGCCCCGGTCACCTGGGTCGAGGGCTGGCCGGTCGTCGGTGAGCTCAATCCCCACATGGACCCTCCCGCCTGGCCTCTCGATTCCGTAGCCGTCTCGCCGGTGCGCGATGAATTCGATGCGAGTGAGCTGGCTCCGGAGTGGATCTCGCTGCGTTCCAGGAGCATCGAGACCTGCACCACCAAGGAACGTTCGGGCTGGCTGACGCTTCGAGCGCGCGGCGCATCGCTCGACGAACGCGACGTCAACTTCATCGGGCGGCGGCAGGCACACCTGTCCTGCCGTGTGCGGGCCCTGATCGATCCTGCCGACGGGCTCGGCGGTATCGGCGTGCGCATGGACGAGCGGCATCACTACGAGATCGAGGTCGAGGACGGCCGGGTACGTGTCGTGGCGCGGATCGGCTCCGTGCGCACGACGGTGGCCGAGCGCGAGTGGACCGCAGGCCCGGCCGTGCTTCGTATAGACGTCGTGCCGCTTACGCACACCGACTCGCTCTCCGAGCCCGACAGGCTGCGCTTCGGCGTCGAGGGCGTGGGGGGCGTCGACGGTGAGGGCGACTTCGCGGTCCTGGCCGAACTGGACGGCCGTTACCTATCCACCGAGGTCGCCGGCGGCTTCACCGGCCGAGTCATCGGGATGTACGCCGCCCGGGGCACTGTCCACTTCGACTGGTTCGACTACGAGCAGACCGACTGATCGGCTGGCCGATCCCGATACTGTGTTGCAGGTGAGCACCCCGATGGCGCGGGTCTGGTACGTGGCGTACGGCTCGAACATGCACGCTGAGCGGTTCGGGTACTACCTGCGCGGCGGCCGGCCACCTGGCGGCGCACGGCTGTACCCGGGTTGCCGCGACACGCGAGAGCCGGAGCGGCGGGTGCCGGTGATGCTGCCAGGGCAGCTCTACTTCGCCGAGGAATCCGCGGTGTGGACCGGCGGCATGGCGTTCTACGATCCGACCGCGACAGGTGTCATACCGGCGCGCGCGTACCTGGTAACGAGTCGGCAGTTCGCGGACGTCGCCGCCCAGGAGATGCACCGCGAGCCCGGGACCGACCTGGACATCGCCGAGGTGATAGACCGTGGCACCGTGCAGCTCGGCCCCGGCCGATACGAGACGCTGGTCTGCTCGGGCAGGTTGGACGGGCTGCCGCTGCTGACCTTCACCGCCCCTTGGCGAATCGAAGAAGCTGCGCTCAACCCGCCCTCGCCTGCCTACCTGCGGCACCTCGCCGCAGGCCTAGCGGAAGCCCACGGCTGGTCAGCGGAGCGCATCGACGAATACCTCTCCACGCGGGCAGGTGCTTAGTGGGCCTCGAGACGGAATCTCGAGGCCCACTAAGCACCTGATCTGGTACCCGAGTCAGAGCAGCGCGCCAGCAACGGTCTGCAGGGTCGTCGCGTCGTTCGTCGTGACGCTGACAGCCGGACCACCCGAGAGCACGACCATCTCGACGAGGTCGCCCCTGACCGCGAAGTAGTAGTGCAGGTCGGACTGGCCGCCGTCGTTGCCGTTCAGCTGTGCGGGCTTGCCGTTGTTGTCGCGCAGTGTCTGGTCGATGGCCATGGCGCCGTCGGCGTGCGCGGTTTCGGTCGTGGTGCTCACGACCGGAAGGTGGGGGGCGTTGGCGTCCAGGTCGCCGACGAACTGGGAGTCCTCGCCCAGAATGGCCTGGGTGATGTACTGGTAGGCAGACTGCGCGGCGGCGGGACTCGCGTAGCCGTAGAACTCCTGGTCGGCAGAGGTACCGGCCCACGCGCCGTTCCCGGTCGGGACCCCGGTCGAATTGAAGATCGCGGTATCCATGGTCTTGGCGAAGTGGGATCCGGAGGGATCGGTGTGCTCGGAGCAGCCACCCGCGTAGAGCTCGGTGATGACCAGACTGCCCGTGCAGTGGTTGGGGCTGCCGGCACTCCACTTCATGGTGCTGTCGTAAGGCAGCTGTCCAGCGGTGAGCCAGGTCTCGGAAGCGGTCTGCGCGATGGTCGAGCCGGTCGTCGAAGGGTTCGACGACGCGCTCGAACTCGCCGACCCCGGTGCGCTCGATGCGCTGCTGCTCGCGGTCTGCGTGGGCGAACCGCTCGGGCTCGCGGCGCTGCTCGGCGTCGAGCTCGCGGTGGCCGTGGGGCTGGCGGCCGTCAGCCGCGGCGTGCCGCCGTCATGGGACGAGGTGGCCTTGAACGCCACGGTCGCGCCGACGGCGACGATAACGAGGGACGTGGTGGACATGGCGATTCGCGTGCGCATGGTGCGCTGCCTTCCTCGGGTCCGAGCGCCTGCGGCGCCCGTGGTGTGCGCGGCGTGCGCCGCGAGGTCGATGGCGTCGGAGAGCGTGGTGTCAAAGTCCTTGGACACGGCTAGTTCTCCCTTCCGCTGGTTTGCGTCTGGTTGGACATGAGCGGCACGCGGGGCTTGTCGAAGCTGTCCGCGAATTCGGTCAGATGGGGTGCCAGCGCCTTGCGGCCGCGCGCCAGGCGGGCCTTGACGGCGCTCGGCCGCGCACCGGTCTCGTTCGCGATCTCCTCGACCGACAGCCCGGCGTAGTGGTGCAACACGATCGCCAGGCGCTGGTCGGCGGAGATCTTGCCGAGCGCGGTGACGACGGCGAGGTGATCCGGGTTCATCCCGGCGACCTCGGTCGCCTGGTACTCGCGGTGATGCGCAGTCAGCCGGTTGACGGCCTTCCGCCACGAGGAGACCGCCAGCCGAGCGGCCACCGTGCGCACCCATGCCTCGGGATTGCCATGCTCGACGGAGAGCTTGGCCCATCGCTGCCAGGCCCGCGCGAACGCTTCCTGCACGCAGTCCTCCGCTTCGTGCAGGCTGCCGGTCATCGCGTAAATCTGGCCGATGACGCCTTGGTACGTAGATGCGTAGAAGGCGTCGAAGTCCTGCTCGAGCTCGACTTTCATCCATCCCCCCTTCCTCGTGGAGCCGCGATCCTGCTCGCGACTCAGTGAGGATACGCGCGGTCAGATGAACCGGTTACATCACGGTTCAATAACGCCGTCGGGGATTTTCGCGCCGCCCGGACGGCGCCCGGCAGGAGGGCCGATGTATGCCCGAATCAGGGAGCTGGCAAACCTGTCCGCCGCCTTGTCATGCTACTGTGACCCCCGGTTTCTGTGACGGTTCGGGGAACGGCCGAGACAGTTGCCCTCAGACCTGACCTATGTCTTCAGGGAGAAATTCTCATGGCATCCATGCTTCACGGGGGATCCGGCCGCGCGGCCACCCGGCGGTCTTTGCTGGCGGGCGGCGCGGTGGCCGCGGTCGGAGTCGGCGGCATCGCCGCGGCGTCGCCGGCCGAAGCCGCGACGACGGCCACGGCGACTCCGGACTGGATCAATGTCGCCTCGTCCACCTACGGCGCCGACCCGACCGGTGTGAACGACTCCACCACCCCCTTCAAGAACGCGATCGCGGCGGCAGCGACCGCCGGCGGCGGGGTGGTCTACATACCGGCCGGAACCTACAAGATCACCGGCACATTGACCTGCACGACGGTGCCGGTGTACTTCGTGGGCGATGGCGCGTGGGCGACCATCATCGAGTTCTCGGGCACCGGGGACTGCTTCCGTATCTACGACAGCTCGACATACGGCAGCCGGAAGAAGTTCGCGGGCGGCATCGTCGGAATCACCATCGACGGCGCGGGGGCCGGGGCCGGCTCGTCCGGTGTGCACGTGGGCGACCTGCTGCAGTACGAGCTGGACCTGACCGTACAGAACTTCTACGGGACCGGCAGCATCGGCGTTCACCTGGACAACAACTTCTACTGGACCGAGCAACTCTTCGGCCGTATCTACGCGCAGAACTGCACGAGCCACGTGGTCTTCGACTGGACCAGCTCCACCTCGTCCACCAGCAGCGGCAGTTTCGAGCGCTGCGACCTGGACATCTACGTAGACCAGGTCAACGCGAAGTTCGACGGAGTGGTGTTCCAGAACGGCGCGTTCATCACCAACGGCTCGCTGAAGATCCGCGGCAACTTCGGCTCCAGCACCACGGCCGTGACCTCGGCGGCCCTGCGGCTGACCGGTTACAAGTCCGCCAACACCTACACCAGCTACTCAGGCATCGTCGACAGCATGGTGGACATCGGCGTGGAGTGCGGCTCGGGCAGCTACACGCCGCAGACCATTGTGTTCAACGCCGCTGGGAACTCGATCAGCGGCTGCCTCGGCGCGCTGAACTTCGGCGCCGCCGGCACCACTTTCAGCGCGTCGAACAATGCCAACAACGTCTTCAACTTCCTCGGCCAGACCTCCGGAGACACCACGCTGCCCGGGAAGTGGGCGACGTACAACACCGGCCTCGCTACCGGCGTCACCGGTCACGTGTCGTTCCGCTTCCTGCCTACGGGCAACGAGGTGATGGTGAGCTGGGCCTTCGACATCGCCTCCGGCACCACACTGAAGGCCGGCGAGACCATCGTGACGGTGAACACCAAGTTCGCCTTCAACGACAACAAGGTCATCCCGGGCAACAACTCGGGCGGCGGCCTGACCGGCAACGTCTACGCCCCCGCGTACCTCACCGACGCCGCGGCCTTCCAGTACGCCGGTCCCACTTACACGAGCTCCGGCGCCTCCTACTGGTACGGCCAGGGCATCTACACGCTCAGCCTCGGTTAAGCAGGGCTCTTCAAAAAGGCGATGCAGGAGCCGTCGGCGCGGCGGCTCCTGCATCGCCGTGTTCGATCATAGGGATATGTCTTGACCGTCTTCGAGGGCAGATCTACGCTCACGGCACATAGTTAGGAAATTTTCCTAACTAAGTCCGCGCTGGACCTTTCCCGAAGGAAGGATCATGTTCGGCAGATCCCGTATACGCCCACTCCCGGCCGTCGCCGCCGCAGTGTTCACCATGACGCTGTCGCTGCTGGCCGGGACCACCGCGGCAACCGCCGCGACACCCACGCACCAGACCACCACCATTCAGACCACCACCGCCCAGCAGACCACTGCGAAGCCCGCCTCGTCGGTGAACGACTACGTGACCTTCTACGGTTACGTCGACAACTCGCCCCCCGGCAAGGCGATCGCGCACCCGTGCATTCACCAGCAGGCCGGCGGCGTCGGCACCTACAGCAACCCGGTCACCTTCGCCGAGCCCAACGACCTCAACGGGCCGTGGTGCCAGATCATCTACGTCCCGTTCCTCAAGAAGTACTTCATCCACGAAGACCAGTGCAATCCCTGCGGCGGCGTGAACACCAACCACGTCGACCTATGGATGGGCGGTGACGCCAACTCGACCAGGAGCCCCGAGAAGGGCGCGCTGCTCACCTGCGAGAACACCTGGACCCGGCACAGCTCGGTGATCCTCAACCCACCCTCGACAGAACCCGTAGACACCACTGCGCTGTTCACCCCGCCCACAACCTGCCACGGCGGCTCGGGCGATTAAAGCGCCCACGTTGTGCGTGCACGCCGCAATACGTCGGCGTGCATGCACAACGTGATCTACAACGTGGGCCATCGAGGACTCCACCCCGTCGACCGGTCAGCTGCCGTTGCTCGGGACTTCCACGTTCTCCAGTACGCCGAGGGCATCGGGGACCAGGATGGCGGCCGAGTAGTAGGCGCTGACCAGGTAGGACATCACCGCCTGCTCGTTGATACCCATGAAGCGAACCGAGAGCGAGGGCTGATACTCGTCCGGGATGCCGGTCTGGTGCAGGCCGACCACACCCTGGTTGTCCTCACCGGTACGCATCGCGATGATCGAGGTGGTGTGGTCCTTGCCGACCGGGATCTTGTTGCAGGGCAACAGCGGCACGTCGCGCCACGCCGGAACACGGTGCCCGAGGTACTCGGTCCCGGACGGGTAGATCCCCGCCTTCGTGCACTGACGTGCGAACGCGGCGATCGCCTTCGGGTGCGCCAGCAGCACCTTCGTCTCACGCCGACGAGAGAGCAGCTCATCGAGGTCGTCCGGAGTCGGCGGGCCGCTGTGTGTCTGCACCCGCTGACGCAGATCCGCGTTGTGCAGCAGACCGAAGTCCGGGTTGTTGACCAGCTCGCTCTCCTGACGTTCGCGCAACGCCTCGACGGTGAGCTTGAGCTGCTGGTCGACCTGGTTCATCGGCTGGTTGTAGAGATCCGCGACGCGCGTGTGCACCCGCAGCACCGTCTGCGCGACGGAGAGCTCGTACTCACGCGGGTTGAGCTCGTAGTCCGCGAAGGTCGGCGGAATCGTCTCCTCGCCGGCATGCCCGGACGCGATCTCGATCTCCGCCTCGCCGACCCGGTTCTGACGGGCGCCGGAGCGGGTGGCGTGGGTGCGCAGTTGCTCGGCCAGCGCCGGGTGCTCGGCGGCGAGGGCCTGCAGGTCGGCGCGAGGCAGGCGCAGGGTGATCACGCGGGTCTCGGCTTTGGCGGTGTACGGCCACGTACCCGGCTCCGCCGCGGTGAGGTTGTCCTCGCCGAAGTAGTCACCGTCGCCCAGGAGCTTGAAGCGGACTTCGCCGCCGTACTTGCCGGTGCCGTGCCGGACGACCTTGCCGTGCGCGATCAGCACGATGTCCGCGGCGGCCGAACCCGCCTCGGCCATCGTCTCGCCGGCGGCGTATTCACGCTGCTCACAGCGGCGCGCGAGCTCGGTCAGCAGATCGACATCCTCGAAGCCGTTGAGCACCGGGATCTCGGCGAGCTTCTGCGGGATGACGGTGACGGCGTCGCCGGTGTTGCTGAAGGCGAGACGGCCGTCGCCGAGCACGAAGGACAGCCGCCGGTTGACCCGGTAGGTGCCGCCCTGGACCTGCACCCATGGCAGGACCTTGAGCAGCCAGCGGGAGGAGATCCCCTGCATCTGCGGGGGCGTCTTGGTAGTGGTGGCGAGGTTGCGGGCAGCCTCGGTGCCCAGGCTCTGACGGGCCAGTGCGGCCTCGGCGGGATCGATCGTCACGGGGCGGGACTCCGTTCACTTTTTCTGTTCACTGTCAGCGAATGCGATCAGGAAGGAGGAACCGTGCGGAGATACGGGCCATGCAGAGATATGGGCCACGACGGGCGACGTAGGGAATCGCCCATAACTTAGAGGCCTGATGCTCCGAATCTGAAGAGCCGTCAGCAACATGCACTCGAACGGGTGAATACGTCAGGGTTCTGCGTTTCGGGATGCCGCGCCGGGGAGAGGCACAGTGCGCGGGCTCTGCTCCCGCAACTCCACCGAGCGTTCTTCCGTGCCGACAGGCGGTCCCGTGCCTCAGCCATTCGAACTGCCCGACTTCTACGTGCCCTATCCCGCCAGGCTCAGCCCGCACGTGGGGCCGGCCCGCACCGAGTCCACCGCCTGGGCGCGCGAGCTCGGCATGCTGGAGGGCTCCGACGTATGGACGGAGTCCGACCTGCTCGCGCACGATTACGCACTGCTGTGCGGGTACACGCATCCGGACACTGATCCGGAAATGCTCACTCTCATCACCGAGTGGTACGTGTGGGTGTTCTTTTTCGACGACCATTTCCTGAACACCTACAAAACATCCGGCAACCGCGCGGAGGCGCACGCGTACCTGACTCGACTGTGCGCCTTCATGGAGCCGGAGAATGTCCTGACTGCGACCAACCCTGCCGAAGCAGGGCTCGTGGACCTGTGGGCGCGGACCGCGCCGCTGCGCGGTCCGGACTGGATCCGCCGCTTCACCGAGGCGACCCGGCACCTGGTCATGGCCTCGATGTGGGAACTGGACAACATCACGGCCAAGCGGATCGCGAACCCGGTGGAATACGTCGAGATGCGTCGCCGAGTCGGTGGCGCCCCCTGGTCCGCGTGCCTGGTGGAACACGCCGTGAACGCCGAAGTCCCTCCGGTGGTGTCCGACACGCGGCCGATGCGCGTGCTGCGCGACACCTTCGCCGACGCCATCCACTTCCGCAATGACATCTTCTCCTACCAGCGGGAGGTCGAGCAGGAGGGCGAACTGGACAACGGTGTCCTGGTCCTGGAGACCTTCCTGGACTGCTCACCCCAGGAGGCCGCCGATCGTCTCAATGATCTGCTGACCTCTCGGCTCCAGCAGTTCGAGCACACCGCCCTCGTCGAGGTGCCGGAACTGCTGCCGATGGTGGGACTGGACACGAAAGCGTGCGCCGACCTCGTCACCTACGTCAAGGGCCTGCAGGACTGGCAGTCCGGCGGACACGAGTGGCACATGCGATCGAGCCGCTATATGAACAAGGGCGGCGCGACTAGGTCGCAGAGTCCTTGGATCCTGCCGCCGGCCAGCGTCTTCGGCATCCCGGGGCTCGGCAACACGGCATTCACCGTCAAACACGCCGACGATCGAGCCCGCTCGTTCAGGCATGTGCCCTGCCAATCCGTGGGCCCGTCCAGGATCCCGACGATCAACCCGGGCTTCGCTCTGCGCCTGAGCCCGCACCTGGGGCAGGCACGAATACAGCTGCTCGACTGGGCTGAACGGACGGGGATGTTCGCCGGGCAACCCGGGGTGCCCGGCAGCGCGCTCTGGGACCGGGAGACCACCGCGGGATTCGACTTCGCCCTGTGCGCCGCCGGCATATCTCCCGACGCGACCGCCGAAGACATATGTCTCACGTCGGACTGGCTGACCTGGGGTACCTACGGAGACGACTACTATCCGGCCGTCTTCGCGAGCCGTCGTGACCGTGCCGGTGCGATAGCCCAGAACGTACGGCTCGCGTCGCTCATGCCCGTGCACGATGGGGAGATCCCGGCCACCGAACCCGCTAACGCGCTCGAGCTCGGACTGGTCGATCTCTGGGAGCGCACCACTCCCGCGATGACCGATGACGCCCGCGCCTTCCTTCGTCGGACCGTTACCGAGATGACCGGAAGTTGGGAGTGGGAGCTGGGGAACCTGGCCCTGAACAAGGTGCCGGACCCAGTGGACTACCTGGAGATGCGTCGCAAGACGTTCGGCGCCGAGCTCACCGCCTGCCTCGCGAGCATCAGACGCGGCAGCGTGATCCCGCCGGAACTGGAACTGCACGAGGCGATCGCTTCCCTGGAGAACAGCGCCGCCGATTACGCGTGCATGATCAACGACGTCTTCTCGTACCAGAAGGAGATCGAGTTCGAAGGCGACGTGCACAACATCGTCCTGGTGGTGCAGAACTTCTTCGACTGCGACTACACCACGGCGATCGGCATCGTCGGGGACTTGATGGACCAGCGCCTCACCCAGTTCGAGCGCGCCGCCGGGACCGATCTACCCCAGGCTTACAAGGACTACGACCTCGATCAAGCTGCCCGCGAGGCCCTCGACGCCCGAGCCCAGCAGTTGCGCGACTGGATCGCCGGCGTCCTCAACTGGCACCGCGAGACCCGCCGCTACCCCGAGGAAGACCTACTCAAGAGGTTCCCGAAGGTCAGTGATCGGATATTCGAGCTCACGCATACGCTCCACCGCAGTGGAGGCCTTCGGCTCGGATGACCGCCATACCGCGCAATCGACGTCGCCGCCGCTCGCAGCGTGCGAGAGCTGTACTCGCCGTGCTCGCCATCCTCTTCCTCGGGTCGCTCGGGTCCTCCCCTGCGTCTGCGGTCGATGTCGGGCAGGGCGACGAGCCGTGGGCGGCGATGACCGTTTCGGTCCAAGCGCGGATATCCGCTCCAGCTGGCCAGGCACCCCAAGATGCGCAGGTCACGCTCGACTATGTCCTCACGAACACCGGCCAGGTGCCGATCTACCAAGTGAAGCTCACCGACCCGCTCGTTCCAGGCAGACGTGTGGAGTGCGACGGTGATGCCGTCATCCGGGTCCTGATACCCGACGAGCCCGTCGAGTGCAGCGACGAAGTGGCGTTGCCGCCGGGAACCTATACCAGTCGGCCCGATGCCCTTGGCTGGGTCTACGTCCTGATCCTCGGCTTCCCGGTCACGGCTTCCGCCCAAGTCACGTTCACCGTCGCCGCTCCCTCGCCGCCGCCGTCCCCATCTCCATCGCCGACGCCGACGCTCCCCGCGTCCCCCGCGCCACCGTCTCAGCCCTCTGTGGCTGCATCCCCTTCCCCTCGGGCTCCCGCACCCTCCACCGCACTCACATCGCAGTCGCCGTCGCCCTCCGCGAAGCGGACGACCGCCGCACCATCGCCTGGCAGCACCACCCCCGCGACGAGGTCAGCCAGGCGATCCGCCTTCCTTCCGCCCGTACCGACGGCGCGGACCCGGCAGCTCTCGACCCATGTAATGGTGCTGTTACTGCTGCTGCCCGCCGCCGTCGGCGCGGCCGCCGCCGGTGCCGCAGCCGCCCGCCGCCGCTGAAGCAAATGAGGAATCTGATCTGATGGACGGTCTCCTACTGCCCGTGCTCATCGTCATCGGCGCCGCGCTCGTCGGGATGGGCAGCATCCTGATCAAGCACCGGCTCTTCCCGCCGGAGCCGGAGGCCGAGGCCAGGGAGGGGGTGGGCGAGTACATCGCGATGATGGTGGGCGTGCTCTACGCCCTGATCCTCGGGATCGTCCTGGTGTCGGTCTGGGAGGCCAGAGACGGCGTGCAGGGCAGTATCCAGTCCGAAGCGAGCAGCCTCAACCAGATCAGCCTGCTGGCGGCGGCGCTCCCCGCACCGAACGGCCCGCAGATCCAGCAGGACGTCCAAGCGTACGCGAACGTCGTCGTCAACGTGGAGTGGCCGGAGATGGCCGCGCACCAACCGTTGAGCACCCAGGGCTGGGCGTCGCTGAACAAGCTGACGGCCGCGATCGAGGGCTACCAGCCGGTGACCGCCGTGCAGCAGAACATCTCCGCGGAGGCGATCTCCCAGCTCAGCTCCGTCTACGACGCCCGGCACAGCCGCCAGCAGGAATCCGCCGACAGCCTCTCCCCCGTGCTCTGGGTCGGTCTGATCCTGGGCGGAGCCCTCACCATCGTCTTCGTCTTCTGCTTCGGTGTGCGACGCAGCGGCGACCACATGACGATGGTCATGGGCCTCACCGGACTCGTGGGCTTCCTCGTCGTGCTCGTGTTCGAGCTCAACCATCCGTTCTCCGGCAGCATGGGCATCGATTCGGGCGTCTTCTCCCAATACCTCTCCGCCACCTGAGCCACCGCGGCTCCGCGTTGGCTGAAGAATCTCTCAAAATCGTGTGACAAACAGATGGGTCGACCGCGTCATGATGGGGCGTGAGACTCATGTCGAAACCGGCCGCCGCGCCGACCGTCGCGCCGATGGCCGCGGAAGTCGAGGATTTCCAGGACTTCGTCGCCGCGCGGGGCACGCAGCTCTATTACACCGCCTGTCTGCTGACCGCCGGTGACACGCACCTGGCCGAGGATCTGGTGCAGGAGACCTTCGGCCGCATGTACGCCGTCTGGGGAAGGCGTCGGCGGATCGACAATCCGGTCGGCTATGCCCAGACCGTGCTGGTCAACACCTTCATCACGCTGCGGCGTAAGCGGAGCAGCCGCGAGCAGCCCGTCGCCGAGGTGCGCGATCCACCGGGCGGGGTCGGGGACGGGGACTCGGACCTGCGGTTGACGCTGCTGGCCGCGCTGTCCCGGCTCACCCCGCAGGACCGCGCCGTGATCGTGCTCCGCTATTGGGAGGACCGCAGCGTCGAGGAGACCGCGACTGCGCTGAAGCTGAGCTCGGGCGTGGTCCGATCCCGCTCCGGCCGGGCGCTGGCCAGGCTGCGCGACCAGCTCGGCGCCGACTTTCCTGAATTCACCGCATCCTGAGATTAGGAGGAACAGATGTCGCACAACCCAGAACAGCCCAGTCTTGCGGACGTGCTGGAAGACGCGGTGACAGTCTTCGAGGCGCCGAATACCGCGCGTCTGCACGGCGCCGCCGTTCGGCGGGGCCGGCAGATCAAGCGGCGGCGCACCGGCGCGGCCGTGGCGGGCAGCACCATGGCCCTGGGCACGGCCGGAGTACTGACGTTCGCGCTGACTGCCGCGCCCAGCCACGGCACAGCCGTCGCCGCCGCCAGCAGCGGGGCGCCGTCGGCGAAGGTCGTCTCACCCAGCCCGACGTACATCCGCCCGACGGCGCCGCCGGTCATCCGATCCGGCGAGATCACCGGATCCGTGATCACCGACGCCCTCGAGTACGCGCTTCCCCAGGATTCTCAGGTGGAGATGCCAGTCGGTGGCTTCGGTCCGACCGTGAACGTCGAGGTGGTCGACTCGACCACGCACACCTGGTATGTCCAGACCGCTTTCACCATCAAGAGCAGCGGGCCGGTCGGGACCACGGTCGCCGTCAGCGTGAATCACACGGCCCAGCCCGACACCTGCTCCAGCTTTAACCGGAATGCCGGAAGCGGCGAGGGCACGTGTACCCAGTCGACGGTCGACGGCGGGAAACTGCTCGACGAGGTCGTCCCTTCCGGAGTCCTGGATGGCACCGGGAATGTGTACGAGTACTTCGAATGGTTCAGTCCGAGCGGTTACGAGACGTACGTCCAGCTCACGGACAACACCGTGGCCGACTTGGCTCTGACGAAGGCCCAGACTGACGCGGTACTCACGAACCAGATCTTCGGAGAGATCGCCCAAGCCCTGCCGGCCGACGCCTGCGTCGGCGGCACGTTCAGCAGTCCGGTCGATCCTCCGTCGCCCGGCCAAAGTCCCCTGCAGCACGTGCGCTGCAGTTCGGACGGGCAGCTCTATCCCAGCTACTGATGCCGGCCGGCGCGGCGCCGTGGCGTCATGTCCAGCTTGTCGGGGTGGACAGTCACGTGCGCCACCGGCTTCACCGCGTGCTCCGAGGCGATGCTCAGCCGCCAACGGCTCGCGATGACGGCGAGGATGATCATCAGCTCGGTCCAGGCGAAGGACTCGCCGATGCACTTGCGGGCGCCGTCGCCGAAGGCGAGGAAGGAGCTCCTCGGGATTTCGGGCGTCGCGCCCGGGGCCCAGCGGTCCGGGTCGAAACGGTCGGGTTCCGGGTAGACGGCCGGATCGTGCTGGAGGATGTAAGGGCTGTATACGACGTCGACGTCGCGCGGAATCCGGTATCCGCCGAGCACGACCTCGTCCGTGGTCCTGCGGGTGACCAGCCACGCCGGTCCGTAGCAGCGCATCGTCTCCTGCAGCAGGCTCCGGGTGTATACCAACTCTGACATGTGGTGTATGCGCAGGTGCCCGTCCTGGCAGACCCGGTCGATCTCCTCGTGCAGCTTCGCCTCGACTTCGAGATTGCGCGCGATCTCGTAGAGCGCCCAGGCGAGGGTGGTGCCGGTGGTCTCCACGCTCCCGGTCAGCAGCGTGATCACCTCGTCGCGCAGCTGCTCGTGGCTCAGACTCTCGCCGGTCTCCGTGTCGCGGGCCTGAAGCAGGGTTCTGAAGAGTCCGGGGTTCTCGTCGTCGGGCTTCGCGCGCTCTCGCCTGATGGTCTCGTCGACGAGCTCGCGTAGGCGCACGAGGTTGGATCGGTACGCACGCTGTGCGGGCAACGGGATAGCGGCGAGCCAGCCGGGCAGCACGGTCTGGCGGATGGTGCCGCGCATGATCTCGGGCAGCAGCTTGGTGAAACCGTCCTCGAGCTGCGTGGGCAGGTCCGTGCCGAACAGCGCCACCAGGAATGCGGCGAGGGTCAGGTCGTTCATCTCGCTGTGGATCGCGCGCGGCTCACCCTCGGCCCACGCGTTCGTGTGCCTTTCGACGAGGTCGATCATCGCGTCGCCGCGCGCGGCGATGTGCGCGCGGTTGAACATCGGCTGCATCAGACGTCTGTTACGTCGATGCAGATCGCCCTCTGCGATGGTGGCCAGGCCGTCGCCGAAGAAGACGCGCAGGGCCTCGATGATCTGGCCGCCCTTGATGAAGGACTTCGGCTCGGTGACCAGGATGGTGCGGGTCAGCTCGGGATCGGTGACGACGTAAGCCGGGGCCGGACCCAGCTGTATCCGCACCACCGTGCCTCGCTCGCGCAGCTCGTTCATGAATTCCAGCGGACGGCGCGCGAGCTGGACGCTGTGTCCGATCAGCGGTAGGCGGCCCGGGGCTACGGGGGCAGGGATGGACGGATCGGCGAGAGTGTTCGTCGTGCTCATGGGATGTGGGTTCTCCCTACAAGCTGCCGAGATCGTTTCACTTGGCACGGTAGCAACGACCGGCGGGTCCGTCACTGGTCTGATCCACTGTGACTCTGAACACACATACACCCACGGCGGCCACGCCAGGTGATGTCACGTCAGTTTCTTTGCCCGCCCATGGGTGTCGCAGGCCCGTGTGCCGGCGGGAGGCCCGCAGAAGAGCGGCTATGCTTCCGTCCCGTGCGTGACGCGGCGTCAGTGCACGAATTCAACTCTCCTCATCCCTGAACGAAGACTCGAGGTTGCCGATGGCAGGTGCGCGTTCGTCACCCGGAGATCCCAGAACCCCAGCCCGCGCGAGCGTGGTCATACCCCCTGTAGCGATGGCCGTCTGCGTGGTCCTCGCCGTGGCCTTGGTCTCGTCGGGCGCCCGAATACCGGTCGCCCTGTGTGGTGCCGCGGCCGTCGTCGCGGTGGCGGTACTCGCGACCGTGGCCGCGCGCCGCGGACAGCTGGTCAGTGCCCTGCGTTCGTCGAGCTCCCAGCACGAGGCCGAGCTGCGGCACGCTCTGGGCGAGCAGGAGGTGCGCACCGTGCGCCTCGCCGAGACCGTACTGCCCGAGGCGATCGAGCGCCTCAGGAAGGGCGACTCGGTCGACGAGGTACTCGACGCCGTCGGCGACCGGGACCAGGTCAATCCCGCGTTCCGCGCCGCGCACGAGGCCGTGCTGCGTTCCGTACTCGAGGCGGTGAAAGGCGAGGAGGACCTGCGCGACTCGGCGCAGCGCGCGTTCGTGAACATCGCCCGCCGCGTGCAGGCGATCGTCCACCAGCAGTTCCAGGACCTGCGCGAGATGGAGGACCGGCACGGCGGCGAGCCCGAGGTCTTCGGCGACCTGCTGCACCTGGACCACGGCACCGCGCTCATCGGCCGTCTGGCCGACAGCATCGCGGTGCTCGGCGGCTCGCGGCCCGGCCGGCAGTGGCAGCAGGACGTGCCGCTGTTCAACATCCTGCGCGGCGCGATGTCCCGGATCTCCGACTACCAGCGAGTCGAGCTGCACTCAGTGCTCGAAGTCGCCGTGGTCGGGCCGACGGTCGAACCGCTCATCCACGCCCTGGCCGAACTGCTGGACAACGCGACCCGCTACTCGCCCCCGCACACCCGCGTCCACCTGACCGCGATCGAAGTGCAGTCCGGCGTCGCGGTCGAGATCGAAGACGGCGGCGTCGGCCTGAGCGAGGAGGCGCGGGTCCGGGCGGAACGCGTCCTGTCCCAGCTCACCGCCGGCCTCGACCTCGCGGACCTGGGCGAATCGCCGCGCCTCGGCCTCTCCGTGGTCGGCCGGCTCGCGCAGGCCAACGGTTTCCAGGTCTCCCTGCGTCCCTCCGCGTACGCGGGAGTGCGCGCGGTGCTGGTCATCCCGCGCGAGTTCGTCACGACGGTCCCGACCGCGGCCACGGTGATCCCCGGCGCCGGCGTGGTGACCGCGACCGCGCCCCGGCCGGCGCCGGTGCGAGCGCCGCGCCCGACCGAGACCGAGGAGTTCGCGGTCAACGGGAACGGTCTGCCCCAGCGTCATCGCCGCGCCCCGGCCGTGGCCCCGGCGGCGAGCGCCGGCGCGCCGACCGAGCCCCGCGCGCTCGGCTCCGCCGCCGCCGGCCCCGCGGCCCCCGCCGCGACCGCTCCTCCCCCCGGCCTGTGGCTGGCCGCGTTCCAGAACGCCGTCTCCGACGACAAGCCGGCCGTCTCGCCGACTCCCGCGGACGCACCATCGTCGAGCAAGGAAGATGATCCGTCATGACCCAGCTGCAGCCGAGCATGGACTGGATGCTCAAGGATCTGGCGGAGAGCGTTCCCGGTACCCGGCACGTCGTGGTGCTCACGGCCGACGGCCTGCGGATGGCCCAGTACGGCACGGACGAGGACACGGCCGACCGGCTCGCCGCGGCCTGCGCCGGACTGCAGAGCCTCTCGGTGGCCATCGCGGCCGAGTTCCCGGGCGGCGACCGCACCATGCGCCTCGTCGTGATCGAGGTGGGCGGCGGCTTCTTCTACCTGATGGCCGCCGGACCCTACGCGTACCTGGCGGTGCTGGCCGACGACGGCGTGGACGCCGGTCTGATGGGCCAGCAGATGCGCGATCTGGTCGCCCGCATCGGCCAGCATCTGACGAGCCCGCCGCGCGCGGACGGGCGGGTGGTCAAGTGAGTGGAGCGCGACCGGACTGGGACGAGGGCAGCCCCGAGCGCTTGTACGTGATCACCGGCGGGCGCAGCGGCGCGGCGGCCGCCGCGCTCGACCTGGTGACGCTGATCGTGTCCCGCGCGGCCGCCCAGCCGGGGATGGGGCCCGAGGCGGCCTCGATCCTGAAGATGTGCCAGTACCCCCTGTCGGTGGCCGAGGTCTCCGCGTACCTGCGGCTGCCGTTCAGCGCCACGGCGGTGCTGGTCGCCGACCTGATCGCGGACGGCCGGGTGGAGGCGCGCGCGCCGATCAAGGTATCCAACCTGCCCGATCCCGAACTCCTGAAAGCGGTGATTTATGGGCTCTCCAAGCTCTGAGGCGCTCGCCGAGCCGCGGCTCGAGGACGCCCTGCCGGCCACGGCCGCCACCGCGGCCAAGATCGTGGTCGTCGGCGGCTTCGGCGTCGGTAAGACCACCCTCGTCGGCTCGGTCAGCGAGATCAGACCGCTGACCACCGAGGAGACGATGACGCAGGCCAGTGTCGGGGTGGACGACGTCGCCGGGATCGACCAGAAGACCGCGACCACGGTGGCGATGGACTTCGGCCGGATCAGCCTCAATCCGCAGCTGGTGCTCTACCTGTTCGGCACGCCGGGCCAGGAGCGGTTCTGGTTCCTGTGGAACGGCCTGTTCCAGGGCGCGCTCGGGGCGGTGGTGCTGATCGACACGCGCCGGCTCGCGGCGAGCTTCGACGTGCTCGGGCAGCTCGAGGAGCGCGGGGTGCCGTTCATCGTCGCCATCAACTCCTTCCCCGACTCGCCCGCGCACCCGGTCGACGAGCTGCGCGCGGCCCTTGACCTGCCCGAGTCGATCCCCATCGTCAACTGCGACGCGCGCAGCCGCAGCTCCAGCCGCGACGTGCTGATGGAGCTGGTGCGCTACCTGTTCACCCTGACCACTACCCCCGTGCCGGAGCTGCCGTGACCGCCCCCGCAGAGCCCCCGATGGCCGAGCCGCATGCCGAGCCCGACGCCACGCAGCAGACGCGGCAGCAGGCTGAGACCGTCAGCCCGCCGCCCGGCTGCCCCGCGCACGGCGCGACGCAGCTCTACGGCAGCGCCGTCGACCGCGATCCCGTGGCCCTGTACGAGAAACTGCGCGACGAGCACGGAGCGGTCGCGCCGGTCCTGCTCGAAGGCGACGTGCCGGCCTGGCTGGTGCTCGGCTACCGAGAGAACATGGAGGCGGCGCGCACACCCACCCGCTTCTCCCGCGACTCGCGGATCTGGCGGGACTGGACCGAGGGCCGGATCCCGGCCCAGTCGCCCCTGGTGCCGATGCTGGGCTGGCGGCCCGACTGCGTGTCGCAGGACGGTGAGGAGCACCAGCGGCTGCGCTCGGCCGTCAACGAGAGCCTCGGCCGCTTCGACCGGCACGGCATCCGCCGGCACATCCAGCGCTACGCGGACCAGCTGATCGACGGTTTCGCCGAGGCGGGTACCGCGAACCTGCTCGACCAGTACGCCCACCACCTGCCGATGCTCGTGCTCACCCGGATGTTCGGGATGCCCGAGGAGGTCGGTCCGCGCCTGGTCGAGGCGTGCACCGGGCTGATCAAGGGCGGCGAGAAGGCCATGGAGTACAACGAGTACATCATGGGCGCGCTGCATGAACTGGCCGAGCGCAAGCGGGTCGACCCGGGCCACGACTTCGCCTCCTGGTTGATCGCTCACCCGGCGGAGCTCGCCGCGGACGAGGTCGAGAGCCACCTGCGCCTGGTGCTGATCGCGGCGAACGAGACCACGACGAACCTGATCGCGAACACGCTGCGGGTGGTGCTCACCGACCCGCGCTTCCGCGCCTCGCTGACCGGCGGCCTGATGACCGTTCCGGACGCGCTCGAGCAGGTGCTGTGGGACGAGCCGCCGCTGGCGGTATGCCCGGGCCGATTCGCCACCGGCGACATGGAGTTCGGCGGGCAGCACATCAAGGCCGGGGACCTGCTGGTGCTCGGCCTGGCCGCGGGCAACGCGGACCCGGCCGTGCGTCCCGACCTCGACCTGCCGGTACACGGCAACCGCTCGCACCTCGCGTTCAGCCGCGGGCCGCACGAGTGCCCGGGACAGGACATCGGCCGGGCGATCACGGACACCGCCGTGGACGCGCTGCTCACCCGGTTGCCCGACGTGCACCTGGCGGTGCCGGAGGAGGAACTCGAGTGGGTCTCCTCGACCTGGTCGCGCCACCTCGTGGCGCTGCCCGCGCAGTTCACCCCGCGCAGGCCGACCCCGGCCACGGCGACGGGGTCGATCCCGGCGCAGCGGCGCGCGACCGAGGAGGGCGGCCCGACGCAGAGCCAGCTTGCGTCGCCCGCAGCGGGATCGGTGCGGGAGTCGGTGCGCGAGTCGGCGCCGCAAGCGAACTCGCAGGCGGCACTACAGGCAGCTCCGCAGTCGGTTCCGCAGTCGGCACCGCGCAGGTCGCGATGGAGCGCCCTGATTCGGCTGCTGCGCGGCAGGTAGCAGCGGGTGAATTCAGTGTCCCGGCGGCAGCCAAGCCGCCGGGACACTTTGCGTTCGCGACGAGTCAGCCGCTGATCAGCCGCCCGTGCGCGAGGACGGCAGAAGGTCGTCGACGAAGCCGCGCCCGCTGCTCTCCAGTCCGGCGGCGGTACCCGTCTTCTGCGCGTCGTAGCGTCCGGTGGACAGCGCCCAGTCGTGGTTGCCGCGTATCCAGTTACGGATACCCTCCACGCCCATCCGCACCGCCTCGCGACCGTCGCCGCCGAGCCCGAGCTCCTCGCACACGGACGGGATCCGCGACTCGAGTTCCGTGTAGCGGCCCAGGTATTCGACGGTCATCCGCACCGCCTCGTCGATCGCGGCCTGCCGGGACAGTCCCCGATCGCGTCGCAGGACCGTGACCAGGTTGTGCGGATCTCCGCGCCGTTCCTCACGTTCGAGCGAGTGGATGTCGTTCATGGCGGCGATCGCGTCGGCGGCGGCGTCGCGCATCCCGCGCATGACGTCGTGCGCCTGCACCTGCGGGGGTACCTCGAAGTGCCGGCTGCGCTCCGCCGCGTCGATCGAGTGGTGGATGCCGACCGTGATCCGGCGCAGCTGCAGGTATTCGGTCAGACCGAGCTCAGCGCCCTCGGCGGAGAGCCTGACCTCCTCGCTGTGCGCGGCCAGGAACCTCGCCCACGAGGACGCGAAGCGGTCGCACCAGGTCGTCGACATCCCGTCGGCCAGCCACTCCCACACCTCGGACCAGGCGAGGGTGATCGGGCACACGACGTCCGGCTGGGCGCCGCGCGGACGGTACGGAGTCGTGATCATCTCCCGGACGACCGCGGCGACCCGCTCGACGTAGCCGTCGGCGCCGAGGTCGAACTGGTCGTCGAACAGGAACGCCAGCGAGAACCAGTTCATCAACATATAGAGATCGTCGGCCGAGGCGTAGGGGTAGGTACGCGCGGCGGCCTGCGGCAGGTCCCAGGACGTGTACTCCTGCAGTCCCGCCGCACTGCGAACCAGACCCCTGGTTCGCACCCACTCGAGGTGCCGTTGTCGCGCCGCTGCGACGTGCGGACTTACCGGGGCTTCGAAGGCTGTGACAAAGGGGAAGGGTATCTGTTGCGGCATATACGGCCTCTCATACACCGACTGCAGCACAGCGCGCCGGGTGCAGCCCCCGGCGTCGCCTCTCCGCTCGAAGGGTTCAACGACACCATACGTGCCCGTCGAGCGGCGCCTTCAATCTAGTGGGGCGTGAGTGATTAAGGTCGCCACCGATCATAGCCCGTGAAAAGGGATGCCCAACCCCAACCTCGCCCTCGATATTCAATATGTGAATGCAAGTAATGCACTGTTTACTCATGGAATTCTTCAAGAAGACCGGTGTCGGGCCCGGACGACGGCCGAGTGCCCTGCCGCGATCCCAGTAGTCGAATGGGCTCCGCACGACAGGGCACTGCAACACATGCAATAAAGAGGACGAACCGGCTCAGAAGTCGTCCTGGGTCGCCATCACGTCGTAGACCTGGATTTCCGGCTGCCCCATGGCGCCGGCCGCCTGCATCAGCTCGGGGATCTTCGGCTGCGAGCTGAAGAACGACTGGAACGCCTCGGCATTCTCCCACTCGTCGATGAACATCACTTCGCCCTTGCCGGCGGCGAAGTGGTGGTGCAGCGCGCCATGGGTCCTGGCGTACTCGCTCACGGCCATGAAGTCCGCCGCGCGGTCGCGAAAGGCCGCCTCCATGCGCGCCGGGTCCGCCTTGATCCGTCCGACCACCATTACCGACATGGTTCTTCCTCCTGGGTAATCAATCCGATCCCCCGCGGGTCAAGTCGAGCACGGCCGGCGGAGCACCGCACGCCTCCGCACGCCTGCGTACGCCTTGCGGGTGGTGCGGCAACGGCGGCCGGCGTACTGTTCGGACGCGTTGCGCGCTACTCGGGGATCAGCTCGCCGCCCCCAGCGAGCGGGTAGGTCTTGCCGCCCAGATAGCTGTTGGCCGACGCGCTCTTGCTGTAGTAGACGTCGTGGCCGTTGCCGACGACGTTCGTCACCTCGCTCCCGGAGATAACCGCGCCTGTCAGGGTGCTGACGGTCGAATTCGCGGTCACCGTCCACTTGCTGGTGGAGTCCAGGGTCAGCGCGGCCTTGTCGATCATCCCGGTCAGCGTCGTGCCGTCCTCGAGGAGCAGCGTCGCGGAGCTGGTGCTGTCGGTCACGACGTCGCCGGTCAGCGTCTCACTCTGCGCGGTGAACGTCACGATGCCCTCGTTCGTCGCGTCGACGAGCTTGCCGCTCGCCTCGGTGATCTTCGCGCCGCCCCTGATCAGCACGGTCGCCTTGGTGTTCTTCACCAGGAACGCGTCCCCGGCAGTGGAGGTCAGCGAACCGCCGGTCATGGTGAACTGGGAGGTGCCCACCTGCGCATCGCCGGAGAAGCTCTGGTACAGCATCACGCCGTTCTTCCGGCCGCTCAGCTTGGAGTTCACCAGCGTGACGGAATTGCTACCCTCGACCACGACCGCCTCGGCCGTGCCGGCCGTGCCGGTGCTGCCGGTGGCCGTGATGGAGCCGGTCGAGTAGATCAGCGGCGCGTCGGTGCCGGTCGTGGAGAGCGAACCGCCGATGAACGCGATCGTGCCGCCGCCGCGGTCGGTAGCCAGCGCCGCGCTGTTGTGGCCCTGTGTCGCGACGGTCGTGCTGTTCGCCGTGATCTTCCCGCCCCCGCTGGCCATCAACCCGTGCGAGTAGGCGCCCGAGGCCTTCACCGTGGCGCCGGACATGGTGATCGATGCGCTGCTGCCGTAGGCGAAGACCGCGTTCGCCCCGAGGCCCGTGGTGGTGTAGCTTCCACCGACGATGCTCACCGTGCCGCTCTTGTAGACCAGCAGGCCGGAGTCGAGCCCGTAGAAGCTGCTCTCGTCGCTCGACTTGCTCGACCCGCTGGTCCGCAGCGTGACGTCGGTCAGCGTAAGCGTGCCACCGGCCTCGACCAGCACCCCGGATTCGTCGGTGCCGCCGGCCACGATCGTGCTGCTGGTCTTGCCCGCGGTGCCGCCGTTGAGCGCGTACGCGGCCGTATCCGGGTACGTCTGGCCCGAGCCGCTGCCGGAACCGCCGGGCTGCGTGCCGGTCCCGGCCGCACCCGGGCCGTTCCCGGCCGCACCCGTCGAGGTGGAGCTGGACGGAGCGGCCGCGGTGGCCGTCGTGCTCGCCCGCGACGGCAGACCGAGCACGACCGCACCGAACACCGCGAGCACGATGGCCGCGGACCCGCCGATCATCACGACGGGTCGCCTGACGAAGCTCCAGAAGCCTCTGCCGGCCTTGCCGCCCGGGTCAATCTCTGTCGAAGGGCTCTGTGTGGAAGGGGTCTGCGTGGAAGGGCTCTGTTCGGTCATGCGGCCAAGCTTGTGCCCGACCGGTCAACCGGCCCTGACGCGGCTGTGAGCTCTCATTAAGAAGCTCCTCGAATATGCCTGGGCTTTCGAAGGTCGACGAGAGACGCGACCGCCCGTCGTCAGCCCGTCAGCTCACGGCCTCCGTCCGCTCGAACCACTCGTAGACCGTCAACGGCCCCTCGGCCGTGTCGGTGCGACGCAGTGTTGCCCGGAAGTGCTCGTATCCGCCGAGATGGGGGATCTTCAGTTCGTTACCCGGAGGGGTGATCGGGACGATCCGCTTCGGCAGGTCGTCGGGGCCGCCCTCCAGGTAGGCGTGGGCCGGAGTCGTCATGACCGGAGCCTGCCCAAGTCTTCGGCCGTCGGCACATCGATAAGGCCAGACGGACGACACATCCCCCATTCGAGTGACGCGTCCGTCGGGTCAGGAGACGGCTCTGAGCGGCACGCGCGTCACGTGCCGCAGCACGTCGACGGCCTGCGCCGTGGCCTCGTCCGCGGCCAGGAACACGACCACCAGCTGGGCGTCCGCCGGAAGCTCCAGCACCTCGCGGGTGAAGCGCAGCCGGTGCCCGGCCGGATGGCGCAGCGCCAGGACGCCGCGTCGGGGAACGGCACGGAGGTTGAGCCGACGCGTGAAGTCGGGTCCGGCGAGCGGCGCGATCTGCGCGGCCAGCCACTCGACGTTCTCGACGCCCGGCGCACCCCAGAGATCGAACGCCTGTTGGTCGGCGACGTCGTCCCAGTCGACGAACACCGCCCTGGCGCGCTGGTCGGTGAAGACGTACCGGGTGAGGTTCGGCTCGTCGGCGTCGAGTAGACCGGTGCCGCGCATGACCGCCTCGTAGCCGCTGGTCTGCGCCAGGACGTCGCCCAACCGGTTGGCCACCATCGCGATGCCCGGCTCCAGCAGCCGCAGCGTCGCCAGCACGGCCGGCCGCACCTCGCGCCGCGCCGGCTGGGGCCTCATGCGAGCCCGAGCGACGCACTCACCACCGGTGATCTTGGTGAGGTACCGAAGGTGGTCGCGCTCCGCGCGGTCCAGGCTGAGCGCGTCGGCCAGCGCGTTCACCACCGCGATCGAAGGGTTGCGGTCGCGGCCCTGCTCGATGCGGGTGAGGTACTCGACGCTGATCCCGGCCCGGGTGGCAAGATCCATCCGGCGCAGGCCCGGCGAGCGGCGCCGGCCGGTTTCCGGCAGCCCGAGGTCCGACGGCTGGATGCTGTCGCGCTTGGTCCGGATGAAATCTCCCAGGGGCGTCCCCATAAGCGACATGCTACGACGGACGCGGCGCGCCGAGCGTGGCCCTGTCAGGGCCAGCCTGGGCACGGTCTGGTTGCGCACGGCGCCGGGATTGATCGTGGACGGCATGGAGAACACACGCAAGTACAAGTTGGTGGTCATCATCGGAAGCGTCCGGGAGGGACGGTTCGGCCCGACCGTGGCGTCCTGGGTCGCCGAGCAAGCCGGCACGCACAACGAATTCGACGTGCAGATCGTCGATCTGGCCGACGTCGACGTCCCGATGACGCTGCCGGCCATCTCGCCGAAGTTCGCCGGGGACGACTACCCGCGCCCGGCCGGGATGGCGGCGCTGACCTCCGCGCTGGAGGAGGCCGACGCCTTCATCATGGTCACCCCGGAGTACAACCACAGCTATCCAGCGTCGCTGAAGGCCGCCATCGACTGGCACTTCAAGCAGTGGACTGCGAAGCCGGTCGCCTTCGTCAGCTACGGAGGCGGAACCGGCGGTCGGCACGCCGTACTGCACCTGGAGAACGTGCTGACCGAACTGCACGCGGTGACCATCCGAGACGGCCTGTCGATCCCCAACTACTTCACGACCTGGCAGGACGGCCGGCCGCTCGATTCCACTGTCGAGGGATACGCCAAATCAATGCTCGATCAGCTTTCGTGGTGGACCGCAGCCCTGCGGACGGCGCGCGAGACGGTTCCCTATCCCGTGTGACATCCTTCGTTGGATGACGAACGTCGTGCTGAGTAAGTTCTCTCGCGACTGCCTGGCGGACGCCGGGTGGACGAAGGGTCGGCGGATCGATGTCGGTCCGCACATCCGCCGACTCGAGGCGGACGGCTACCCGGTGTTCGAGGTCGCGCGAGATTTCCTGACCCGATTCGGCGGCCTGCGCCTGAAGTATCCACACTTTCGGGTACCAGCACACGACGACTCCTGCCACTTCGATGCAGCCGCGGCATCCCGAAGGATCTCGAAGTACACCGTGGCCAGATACGCCGAGGCCATCGGCAAGCCGGTCTGTCCCGTCGGAGCGGCCTTCCATGATCACATGGTCCTGATGATGACCGAGCGCGGCCTCGGGTACGCGGCCTTCGAGGACGCGCTCATCCGTCTCGCGGAGTCGCCGATCGATATGATCAACAACCTCTGCGAGGGCCGCGACGGTCACGAGTACATCCCGCTGCCGCACTGGACCGCCGACCGAAAGTGATTGAAAACCGACGAGAGTTGTAATTACTTTGATACGCCGGGCGCCCGGCCTGGTGAATCAGCAATTTGTCACTGTCACCCAACTCTCCTTGTGCAGCTTCGGAAAAAGCACCGAAAATACTCCCGAGGTTTACTACCGGCCAGTAGACACCTCCGAGGTGCGTAACTAGGCTCCCGGCCGAGCCGGCTCGCTTTCACCCACCTGCCACAACCCCTATCCACTGGTAAGAGGTGCGACAGAGCCATGATGCACTCCCTCACCCACGTCCGCCGGTCCGCGGCCCTCGCGCTGCTGGCCGTCGCGGCCACGGTCGGCATGACCGCCACCGCCGGGGCCGCCACCACCGCGGTCACCTACGACGTCCAGGCCAGCGCCGTCGGCCAGACCGGCGACTTCACGGTCTCCGCCCAGGTCGCCGCGAGCGCGCCGAGCACGGTCGCGGCCGGCGCGGCCGTCGCCGTGTCCCTGTCCGTCGGCTCGATCTCCGTGCCGACCAGCGCCGACGGCTACACCGTCAGCCAGATCCAGGGCATCGCGCTGAAGATCCCGGTGCCGGCCGACTCCACCTACAAGTCGGCCACGCTGGCCGGCGGCAGCGGTTACGGCTCGGGCAAGCCGACCGTGTCCGAGGCCTCCGGCCTGGTGACCATCAAGGTCCCCGGTCCGATCAAGTCCGGCACCACCTTCACCCTGCCGACGCTCACCCTCAACCTGACCGCCGGCGCCGCCGGCTCGTCCATCGCCACCACCCTGTCCGGGACCGGCTACGCCAGCCCCGGCCTGACGTTCACCGCGGTGCTCTCGGTGTTCGGCTTCAGCGTCGACGCCACCGCCGCCGGCTACCCGTCCCCGGACCCGACGCTGACCACCACCACGATCAGCTAGCCCCCGTCCGCCGGCCGCGGCTCGCGGCAGCGACTGAAATACCCGGATAACCGCCGCCGGGCGCCCGTGATACCGCGGGCGCCCGGCGGCCCTGGTTTTCCGCGCCCACCGGAACCAAAGGGGAGCAAAATATCTCGGCGCCCGAAATATCAAATGTCGAGTACATGACATGGCGGGATTGTGAAGTATCCGGACACCTTGCGGACCTCAGAATCCTGACTCTATGGTCGGTCCGACAGGAGAGGAACCGCTCATGTTCTCGCTTTCGGTAAGAGCCCTGAAACTCCGCACGGTCCCGCTGCTCGCCCTCACGCTGGCCGCCACGAGCTCCGGCGGCGCGGCCGTCGCGAGCGCGACGCCCGGGCAGGCCCGGCAAACCCGGCAGGTGCCGCAAGCCCCCGCCTACCAGTGGCCCGAGGCGCATCAGAACGCCTCGTTGACCGGCGTTTCGACCGACCCGTCCATCAGCACCGCGAACGCCGCCCACCTCGGCGTGGCCTGGATGACCTATACCGGTGGGGAGATCGTCGCGTCGCCGGTCGCCGCCTGGAGCGGCGTCCTCCACAAGACCCTGGTCTACATCGGCAACGTCGACGGATATTTCGCCGCCTACGACCAGGCCACCGGGCGACCGGTCTGGTCGGTGAACCTCGGCGACGAAGTTCGCTCCACCGCGCTGGTGGAGGGCTCATATGTGTGGATAGCGCCGGACAACGCGGGCCGGGCGTTCAAACTGAACGCCGCGACCGGGGCCACGGTCTGCTCGGCGAGCGTCGAGAAGACCGCGGAGACCCTCGACGCGTCGCCGGTCATCGCCACTCCGCCCGGCGGCAAGAAGACCGTGTACTTCGCGGAGAACGACATCGGCGCCTCCAACGGCCTGATCACCGCGGTCAGCGAGGCGGACTGCAGTGTCGAGTTCAGCGTTACACCCGAGCCGACGGCCGGTTCCGGCGGCACCTGGGACTTCCTGAGCTACGCGATGACCGCCTCGAAGGTCGGTCTGCTGTTCTTCGGCACCGCCGATCCGGACAGCGCGGCCTACGCGATCAACGCCGTCACCGGCGCGACGGTCTGGCGGTTCGGGGTGTACAACCCGCCGCCGGGAATCTACGACATAGGAGCGGGCCTGACCGTCTCCCCACCAGGTGTGAACGGCTTCGCCGACGGGGTCGTGTACTTCGCGAGCAAGGCCGGCTACATGTACGCCCTCGATCTCGCCACTGGCGCGCAGATCTGGGATTACGACTTCGGCGCGCAGACCGGCTTGTCCCCGACCGGCGCCGTGGACACCGCCGCCCTTGACGGAAACACCCTGGTCTTCGGCGACAACGGCGGCATCTGGAGCGTCAACGCGGTGACCGGCGGCGCGAACTGGTACCACGGCAACGGCACCGGCGGAGTCGTCGACGGCGCTCCGGCCATCGTCGGGCCGCCCGGCGAGCAGGTGGTGGCGGAATCCGACGAACTCGGCAACGTCTCAGTGCTCTCCCTGGCCACCGGCGCGCTGCTCTACTCCTACCAGACCGGGGCCTTCTCGACTGGCTCGCCGGCCGAGGTGTCCGGCAATCTGCTGGATATCTCAGGCAGCGGATTCCTCTACGACTTCGCACCCTGCGGCCCCACCACCGCGCCGACCACCACAGTCAGCGCGCCTGCCGACGAGTCCACTGCCGCCAACCCCGACGGCTCGCTCACAGTCTCCGGAACCGCTACGGGCAGTGCACCCATCAACGCCGTAGACGTGTACGTCCAGCGTGACGGCGCGTCAGGCGCCTGGTGGGATAGCGCGAACTCCTCCTGGACCGTCGCGCCCTACCCCAATCCCGCCACACTTGCAGCACCCGGCACGACGAGTACATCGTGGACGATCGCACTTCCGGTCTCGGCAACCGGCGGTGGCTTCGAGGTGTTCGCCAGCGCCGTCAGCCACGGCACGGCCGACCAATCGATCGGTCTATCCGCCGCCACCAAGGCGATCTCCTCGTTCACCGTCTCGCCGAGCAGCACGGCCGCCACGCTGACCGCGTCTTCGACCTACATCGCCCCGGCCGCCGCGGTTACCATCAGCGGCTCGGGCTACGCACCGAACGAGTCCGTGGCAGTCACGCTCGCAGGCGCGACGGTAGCCATGGTGACCGCGTCCAGCACCGGTACGCTGCCCGCCACCAGCGTCACCGTGCCGCACACCGCTTCCTTCGGCCCCGCCACGCTCTATGCGACCGGAGCGACCTCGGGCGCTACGGCGGTCGAGCCGATCTACGTCACCAACAGCTGGTCTCAGTACGGCGATACCGCGGACCATCAGGCCTCGGATCTCAATGACCAGGTTTTCGCACGGCACCTTTCGGTCAGTCCCGGCACGTACCTGACGCCGGCGTGGTCCTTCAACGCGGGCGCGCCGATCTCCGGGTCAGTGGTGGTGCGCGACGGCGAGGGCTACGTCGTCGACCAGGCCGGGGAGGTGTTCGCCATCGACCTGCGAACCGGCCTGCAGACGTGGTCCTATCAGATCTCTGATGGTGACTTGATCGACACCACCCCGGCGCTGAGTCTGAACGGCAACCTGCTGTTGGTCGCCTCGACCGACGGCACGGTCACCGCGTTGCAGACCGGAAACGGCCAGCCGGCGTGGACCGCGAGTATCGGCGGCAAGCTCGAGGGCTCGCCGTCCGTCTCCGGCACGGTCGCATACGTGGTCTCCGACAACGGCACTGTCACCGCGATCAGGACGTCGACCGGAAAGCAGGTCTGGCAGGTGAACCTCGGCTCGGTCGTGCAGACCTCGCCCGCGGTCAACGCCTCCGCCGGGCTGGTCTACGTCGCGGACACGGCAGGCACGGTCGACGCCCTCCAGCTCGCGACCGGCGCCACCGCGTGGTCGGTGCCCTCGCTGGGCGACGTCACCGCGGCGCTCACCGTCGGACAGGGCGCCGTCTACGTCGGCTCGCACAACGGAGAGGTCCACGCGCTGAACGACATCAGCGGCGCGTCGATCTGGATCTACCAGGACGGCTCGGCGATCACGGCTCCGATGGCGGACATCGGCGGTCAGATCGTGCTCGGCGACACCGCAGGGCACGTACACGCCCTGACCGCCGCTACGGGAGCCTCAGCCTTCAACATCACCACCGGGCAACCGGTGGTCGGCATCGCCGGAGCGATCAGCTTCGACGCCGCCACCCTGGCGAACGGCTCGATCCTCGGCTCGAAGCCGGCCGACTCCGATCCCCGTGCCTGGGCCGCGACCGACGGCACGGCGCTCGACTCCCAGCCGACAGTGGTCAACGGCGAGGTCATCGTGACCGGCCTGAACGGCATGGTCACCGTCTACACCCCGCCCGGCTCCCCGGTGTACTGATCAATCGGGGAGAACCGGTGCACCCGCGAACCCCCACCCCCAAAACCCAAGCCATGCGTGATTGAGCCGATTTGGAGTAAGCAAGCCGTTGCACACTGACGGGTCGGTCGGCGGCCCCATTCGAAGATTAAAGTCAACGGCGCCGCTGGCAGGCCCTCTCTCGGAGATGGATGGCGGATGGTGCCGTTCGCGCGCCGGGCTGAGGTTCGGGCTGGTGGGGGCGGGGGTGGAGCATGGCCGGAGGGACGACGGGGTTGGGCCCGAGGAGCACCGCGACGAGGGTGAGTGTGAGGGTTGAGATCAGAGTGGGCGGGCGGGCGCAGCGAGATGCTTGAGTGTTGAATGAAAAGGCCTGGACGCGGGTCACGGCGTGAACTTGGCTGCCGAGGAGTGAAGACTGAGGCGCCCGAGCACGAGGGCGAAACCCAGGAAACAGCTGCGGGGTCAGGCCAGTAGCGCGAGGGTGCCCGGGGGATCGAACAACAGCGGACTAAAAGCGCGCTCGGCGGCGCCGACCAGGGTCGAGTCCGGACCCAAACCCGGCGCGACCAGCCGCACCTGCTCACGCGGGGCATGCAAACCGATCGAGCCGAGCGTCGCGCGCAACTGCCCCTCCACCGCCGGAAACAGATCCCGCAACAACCCACCGAAGATCACCACCTCCGGATTGAAGATATTCACCAGATTCCCCACCCCGATCGCCAACCACTCCCCCACATGCCGCAACGCCGCCAACGCCCGCGGATCCCCACCCGCAGCCGCCGCCACCACCGCCGACACCGTCGAACGCGGACCATCCGGATGCCCCGCCGCATCCAAAATCGCCTTCTCCCCGATCTCCGTCTCCCAACACCCCCGCGCCCCACACCGACACAACCGCCCCGCCGGATTCACCACCATATGCCCAAGCTCACCCCCATACCCACCATGCCCACGCAACGGCTCACCACTCACAATAATCCCCGCACCCACCCCCACCTCACCCGTCAAATACACCGCATCCGACGACCCCGCCGCAGCACCCCGCACATGCTCCGCCAACGCCCCCAAATCCGCATCATTACCCACCGCCACCCGACCCCGCACCCCACACCGACCCAAACCCACCGCCAACGCACGCCCCAACGGCTCATCAACCCACCCCAAGTTCGGCGCGAACCGCACCAACCCATCCTCCTCCCGCACCACCCCCGCAATCGCCGCACCCACCCCCACACACACCGCACCCGGCTCCGCCCGCGCCGACATCTCCGCAGTAAACCGACACAAATGCGCCACCACATCATCCACCGCATAATCCCCCCGCGGACGATACAACTCCCGCCGATCCAACACCGACCCACCCAACCCCACCCGCGCCGCAATCAGATAATCCACCCCAATATCGAACGCCAACACATACACCTGCTCCGGACGCGGCCACACCACCAACGACGGCCGCCCCGCCCCCGCACCCACCGTACGCGCAGGCAACTCCTCACGCACCAAACCCACACCAGCCAAATCCGCCGTCAACGTCCCAATCGTCGACCGATTCAACTGCATCGCACTCGTCAACTCAGCCCGCGACGTCGGACCATGCACATGCACATAACGCAGCAACGTCGACACATTATGCCTACGCACCTCATCCTGCGTCGAACCACCCGGTCCGGC
>Ga0073928_10002212_pt1 | contig 34442 bp, 31 predicted proteins | sample PaiPotPPA55metaG_FD_76969 | JGI IMG/M metagenome (GOLD analysis project Ga0073928, IMG submission 76969) | Iron sulfur acid spring bacterial and archeal communities from Banff, Canada, to study Microbial Dark Matter (Phase II) - Paint Pots PPA... ...
CACTGAAGTCTCTTCGTCACGTTCTGCCTATCATTCGACATCATCACGAAAAAGGTGACGGCTCGGGCTATCCCGACAGGCTGAAAGGCGAAGAAATACCTTTGACGGCCCGGATATTGCAAATCGTAGACATTTACGACGCGCTAGCAACGGATCGACCTTACCGCAAGGCCATCCAGCTCGAAGAGGTGTTTACGATTATGCATGACGAAGCAAAGCGAGGCTGGTGGGACGATTCGCTGATTTGCGAGTTTCAGTCAATGATAATGAAGACACCGTGAACCGAAACCTATCAATGCCTTTATATAACGACAGTCTATACGACAGCACTGAGACGGGATGAACAGGGCGAATGCCATTAACTCCACCACGCGCTCTGATTGTAAGAGCGCACGCGCTTGAAATATTTATTTCAGTTGCGGCTATAACTCTGGGCCTCTTTCTATGGATCTCCATGAAAGATTCTAACTCAGGCGTCAATTTACTCGCTGGCGCTGCTCTCGTGATAGCCGGAGTTATTTTGTTCGGTTCGGCGATGAGGACCATTCTGAAATATCGATGATATTAGCGTTGTTGATTGCGCTGGCAGGACTAAGGGCGACGGTTTGTTTTGGACTATCGGTCCTGCTCATCAACATCGTTGGCTGGTTGTGGCCCACGAATAGTTCAGGTCGGTTAGATCGCGTCATTATGATCGCTGGCGCGAGACAAACTAGAAACAAAAGGAAAAGATCGATGCCCAATTCAAGGTTGGAAGTGCAACACCGTAGTGACCTTCGCCCCCATCTGGAAGAGATTCTCAGTTGTGTAAAGTCCCTTCATGTCACCCTCTGCGCCGTCATGGCTGACATTGCGGCGACCCGTGCGACAATATTCGACAATTCAGATAACATCGAAATCTACCGAACTCATTTGAAGCAGGCCATCGAGAGCGCCAAACCCCTCGTCGACGAGGCCATGCTTTCCTACGATGCTCTAATGCAGGCCATTTCAGACTCCCAGCAATGGACGAACTGAGCCTGCCATCAAGAGGCCGGGGAACAGATGTTTCATGTAGTTTGCATAAGCACCGCCTTGCATCTCGTCACCAAGGCTGAACTTCCGAGCCCTTCACCTGGACAGTCAGAAAGATGAACGACGGAACTTGTAACGATTTACCACTTTAAAGACAGACCAAGATGCGTGTATCACTTTTCCCTGCCTCATAAGCTAACCCGTCAACGCGCCATCGGGTTTACGGACGCGAAGAAGGGACCACCCGCGCCACCGCGAGAACGTTATTAAGCCTCGCGGTTAGGTCGATTACAGACCCATAAGCCCCAGGCGCAGGCCCGTCGGTCAGAAACTCAGCGACGACAACAAGCCGCTCGGAAGAACTGGAAACCAGAAAGCATGCCCGATTGGCTGGATGAGAAATTTTACCGCGAGCAAGTTCAACCTAACCTCTTACAGCTTCAGGTTCGTCTGAATCAATTTGAGCTTAGCGTGTCGGAACCTTACGCATCGAGAATTCGAGGTGGATTTTGCTCCTCACGCTAGACACTGGCAAAAATTATTTCGGCTTGGGAATATTAAATCGTAAGATTGGGCCAACCTGAAGACCACTCCGGTAAAGACGGCCTCCACGTAAGACTTTGACCTAAGCTCCCGCCGTCCTTAATCGGATAGCGGGTCTTTCAGTTTTAGCCTCCATTTCAATTCACCTCGACAATCGAGCACCGCGATACCACATCAGTTCTGAACGGCTGACAGAGTAGGAGATGGCTTCTGCGATTTTCGCTTTTGTCGATTATGTGCGTTACCGATTTCAAAGAGGGCCATATTCTCCGCAAAAGCAGACAATGGTTGGTTTCTCGCAGACGAATCGTCTCTCGAAATGATAAAAGGCGCTCGCGATGCAGACTTCGCAAGACAAGGCTTTCACTGGCCGAGGCTGATTTTCGGAAGAACTTAAGGCAATCGCTTTGAACGATGACAATCCCTTCATTTCGTTTTGACCAAACTGTGCGCGGAATGGCTGTCGAACTTAAATGCGGTATTGGAATCGTAGTCCCTTCAAAATATTTGCCGAATTTCTAAGAAACATAAGGTTCGGACAGTTTCTATTTCGCACTAGGCAGGTGCGGATACCCCTCGCAGGGTTTCACTTTTCCCTTTCTTATTTCTAATGCTAGTAATCCCACCAAACTAGTTTAAGCACTGATAGTACTAGATTAGTACTCTACGTACAATAGTAAACAGACTTGTCAGCCTGTTTTAGTCACTCTTAGATGAGTTGATGACTGTGACTGTAAATTAGGTTCGGTATATGGAGAAAATTGTGATGGAAATTGTTAGTAGCACTGCACGCACCCTACGGTGCTCGCCCTCAATAAAGATCCAAAGAAGTCAGGTCGAGGCTTCTAATATGAAATGGATTTTGATGCTTGTTTGCATTTCGTTGAGTATGGGCAACTCCGCGTGGGCGCAGTCGGTCCCATCACTTGCTTCCGCGCAAAGCTTTGCAGTTTTGGGCGCGACCACTGTGACAAGTAGTGGTCCAACTGTCATCACCGGAGACCTGGGTACCAGCCCAGGCACATCTGTAACCGGCTTTCCTGTGGGCATCGTGACAGGCGGGGCAATTCAGGCAGGGGATGCCACCGCCTCAGCGGCTGAGACCGATGCCCATTCTGCATACGCGGCTTTAGTAGCCCAACCCTGCAAAACTAACTTGACCGGGCAGATTTTAGGCACGAGCCCGGCCGCTGTGACTCTCTCGCCCGGCGTATATTGTTTTAATGCTTCGGCGCAATTGACGGGAACTTTAACACTGAGCGGGAACGGTGTTTACATCTTCCAGATGGTGACTACGCTTACGACTGCGGCCAATTCCGCTGTCGTGTTGGCCAATGGCGCGATGGCCGCAAATGTGTTCTGGCAGGTTGGTACCTCTTCCACTTTTGGGGCCAACACGGTTTTTGTAGGAAGTGTTCTGGCGGAGATCAGCGATACCGTCACCACAGGCACAAGTGTTGACGGACTGCAGCCTCCGGCATTGGGCGATGGGAAATCGTCCACACGAGTGGGAATAACTCCACTCAAACCGCCTGGTACCCTGGCGGCTTTTCCACTTACCTTACAGCGGATGGCGCAAATACGTTCGGAACATTTTCTAGTTCTTTCTGCGTGATTGATGATGAAAATTTCAACATGGTACCCAGTTGGGTTGCGATGGGGGGGAATATTTTTCAGATCACAATCACGGTCGATAACCTGGGACTCGGGCCAAACTTCTCATTTATATATACCGGAACATACGATTTCCATACGGTTCTTCCCGGCGATCCATCAGTGTCCATTCCCGCAATTACGGGAACATATTACGCAGTAGGAGATGTTTCCGCCTGCAGCGATACTACGCAAAGCCATCCCGGCAATTTCGTTGCTACATTTCTGCCCACAATTTCATCTGGTTCGGCTTCCGGCTCACTGGATGCTTTCAGCGCCGATAATGGCTTTGCATTCGACTCGACGGTTAGTGCCATGATCACCTTCAGCGCGCCGCCAGCTCCCGGCCAGATTGCAGGCGCGGTGTCGCTCGGGTCCAACCCCACGTTCAACCACCTTGGATGTTTTGCCACCACAAACGGTACTGTAAATCCCTTGGTTCTCAACGCAAATAGGTCTAGTCAAACCGGCGGCACCGAATATATGTTCGCAGAAGGTCTTGACCCGCAAGGTAATCCAAGCACTCTGTTCCTCGACAGCTATTCAGCCAATTTGTACACCACGAACACAAACACAGACCCTGATGCGCAACAAATCTCGACGACCGAATGGGCAATAGCTGCCGCAATTGGTGAGGATAATCCGGGTGCGGGCGCAAATGGCGTCAGAAATGACGGTACGAATAATGTCATTGTTGTTTCATACGGTGTGGTAGGGGGCGTGTAACGACGCGGGCGGGGTTGACGCACCTTTCTACTTTCGATCTGGTGCGCCAATAGTTCACAAGCACAAAGACCACGGGCACCACCGGAACAGACCACATCCGGATCACCGCAGTAATGACGTCCGAGAAGATGGAGAGGGCATACAGCATCTCCATCGCCAACGTTCTCGCGAGCTACGAATTTTTCCCAGGTTAGACATTTCTGATGCTGAATAGAAGTATTGTCGCTAATTACAAACAGAGAGGTATATCACTCCCCGCACAGAATAAATCCGATTGTCCGGTAATCAGGAACACAAAGAGGCTTGTCAGGCCAGGTCAGGCAGATGGCCTTCGCGCAGTGGGACGTTAATCGATTACTGCCCAAAAGAAGAAAGCACGACGCCAAATACGGCGACTAACCGCAGGAATTTGCAACATTGAATTCCCATTCGTACCCGCACATAAAAATGAAAAGAAATCCGTAGAAAATCAGATATAGCAATTTCGCTGGGTGTTCAGGGGGGTGGTCCCTTTTTCGCGTCCCTATCCGCTAACCCGTCAACGCGCCATCGGACTTACACCCCCGAGTAAGGCTTCGGGAGTGCTCCGAATGAAAATTGTTGCATGGGCCGCGAACAATCGAGACGGGTGTACTATAGTGCGGTTTTCGAGGTCAAAACGAAAATTCCGATCAAAGGAAAATGCTGCTTTAAGGAGCATCCGATGAAGGCGAGACTGATGGTTCTCCTATGTCTGTCATTTCTGCCTAACATGGCCGCTGCACCAAAAAACCCCGCCGGGACCGATCACAAAGCTCTTTTCGCCAAGCACTGGCAGGTCAGCAAAGAGTTTACTCTGGCTGTGGCTGAAGCCATGCCCGCTGAGGGCTACGATTTCAAGCCGACTGCGGAAGAGATGAGCTTCGGCCAGCTCATGGTCCATATTGCGGCCCAGAACTCGGACAGCTGTGCCAGCGCGACCGGAACCCAGACACCACCATTAATACCATCCTCGAGCGCCACGCCACCCGCGACGGATAAGCAGACTGCCATCACGTTTCTCACCATTTCTTTTGACAAGTGCGCCAAGGAGATTGATGCCATGCCGCCAGAGCAGTGGAACAAGGAGGTTTACAAATTCCGAGGCCAGCCGGTGCTCGCGAGCGAGGCGCTATGGTATACATTCACCCATACAGCCCATCATCGCGGACAGGCCGAAGTCTATTTACGTGTGAAGAACATCAAACCGCCGGCATGGCGGTTCTAGCCCGGGACAGTAATCAATAAACATGAGTTTGCGACGTTGATGCTGGTGTTCGAAATAAAACTTTGATCAATAGCAAAGGAATCGAGGATAAATCACGCGAGTTTGGCATTAACCCAAACTTATGTTGAGAAGGATTATGTTCACGGCTGGATTCTCAAAGGGATACAAACGCAATCCACCCTAAGGAATCAGCTGATCTTGAAAGGTGGCAGAGGATTACGGAAGGCGTACCTCCCTAACACGCACGTCGAATTCGGCACTTCCGATGGTTTTGAATGAAGTGACGAGGGAGCTTCGGTCCTATATTGGTATGAATGGCACAAACGGCGGCTCCGCTCGCGGGTGAGGTAAGTACCAGGTCGCACCAGAGCGACTTTGCATTTCTGTTGCAGGTTTGCCGTCCGGGCTTGTGGACTACTACAGCACTGTTTTATCTGATGCCGCTCGGACACTCCATCAATTTCAGTTCCGCGAAGTTCTGGGTAGGGTTGGTCTACGTGCTGATTCCTCTGGGATTCGTGCTTTACGGCGTGAATGATATTTTTGACGTAGAAGCGGACCGGTTGAACCCGCGCAAGGGCACATTTCTGTTCGGCTCACTGGGGCGTAGGGAACAACTAGCCGCGTTGCGATGGCAGATTGTGGCGCTGCAGATTCCGTTTGTTACGGCATTTCTGGTGTGGATCGGCGCGCAAGTTTTTCTTTGGTTTGGCGTGCTCTGGTTGGCCGTGGCGCTCTACAATGCGCCGCGAATCGGATTTAAAACACGTCCGCCATTTGACGTGCTGATGCAGGCGAGTTATTTGCTGGTGTTCGTGCTGAGCAGCTGGGTGAATGGAGTACCGCAACTGCCACGGCAAACGTTCGCTTTCGGTGCCCTGTTTGCGATGCATTCACACCTATTTGGCGAGGTAATGGATATTGTGCCGGATCGAGAATCAGGCAGGACGACAACGGCGGTGCGAATCGGCGCGTCGCGAACGAAGCTGCTGATGGCTGTGTTTCTCACTGTGGAAGTTGCGCTAGTCACCCGGTATTTTCACAATCGCGTAATTGGTAGTTTCCTGGCGGTTGGTGCGGTGTGGTTTATTGCTGATGCGTTGTGGCTGTGGCGAAATAAGCCCTATAGCCGGAGGGTAATCACGCTGTTTATGTGGATGTGGAATGTGGCAGCGGTATTGTTGATTGTCTGGGATTATATGCATGGGACGCTTACGCGGATGTACAAGATGTAGATGCCGGGTGCCGCAAGGCTCTAAATGCCGGTGCTAGCGCCGTCCAATAGCCAGTCCAGAAAGAAAACAGCAGAATGGTTGGATAACGTAATTGGCTCACATACAATTCCACATAAAAATTTGATGCTCGCGCGAGGGGTGTATTACTTTTCCCTCCCATAAGCGAACCCGTCACCGCGAGTAGGCACTGGCAGTTGCGTCTGTCGCGTAATCTTCACATTCCCGATTAGAGTGTGAGGGAACCCCGGGCCGCGTCCACCGACCTAGGCCTACCAATTCAAAAAAAACTGCCCCGGCGAAAACCCGAGGCAGCGGAAGAAATTAAATTGAACCGGTTGTTTAGTCGCCCGCCACTGCTTCGGCGTTCGCTTCTTTTACCTGCGATGCAGGAGTGGAGTGGCCATTCCCATTGCCATTCCCAGTAGCCGGAGCAATTGTAACCGGCTTGAAGTTTGCAGGAACCGCTTTTGCGATATCCGACACGCTGCCGATTTGTACCACGGTCGGCTGCGGCTTCTTGAGGACCAGTTCTTCGTAAATTGCGCGCACTTTGGCTTGTTCCTGGATAGCCTTCTTGCGGCGAATGCGGTCCTCTTCCGAAGCGGTCAAGGGGATGTCGTGTTCCAGGTGGCGAACGCGCGCGGCGTCGTCAGCGTCGATGATGAGCGAGTGTTCGAACGAGTTAAGGTTGACGGCCTTGCCCTTGGCGTAAATTTCGTGCTTGCCATGTTCCTTGTACCACTGAGCCACGGTCGCGTTCTTGTGCATGTTTTCGATGATTTGGCGCCAGCCCACGCCGGTGTTGTAAGCGCAGAAAGAAATTTCACCCTGCTGCGTGGCGTAGGGAATGATACACATTTCGGTGCGGCGGAAATCGTAGTTGAAAAGATCCTGGAACCACATTCCCGCGATGAACAGGAAGTTCCAAGGATCGGTCTGCCGGCGCTTCATGGCGTCTTCGTAGGTCCGCTCAGGAGAAGTGCGGCCATATTTCTTATCTGCGCCCTTGGTCAAAGCCCAGGTCTTGTCGAACTTCCTGAACAAATCATATAGCTTCAGACCCTGGGGACCCTGAAACGGCTTGTAGTTCTTCAGAAGCGCCATGGCCATCATGAAGTTAGAGAAATTCTTACCGCGTGCCGCGTCAGTGATGTCCGTTACGTCCTTGGTCAGCTGCACGGCGTCAAGGAAGCGCGGTACAGGCGCCCATTCCTTGGTTTCCTTGTTGATCATCAGCGCAGTGCCTACGCCACAATTCGGGTGGCAGCCGCAGGAGAGCGAACCCCACTGCGAATCCTGACCTTTCACCATGTCGGAGAATCCGGCAAAGGTGCTGATGAACGAGATGGGGAACCAGTCGCGAGTCGGCTCAACCTTGCCAACTTGCGCGCTGACGTCTTTTGCCAAATGCGACAGGGTGTAGCGCTGGCGCAAGCGGCGTTCCGGAGTAATGTCTTCGTCGCGGCCAGTAAACGAAACCGGCTGGAAGCTGACAAAGGCGATTTTCTTGGGGTTTTCCATCGCGAACTTCACCACCGTGCCAACCTGATCGTTGTTCACGTTGTTGACGATGGTGACCACCAGCACGATTTCAATGCCCGCTTCGTGCATGTTCTCGATGGCGCGCAGCTTCACGTCAAAGAGGTTGCCAATCTGGCGATGGCCGTTGGCGTCGTTGCCGATGCCGTCGAATTGCAGGTACGCATATCGCATCCCCGCTTCGAAGGCCTTCTTGCAGAACTCTTTGCTCTTGGCGAACTCGATGCCGTTGGTAGCAGCCTGCACGCTGTTGTAGCCAATCTTGCGAGCGTAAGAGACCGCCTGCAAAAAGTACGGACTCATGGTCGGTTCGCCGCCGCTGAACTGCACGGACATTTGTCGGCGCGGCTTGATTTTCAACGCGTTGTCTAGAATTTCCTGAATTTCGTCCCAGCCCAGTTCATGCACATACCCAACCTGGTTGGCGTCCATGAAGCATGGATCGCACATCATGTTGCAGCGGTTGGTGAGGTCCACGGTGAGCACCGAGCCACGGCCGTAACGCACCGTGCTGGAGCCGTGCTTATGCAGGTCCTCATCATTGTGCGCGGGAATATCGCGGCCGGGATATTGCTTTTCGATCCAGTTCAACCATTTGGAATCAACGGCCATCATGTCTTCATAGTGGCCGTGTTGCGGGCAGTCTTTTACCATCCACACCTGACCATCGCGCTCGATGATCTGCGCCTTGATCTCGCCGACCTTCTCGCTCATCAAATCGCGCCAATCCTTCTTACCGGCGATGATCGCTTCGCGCGCTTCCTTCACGCACGCGGGACAGAGCGAATCGGTTTGCCGTGGGAAACCGAGCGTCGGCTTGGTCTTCTCCCATGATTTGAGCAGCGGCTTATCCGACCATTGAGGAGTCACGGATGGATTCGGATTGCGTTTGTTGAAATGTTGGATCGTGTTGAAGGTGATCCCGGCAGTTTTGCACAGGACCCAATCCATCGATCTGAAAATCTGCGTTGCTACTCGATTCGACATAAACTTCCACCCTCCACTTTCAGACGCTGTTAGGGATTCAGCCCTTTCAATCGTTCGAACCGCTACGAGCGATTGCCCCCGGGCTCAAAAAGTACTACGTACAACGCTAACATCTGCAGCTGGTCATGCCACTAAGTCTTTGACCTCCTATAGTTTGAATGGTTACTGTCCTCAGTACCAGCGGGTTGCGGCGAACGGTCGGTATCCGGGGTTAAATGGTCAACCGCACCAGTAAATGGGGTACAACCAAGGCCGCCGATCCGCGTCAGGCCGCCCTAAAAAGCCAATTGACGCAAAAATTCTTTCCCATGCTTCTGCTCTAAGGTTTTTCCTGCATTGCGCTGCTATGCCTGATGCCTACATAAATGACTTTGCAATTGGGTTCCGCAGAAGTCTGCTTCTCACTGAGGTCGACATTGAGAGAAAATTCCCCCGACGAGCCGTCGAAAACCGAAAACAGCGATTCCAGCACTAAAGCTCAGGCGCAGGTATCCAGGCGCACGTTCCTCGGAAATATCGCCACGGTCGGCATTGCCAGCACCGCTGGTCCGCTTCTCCACGTCGGAGAGCTCGACGCCCAACAAGTACACCAACCGACAACGGATATCGCTGAGGCACCCACATCCGTCGGCACCGTCCCCGTTTCGCTGAAGATCAACGGACAGACAGAAAATTTACAAATCGAACCGCGCGTTACGCTGCTCGATGTACTGCGCGAACATCTCGGCCTCTTCGGCACAAAAAAGGGCTGCGACCACGGGCAGTGCGGCGCTTGCACCGTTCACGTCAATGGGCGGCGGGTGAATTCGTGCCTGACCTTCGCGATCATGCACCAGGGCGATGAGATAACCACGGTCGAAGGCCTGGCCAAGAATGGCGAACTTCACCCAATACAGGCGGCTTTCCTGGAGCACGACGCGTTTCAATGCGGGTATTGCACGTCCGGGCAAATCATGTCCGCGGTGGCACTTCTGAAAGAGCCGTGCGGCAAGGACGATGATGCGATTCGCGAGTGCATGAGCGGAAATATCTGCCGCTGCGGGGCCTATACGAATATCGTGGCCGCGGTGCGCAGCGTCCGCGGAGCTTAACGCAGATGTAGCCAAGTTTGCTGAAAAGAGGTTCAGCGTGTACGAATTTCAATATACGAAAGCTGGCGATGTGGGACAGGCGGTGGCCAGCGTCTCGCCCAATGGCGCAAAATTTATCGCTGGTGGAACGACGCTGATCGATCTGATGAAACTCGATGTCGAGCGCCCCAAGCTGCTGGTCGATATAAATGGACTGCCGCTCGACCGCATTGAACCGGAAGGCGGAGGATTGAAAATCGGCGCGATGGTGCGCAACAGTGATCTGGCACACGACGAGAAGGTCCAACAGCTGTATCCCGTGCTGTCCCAGGCGCTCCTGTCCGGCGCTTCTCCGCAGTTGCGCAATATGGCTACGACCGGCGGCAATTTGCTCCAGCGCACCCGCTGCTACTACTTCCGCGACGTAAATTATCCCTGCAATAAACGAACGCCCGGTTCGGGATGCTCCGCTATGGACGGTTTCAACCGCATCCATGCGGTGCTAGGGACGTCTCAACACTGCATCGCCTCACACCCTTCGGACATGGCCGTCGCCATGATGGCTCTGGGCGCCACAATATTTGTGACCGGCGCAAAAGGAGAGCGCAGTATCCCCATCACGAAGTTTTATTTATTGCCGGGCTCCACTCCCGATCATGAAAACGTCCTGGCTGCGGGTGAAATCATCACTCACGTGACCTTGCCTGCCCCCGCGCAAAATTCCAAATCGCACTATCTGAAGCGCAGAGATCGCGCTTCCTATGAATTTGCGTTAGCGTCCGCGGCGGTAATTGTGGAGCTCGATGGCCGCAAAATTCACAAAGCTCAGGTGGCCATGGGCGGAGTGGGAGCCATTCCGTGGCGTTCGCCTGAAGCGGAACACGAATTGGCTGGCGCCGAAGCCAGCGAACGGAATTTTCGCAAGGCTGCCGAGGCGGCGCTTCGCGGTGCAAAGGCCCACAAAGACAACGGTTTCAAGATTGAATTGGCAAAGCGCACCTTAATGAGAGCCTTACAGACGGTTACGCAGACGTAGTTACGCTTTAGAGGAGTTCGCGTGTCGGAACAAAGCACGGTCATTGGAAAAGAAATTACGCGTATAGACGGCATTTTGAAGGTTACTGGCGGCGCGCCCTATGGTGTCGAGTACGCGCTGGAAAACATGGCTTGGGGAGTTGGAATCGGCAGCACTATTGGCGCGGGACGAATTGCGCGCATCGAAAGTAGTGAAGCAGAAAAAATGCCAGGCGTCTTGGCGGTGCTGCACCACGGGAACACTGAAAAACTATTTCGCCCAGCGAATAGCTTTGAAGAAATGAGTCGCCCGGGAGAATCGCGGCCTCCCTTCGAAGATGACCAGGTTTATTACTATGGCCAATTCGTGGCCCTGGTAGTCGCGGACACATTCGAACGCGCGCAGGCAGCGGCTGGCCGCGTGGCCGTGAAGTATGAAGCTCGAACTCCGGACGTTTCCACGGCGGAATTGACCCCCAAGGATCCGCCGGCAATCAAGAACGAACGCGGCGATGTGGAAAGTGCATTGTCCAGCGCACCAGTAAAGCTCGACGTAACCTACGAAACTCCGGTGGAAACGCATAATCCGATGGAAATGCACGCTACCATCGCCACCTGGAACAAAGATAAATTGACGCTGTACGAGACTTCGCAGGGCGTCGTTAATCATCGCAACGTGGCCGCTGAGGTGCTCAACCTTCCGCGCGAATCGGTGCAAGTTATTTCGCGCTTTATCGGTTCCGGCTTCGGTTGCAAATTGTTTCCGTGGCCACATTCCTGGATGGCCGCGATGGCCTCAAGAAAACTCGCACGCCCGGTAAAAGTTTCCGTTCCGCGCAGCATGATGTTCACCACCGTCGGTCACCGCCCATTTACGCGGCAGCGCATTCAGTTGGGTGCCGACAAAGATGGAAAGCTCAGCGCTTTCCATCACGAGATTCTCCAGCCGACATCCATGGTCGATGACTACGTGGAGAACTGCGCTGAAGTAACCTCCATGCTCTACCGCTGCCCCAACGTCCGCGCCGTCCAGCATCTTATTCACAAAAATATTGGAACACCGACTCCAATGCGCGGGCCGGGACGCACTCCCTCGCTCTTCGCCATTGAATCGGCCATGGACGAATTGGCGGTCAAGCTGAATCTCGATCCTGTAGAGGTGCGACTACGCAATTACGCGGAGATGGACGAAGGGAGAAAAATTCCGTTCTCCAGCAAACATCTGCGCGAGGCCTACCAGATCGGCGCGGAGAAATTTGGCTGGAGCCGGCGGAATCCGAAAGTCGGCTCGATGACCAAGGGTAAAGAGATTCTGGGCCTGGGCATGGCTACATGCACATGGCCGGCCACCCGTCACAACGCCGAAGTGCGCGTATCGCTGCTCGCCGACGGCACGGTGCGCGCCTCTTGCGCCACGCAGGACGTTGGCACCGGCACTTACACTGTTTTTGCAGAAATTATTACTGATCGAACCGGCGTGCCACTGGACAAAATCCGCGTGCAGCTTGGCGATACCGCCATGCCTCCGGGGCCGACCTCCGGCGGCTCTGCCGCGACGGCCACAGTAATTCCGGCGATCGCCAAAGCTACCGATCAGGCTGTCGAGTCCCTGCTGAAGGTAGCTGCGCTGACCGCCGGATCGCCATTCGAAAAGGTCGATCCCAAAAATTTGAAGATGACCGGCGGGCGCGTTCACAAGCAAGGTGACTCCCCAGAAAGCGGCACTCCATTTCCGAACATACTGAAATTGCGCAAACTTTCAGGATTGGACGGCCAGGTAAGAACGGAAGCCCCGCCGGAGGCCAAGCAATTCTCAATGCATTCTTTCGGAGCGCATTTTTGCGAGGTGGCCTTCGACCCGGAAATTGCGCGCTTGAGGATTTCGCGCTGGCTCACGGTAATTGACGGTGGCCGCATGATCAACATGAAGACCTCGCGAAATCAGATTCTCGGAGCGGTCGTTATGGGCGTTGGCATGGCCATGTTTGAAGAAACAATTTATGACCCCCGTAACGGCAAGCCGGTGAACAACAACTTTGCGGATTATATCGTCCCGGTGAACGCCGACATCCCTGAACTGGATTGCATTTTCCTCGATTTCCCGGATACCAAGTTGAACGAATACGGCGCCCGCGGAATCGGAGAAATCGGTCTGACAGGTTGCGCTTCCGCGGTAACCAGTGCCGTATATCACGCTACCGGCATGCGCGTACGTGAATTGCCGGTACGAATCGAAAACCTTTTAAAGACCGCTTAAAGACGCGGCCCACAGCCGCAAATAATAACAGTACCGATGCGCTGGCCGGGTCGCTACTCGTTCAGGATGGGGCGCAGTACCGCGATAACGAAGTGCGCAAAATGCGAAGCGCCCTCGTCCAATTGCAGCCAGCGCACCACGCAATGCTCGGCAAGATATTTGGGCACGCGCGCTTCAGTAATACCCAAGTGTTCCGCAAGTTGCTTGGTGATCGATTCGGCTCCGCGCCGGCTGGCATTTCCGCGCAAAAGATTGGCAACGGCGATCCGCAGCGTCTGGCAGGACTCCACGTAGTAATAGCTGGTCAAATCGGAATCGGTGAGCACAAAAACTCCCGGACCCACCGGGGCGTGATTTGCCTCCTCAAGCTTCACGGCTTCACAACTAAGCAATCGCCGAAACTGCATCTCCAGCAGCGAAATTCGCGAGGACAATCCCGGATCGCCGTAGCGCCCTCTGGGTCCGGGACTGGTGGACTCTGGAAGCGGCTCGACAGGCAAAGGGGGCATTGGGCGGCGCGTCTTCTGCGGGGGCTCCACCTCTGAGGGTGTCGCGGACGACGATGTTGAAGATGGCGTCGTAGTTGCGCCGCGACGGGAGTTTGGTGTGCTCGGCAGCCGTGACGATCCCGTCGCATCAGCCGCAGAACCGACTTTGCGACGGTTACGGCCTCCGCGTCGGCCGCGTCGGCGACGACGTTTCTCTTCAGAGTCTACCTCCGCCGACGATCCCGTTGTTTCCGCGCCTTCCTCTGCCTCGGTCGCGACCTCTCCGCCGGAAGAAGTTAACGAGGTGCTCTGTTCGGAAACCAACTCGGAAGCCGCATTGGAAACGATGGCTTCAAATGCCGCGGCGCTCTGCTCGAAAGGCATCCCAGGCCCAGGTACCGGCACTGGTAGTAACACCGATGAAGATTCCGCGCTGCTGGCATTGGTCCCGGGTTCGGCTCCTAGTCGCACCGCGGCTTCCTGCGCCTTGGTTTTCCAATCGGCGCGTCGGAAGCGCTCCGCTGCAGTGCTATACCATTTTGAGGCGTCGGCGTTCATCGACGACGTCTCGAAATATTTCGCTAATTCAAACGCGACCATGGCGTCGTGAGTCTTCTCATACAGCGCCGAAAGCTGGCCCGCAGGATCTTTGGAAGTTCTGGCTCGTCTAATGCGCGCGGTAATTTGTTTCCAATCTGCCATAAAGGTGCCTGCATTGTAACAGCGCTAAGGTTTGGCGGCCAGCAATGCGCCGCGCAGCCCTGCGATTAACTCTCCGATATTTGTTCGCCAGATCGAAGAAAATCCAACAATTTCGCAGCTAGATTCTGCATTGGAGCCCAACGAAATATTAGTGCCCCTAAAAATGTTCCCGAGGTATTGGTGATAATGTCCAGTATTCCGGAGTCTCTTCCAGGGATGTATTCCTGCAGGATTTCGATCGTCAAACTGATGGCAGCGCCGCACAGAATCGTTATGAACATCGCGCGGCTAACGTTGCGATTCCAGGTTAAATAAGCTGCGAAAACGAAACCAAAGGGAACAAAGCCGAAAATATTTATCACGATGTCGCGAAACTCAAGCTTGTCATGGCTTTCTTCCCAAGGCCACATCAGCATTTTTTTGTGCGGCACCTTGAAAATCTGGGGAATATATAAATCGGGAGCGGAACCCGGTACGCCATGCACGACTTGTCCACTGCCTTGATTAAAAGCGTATTGCGCCACAAGATGCTGTTCGCCGCTCGGTCCTTGATCCGTTTGCTTACCGTTCCAACTGGCATATTTGCTTGCGATTTCTTGTGGGGTGAGTTCACGATCATATAAAGCCAAGTCCAAAATATTTCCTCGCCAGGCATTGTCAATTGTGGCGGAATCCCCTAATACCAATTGGCCGGCAAAATCGACACAAGAAAGTCCCACGCGAGTTGTCCCTGCCGCGCGTATTCCATTGCGGTAGGCAACGTTGCCTTCGGGGCCCAAAGTAATTGTGAAGGATACTGGTTCAGTGTTCACAAAGGCGTGCTCAAGATCGACCTCGGTGGTTTTGAAGCGGTTGTTGGTGTCGCGGTAGTCCTTCCTGATCAACAAAAAATCCCGCCACTGCATTAACCGGAATTGAGACGTATTGTCAGCTGTGTAAATGCCTATTAACGTGCCGGAGGCACCCCGGGAGACCGCATCCGGTTGCACTCGGATCGTCAGAGCACAGCTGGATGCGTCCTTCGGCATGGTGCGTTTGACTGGCTCCCTGCTGAAAACCACCCCGTGATCCCCAAATTGGAGCCCCTTGCCAGTGGTCAGCCAAGTTACTTGATTTCGTGGAAATGGATTGAAGGGCCACAAACCGGCTGTGAATAATGTGCTGACCACGAGTATGCAAGCGAACGGCAGCGCAAGTTCTCCGGCGGGTAGGCTGTTTGCTTTGCTCATCAAGGGGTTACAGGAATTTTATTGGCATGCAAATTCAGTATACGACGGCCGAGGGAATCGCTTGAGATGGCTTGTTGTTCATCTTTCTCGATCCCGCGTATAGGACAACAAAAGTATTAAGCTTGTTGCCGGCGCGAAACAAAATAAATTTTGATGGATGTTGCTGATTGACTGTTCACAAGTGACTCGGTACTCTGTTTCTGGCCCGCTGGAGTCGGTGACATGCCATATTTGCGTCCCGTGGTTGCAGCTGTTCTGGTCTTAGCGATGGGTCTCACCCCTGGTTGGGGCGCCAGCGGACCCGCGTTCGGAACTGTCGTGTCCGCTGAAGGCGCCGGTGTGGGTGGTGGCAGTTTGTCAGCGGGCACCACCGTCTTTGCCGGCGATAAGCTGTTTACCACTGGCGCCGGCAGTGTCCAACTTCGCGCCGGAGCTGCCCGGCTTCTCCTGACCGGTGACACTATCGCGGTTCTGGGCAAAGACCAAATTTCTCCCGCGGCCAGTTTGACTCGCGGAACAGCGGTCTTTTCCACCGCCACCTCAAAAGCATTCGTGATGCATGTCGGCAGCATGGCCATTCGACCGGATACAGATCAGCCCACCGTTGCACAGGTCACCGTAATCGGTCCCAAGCAACTTATGGTCAGAAGTACGCGCGGGTCCGTGTCGGTTGCGGTGGATGATGATGTGCGCGTTATTCCCGAAGGCATGGCTTACCGCATTGTGCTTGAACCCACCGAAGCGGAACTCGCTGCGGCCGATGCGGCGGATCAAGACCCACAAGGCGTAGGTTCCGGGCGTCGTGCTGGGCGACCGCGAAGAGCCGGGCGAAACCGCTTTGTATGGTTTGCCATCGGAGTGACAGCGATCATAACGGGCTTGGCGTTGTCAGAAGCCCTGGAAAGTCCCGACCGTCCCAATAATTAATTTAGATTCGAATCGCAAAGCCTCATGCCCATTTACGAATACATCTGCGACGATTGTGAAACGCCATTCGAACGGCTTATCCTGAACAAGAATCAAGAAATCTCCTGCCCCAAGTGCGCGGGAAAGAAAAATACCATCCAACTCTCGGTATTTAGCGCGCCGAACGGAAACGGAAATGGCACTTCGGCCGCGTCCTCCGCGCCAATGTCTTCCGTAGGGTCCTGTTGTGGCGGCGGTTGCGGTTGCCATTGAGGTTCGCTAAAACCACGTTTTGGCCCCACGTATAGTTTGTTTTCACTGCGGTTAAGCCTTTGCCACCCTCTGCTCACTCCTCCAATGACGCGCACATTTTTTCGGCACGAATTTACAAACAGTGGATCATGCGATGCGTCGATGTGCCGCGCGACGTTTCGAAGTCATTGCGCAAGCTCGCTGGCGATAACCCCAAACACATTCCGGTGCATGGACATGTGGAGGGCTTGCCGCTGAAAAGCACGCTCTCCCCTCGCGGCGGCGGTGCCTATCGCCTGCACCTGCACAGCAATATATGGCGCAAGTTGCGCATCGATGCAGGCGCCACCGTGGAAGTTATGTTGTTTCTAGACAGTGAGCCACGCGACCCCGTTTTGCCACATGACTTAGCCGGCGGCCTCGCCGACGAGCCTCGAGCTCTGGCGGTCTTTAATTCGTTAACGCCGGCATTTCGCAGGCAAATCGTGCGTTATGTGGAGCTGGCTAAACATTCCAGCACGCGAGACAAACGCGTCCGCTTAATAGTGAAGCGCATGCTGGAGCGCGCCACCAAACGCAGGAAGGAGAAAAACATCTGATTTTCATTTTGGGGCTGCAACGGAAGCGACACGTTTTTGTGAAGCCAGCCACGGGACCAGTTGCGGTTCGGCGAAAGCTTCATCCCATACTTCGGTTTTTATTTTGTGATACTCGCGGTAGCGCGGCGAGCCTCCCGCTTTTTTGATCTCTCTGACCATCTGGCGAACCAAATCGACCGGCACAGTCATGTCCATCTCTGACTGAAACATCCATAGCGGAACCGGCGTAATGGCGTGTACGTTGGTAAAATTATCGTAAGACGCGACGACTATCGCTCCGGCCCAAAGCTCTGGATAGGTTTGCAGCAGCGCCCATACTCCGAAACCGCCCATCGACTGTCCTGCCAGATAAATACGATCGGGATCGATGGAATACTCTTTCTGAACCAGCCCGAAGATCTCCATTGCCGACTGTAATGCGCCGCTCACATCGTTCAATTCGGGATTTCCCCAATTTTCGTTCTGAGGACACTGCGGGGCCAATACGAATGCCGGGAAGGCGGCCTGATTCTCCAGGGTGGTCCAAACATTCGAGCCTTTTTCGTTTTCACCAGAGATCTGCGACTCGTTATTCGAGCCGCGCCCGCTCCCGCCGTGCAACCAAAAAACTAATGGGTATTTTTTAGCGGAATCGTAGCGGGGCGGAATGAAAAGACGATAAGGCATTTTCTCGCCTTTTTTGTTGGTGTACGTTTTTTTGCGAAATGGAGGCTCTTCTTTCACCACGCCAGGCGGCGCGATCCGTTCCTGCCCTGCGACGTGAGAGCAGCAGGAAATCAAAACGAGAAAAATAATTGCTGACCGAACGAACAAGAATTGCCTCTTTCAAGTATTTCCCAAGATGCCGCGCACCAAATTTTTATTGGGGTCGCGAGTAACTCATCAAATTAGCGGGTATTGGAAGCTCGGCATTTCCGCGCGGGTCCGGCAGCGGCGTCTGCGCCGCCCACTTGAAGGGAATCACGCCGGTCCACCCGGCATCCGCGTACTCGTCGCCCTTATCGATGGCGAATCCAGTACGAACTTTTGCCGACGCTTCCACCAGCGGAACGGATAAGACCATCGTGGCTTTCAGCTCCTGTTCGTTCGGCGGGCGCACCTCGGCCCAGCGTCCACGGATGACGTATTCAACAAAGTCGCGCATAGCTGCAAGCTTGTCTCGCGGATCGAGGAGCTGTTCCGCTTTTGCCATCACTACCACGGAACGGTAGTTAACGGAGTGGCCCGTAGCGGTCGGCGAAAGAACGATGCCGTCGAGCAGCGTGACGCTCAGGCAAAATGGCGCGCCGCTGCTGAGCGTGCGCATCAGGCGGCTGGCCGTGGAACCGTGCAGAAAAAGTCTATCGCCGACGCGCACATAATTCGTCGGCACCACGTACGGTGCGCCATCTACGATAAAACCCACGTGGCAAACAAAGGCCTCGTCGAGGATACGGTAGATAGTTTCGCGATCGTAGGTGCCGCGCTCAGGATGGCGGCGCACTTTCGTTATGTCAGTAGCAGTGAATTCGCTCATCGCAAAAGCCTAGCTCTGGGGCTGCCTCACAGCAAGAGCCAATCCAGATTTGACATAGAACCGATTGACGCTTGCTACGCTCTCACATACCATGCCGCGGGGATTTTTAACTAAGCATTCAACAAAATAATGAAGCGGCCCTTAAGCGTCGTCATCTGGATCGTTATTGCACTCGTCGGAGCCGGCGCACTGGGTGGAATTGCGTTTCACCGAGGCGAACCACTAAACGCCACCTGGTTTGTGGTGGCGGCAGGATGTTGTTATCTGGTCGCCTACCGTTTTTATTCCGCGTTTATCGCGGCACGTTTGCTCACCCTGGATGACACGCGCGCAACGCCTTCTGAGCGTCACGACGACGGACGCGACTTCGTGCCGACTAATAAATGGATTTTGTTTGGTCATCATTTCGCGGCCATCGCCGGACCCGGCCCACTGGTGGGCCCCACCCTTGCGGCACAATTCGGATATTTACCAGGAACGCTGTGGCTGATCGCCGGAGCTGTCTTCGCCGGATGCGTCCAGGATTTCATTGTTCTTTTCTGCTCCATCAGGCGCGACGGAAAGACCCTGGGCGAGATAGCTCGCGAAGAAGTCAGTCAACGCGGCGGATTCATTGCCCAGCTCGCTGTTCTGGCCATCATGGTCATTCTCCTCGGCGTGGTGGCACTGGTGATCGTAAACGCGCTCAAGTCTTCGCCATGGGCCACGTTCACACTGGCGGCAACCATCCCTATTGCGTTGCTTCTCGGACTTTATCTGCGATTTTTGCGCCCCGGCCGCGTTCTGGAAGCATCATTCATCGGCGTCGCACTGGTTTTGTTCGTGGTCGTGGCCGGCCAATGGGTCGCGGATTCGCCTTCCTGGTCGCATGTTTTCACATTGAGCGGGGTTACGCTGGCGTTTGCGCTGATTGCCTACGGCTTCGCCGCTTCTGCGCTTCCTGTGTGGTTGCTTCTGGCCCCACGCGATTACTTAAGCGCTTTCATAAAAGCCGGAGCAATTTTTTCCTTGGCTGCAGGCATCTTGCTGGTACGCCCGCAAGTGTTGATGCCGCCACTTACGCGCTTCATTGATGGCAGCGGTCCCGTATTCGCTGGAAAAATATTTCCATTTTGCTTCATCACCATCGCTTGTGGAGCGATCAGCGGTTTTCATTCGCTCATTTCTTCCGGCACTACGCCCAAGATGATTATTCGCGAAAGCCACGCTCGATTCATTGGCTACGGCGCGATGCTGATGGAATCTTTCGTCGGTGTTATGGCCATGATCGCCGCTTGCGCCATGACGCCCGGCGTGTATTTCGCGATCAACAGCCCGGCGAGTATCGTGGGCGCTACGTCCGATGCCGCTGCGGCAACCATCAGCAGTTGGGGTTATCCGCTGCAAGCGCAAACCATGACCGATTTGGCGCGCGCCGTGGGAGAGCAAACACTGTTGAATCGCGCCGGCGGAGCACCTTCGTTGGCGGTAGGCATGGCCCAGATATTTTCAAGCACCATCGGCGGGCCGCGCCTGCTGAGCATCTGGTACCACTTCGCGATCATGTTCGAAGCGCTGTTTATTCTGACCGTGCTGGATGCCGGTACGCGCGTGGGCCGTTTTATGGTGCAGGAACTTGGTGGGCGAGTGTGGAAACCATTCGCGACGACGGGCTGGTGGCCGGGAATTTTAATTTCGAGCGCGTTGATCGTCGGCGCCTGGGGATATTTTTTATACCAGGGCGTTGTTGATCCGCTAGGAGGAATCAATTCGCTGTGGCCGTTGTTCGGGATTTCAAATCAGTTGCTGGCCGCCGTAGCGCTGGTGGTGGCCACCACAATTCTTTTGAAGATGAAACGCATCCGCTGGATTTGGCTGACACTCATCCCGATGACTTGGCTGGTCATCATTACCATGACCGCCAGCTACCAGAAAATATTTGATCCTAACCCACGTTTGGGATTTCTGTCCTACGCCAACGCACTTACAGCGCAAATTGCAGCAGGCAAAATTCCTGCCGCAAAAATCGCCGATACCCAACGCGTGATTTTCAACCAGCGGCTGGATGCCGCCGTCACCGCTGTGCTGGCGGCGATGATTATTGTTCTGATCATCGAAGCGCTGCTGCAGTGGTACCGCATCCTGAACGCGGATCCCAGATCGGTCTTACATGAGACCGCCTGCGTTGCCACACGGTGGCCTGAAGATTTTTCCGGCGCCTCGTATACCGCAACCGCCGCGGAACCCGATGCGCCCGCGATGGAAGGATGAGCATGCATTCCATGCGAGCTGAAATTGAAGGTCAGGGTCAGATCGAGAACCCGCGTCCTCTCGCGTTCACAATTTGGATAAAACGGTTAGCGGTTAAGCTGTGGCTGGGAATTCGTGAATGGTGCGGTGACAGCGCCTACGAACGTTATGTGCAAGCACAAAGAACGAACTCTGAAAAAGTGTGCCTGCTGACCCCCGCCGAGTTCTACGTCGAGCGAGTGAACCGCCGCTACTCGCGCCCCAACCGCTGCTGCTGAAAATTTCTGCTTGCCGGTCGCGCAAGAGCCTCCTAGAATGCGACCAAATCGGGCCCCCCCACTTCCACCCATCAACGGAGGTTTCTATGAGCATTAATCAAGACACACTCCATGAATTCTTGGGCAAAGCCATTGTCGATTTTGGCGCAACTTTCAATGCCGCACTGATTCGCATCGGAGATAAGTTGGGCCTGTATAAGGCCCTGGCAAAAAGCGGGCCGCAAACCCCCGCGCAACTGGCCAAGGCTACCGGAACATCGGAGCGTTATATCCGCGAATGGCTCAGCGAACAGGCTGCCGGCGGTTACATCACTTACGATGCCGCGAAAAGAACTTTTCATTTAAGTGAAGAGCAGGCATTTGCCATGGCCGACGAATCCAGCCCGGTATTCCTGCCTGGCGCTTTTCAAGTGGCGCTCGCCGCGATAAAAGCGGAAGAGCAAATCACTGAGCGATTCAAAACCGGCGAAGGTATGGGTTGGCACGAACATCACCACGAACTTTTCGTTGGCACGGAGCGATTTTTTCGCCCCGGTTACGCGGCGAATCTGATCTCCGCATGGATACCCTCGATGGCTGGTGTAGAAGACAAACTAAAAAAGGGCGCCCGGGTAGCCGACGTCGGATGCGGGCTAGGCGCCTCCACGATTCTGATGGCCAAGTCGTATCCCAATTCTGAATTTGTGGGATTTGACTATCACGAAAAATCCATCGAGACCGCCAAACAGCGTGCCAAAGACGCGCGGGTTGCCGAGCGCATTCGCTTCGAAGTTGCCAGCGCCAAAAATTACCCCGGCACAGACTACGATTTCGTAACTTTCTTCGATTGCTTGCACGACATGGGTGATCCCGTGGGCGCTTCCACGCATGTTCGCAGCACCCTCAAAAAAGATGGCACCTGGATGATCGTGGAGCCTTTCGCCGGTGACAAGCTGGAAGACAATTTGAATCCCATAGGCCGCGCGTTTTACGGAGCGTCTACGTTGCTCTGCACGCCGGCTTCGCTCTCGCAAGAAGTGGGACTTGCGCTCGGAGCCCAGGCCGGTGAGAAACGTTTGCGCGAAGTGGTGACCACCGGAGGCTTTTCGCATTTCCGCCGCGCCACGCAAACGCCGTTTAATTTGATTTTTGAAGCGCGCCCATGAACCAGGGCTGGCGCCGCTGAAATTTAAAGCGTTGCGAATTCTGCTTTAAGCCCGGCGCAGAACGATTAGCGTAATCTCCGGTGGTACGCCTATGCGCACCGGAGCCCCGACCGTTCCAAGACCACGATTCACGTAAATCGAGGCCATCCCCGTAGGGTCTACCGTGGCCGGAAACCGTGAAACGCGGGGGGCCTCGGGATAACCGTCCACCCGCGAATAGCGAGGAATATCCAGCGATGGCGAGAAGAGCGGCCGCTGATAAAGCCCCGCGATGTAATCGGTGATGAACCGCGCCGGGCTGAGACGGTGATCGAGAATTTCAACCTGAATCTGGCCACCGTGAGTATGCCCCGCCAGCGAAAGTTCTATGCCCAGTTCCGCAGCGCGCGGAAAAGAATTGGGATTGTGTGAAAGCAGAATATTGGGCATGTCCCGGCGAACCAGTTGCTCAACATCTGTGAGCGTTTGTTTTTTGTGACCTGCGCTGGTGCGTTCGCGCTGATAATCAACCCCGATCAAATTGAATTGCGCGGCATTAAAAGTGAGCTGGGCGTTTTCTCCGCGCAACAGCTTCATTCCCGCCTGCGCAAATAACGATTGTGCCAAGTCTTCGACGCGCGCGTAAATTTCATGGTTGCCATTGCAACCCCAGGTGCCTAGCGGCGCGCGCAATTGGCGAATCTCGTCTATGCAATCCTGCAACGGGTCGCTCGCGCTGGTGATGAAATCGCCGGTAACTACCGCGAGGTGCGCTCCAAGCTCGTTGGCCATTTCCACCGCGCGCCGTACCTGTGCGCGAGGCATGTAGCCGCTCAAGTGAATATCGCTGATCTGCACGATGGATAAGCCATCGAGCGCGGGATTCAGATTGGAGATCGTAATTTCCTCGCGGCGAACCTGATACTTAAGGCGCTCGGCGGCGTAGCCGTACATGGCGCCGAGGAATGGCGCCGCTCCAGCGGCGGTCGTAACGGCACGGAAAAGATAACGCCGGCCCGGGTCGCGGAGCTGTTCTTCACGCGCGGAGCTCGCGAGGCTAACGCCGGATTGCGTTGCCGCGGTGGCCGGTTGCGCGTGCCGGCTCCTGCGAATTCTAGTCCACAAAAGATCCACACCGCGCACCAGCTTTACGGCCACGAAGCCAAAAACCGCGCTAAAAAACCACAAGCCTACCAACGCAGGAAGCATTGTGCCCCGCGGTATCAGATGACGATGACCCATTCGTACGCCATCTACAAACGCGGAGACAACCAGAAATATCATGGTCAGCCACAACAAGCGTGCCGTCACACGCAGCCACTGGCTGCGAAAGTTAGCCGTGGAGCGCCAGATGGCCCGGTGCCAGAAACGCTGCGAGAAGAAAAATAATGACAAAATGCCCGCAATAATTACGAAACGAACCACAAAAAAAGCCCAGTTCACGAATGTAATTCCTCAGCTATCTGACCTAATTGTAACACGCCGCTTTTATCGGACTTGTAACGGCAACGCGATTGTTTGAGGAGTAAGATGTGGGGCCAAAGCCCGGCGTCCCGGCCAGGTATTGGTTGAAAATCGGAGGATATGAATGACAAGGTTAATCAAGGTTGCAATTTTGTTGTTGTTGGTTACGGGGTTGTGTGGGCGGCCATCATTCGCGCAGCAAAAAAGCGATACTTCGAAGGCCATGCCCAGCAGTTCACAGATAGTCTTAGCGCAGTGGAATGAAATTGGGAGAAAGCTGATCGCCATGGCGGACGATTTTCCGGAAGACAAATATGATTTCAAACCCACGCCACCAATGCGCAGTTTCGCTGAGCAACTGCTGCACGTTGCGGGGTCGATGGAGTACTTTACCGGTCCAGTTACGGGAAAACCGGTGGGGAGCGAAAATCCTCCGCGCGCTACTTACAAAACCAAGGCGGACGTCGTGGCCTTTGTGAAAAAGGAAGTCGAGGATGGCGCCGCCGCGATCAAAGCGAAAGGCGATAAAGGCATGGCTGATTTGATCACCGATCCAGAAAGCAAACAGCAAATACACGTCTCCGATTCGGCTTATGGCCTGATCGAGCATTCTGGCGAGCATTACGGACAATTGGTGGTGTATTACCGCTTGTCTGGATTGGTGCCGCCAGAATCACGTCCCAAGAAGTAGTCTTATCCCAAGAAGCAACGCAACATTTTGAAACCGTTTGTGCGGGCTCGATGATGTATCGGGCCCGTTTTCTTTTTCAGCCGTCCGTTCTACGCGGGCGCGGCAGCGCCAGCAGCCCCAGTCTGCAGCACGTTCTGCAGCAATACTGTTAACTGCGCCGCGTCTGTCGCGGGCGGCAAACAAGTTTGACCGGCACAAACAATTGCGACCGGCTTGTCTGTGGAAAGATGCGGAAGAGTTTCTTTCAAGGCGCCTGCAAGAGCTGCGAGTTTTATCCCTGGAGTTACGCGAAGAACCGCTTTGCCAAAGCGAAATACGCGGTGTGCCGCCAATTCGAGGGATTGTGCCACCCAATCGTCCGCGGCGCCGGTAACAACGATTTGCAGCGGGTGATGCGCGAAAAGTGTGGCCGCAAGTCCATAGGTCGAAGCGAACATTCCGTACTTCGGTGCGATACCGGCAAAAGCTTCCAGGGTTTTTTCCGCCGCGACACGGTAGGTGTCATCGCCACTAAATGATTCGAGACGAATCAAAGCTATGGCCGCCACCGAATTGGTACCCGGCGTCGGCGAGTCCTGAAACGGTTTTCGTCGCACGTCCAGGCCGCCCATAGGCGCGGCATCGCTGGGCCGGTCGAAAAAACCACCTCCATCAGGATCGCCATAGCGAGCGATGGCCAGGTCCATGGTCTTTTTCGCAATCTCGAAATAGCGCGATTCCAACGTGCTTTCGTACGCGTCCAACAACGCTAATACACCAAAAATCTGATCGTCGAGTGAACCTTCAAGCGCCGGGCCGCCCACGCGGTGAGCAAACCCACGCGATTCATTCCACCCTTCCTTGAGCATGCGTTCCAGAGTTTTCAACGCAAAGCGGCGGCAACTTTCGGCTACCACGCCGTCCAAAACACGCGCCGCCTCCAGATAAGCGGACACAAACATGGCATTCCACGAAACGTACATGGTCTGGTCTATGTAAGGGGTCGGACGCGCTAGCCGGGCAGCCTGCATTTTCCCTTTCGCCTGGGCGATGGTGACGGCCACCGCCGCCTCTGCCAATCCTAGCTGTTCGGCGATATCCGCTGCGTCGCGGGCAATCCACAAAACATTCTTGGCGGGATTATGGTGCATCTCGCCGTGCGCCTCGACATCGTAATAGAGCTCCATGACACGAGCTTCTTCGGGACTTAACGCGGCCCGTAACTCCTCCAGTGTCCACGTAAAATAATCGCCATCATCGTCCAGCGAGTAATCAGCGTCCTGGCTCGCGTAAAACCCGCCATTTTCCTGGTCCGATAACGCTTCATTGACCCACCCAATAATCCCCTCCGCCGTCTGCCCCAAAAATGGATTTTGCGTAACCTGCCAGCCATGCAGGTAATTTCGCAGCAGCTCGGAGTTGTCGTAGCTCATCTTTTCGAAATGCGGCACCAGCCACCGTTCATCCACCGAGTAACGATGAAAGCCTCCCGCGAGCTGATCGTAAACGCCGCCGCGCGCCATTTTTTCCAGCGTGCTTTCGGCCATGGCTCGCAAATGCTTTTCGCCGGTTTGTTGATAACGCTCCAGAATCAGATCCATCGCCGAAGCGTGAGGAAATTTTGGCGCGCTGCCGAAGCCGCCGTTCTTGATGTCAAAAAGCTGCGTGATGGATGCGATTTGCCCCTCCACAACACCCGGATCAAACGCGGCGCGAGCGCCGGTGAATACTTCGGCGTGCGCCACTGCCTCCGCCAGTGAACCGGCAGCCCGCTCCAGCTCCCCACGTTTGCTGCGGTACGATTCCGCCACCGCGAGCAGAACTCTGCGGAATCCCGGGCGGCCCATGTGATCCTCAGGCGGAAAATACGTGCCACCAAAAAAAGGACGCCCATCCGGCAGCAAAAATCCAGTGAGCGGCCAACCGCCCTGACCGGAGATGGAACTGATCGCCGATTGATAACGCGAATCCACATCGGGCCGCTCGTCGCGGTCCACCTTCACAGCGATGAAATTGTCGCTGATAATTTTGGCGATGGCAGGATTCTCGTAGGATTCACGGTCGATGACATGACACCAGTGGCACCACACCGCGCCAATGTCGAGCAGCATGGGCTTGTCATCTGCTTTAGCGCGTTCAAATGCCGCGTCGCCCCACTCGTACCAATCGATGGGTTGATGCGCTGCAGATCGCAGATAGGGGCTAGCGGAATCTTTCAGGCGATTTTCAGGATGTGTCGACAAGAAAATCCTTTTAGCGAGGAGATTGCCAGTTTTTATGGCACTTGCGGCGCGTACTAAATAACTTACTGAACGATGTCGCTCGAACCAAGATCGCGCGGGTCCAGAGGCTTGCGCCCAGCGAACCCCTCGTCCTGGCGATGATAAAAGCGAATGCGGTCCTCGCCCAGTTTCCAGCACAGATAAACATCCTGATTATCGATGATCGCTGGGAAATCCAATAACCCGACATCCAGATCTTTGATCACGCATCCCGTCTCAATGATTTGCGTGAGCGCGGAATTAAATGTCTCCGCCAGTTGGTCATGTTGTAAGCGCACCGCGGCAAGTTTTTCGTACGGCACGATCACGCCACCCATCATCGCGATGCGTGAAGACACCGCGGACAAATCGCTTTCCAGGCCGGCGAGCTTCTTGCGGCAGCCCATCGCTTCCACCAGCACCGGTTCAATTTCCTTGCGAGCGCGTTCCGCCTCCGTAAGAGTGAAAAGACGTCGCGGCGGTTCCGGCGTTGCGTCCTGGTCTTGCTCGTCGTCTTCGTCTGCCATTTGGGAACCTATTGTTCTGACTGGTCTCTAGTGTGATGCCGAAAAGAGGCAAAGCTGTTCACAAAACAGCATCAACAATCGTACCCTACACCCAAAAAGGTAGTGGGTCACGCCAACTGTTTCGCGATCAGTTAGCCGCCAATAAAGACCATCGAGCGACTGGGGGGATGGAAGTCCGGTTCGTTGATGCGATGTCCCTGTTCCTTTTCCATGACCACTGAAGTGATATAAATGACAAGATCTTCGTCGCTCGCGCCGTCGCGCAAAAGTGGCCGCAGATCGTGGTCTTCCTTACTGAATAAGCATGTTCTAATTTTGCCGTCCGCGGTAAGCCGGATACGCGAACAGTGCCCGCAGAACGGCTGAGTCACCGGTGCGATTAATCCGATTTCGCCCGGGGTGCCGTCGACAAAGCGGAACTTTCGCGCCGTCTCGCTGTAATGGTGAGGAATTTCTTCCAACGGCCAGCGCGCGTGAATGCGACGGTAAATTTCGGATGCGGGAACCACCAGGTTCCGGTTCCAGTGGTGGTCAGCGTCCAGCGGCATGAATTCGATGAAGCGCATCACCACGCCACGCTCGCGTGCGTAGAACGCAAAGTCTTCAACTTCGTCGTCATTAATCCCGCGCACGAGCACAGCATTTATTTTTGCCGGCGCGAGCGCCGAGGCTTGCACCACATCGATACCGTTCATGACCGACGAAAATGATTTGGTGCGCGTGATCCGCTCGAATTTCGCGGCATCCAGGGAATCGAGACTGATATTGATGCGTTGTAAGCCGGCGGAAACCAGCCGCGCGCAACGCTCCGATAGCAGATGACCATTGGTGGTCATGGAAATATCTTCAACGCCCAGGTCTCGTAGGTGCGAAATGAACTCTTCGACGCCCGGGCGCACCAGCGGCTCGCCACCGGTAACCCGCATCTTTCGAATGCCTATTGTCTTGAAAATGCCTGCGAGACGATAAAGCTCCGGCCAGGACAAAATTCCATCGTGATCGCGATAGTTTTCCGGATCCGCCGAGCGACAATACACGCAACGGAAATTGCAACGATCCGTGACCGAGATACGCAGATCGGTGATCTGTCTTCCGAATTTGTCGTGAAGCGCCATGTTTGTTCAAAGCCCTAAAAAGCAAAAAACCCGATCCAGTAAATGGAATCGGGCGCGGTCCGAAATAAGTTCGGAGAAGTGCTCCTTTCCGAGTACCGGGAGGCCCGGGCGTTTCCACCCGAACCCTGAGCGACCGGTCGCCGAATCAATAAGCGGATCGCATCGTCCCCGGCGCCATCGGTTTTATCTCCGTTTAGGCGGCAGGGATCGGAGTTACTGCACCAGTCTAATCCTCTGGCGGGCACATCGCAATTCGGGTGTGGTAGAGTTTGGCCCAGACCATGCGCATCTTCGTTTTGGGAGCCGGGGCCACCGGCTCACTCCTTGCACAGCTGCTCGAGCGTCAGGGACACGATGTTTGGTGCGGTGACCGCGACCTGCCCCGCGCGCGTAAATTCCTGGGCAGGAAAAGCACCATTCCCGTTACCGAAGTGAACGCACGGAATTTGCTAGGCATTGTCCGTGCGGCGCGCGGTTGCCAGTTGATCATCAACGCTTCCGCCTCCGTTTTTAACCAGATCGTCATGCGTGCGGCGCTGCGATTGCGCGCGCATTACCTGGACTTAAGCTCGCACCTCACGCGCAATCCCTTCAAGTCCGAACAATTCGCCTTCGCCAAACGCTTTGAAGCCAAAAATCGCATCGCCTTGATCAATACCGGGGCCGCGCCAGGACTGACCAATCTGCTGGTGAAGCGTGCCACGGAAGCGCTGGACGAAATTGACTCAGTACGAATTCGTTTGTACGAAAGCACCGAAAGCCGCGACCCGATCTCGCAGTGGTCGCCGGAAGTCTCCTTCGACGAGGCCGTCTCCAACCCGCGTGTTTACCGCAACGGCAAATTCCTGATGCAAAAGCGCTTTGCGGAGCTGGAGAAATTCAGGTTTCCCGAGCCCATCGGACACGCCAGCGTGGTCTTAGCCGCGCAAGACGAGGTCACCACGATTCCCTATTTCATTCCCATGCGAAATATGGACGTGAAAATTGGCGGCAACGAATTTGACCGCCTGCGCCGCTGGTACAAACAGGGAAAATTATCGAAATCGCGCGGGATGCAAAAGAAAAACTTCCCGCAGACGTCTTCACCACGGATGATCGCCAGACTAATCCGCCAAGGCGTTTTGCAAAATGCGCGATTCGCCGCCGTGGTGCTCGTCAGCGGCATCAAGCGCGGCAAAAAAGAAGACCTGCATTTGTTGACTCGAACCGACTGCGCGTTTCCGACCCTCTATCAAATCCGGCAGCAGGGCCTTTACACAACGCCAGTGGCGTACGCGACCGCGCACGTGGCGGCGTTATTTATCAAGTTCTTCCCACGGGATTTGGGCGGAGTCTTCGCCCCTGAAATGCTGCCAAAAGAAATGCGGCGAGCCATCGTGTCCGGCATTCGCGCACATCGCGTCAGGATCACCCACAAAACCACAGTGCTACGCCACGCCGGCGAGGACGACGATGAAATTTAATCTCGCCTCGATATCTCTCAGCCTATTCGATCAGCGCTGAGAGCATTTTGGCGTTCACGGCAATGGGCTAGTTTCGAAACCGCTTTATTCAGACGCCGGTTATCTAATGGGTTAGACGAATGCCATTCACGAGCAGCCTGATCACTGCGACCGCAGCAACGGTGAGCGCTAAGTCCAAACGAGGAAAAGAAGGCATTATTTCGACAGGGCGTCTTGCCGGGAAGCCAACTTCGGCTCCCAAAACGGCAAACAGCCAAAAGGCTGACCCTCCAATCGTTGGCCCGACTAAGAATCGTGGCAATGGCCAATAAAGCGCCAAAAGTAGGAAAGTTCCAAGCAGCCAAGGCGCAAGCGTAGTACAAGCAAGAGCCTTGGTGCGGCCGAACTCAGGTGTGGCCCACCGAATCAGCTCTCTTCCGACGTAGTACATGAACCATGGGAGCAACATGAAGCCAATGGCCGAAGCCAGATATAAGAGAGAGTCCTTGAAATGTCCAGAAACGTGAAAGCGATGTGGAAGTCTCCTCCCTGTGCCGCGCCAGCAAGCGGGCCGAGAAAGGAATAAATTCCTACCATTGCCATCATTCAGGAACGCCGAGCCCGGACGGTCTTTCTCTAAACCGCCTTTGATACAGCAGCCAACAAATCCCTCCTACTATCAAACTGAACAAAGGCCCAGAAACAGCGATGATGGCGAGCTGGGTCGTGGACGCTTCCGCAGAATCTGGATTCACCCACATTTGGAAAACCGTGGAGTTGAATCCGAGCGAATACCCGGTTAGCGCATGCACGAATTCGTAGGGCGTAACGTTTAGTGTGGCCACTATAAATAACAGGTTGGTTGTTCATTGCGGAGAAATTGTGGGGCCCGATTCTCCCACAGCCCAATTCTCCTACAATTTGGGCAGAGCAGCTTTAAAACTAGACTCTCGATAAGCCGCATAAAACGTAAACTGCTCGTGCAGGCGCTCAGTTGCGGCACCCTGAGCCCGGTGCGATACTTCTTATTCGCACGCAGACGGCTTCCGCTTGCTGTGCGGGCATTTCTGAGGGGGATTTATGGCGTTTCGGGATAAGTGGATCGAAAAGCGTGAGAGCGAGCATTCGTCGGCGAACGGTAACCGCAATATGTCCCAGATGCACTGGGCCCGCCGCGGCGTAACCACCGAAGAAATGAGCTTTGTAGCTGGGCGCGAGAAGATTGACCCGGAGCTGATTCGCAGCGAAATCGCGCGCGGCCGCCTGATTATTCCCGCCAATGTGAACCACCGTAACCTGGAACCGATGGGCATCGGCATCGCCTCCAAATGCAAGATCAACGCCAATATCGGCAACTCTGCAACTACCTCCAACATTGAAGAAGAACTGAAGAAGCTTCACCACGCCGTGCACTACGGCGCCGACACGGTGATGGACCTTTCCACCGGCGGCGACATCCCCAAGATACGCAAAGCCATTATCGACGCTTCGCCGGTGCCTGTTGGGACAGTCCCAGTCTATGAAGCGATTTCACGCGTGCGTCGTCCAGAGGACCTAACCCTTGCGCTCATGCTGGAAGTCATTGAAGAGCAAGCCGAGCAAGGCGTGGACTATATGACCATCCATGCCGGAGTGTTGCGCGAACATGTTCCGCTGGTGCGCAAAAGAATTACCGGAATCGTGAGCCGCGGCGGCTCGCTGATGGCCCACTGGATGGAGCATCACAAGAAGCAGAATTTCTTGTACGAAAACATCGAAGACGTCTGCAAAATTTTCAAGAAACACGATGTCAGTTTTTCGTTTGGCGACGGTTTGCGCCCCGGATGCATCGCCGACGCCAGCGACGAAGCCCAATTCGCCGAATTAAAAGTGCTTGGCGAGTTGACCACCAAGGCCTGGGAGCACGATGTTCAGGTGATGATCGAGGGGCCCGGCCACGTGCCGCTGGACAAGATCAAAGAGCAAGTCGACAAAGAGATGGAATGGTGCCACGAAGCGCCGTTCTATACGCTGGGGCCGCTGGTAATTGATATCGCGCCAGGGTATGACCACATCACCAGCGCGATCGGCGCGGCGATGATTGGCTGGCATGGAGCGTCCATGCTGTGTTATGTGACGCCCAAAGAGCACCTGGGCCTGCCAAATCCAGAAGACGTGAAGCAAGGAGTCATCGCCTACAAAATTGCGGCCCACGCGGCTGACGTAGCACGCCATCGTCCAGGCGCGCGTGATCGCGACGACGCCCTGAGCTACGCAAGGTTCCTATTTGACTGGAACAAACAATTCGAACTCTCCCTTGATCCCGCGACCGCTCGCGCCATGCATGACGAATCGTTACCCGACGATTTCTACAAGGAAGCGAAGTTCTGCTCCATGTGCGGGCCAAAATTCTGCTCTATGAACATTACTCAACTGGCTGACGCCGAAGGTGGTCACGACCAGTCCGAGCGCAAGCAGAAATTTGTCGAATTGCTCGCCAAAGTCCAGGCCGCCGGATAATTTGGATTAGAGCGAACCTGAACTGTCAGCCTACAGTGCCCCCGGTGAGCTCCAAACCCCGCCACTGCGCTAGTTAACAGGTATTAAAATCATAACAAAACGGTTACTATTTCGAACCACGCTCAGCAACTCACGATCCCCTCCCAAGACCACTGTTAAAATAGAACGAACAGGTTCCCTCGCACGTTAGGTGGCTCGAAATGGTTAGGCCCGCGTCGATAGAAGGTGAATTGTGCACGAACGATTCCGCTGCGCAGGAATTGCAAATCCTGGTGGTGGACGATTCACCCGTGTATCGCAAGCTGGTCGAGCATGCGTTAGAAGGCAACCCCTACTCCCTCATGTTCGCCAAGAGCGGACGCGAAGCCCTTGAATTATTCGCGCGTCATCTTCCTGCCATTGTCATTACCGATTGGATGATGCCGGACTTCTCCGGCCTCGATCTATGCCAGCAGCTGCGCGCCGATATACACCGCGGATATACCTACATCATCATGCTTACCAGCATCGCTGAGAAAGGCAACGTTGTTAAAGGACTGGCTGCCGGCGCCGACGACTATTTAACAAAACCATTTGATCCCGGCGAGTTACTGGCGCGCATCGGGGTAGGCCGCAGGATTATTGATCTTCATCGCCAGATCGATGCCAAAAACAAGCTTCTCGAAGAGATGGCCCACAGCGACTCGCTTACCGGATTGCCCAACAGGCGCGCCATTGAAGAATGGGCTGCGCGGCAATTACGTGCAGCGGCACGCCACGGATTCCCATATTGGGTGGTGCTTGCGGACCTGGATTCATTCAAGATCATTAACGATACATACGGCCACAATGGCGGCGATGCCATGCTGCAAAAATTCGCCGACATTCTGAAAACAGTTGTTCGCGCCTCCGATATTTGCGGCCGTCTGGGCGGCGATGAGTTTGTGATGGTGATCACCCATGTGGAGGCCGACGCCATATTCAAAACGGTCGACCGTTTCCGCGAACAATTGGCGGCACAGCAGTTCGAATTAGGCTTCGAAAGAGTGTCCATAACTGCGAGCTTTGGAATCGCGGGTCTGAATGGCAAGGAAAATATCGATTTCACGACGTTGATGCGCCGTGCCGACAAAGCCCTGTACGCAGCGAAAAACGCCGGCCGCAACCTGATAATGACTGAGCCCGAGCAAGCCAAGTAGTTTCGCTGAGCACCGTAATTACAGAGCAGAGGTTGTCGAAAGCTTTCCCGCCCGCGTCGGCCATCCAGGATCAACTGGCAAACAACAACTTCCCGCAGATACCATATAAGTCACTGACCTATTCAAGGAGCGACCATGGCATTTGTCTACGCAGCGAAGGCGATGGATATCGCTCCGGGTCAAATCCGTGAAATACAGCTGGACGGAACGACCATTGCCTTGGCCAACGTCGGCGGGCAATTTCACGCGCTCAGCAATACCTGCCTTCACCGGGGAGGCCCTCTGGGGCAGGGCTCCTTGCAAGGAACCATCGTTACCTGCCCCTGGCACGGGTGGACCTTCGACGTGACTTCCGGCAAGGTATTGGGCAACCAGAGCGCCGGAGTCGAACGCTATCCCGTTGAGCTACGGGGCGAAGACGTTTATGTCGACCTCGGCGCACCCGCGTAAGTATTTCGCGCTGATGCCGTATCTCAAAGAAAACAAGTACCATAGGTAACCGTACGCGGTCCTGCCGTTTCTACTGGCTGTGTTGGGCAGATTTAATTGCCTCCAGCCCGGCTAACCCTCATATTTTGTTTCGCTTTTTGCCTCCTGCCGTGTATATTGCTGCCCGACTCGAAGCCTCGATGGCAATTCCGACCTCGCAACGACATTACTGGATTTTCGGCGCCGACCC
>Ga0073928_10002214_pt1 | contig 34433 bp, 21 predicted proteins | sample PaiPotPPA55metaG_FD_76969 | JGI IMG/M metagenome (GOLD analysis project Ga0073928, IMG submission 76969) | Iron sulfur acid spring bacterial and archeal communities from Banff, Canada, to study Microbial Dark Matter (Phase II) - Paint Pots PPA... ...
CGAGGAGGAGAAGGACGAGAGATCCGCCCAAGACTTCATTGAGCGTGAGTGGATCTTTCAGTGCAAACGCGAGAAGGCGCTTGCGCCAAAGCGAATTCGCGCGATCGTAGAAGAGAGCCTTGCCGCGTCTCAGACACCGCCATACGGTTTTGTGCTGGCCGCCGGGTGCGACATTTCAAAGTTGGCCCGCGACGCCTTCCGTGAGGAGATGGTGTCGCGTGGCATTGAAGAATTCTTCATTTGGGCTAAGAGCGAACTCGAGGATTTACTCTTCCAGCCGAAGAACGACCGCCTGCTGTTCGCATATTTCGGAATTGCGCTCCAACCACGACGCCGCAACCTGGCGGGTGTGCTTCGATCTGAAATTACAAAGAAAAAACAACTCACAGCACTGATCGGCGAAGAGGACCAACGAAACGGCAAGCTTATTCTGTTGCGAGATCCGACAGATGACCGATATCCACGAGACCCAAGAGAGAAAGAACCACGTGCTCGATGGCTTCTATGCCGGGCCTTGTCATTGCGAACGCCAGGATGCCTTATTGTGCTCCAACACGAATATCTTGCCGCGACAACGGTGGACGGTAAGCGATGGGACGCGATATTCGATCGCGACACCATGATGCATATGGCTGAAGCCGAGCTCAAGTCAGCGCATGCGTGGAGTGTCGATGAGCTGAACCAGTCGGATCGGTCGGCTCACGTTTTCTGGAACGAATATATCGACGAGTCGCAGCGGGCAATTTTGAAGATCCGCCGCGCTGTCCCGCTCGATCGGATCATAGCTCTGGATCCTCTTGGCGACGGATACTTTCCGGTACCTCACATTCTAGTGGAATTTGCGGACAAGACTGGCCCGTTTACCGCTGGACACTGTCCGGTCTTGGAACGTGGATATCTGATTGGTGGGCAAATTGACATAGATCTTGGCCCAGAAAATCGGGCGCCCATATTCCCGAGACCTCTACCGATCTCGGATAAAAATGAGCCGGCGGGCTTCGATGACACAGGCACAGGATCTCCCTTCGCGACCCCCACAAAAGAGAAACTGGAAATGCTGCTGACAAAAGTCGGGGATAAGAGGAAGGCTGCAGAAACCAGAGAGATAGCTTCAGCAAGCCCGTCTCGCAATGGCAACAGCCACTCAACGACAATCCGCGACTTCCAACAATGGCGAGTGAAGGTTGCAGTCCCAGTGTTCTCATCCTTTGTTCACCGGTTAAGGGCCTCTGGCCATCGCGCGCGGGTAGTCATCGCCTCGGTGGCCCTTGGGTCTCCGGACGAGAATCGGTCGCGCTTTGAACGTGTGGAGCTGAAGATGCGCCTTCACGTTGCGGAATCTTTCAATCCGACGGGCCATGTTCGTATCTCATGTTCTCAGCACCCGACGACGTGGCAGACGAATATCGCTCCGGCCGCCAAGGATTCTCGTGGGGTCCATCGCTCTTCGGAAGTTAGCCAGTCGATCGATACAGCCTGGACCGAAGAACAACTGGAGTCGTTGGTGCTAACAGTGCTTCAACGCATGGAGGCCGAACTAGGCTGACTGGCGGGCAGCTAATGTTCCGAATTATTGGATAAGCGAATGAAGCAATGAAGCCGAGCTGCGTGGGGTTCTGCCTGGATTCCAAATAGTCGTTCGTGCGAAAGATTTCGTCCGCGCGGTGCCACGAATTTCCAACACACAACTCACACAACTGGCACACAGCCGATCAGAAATGATCAGTATTCATGCGGGTCCTCGCCGCTAGCGGACTGATCGGCCGTCAGCCATCCATTCTGGTGGATCCTTTTTCCCCATTGCACCACCAGTGTGTTGCTTGAATATTGTCCGGATGGTCGTCTCTCCACGCTCCTCCCATCCCTTTCGGATCCCTGTGGTCTGGCACGATGTCGTTGTAGTCCGTGAACTCTTCTTGGCAGATGGCACATTTCCTGTCTTGCTCGACAATCTTCCGGTTCAGCAGTTTCCGCATTTCGGCCGGCGATCTGAGTTCCCGATATCCCCTCGGGTGATGAGTGTCTTCAACTCGTTGGACGCCGAGCCGTAAAATGCGCGCCTTTCGGACTTGCTCCCGGCCGCAGCAGAAGAGTGATCGGTGAATCGGACAATATTCATTGCAACGGAGTTTCATGGGATTATCTCCGCGAGACCTATATGGACATTGTTTTGGTGAGGCAGAAGACCGGTTGAGGCGACAGCTACTGGCCGCGAATGGCGAGCGTGTTGAGCAGAATGTCAGACATGGCGGCTACCGCGGGGGCGCGTATGGCGCTGTAGGTGTCCGTTTCCGAGTTATGCCGCCGGTTTCAACGGGGCTGCGCCGCTTGTGTGTCGAACCAGAATCTGCAGCATCAGGACGACGCTTCATCGGGATGCGAGCTCACCCCGGAACGCCTTAGCGAGAGTCGCGCGGTCAAGGCGATCAAGAAGGTCCGTCGCACGCGCCGCCTCATTCGCAACGTGATCTATCGCAGCAAATGCTTTCTTAATGCGCGACCATAGCTCTTTCTGCTCGTCCATCGGCAGGAGTGGTACTCCAAGTTCGCGGAGTTTGGTGCCGTTCACGTTTGCCTGGCCAACTTGCTGATTCACAACGGATCGGACCCAATCCCGACCGAACCCTGAATTAATATATGCAGACAGCAACTCCGGCAAATATTCAATCAAGTGAATACGTATCAGGTATGAGGCGAATGATGTCGGATGCCCGGTGTCAAAATAGACGGCCGTCTTTCCGACAAGCTCGGCACTATTCGTGCGGTTGAAGAGGATGTCCCCGTCTTTCAGCAACAGTTCCGGGAATTCACTGTGAGTCTTCGGCAGATATTTCAAGCTGCGATAGTCGAGGTTCCCGTCAACAATATTTCCCATGCGGAGGACGGGTACGCCAACACTCAGAACATCGGACGTCTTGGCCGATGTTCCGTACTGAACGAGAGTAGCGAGTTGATCGACGGACGCCCATGACCAAACGGGTGGCACTTGAATTGCCGGTCTCCATGATGGAGCAAACGGGGGCTTCTCCGTTCGACCTTCATGTTTGAAATATGCTGAACGCGCCCGCACAACTTCTTCGAGTACATTCTTCATGGATTTTGCGCGCTTGTCCCGCCAGTCCTCTGTGAGATCGCCACGAAAAGCGGCGGCGAGAATTGCTTGCTTATAGCGTTCCACCAATTGGGGGACGCCGGTAAGTTCCTCTCGCGTGGCTTTCGAGTGTTTGAAGAGACTGTTCAGCTTCGCAGCAATGCGACGCTGTTCTCCGAGTGGAGGCAGGAATAGATGATGGCTCTTAAGAATCGTCTGGCTAATGTTTGGCTGAGCCCCGCCTTGTCCGAGAGCGATCAAGTCGGGACGGGCGTAAAACAAATACCAGAACAGATATTCGGATGAGGTTGCGCGGGTTTCGGGAACGCAGTATGCAACCGCCTGATTCGTTGTTACAGGATAGGTGGTTATCCCCAACTTTCCAATCGTTGCACCGTAAAGTGCAATCAATATTGCGTCGATCGGGACCCATTTCGCCGCACTATTTGCAAGTCCCAATTCTGTGATCGTTGCGTTATGCTGGACAACTGGCCCGTCCGGAAGGTCTCCACTTCTGATCCACGGAATGTCGCCATCGTAGTAAGACAACTCTGTTGAAGTCGGAGTTCCACCACTGCCCCACTTGCCCACATCCCCGAGCGTAGTTTCTTTCCATTGTTTTGGCTGCGTGCTCATTCTGTTTTCCCGACACTCTCCGGTCGAATCTCGCCGCTGAACCTGTCGATTTCCTCTAAGGCGACGCGTAGATGGCCTGCAATAGCGGCGGCTAATTCCTCTGGTTCAGTCATCTCATCTTCAGGATCGTTGCTCGTATCCTTTAGCCATGCAATATCGAGATTGTCGACGCGGGCTTCGATTTGTGTCCGGCTGAAGAAGCGAAAACGTCCTTCATCTCCTTGGTCTTCGCGTTTTGCCTTTCCATGTGGATCGCTTCCGAAGGCTTTCTCGAAGGACTTGAAATCTTCGACCATTAGAGGCTTGGTCTTGCCAAAAACATCCATGTTGGCCCGCATGTCATAGACCCACATGCCCTTCGTGTTGGCCTTATCCGTCTTGCCGCGAGTGAGAAATAATACGTTGGTTTTGACGCCTTGCGAGTAGAAGATGCCAGTCGGGAGACGGAGAAGCGTGTGGACGCTGCAAAGTTCCATCATCCAAATCCGAAGGCGTCGGCCAGCATTGTCTTCAAACAACACGTTGTCGGGGACAACGACGGCTGCCCGACCTTCAGGTTTCAGCGCTCTGACGATATGTTCCACGAAAGCAAGCTGCTTGTTTGACGTGTCTGCCGTTACCGAAAAATCCGAGCGGGTTGGTCGGCCGCCACCCTTCTTGCTGCCGAACGGGGGATTGGTCAGGATCACATCTGCTTTGCCGATGCGCTCGCCGTCCGGCGAAAGCGTATCGCCGCTGTCGACCATGCTTTCGATGCCATGAAGCATGAGATTCATTAAGCAGAGACGGTGAGTTTCTGGTACCAGCTCGATCCCTACGAATGCGTTATGCCGTTGAAAGAAAGCTGTGGACTCCTTCAATTTGTAAAGATCGTCGGTCCTATCCTTTATGTAGCGATCAGCGGCTACAAGGAATCCGCCGGTGCCCGCGGCAGGGTCCTGCACAACTTCCCCAGGCTGCGGCTTTACCAGTCGCACGATGCAATCAATCAGCGGGCGCGGTGTGAAATATTGTCCGGCCCCGGACTTCTTCTCCGCAGCATTCTTTTCCAGAAGGCCTTCGTAAAGATTGCCAAGCCCTTCCTCTCTCGCAGAAAACCAATCGAGCTTGTCGATTGCATCGGTGAGTGCTTTCAGATTTGTGGGCTTGCGGAGTTTTGTCTGCGCGTCAGTGAAAATCAAGAGGACCAACTGGTCCTTTGTCTTCTGCGGATTGCCAAGATCCAGCAGGAACTGGCGATAGAGTTCCAGCTGTTCAATTCCCTCGCCTCTCGCAAGTTTTTCCCATCTGTAACCTTTGGGAAGGCGTTCCTCGTGCCCGGTCTCGGCCAGCATTTTCAGGAAAAGTAGAAACGTCAGCTCTGTGACGTAATCCGTGAACGTGATGCCATCGTCGCGCAGGACGTTGCAGAGATTCCAGAGTTTCGCGACGATCTCGCGTGTGATGCCGTTGCCGTTGTTCAAGCTGTCATCTGCCATAATTCGTGGTTAATATTCCCCAAAACAGCCTCTAGCTGCCCGTCGAATACTTTGTTAAGCCGCTGAAAACCGCCATCCTTGGTGAACGGTTCCTCGTCGATGGCGGCGCGGTCTACCACCATCTCACGCGTGATTTGCTCCTCGATGCGCTTCAGCCATTTGCGCTGCACTTCTGTCCATGATCGACTCTTGAGGATACGCTGCATAGCAGATCGAACGCGCATATCAAAGGGAATGAGAGCATCTCCGATCGCAGCTTGCCGCACGAAGCCGATGATGGACGCCGCAATGTCCTCATTCTTCGTTTCGGACCATGCTTGCCGGAGATTCGCGTCCGAGTAGCCTAGAGCGTCCAGCTCTAACCGCAGCGCCTTCAATTCTGCGCGCGTGAGATCACGAGGACGCTGAACAACGATATGTAGCGCAGCAATTTTATTGATATTGCCCTTGATGAAAGCAGCAAAGCTGTCGAGAAAATCTGCCGGTTTTTGACCGGCGCCGTAGCCGCGCATGACGGCAACAACCTGATCGGGATGATGGGAAATCGGGATCAGGACTGGCCCGCTTTGGTCCGGGTCCCAATCAAGAATCCGTCCGAGATCAGGCTTCTGCTTGACCCATGCGGCAACCACGGAGGGAGAGTCCTCCACCAATCTCTTGAGCGTAGCTTCGGGCGCTTCCCCTGCCTCCGTCTGGTACAGAGCGCGTGCCTGGTCGTGCAGGCGCTTAATCCGCCGGCGCATCTTCACCAGAATTTGCTCTCGCACAGCATCGCGGTGTGTGTCGTCCTGGACGGTGGCAAATTCGTGGAAGAGTTGTTCGAGGGTGATGTCCGGATTGACCACAACCGGCTTCATTTCCGTAAGGTTCTGTAGGTGAGGGTAGAGGTCAACGGCGTCGAAGATGCGAAAGGTCTCCTTGCCGATCTCGGGGCACTGGCGCGTGGCGCGGCCCAGCATCTGCTCATATAGGATGCGGCTGTTGACGCGCCTGATGAAGACCAGGTTCTCAATGCTTGGCACGTCAATGCCGGTGGTCAGGAGATCGACCGTGACAGCAATCTTGGGAAGAGCATCGTTGCGGAAAGATCGGATCAGGCTGCCGACGTGATCGACGCTGCCAGTGACCTTGCGGATCGCGGCATCCTCGATCTCACCGTAGGCAATGCGGAAAGCCTTTTTGATTTCGTCGACGACGATATCGGCGTGAGCGTCGCTCACCGCAAAGATCAGGGTCTTTCCAGGCAGGTTCGGGTCGATGTGCCGGGCAAGTTCCTCAGCTACGGCTTTGTTGAAGGGAACGGTTACCACGTTCTTGTTGAATTCATCCACCGCAAAACTTATCTCGTCGGGTGTCCTTGCGAGGTCGATCTTGCCGGTGCGCGGATCGATAAGCTCGATCTCCTCGTCCTTCGCGAACTTGATGCCGACCTTGCTGAGGGCGGTTGCAATCTGCACCGGCGGCTCATGATCGATCAGGTAACCGTCGATGACCGCCTCACGGTAGGAATACTTGAAAACGGGATCTCCGAAGATGCTTACCGTGTGCAGGGCAGGGGTCGCTGTCAGACCGATTTTAACGGCGTCAAAATGCTCCAGAACGCGGCGGTATTTCGATATGTAATCATCCTGGCTGCGAAAACTCAGCTCCGCATCCGACATTTCGCGGTCGAGCAAATAGCCTCTATGGCATTCATCCACGACCATCAGGTCATACTGATCGACCGGGGGCACGTCGGCGGGGTCTTCGGTATAGAGTACACGTTGCACGAGTCCCTGGATCGTACAGATGTGAACCTTCGTCTCTGAATCTGGAGTGACGGTATCAAGTCCCTTGAGACCGAAAATATCGGCAAAGGTCTTCGTACTCACGATGCGCGTCGTGGCGAACTCGCCCGCAGCCTGTGATCCAAGGGCATTCCGGTCCACGATGAATGCCACCCGCCGAAAGCGCTTCGCGGCGAGAAGCCGATAAAGCATTGCGATAGCGAGTTTCGTCTTGCCCGTGCCGGTCGCCATGGCGAGGAGCATGGTCCGTCGCTCTTCAGCCAACATCGCCTCGACGGTCTCGATGGCTCGCTTCTGGTAGGGACGCAGCGGGAAACCAAAATCGAATGGCCTTGTTTTCAAATCTGCTTGTGCCGCTTCGGCGTCGATTTCGAGCATTCCCTTCAGCCCGTCGGGAGTGGGCCAATCTGAAAGCGCCCGGCGGTGATTAAACGGTTTGCGCGTGTCCCGGAACCAGATACCGCTTTCCGTTTCGATCTGCCGAAGATAGGGACGTCCATTGGTGGAAAAGACGAAGGGAACGAAGAACTTCTCCTTGGCACTATCCTGCCAGGGGCCGCCGATCGGTTCGGCCCCGCCGTCAAAACGGAAGCCGCGCGCGTAACGCTGCGCTTGGTCGATGTGGGATGAGACATTCTTATTGCGGCGCTTGGCTTCAACTACGCCTATGCATCGTGTGCCGACGAACAATGCATAATCCGCCGGGCCACTTTTGGTTGGCCATTCCGCGATGGCCATGTTGCGCCCCTTGGCGGGCCGCGTGCCGGTGCTGAAACGCATCGTAGAGGTATGGACTTCCCATCCACGGATACGGAGCTGTACATCGATAAGCGTACGGGTGGAGGCTTCATCGATATTGATCTCGGCGGCGGCGGCCTCGGCCTGAGCAACGATGGTGGCTGTCGTCTGCGACGGGGCCCGTACCGCGGCAGCCTGTAGGGCCTGTAATTCCGCCGCGAGCAAGGCTTTCGCGTTTTCCGCTTCGCTGGCAAGTTGCTCCCAGACAGCTCGCTCTTCGCGATCCTTGCGGGAGCTCTCTTCGGCGCTCATCCGCCCGCGGGCCTCGGCTTCCGCTTCGACGCGGGCTTTTTCGGCCTTGGTCGCCGTTTCATTTAGAACTTGTCGCAGGCGATTCAGTTCGTCCTGCAATGCCTTGGTCGCCGCGGCAGGATCAGGCGGCGGCACAAAAGCGCCCGGAGAAAAACGGCGATCAGCAAAAGTGCGGTGAAACCAGATTCCAAGCTCGCGTGCGATCTTGAGGGTAGTCAATGCTTCGGCGTGATCATCGACATGATCATGCGTCGCGCGGTTGCCGGCGATGCGGAGCTGGTGAAAGAGGTCGCCGACTTCCTGCGGAACGATGCGCTCGAATTTCAGCCGGCGGAGAAGGTCGGCCTGCGGTTCTTCCGGAGAGGCTAAAAAACCCGATTTTGCTGCTGTCAGTTGGGCCAGGACCTCGCCGAACTGCCGAAGTTTGATCAGGCAAGTGTTCGGATCTTCTTTGAAGTAACGCTCGGCCAAAGCGCCCAGACGCACGAGCTGTGCGTCATGCACTCCGAGAAAATCAAAATTGGCGGATATTGCCTTCATGTGCTGCGGTTGATTTTATTGCAGGTCCTAACGTACCAGAGATGTATCGGAAAACAGAAGCGCAACGATTAGGCAGGGACGCGGAATTAGTAGACCATAATGAGGACGATATCATTCATGATCCACCAGCGGTTCCTAGGCGGCCTCTACCTTCGCTGCTGCATCATCTTGCATGTGCGGTAGCACATGTGAATATACGTCCAACGTGAAAGCAGCACTCGTATGTCCGAGTTGCTCCGAGACGACCTTTGGTGAAACACCCACGGTTAACGCTAGGGTTATGCCGCAGATCATAGAGCTTGATGTTCGACAACCCAGCCCGCCTTAATATCGGCTTGAAATGTTTGTAAACCAGACTATTCACGTTTACAGGCCTTCCGAACTCCGTGACGAAGATCAAATCTACGGCTTCAGGCCACTCTTCAGGATCAACAACCGGGTTCTCTGCCCGGCATTGTTTTTAGGTCTTTTAGCCTCGCAAGGACCCAATTTTGCAACCGGATGATTCGTCGACTTCCTGCGCGTTTCGTCTCGCCGTATTCCCACTGTCCCGTAGGCCCTTTTCGCAAAGTTCTTTTCACACTGACCGTTCCACGTTCCCTGTCGATGTCTTGCCACTTGAGGCCGATGTACTCGCTGGGACGCATTCCGGTGGTGACGGCGACGGGGAACAAAGTTCCGTACATCGTGGGCAGCGCAAATTTCAAGAAGGTCTTTGTCTCCTCTACGCTGAATACTTGCATCTCGCGCCTTCGAATCCTTGGCAGTTTGATTCCTTTGGTCGGCACCTCTAGGATCATTTCCCACTGCAAGGCCTGTCTGAACGCGGCGTTGAGCACCCAATGAGCCCCTTGCACCGTTTTTGGCGAAAGACCACGATCCGTCATGTGTTGGTACACCGCCTGAATGTCGAATGGCCTAATTGCTACCAGAAACTTTTTTCCCAGTAACGGCCGGATGTATTTTGCCTCAGGTTTGGCGAAGATAGTGGAGATGGAAGGAGAGTTAGTGAGCGCCTTATGTTACCGATTTTGATACTGTAATTGTGCCGATCAGGCGGGGGGCGGCAGCTCTGTGGCTACGGGAAACAAGAGACAGCCCAAAATAACGGGATTGGGAGACCAGGGATCGCCGATGACATTCCTTCGCGAAGCGGTGCGGGCCGTCCCTCAGGTCCGCTGGGCTCTCGGCGTCCTCGGCGTGGCAGCGGCGACCTCACTCCTATTCGGATTGTTCACCAACAAACTGGTCGGTATCGCCGGTACCGTTGTCATGCTATTTCTTATGGTGCTCCTCGTCGTTTTCGCACGCGGGGTAGCGACGCTCGCCCATACAAGCCTAAAGATACCAGCGCTGTTCTTCACGTGGGCGGCCATGATTTTGACGATAGGATGCGTTGCTTTAGCGGCTTCCAGCGTTTTTTTCAATTGGCCGCTCGCACGACGAGAGCTGTTGAGCATCGGGACCTCATGGTTGGGTTTGGCTCCCCCGCAGTTGCCTACCAGAGAATTGCCATTCAGAGATGAACGAGTTCAGCTGAATCGACTTCTGCCGGGCATGCTCGAAGCACTGGACAACCGAGCTGGCGAAGACGAGACGCTTCGCAGTCTCGCGGAGAGGGGATCACTCCGGTTGGATAACGCATGTCTCGTCGTGGGTCAGCCAGGAGAAGAACCGCGGACCGTTGCTCTAAGTCTGTACACGCTGTCGATGAACGGCAACTCTTGCATCGTGACGAACGGGAATACTCTGGACCTTACCGTAGTAGAGTTTCTTGGTGCCGGTGCAATTATTCGATCCTTTGACGAACCAGCCCTAACTCCAGCTGACGCGCCAGCAGGTGCAACCGGCATAAACGGGCGAAACGGTGGAACCGTTTCTATTCGGGTTCTGCGCCGTATCGTCGGACCAACGTCTGTCGATCTCAGGGGACAAAACGGTGGACGCGGGGGCCAAGGTACGGTCGGTCTTCCCGGACAGTCGGGGAGTCGAGGTGCTGACGCAGTGAGGGGTGTCTTTGACTGCCGAGCTGGCGGCCAGGACGGTGGCTCAGGCGGCAAAGGATCACAGGGCGGACCGGGCGCCCAGGGCGGGACTGGCGGAGATGGCGGAACACTGATCCTTATTGGTGTGGCCGCGCGCGACGCATCACAGATGTCGGATGACCTAAGGGGTGGCGCTCCGGGGCTTGGAGGGGCTGGTGGTCCAGGAGGTCCGGGCGGGGGCGGCGGACTCGGTGGCAGCGGAGACGGGCTCTGCAGCGGCGGACATGCCGGGGCGATGGGACCAGCGGGCGAGACTGGGCTTCCGGGGTCCCCGGGAAGCAAATCCGGATCAAACGGAAGAAGAGTACAAAAAGCCAGTGGCTCTTAAACTGAAACACCTCTTCACGACCAGCATGGCTCCTTCTCTCAATTGTGCGCCATCGGGTTTCCCTCAAAGACATCTGAGACTGTGTGACTTCCAATTGGTAGTGTCGCGACTGCGTTCACTAGTCGTGCTGGTCCTGGCCCTCCCCGCTAGCGTGACAGCTCAGCTTTGCTTGCCGGTGAGCCCGCAACCGATTCAGTTTTCTGCGCTGCTCGAAGTTCGGAACCCGAGCGCGAACCCAACTGGCCCCGGCGATACGTGGATCTTGTCAGACCAATCCGTGCACCACTTGTCGGAGGACGGCAGCATTACAGCATGGGCTCTGCCGGGACAACCCCAACCGAACGCAGTCGTAGTTGTGGGGGATTCCGTTTGGATTGGTACCACAGCAGGAGCGGTACGGTATCGCCGAGACGAGCCGAACGTGACTGTCGAATTTGTAGACGCTGGGTCTCAAAGAGGCAGCGCGAGTCAGAGCCAGTCGAGCCCAGTGATCGACAACATTTCCGTAGCGTTCGACAGTATTCTCCTTTCGAGCTCCGAGGGAGTCTATCGCTTTGACATGGCTACCCCGAACCATCGCGCATACCGTACAACACTTCCGCCAGGACGAGCATACGGACACGGTCCCCACTGGTGGGTAACCCAGACCGGAGTCTACTTGCTATCAAAAACATTTTCTGTCGCGGCTCCTGCCTCAAGTGAAGAACCAGGAATCGATCCGGTAGTAGCGAGCGGATACCTTTGGGTTGCTTCGAAAAGAGGTAGGCTTGTCGCAATTTCCGACAACGGAGTCGCCGAACCTGTGCCGGATCTTGTGGGTCCTGTAAGAACACTAGGTGTAGCGCAGATCGGGAGCAACTATGGTTTGGCGAGTGATGTCTGGGTTGCGACAGACCAGGCGCTTTGGCGAGTACGGATCGACGTTGCAGGGAGCGGCCCCTCGAAATTGATCGTGAATGAGGAGGCGGCAGAGCCTCACATCAAGAAACTCCTAGTGCTCAAAGATCGGCTGTTCTTTAGCAGATGCTCCAAGCGGGATGCTTGCAGTCCGAGTCTCTGGGAGCGCCTAATATCTGATGGAAAACTTAATGTGGCCGAAGAGGCACATTCAGTGGCAGATGCAACTAGTGATTTCTGGGCGCAGAACTCCACTAACAACGGGTTGTATGTCCCGACAGAGAATGGACTCATAAGTTACTCCTTTGCTACCAGAAAGGCCGAAGTCCTATATGGCTACGCGACCCGGTTCGTCCAAACATGGGGCGCAAAGGTACTCTTAGGATCTCCTCTTGAGGCGCAACGAACTCCCTTAACGACAAATGCCTCGATCTCAACGAGCCTTCGGGATACCGTTCCTGTGGCGATTGGTGATCGCTTCGCTAATCTGTGCCGCCTCGAACCGTCCGCAACGGTCTCTGCCAGATTTGAGGGGACGGAGCTATTTGATTGGTACATCGAACCTCTGGGGATCAAGACGCTCCTGGGCAACTCCTTGCGGGCGTCTCCAATACTTGCGCAGAATGATAGGCTTCCGCTAGCGGTCAAACCGGGAGACTTGCAGATTTGCAATGCACCGTGCAAAAAAGAGGAGGATTGGAGTTCCTCTGCAACCCTGTCGGGCAGTTCCACATGGATTGCCTCACAAACGTTCAACTATCAACTTCGCAGAGGAAAAGGGGGAGAGGAGTTCACTCTCAGCGGAAGGATAATTCTGATCCCGCAGCTAGTGTTGTGGAGTTTTTGTGGCGGCGTTATATTCGTGGGCTTATCGTCCGTGCTGGTCATGTTTGCGGGCTTGACTAACGCAAGATGGAGCCACGTGGCCAGAGTAATCCTTTTTCGCATAATGCCGGATGGTCTGCCCGGTTCCGCTTTGCCGTCCTGGCTGAACCTGCCGATTCTGATCGTTACGTCCATCGACACCGGTCTTTGGTGGTTTGTAAGGCCAATCCTCCTATACGGCTCCGAATATCGCGCGGCAGTGACAGCCGCTGACCGACAAGTCGTTTCTGATGCCTCCACGAAAAGCTTCAAGGAGACCTCCTTGGTTGTGTACCAGTGCCTTCCCGATGAGGCAGAGGAGCGAGCGGGCGCAATTCGCAGGGTACTTGGAGAGGCTAGTCTCAGGGATATTGGAACGTGGCGAATGCCCTTGATCGTTCGACTGGACGAGTTACCGGATGCCGATGTTAAGAAGGCTCTACTTCAATACCTTCATCAATTCACCTGTGACAACAACACGCTCGCTGACCGACTTCTTCGTTCCGGGCGGATTGTGTACGTGTTTATCGGATCAGAGGAACTGAAAGGAAAAGTACCCTCGGCGGCAATTCTCCAAGCTTCTCGCTTACAGTCGTCTCGTTCAATCGTCGTTACATCGACCGTTCCGACTTGGGGAGGAGCGGCAATTTCCGCGAGCAGTGAGAGCGAGAGAAGAAAAACAACCCAAACGCCATAGAATTATGAGTTCAAAGGGAAACTGATACAGAACAACTTACAAGCGCACGGACCACATTGACTTCATCGTTGGCGAGGTGAAAGGCGGCTCCAAGAACGTTAACTTCAACATCCGGTTCCGTGATGACCCGCGTAAGCGAATCGCCGCCGCTCAGCGTGCACGTTGGGCGAAATGGAGGGCTGCTAGGCGCAGCAGGTGATGGACAGCGTTAACGCAACCATCTCATTTGCCGGATCGCCGCGGGGATGCGCATCTCCGCACAGACGACCTTAAATTACAACGCGAGCAATTCACCCGGCTCAAACAGTCTTGACATTGCAAGAAACCGAGCGTAAGGTTGCTTCGATCCGGCGAATAGCAAGGATGAAGCGCGGTAACGCTTCTCGTCCGAGGGGGCTTCTAGTCGCCGCTTCCCCAGACAAATAGGTGTGCTTAGCCACTAAGGCACGTGAGTCCGCCCGAGGATCGGTGGAATACCTATCCCGTTCGCTCGATGGTTAGGGGTTATTCGTGGCTGGAGAAGGTTTTCAAATGGCAACCAAAGCATGGGTCGTCGTGACCCCGCCTAACCGTAGATCTTCAAAGGCGATGCAGAGTCTCCCAATGAAGGCAGTTGCGTCCACTTGTCAGCAACTGGAGGAATCCCGATGTTACTTCGAATAACGACGATTGTGTTCTTTGGAATGTGCGGAATCGCGGCGTTCGCGCAACCGGCTTCGAATCAGGTAACGAACGCGGACATCTCCAAGATGCTGAAGGCGGGAGTCGACCAGAGACTCGTCAAATGGGTGATTGAGAACAGCGATGGGAGAATGCTGGATACGTCACCAACAGCGATTCAAGCCTTGAAAGCTGCAGGTGGATCACAGGCAATCCTGGACGCGGTTTCCGCGAAGGCCAAGAAAGCACCTGTGGCGGCAGCCACCGCTGCTTCCAAGAAAATGCACTCGCTGAGGATGAAACATGGCGCGGCGGCGGGAGCGGCATTGCGGAATCCCACGACATCCGCGAGGGCCGAGAAGCAAGTCGAATCGCTGCAGGGTGAAACTTGCGAAGACACGCTGCAAACGGCGGACGACTGCCACGCGAATCACAAGACGGGATGCACGCACAGCGAGAATCCGCGGTACGACGCCTATCTGAACTATTTGAAAAATGGCTTGCCTAATGCGAATTCAACGGCTTCCCCGGATGTAAACGGGGGAAACCCCGTGAATGCGGACTTTTTTGCTTCCCTTGAGAGCGGCATACCCGACACATTGACTTCCACGAATCATGCGCAGCATTCGGTGGAACTCGCACAAATGGGAGAGGGGCAGATTGTTACGATAGTCGGAACCCTCTATTACACGATTCATGGTGGCTCGGAAACGTGCAATTGCCAACTCAGTGGCGATGACTCGTTGATCGATTTCCACATTGGAGTTGGCTTTGCGGACTTTCCCCTAGACGCCGGCGTGCTGAGCCAATTGCGAAGCGGAAGCGAATACAGCAAAATCCTCTCCCGGCGGGACCAACACCTCTTGGACCAGCCCGCCGTAGTGGTGGAGATGACGCCGTATTATCGGGAACAGTTCCGGCCAAACTGGACCTTTCCGAAAGTGCAGAACGTGATTGGGCGCCAAGTGAAAGTTGCCGGACAATTGATAATTGATAACGTGCACCACAAACCGGCAGACGACTGCGGCTTGGCGGACGCCGATCTCAGTTCATGCTGGCGCGCTTCCGTGTGGGAAGTGCATCCCGTAACTAGTTTTCAGGTATGCGGCGCGGACCATTGCGACGTCAACTCCGCAAATTGGGTAAACCTGGACGACATGTAAGGTTTTTGCTTTTGAAGTCTGCGTTTATCCGCATTGATCATTTTGGGCAGGTCAACAAGGCAATGAATCTCTGGGTTCGGTGAGTGTCGGCTGTAGGGGAAGAACATGCGCACATGTCTTACAAACCTGGCGTTTAGCCTTATCGCTTAACTAGGGAGAGGTACTTTATGGCCAAGATCACGATCAATGGGATTTCCATCGACCCCGAGACCAATGGACCGATGTTGGCTGCGGCCAATCTGGTAAGTCCTGACAGTGCATCATCCAATTTCATTCTCGTGCAAGCCAAAGCCCCCCTCAACGACGCTCAGAAAGCACAGCTGGCCCAACTGGGCGCACAAATTCTGGAATATGTACCTGAGAACACTTATATTTGCCACTACCCGCCATCGGATCTTGACCGCATTCGTTCCCTCCCTTTCGTCTCTTGGGCGAACATCTATCTCCAGGGCTTCAAGGTCGCCGCTTCCTTGCGTCCCAACCCAACGCCGGCGGACAAGAATCTGCTGACAGCCGCCTCGCTGGACACCCTTTCGAAGGACACAGTCGCGGTGGATATCGTCCTTCAGAAGGGAGTGGACAGTGATGCCGTACGGGACAAAATAGCTAAGGCCGCTGGATTGACGGCGGACACACTCAGAATGGGGCAGAGCAAAATCCGTTTGACCGTTCAGTGGCGGCGCCTCAAAGATCTCGCCGCCATCGATGAAGTGCGAAGCATCGAGCCCTATTACCCCCCGAGACTCGCGAACAATATTGCGAGGCAGATCCTACATGCCGATGACCTGCAATCGGGCGGATCCTTCGAGGGTTCTGGGCAGATTGTCGCCGTCGCTGACACCGGGTTCGACAAGGGTGTTACGAACGATGTTCATCCAGCCTTTACTGGGCGCGTGCTCAAACTCTATGCGCTCGGACGGCCGGGAAACGCGAGTGATCCAGACGGCCACGGCACTCACGTTGCCGGATCTGTGTTGGGCGACGGTACGATGCAAGATGGAACAAAGGTACGGGGGACTGCGCCCCAGGCGCAATTGGTTTTACAGTCTGTGCTTGATTCAGGTGGACATCTGGGTGGATTGCCCGATGACTTGCATGATCTTTTTACGACGCCCTATCAGACTGATGGTGTGCGGGTGCACTCGAATTCATGGGGTAGCCCGGCTGCGGGCGCCTATACCTCCAACTCCAACGAAGTCGACGACTTTGTTTGGAAGAACCGCGACATGGTGATCTGCTTTGCGGCCGGAAACGACGGGAAAGACGGTCAGGGCCGAGGCATTGTCGATCCGGGGTCTGTGGGTTCTCCAGGCACAGCAAAGAATTGCATCACGGTGGGTGCTTGCGAAAACAATCGCCCCGGGTTCCCGATCAGCAATGGCCAGCCTTTGCTGTACGGAAACGGATGGCCCCAAGACTTCCCCGCGGATCCCATACATTCCGACCAAGTGGCGGACAGTCCCGATGGCATGGCCGCCTTCAGCAGTCGTGGCCCGACTGGCAACGGGCGAATTCGCCCGGATCTGTTGGCGCCCGGAACTGCTGTGCTGTCCACCCGGTCGCGCGTGGCCACCGGAAGTGGCTGGGGATCATCGACCGATCCTCTCTACTTCTATGAAGGAGGCACTAGTATGGCGACTCCGCTTGTTGCCGGGAGTGCGACTGTCGTCCGGGAGTATCTCCAATCGCAGGGAGTGAACAGCCCTTCTGCCGCGCTTGTCAAAGCGATGCTCATCAATGGCGCCGACCTCGTCGTCGGCCAATACGCGCCTTCTGAAGTGGGAGTTCCGCCCGACATCTCCCAAGGCTTCGGCAGGGTGAATCTACTGCGTACGATCAATGCGGATTCGCAATCGGAGATCGTCAAATTTTTTGAAGAAAACACCGCTCTCGACACCGGCAAAGCAGAAACTCTTTTTCAGGGATCCGTGGGGAAATCGGCAAAAGTGACGTTGGTGTGGACAGATCCGGCAGGCGAGGCTCTGCAGAACGACTTGGACTTGGTCGTGCGAAGTGGTGCGGGACAGGAATTGCATGGCAATATGCCGTCGAGCTCATCTGATTTTGACCGAGCCAATAACGTCGAGCAGGTGATCTGGCAAACTGCCGCACCAGATAGTATCAGCGTTGTTGTGCGTTGTTTTCGAGCGACAGTTCCGCAGAATTATGCGTTGGTCGTTAGGATTCGGAATTGAGAATCAGGTCCGGGCAGTCGTGCTAGGGGTTTGGCGTCCTACTGTTGTCCGTGGAGGTATCGGTGGCTTCCGACACCAACAGGGTGCTATGCGCATGACCACGGTGATTCCCGGGTATCACGACCTGCCTCGAAATCCGTACAACCCCGCGAGGGGCGCTGGATAACTTCAGGCTCTCTGAATCTCCGGAGGTAGTTATGCGCTCAGGGCTTGGCTTGGTACTGTTCGGAACACTTGTGATGTGTGCATGTCTCTCTACCGTCAGGGTAAAGCGCGATCCTTTGCCGGTGACGGACAAGGACAAGAACCGCACCGCAGTGAGTGGCGTACCTTTCTATATCAAAGTTGCGAAGTGTAAACAGGAAACATCTTGGCTCCAGCCTTTCTACACACTCACTCTAAAAAAAACGTCCATTTTCAAGTTCGTGAACGAGAAAGCGGCGAAAGCAAAGGATCCAAACGCCAAGCCGCCAGAGTCTGTTGTCCGCTTTACGGTAATGAAGGTCCTGTCACTGTCTCAGTTCGGTTCCGAAGACGTTCGAAATCTCAAAGCGATGCTCAATAAACCCGGAGCTGCCGATCCGCTGCAAGCGAAAGCGATCGAAGATACATGGAAGAAGATTTCGGACCTGCCGGATTACGTGCCGCTTGCGGTCACCGAAGATAATCTCGTTGCTTCTAGCGACGTGTTCGAGACGACCAACACTTCCGTCGCTGAAGCGGTGGTCGACTATTCTCGCGTGTATTACTACAACGCCCCGCGCCCATGGGTCGGAACATCGCAGCTTGATGCCAAGTTTGCCAGCGACGGAACACTCACTGAGGCGTCGGCGCAAGTACAGGGACAGACTCTGTCTACGATTTTGTCCGCTCTGCCTATCAGCACCCTGTTGACCAAGGCAGTGGGTGCTGGCGCCGCGGCTGCGGAGGCACTGCCTCCAGACGCAGTGCAGCAAACATTCCAATACGACCTTACGATAGTAGAAGACGGCTACACTCACACGCACGATCGCTGCGTCGACTTCGCGCTGCCTTGCCTGATCGACAAGGGTGGCGTGAAAACGGATTTTGCTTTGACAGTTCAAAGCTCGTCCCAATCGGCGAGCAAGAAAGACGATGCCAATACAGTCAAAGTAAATGGGTCGATAGTTCTCCCTGCGTCGACTGGTGACAAGAAATAGAAGCATTCGTGCCGCAGTTCTAGGGAAATAGCGGCCCACATGAGTCGAAGGAGACCAATCATGGAAAGGCAAAGAGTGTGGGCGTCATGTTCTCTCCTTAATTGTGCGCTTTTGCTCGCGTGCCATTTCTTTGGCGTTATTGCCGCGTTCGGAGCCGACAGGAAGCCCACATTCGCGGATCCCTCTGTCCGCTTGTCCACGAATGCGGCGCGAGACGTTGCTCTCGTCAGGATCATGATCGAGGGACTCACAAAGGCAGAACAGGAATCTAAAGCACAGCCACAGCTTGTCGACGCGACGCAACCCGCCCTGCCGGGAACCGTGACGTTTTCCTTTGTAAAGTCTGAGGATGCCAGCGCGGCTGTCCGAATCTGGTATTTCACGGCAGCAGTGGAAGGTTTTCCTTATGGGCAAACGCAAAAGCGGCAAGCTGGGGTCCGATTTGAATCGATCAACGAGAAGGCAGACTACACTCTGTCGAATCAAGCCACAGCTGCATCCAACTGGACTATCTTGGCGCCGCCCGATCCTTGGGTGATGACGGGCTGGGTGCCAAGTGTTTACTGCACGGCGATGAGCGTGATTCCCGGCGATTCGCCGGCGACTGATTTGCAGCTCAAACAGTCGGGATTGATTGAGCAAAGCACGAAGAAACCGCTAGGGCTTGATGATCTGAAACTTTGCAGTGATTCTACAGCGAGGCACTGCGGGGCATTCGATCTGGCCCCCCACTCCGGTGCCCCACCGCTCTATCTTTGTGTAACAGACCAATTTCATGGTCACGGTAACTACCGCGGTGCTCTTAGCCTTAGCGCCATGGAAAAACCTGAAACGCAAAGCGTCACGTTGAACATCTATTCCAGCTCTGTTTGCGCTAAGCTCCTCGGTTTTCTGCTAATCGTTGCCGGCGTGTTCCTAGCATGGGTGACAAAGGTATACGCCGGCAATCGGCTAACCCGCGATCAAGAGTTGCTGCCCATGACCCTGCTCCGGCGACGCGTCGAGGGCCTTCAGTCGGACGTGGCTAGCCTACCGACCCCTTATCAAGGTGTGATCGCAGGAATCGCAGGGGATCTTGACCGGCTGCTCAACAACGATCTGACGACAGCCAACGTGGATGCCAACCACTACGTCCATCCAGCAAGCCCGACGCCCTTTAATACGCTCGCTATTGATAGCGCGGGTTATAAGACGTTTCTTAGCGAACGAGATACCAAGATCAATCTCCTAACCGTGCTCATCCAGGAAGGGATAAAGCCTGCGATTCAAATGGCCTCTCGAGGCGCAACGCAGCAGAAAATAATTGCTGCCCTTGGCAAGATCGATCTGATTCGTGGGCAGAGCCCCCTGCCTTCCGAGGTTCAAGCGCGCGCCTCAATAACCCAGCAGATCCTACCTGACCTGTTCGCTACCATCGCGGTCACTGCTGGCGCTGGCGAACCAACCAAACCACAGCCTGCAGTACCGGCTTCATTCGATCGACTACTAGTCGAGATATCGGGCATCAATCTCATGGTCTGGTTCGTCACATCGCTGCTGACGTCCTTGGTTGGCTTGGTAGTGCTAATCCTGAACAACCCTGGATTCGGCATCCCTCTGGATTACGTTTATTGCGTGTTCTGGGGGTTCGGTATCCCCACGGTCATTCAGCAATTGAACGCTGGCTCCGCCATGAATGCGCTGGGCGTCTCGGTTCCGAAATAAGGACTACTATGCCTATCAGTTCCGATCTCTTGCAGGCCAAGCAAACTTTGAGCAGCCGGCTCCTCACCGCCGGCTTTCGCGGTGACGTTGTTTTTCGCGGACGGGCGCTCGCCGTAGCGGCTGCGGTGGCCTCGGCTGGTCGCAACGTGCATGCAGTCGGCGTAGGCTCGAAGATCGTGGAGGGAAAAGCAACTCCGCAGCAGTGCATCCGCCTTTACGTTGTTCAAAAGTTGGCGCTGTCCCTGCTTCCGCCGCGCGACCGCTTGCCAGAGACGGTCGATGGAATTCCCACTGACATCATCGAGGCGCCGCCCGCATTTGCTTCCGCCCCGGTCCGGCGCAAGCCCGTAGGTGCAAGACGCCGCAGTGCTGGTGCGGTCCTTGCTGCTGGGGCTCCAGGAGTGCTCCCTGCGTGCAGTATCCAACGTAGGGCGCAGCAGCGGCCGGTCGTGGCTGGCATCAGCACGGCGAATCATGATGTAACAGCCGGAACTTTGGGTTACTTCTGTCGCTCAACGCGGCAAGGGGATGATCCGTCTCAAGTCTGCGTGCTGAGCAATAACCATATATTTGCCAATCTCAACCGCGCGCAAGTGGGGGATGCTCTGTATCAGCCTGGACCGGCCGACGGAGGTGTTGCCGCGGACCACTTCGCCGGTTTTCTGCGATGCGTGCCCTTGCAGCTCGACGGCACGTCTCCCAATAGGATTGATGCGGCCATCGGCAACCTGCTTCCTGGTCTGAACGCCAATTGTGAAGTTTGCTCCATTGGCAGAATTGCGGGTACCGCGCGAGCGATTGAAAGCATGGCGGTCCGGAAGCATGGCCGCACCACCGGCTACACAGAAGGCACGGTCACCGACGAACTCATCGATGCGCTCGTGGGGATGGATCCAGGCAACCCCAACGCTGTGGCTTTATTCCAAAACCAGTTTCGCATCGCGCCTTCGGCGGACTTCCCGGCAATCGGCAAGGGCGGCGACAGCGGTTCCCTGGTTGTGAAACAAGACACCGAGGAAGCGGTCGGACTCTACTTCGCCAATCCGCCGACCGGGGAGTACGGATACGCAAACCACATCGCGGACGTGCTTCATGATCTCGAGATCGAACTGTTGTAAAGTGGATTTCGTGTCCGACAATCTTGAGAAAGTCAAAACGGTACTCAGCCGCAGATATCTCGGCAAGGCCGGCATTCACGCTATGGGAATTCGGCCTTCCGCTAACGCCATCTCAGTGTACGTGGCGCCTGGCTCGCGCGAGCGCCACAAGCAAGTGCTGGACGAGCTAAAGAGGGCAGCGGAGCCCTTCGAGGTTCTCTTTACGGAGGAAGAGCCACCCAAGTCAGCGACGTAGGCACCGCTGGGTTTGTTTCCCGCGCAACGATTCCGTGCGTGCACAATCCTTGGTGGCACCGCTTTCATAAGCTCTCCGGATCCTATCGCGCAGTCTGCCTTGCGCCACCAGCAAGCGTACTGCGTCCGCTTTGTGGTGGCGTCTTCCAGAATCCCTGGTAGCGCTGCATCCAAATGGCATCGCCCCTTCCGGAGAGTGATGCCACGTGCGAGCAACAATCCACGAATGTGCTTGATGACCGCCGTGCGACGCATCACCCAACGCTCACGTACCCGATACAGGGACTGTAGATCCAGTTGGTCATCGCTCTTGATCGGTACGAAGCGCCTCTTCGGCCGCGCGATTGCCTCAGCGATCGCCTCAGCGTCAATGTAGCCGCTCTGGTTGGTCTTCACGTACGGCTTCACATACCGCGCCGGTATCAGTCGCACCTCATGACCCTGCGCTCGTAGTGCCCGTCCTAGAAATGTGACCCTCCGCAGCCTTCCATACCAATCAATCTGACCTGCAGGTTGGCTGTGAAGTGCGGCAGTTGCTTGCGCGAAAACTTCTTGCGCACCACAACTTTCGCGCAGGTTAAGCCCAACTAGATGAAAGACTGTCTTGCCGAGATCAATGCCGATCGTGTGTAGCTCCATGAAATGCCTCCTCCGTTCACCTCTTATACCCCAGTTGCTGGCTGGGTAAAGGTGACGGACCATCCCATTAGCGATCGGCAAACCGACTGATCGGCCGTCAGTCGTCAACTCTGGTTGATCCTTTTTCTGAATTGCACCACCAATGAGAAGAAACTCGACAATCTCAAGTTTGCGCTGGCGATTCATTTTGCTTATCAAAACTTCTGTCGCATCCACGGCAGTCTGCGCGTTACCCCTGCGATGGAAGCGGGGCTGACGGATCACGTCTGGTCGATTGCTGAATTACTATTGGCGGCGTAGCATTGGCCGCCAAGGCGCCGCTAGATGCTAGATGAGCACTTCGCACCTCGTCTATTCCCAATGCTTTCTACAGTGCCCAAACCTTCACCGTATTCCTGTCCCTTGTCCCAATCTTTTAGAAATAGATGACAGTCCTCAGCAGACAACGAAGGGGAATCGGAAAGCAGTCTTTGTATGTCCTGACTGCAGGCTTGCGTCCGCTTATTCAGCTCAAGACATGGTTCAGGACATGATTGTTGGTACACCTAGCCTATTTCTAGCGGGCGAGTGCCACCTCGTTTCATTAGAGATCGAATGCGATGGGCAACACTGCGAAGCTCCAAAAATAGTCCATACAATACAGGGTGACGAAAAGGGAACTTGGAAACCGAAAGCCGTTCTAATAGACTGGCACTTTTCGGACACAGCTTTGTGCGGGGCTGGGCATAGGCTCCGCTACGATGTAAGGGAAGGTCACCAGATAACACCGGCTGAGATGCCATTTTAGAGTTGCGGAGTGATGAACCGATCATATTGGCTCAAATTCGGGGGCTGCGTTGTTTTTCTGCTTCTCGTTGGCACCAGCACAATCAGCGCAGAGTGGCGTTCGTCACTTGGCTGGCCGTGGGAGGGTTTACTTGGGATTGCCACCGCCGCCGGGGAAGTCCTCAGCCCGTTCGTGTTCATTTATCTCGTAATCCTTGCGATGAAGCTAAAGTAGTGGCTTCGGGGCAGCAACACTGAATTAAGACACTACCGACAATCGAGGCTGGCTTGACGCACTTCGGGCAAGCGGATACTATCGGGCCGAAACCGCGGCGGCACCAGCTGCGCTCAGTGGCACGTTCGCACCGCGAGCCTACGCTGCTAACAATGCCTAACTTCCCGCTGCGGCAGTACCATGGAGCGAGTTGACCGACTCCGGCATGAATCCTCTCGCAGCCACACCTCCAAGTTTGGTTGGCGGATCAGTGCGACCCTTTTTTGCCTCGCTCTCGTCATCCTGTTCGTAACGCTTCTGGCGACAAGACTCCACGCCATTGATCTCTCGTCGCTGTTGTTGGGGATTGCCCTGGCCACGTTCTGCGTCGTGCTCTTCTTCTTTTCCAGATTTTTGTTGATGGCACGCGAGCAGCACCGACAAGCCGCTAGCGCTCTCGATTCCACCGAGACGTCCCTTTTGGAAAGCGAAGAGCGGTTCCGGCAGATGGCCGACAACATTCAGGAGATCTTCTGGATGATCGATGCGGAGACCAAAAACGCCCTCTATGTAAATCCGGCCTACGAGACCATCACGGGACGTCCTCGCGAAACACTCCAGGCGAACGCGCTTTCCTACGAGGAGCAGATCCATCCCGAAGACCGTGTCCAGGTTCTCCTCAAGCTTGATGAGGCGACTCGGACCGGAGATTTTGACGAACGGTTCAGGATCGTGTTGCCTAGCGGAGACTCGCGCTGGGTCTGGGTGCGCGGATTTCCCGTAAGAGATGGCAAAGGCAGAATCCGCCGGCTGGTTGGAACCGCGCTGGACATTACCACACAGAAACACGCGGAAGAGGAAGTCACCAGAAACTTATCGCTGGCCGAATCCGCTTGGGCCGAAGCAGACGCGATGCGCAAGGCCACATTAGCACTGACCCAAGACCTTCGAATGGATAGCGTTCTGGACACTTTGCTTCAGTCTCTCCTGGAACTGGTCCCGTACGAGTCCGCGCAGATCTTGCTCCTTGAATCGGATTCCCGGTTGTTTGTGGCACGGGAAGCGCCGCGCCCTGACGCCGCGAAACAGGCTGTGAAATATCCACTGACTCTCGATGCCGCCGACTTCCCCGTCATACAGCGAGTCTTGGTAAGTCAAAACGGTGTCGTGGTCTCAGACACCAAGCAGGAACAGGAATGGCGCGCTCTTAGGGGCTCCGGCCAAGTGCGCTCCTGGCTTTGCGTTCCGCTAGTTGCCTCCCGCCAGACGCTGGGGCTGCTTTCCTTGGGCCACCCTGTTCCCGACAGCTTTACTCAGGAACATCTACGGCTGGCCAAATCGGTCGCCATTCCAGCCGCCGCAGCAATTCAGAATGCCCGTCTTTACGAGTGCGCGAAAATCTATGGTGCGGAACTTGAGAAACGCACTTCGGATCTCCAGGAGGCCCAAAGCGCGCTCCAACGGTTCAAGAGTGACCCTCCTTCCTAGAGAATTGCCAGGTAACAGGCCATTCCTCGGGCCTCAACTACGTAGTGTCCTCTCTTCTTCGAATCGCCTTAATCCACAGATAAAGGGTGAGATTCTGACGCTCGGACTGGCACAGTGTTGGTGCTGAATGCCGGTTGGCCGGGATCACGACCATCAAGTAGAAAAAAGACCGCCATAGTGACACTTTCATTCAGGATGTATCCCTTCCCTTCCGGTCAACTACGGGAAAGGTACACAAAAACCACGGCGTCCAGCCCCTGAACGCCAGCCGTCGTGGACTCTTTTGGAGGCCGTTTACTATGTCCAACCCTAGACGAATAGCCTGCCCTGCCGAGGATCGCGGAACTTGCGGTCCTGACAGCACCCTCGCTCATTCTGCCATCGTTTCCCGCTACTGAAGACGGCGGTGCAGTATGAGCAGTTCTGAAGTTCCCCTTTGGTGGGACAGAGACAACGACCGGACGGGAAGACCGATTCGGCCGGACGTTCGAGCCGCTGCGCATGGAATTTGGGGCTGCGCCTGCAGGCGGGCACAATCCCTTATCGCCGACTGCAGCCAAGCCGCTGAACTCATGGAGAGCAGCGTAGCGCAAGTATCGCGGTACCTTGATCGAGGAAGTGTCCTGGTGTTCTCCCGCGAGATTGATGGCCTTCTGATGTGTGCTTTCCGGCGTGCTCTCTATCGTCACGCAGCTAAGCTGAATCGGCTCCAACCTGTCGGCGGGGCGGGGGAACTCTCCAGCCGGGCAGTCGACCGAACTTGGAGCCGCCAAGTTGACGCCCGCCTGGAGTTTGAACAAATTGTGCGGCTGCTCTGCGAGAGAAGTCGTACGATCTTGGCGTTGCGCTACGCCGGCTACACTTGGAAGGAAGCTGCACGGCTGCTTGGATCATCCGTTCCTGCCTTGCGCAGTACCTTCTGGCGTGACGTAACCCGAGTGAAAAGCGAACTCAAGAACCATCGTGGCGCGAGACTCGAAGGCCAAGCGAAAGACCAGCAGCAGAGTTCCACAAACAATGACACACGGTGCTAGTCATGCAGTCGTTGCAAGGTCCTCGCCGTACTCGTCTTCGTCGACATCGAATTCCGGCGATTTCCTCATCTGTTCTTCGTAAGCTGCCCGTTCTTTCTTGCTTTCCCTCACCGGCAACAGTTCTGCGTGGCTTGCCGGAAACACAAAGTCTTTGACAAAGTTGAGCCTGTCAATATTCAGCCTTCGACCCACGACTTCTTTGCCGTGCAGCTTGCAAAACGCGGTGAAGTCATCGGCATCGATGATCTCTCTCTGCAGCGTGCCGGTCTGGACCACACGGCATTGCAACCAACCGAGTGTTATCCATCGCTGGACTTCCTGGGCCCGAATGCGCAGCGCCTCTGCCAGGGTGTATTTGGTAAACCAGTCCTGTCCCATCCTGGCGCTGGCGCCAAGTCGGTGCAACATGGACCGGATCGAACCCGGTGACCGTCGCATTGCAATGGCAACTTCTGGAAGGGGCTGCACCGCGATCAAATCCAGCAACTTCTGTTGTGCTCCTTCTGGCCACTGACGGTACGGCCGCCTGCCCGCAATTCCTGACTGACGCATAAAACGCCAGCAAGCGTCTCTTGGGTTGCGCGAGACTTCCACCAACTTCGTGACCAGCACTCGCACGTCGTCATCTGAATTCTGCCCACGGGGTTGTACCCGCTGGGCATTCAAGTGGATTCTCACTAGCTCTCGGGCTTCCTTGGGCCAGCGAAAGGTGCGGCGCCTTTTGCCCGCGTACTCCTCATCCATAAATGCAAACGCTCTGGACTCACGCTTCGGAGCGTTCCTCCTGCTTGTATATGGCTCCGAGAAAAGAAAGTATCGCGTTCGTGAAAAAACCTTTTGTCAGATTCACGAATTTAGATAGCTTCCTCCAACGGAAGGCCGTATAAGAGGGCAGATAACGCGACTCTGGTCGCAATCGAGACCAAGTGTGCTGGAAAATCACTGGAGAGGGTTGTAGTGAGCCACAAGGAAGAGCTTGACGATTTGATCGCCGCATTCGGTCGCCGAGTGCACGAGGAGCATCCCAATCCCGAACGCGTCGGTTGTCCGGGACGGGCCGCTTTGACGAGGCTTGCAACAGAGCCAGACCCTTTGGGGCCTGACTCCATTCTCGACCATATCCGCCAGTGCGCAGCATGCCTCGACGAGCTCAGGGATCTCCGAATTTCGAGTAAACGGTCGCACCACTAGTTACCTGCAGGTCCACTCTTACAAATCTGTGCTGACCTCGAATCCAAGAGCCAAGTCGTGGCCTTTGAATTTCTCGCTGATACACTCAGGCCAATCACGAGTGATCCTTGTGGAGGACATACACGAGACCGTACTTTGCGGTGTGAGTGCTTTTGGATTCGATTGCACTTGTCAAGACTTACGGCCAGCGTTAGGGTGGCCGGATAAGCGGTCGGCTATTACTCTTGTCACAGTTCGGTTTCTCTTGACATTGGGTTCTTTTCGCAGCAGAATGCTCCCGACTTCCCCTCCTGGTATTTAGGCCTTGTTGTGTCGCAAGTGTGTGACCTAACGAACATCGTGTGTGACGCCCGGTGAACGGGTGCGTGTTTATTCTCGTCCGGGCATGCGGGCGCAATATCCGCAAACGGAGGGTTCTAGTCAATGCCGCGAGCTCGCTCAGCCTCTGACCCGCCAGACCGAATTCTGCGTGTTTATGCGTTTGATCCTTCGCGTGGTGCACGCTTAGAAAACCATCTTACGATCCGTATTCCGTACGAGAAACTTGCAAAGGGTCCGGTTGGGAAAAAGGTCGTCGTCATCGACTATGACGCTACCAACCGCTGTTATTACGAAGGGGTGAACCTCGACGCCACGGCAGTGCTTGGCCAAAACGGACTGGCACCGTCCGAATCTGATCCTCAGTTTCATCAGCAAATGGTATATGCCGTTGTTATGGACACAATCCGTCGATTTGAGTTGGCTCTCGGACGGCCGGTTCGATGGAGACCGGATCACAGCCCAGCAACTGACAGTCCCTTTCACAGCATGTTGAAGGTTTATCCGCATGCGATGCAGGAAGCAAATGCTTTCTACGATCCAAGCCAACATGCCCTTCTCTTTGGCTATTTTCAAGCTTCCGAAGTTGAGGCGGGTGTCAACCTGCCCGGCCAGTTGGTCTTCACGTGCTTGTCGCACGACATTATTGTCCATGAATCGACCCACGCCATCCTGGACGGGATTCGCGGCCACTTTAATGATCCCACCGGCCCCGACGCCCCGGCTTTTCATGAAGGTTTTGCTGACATTGTTGCTCTGCTGCAGCACTTCAGCTTCAAGGATTCGCTCCTCGATACGATTCAGCGTACCGGAGGCCTGATCCACAGGAAGCAACTGGCTCCTACTGTCGCGGCGGCTAAAACGGGACCGATGATCCAAGCCGAAATTGGGGAAGACAATCCGATCGTGGATCTCGCGCGCCAGTTTGGTGAGGCGATGGGCAATCGCAAAGCTTTGCGCAGTGCTCTTGGCACGGCCCCCGATCCGCGGCTCTTGGAAAGAACATTTGAGCCTCATGAACGCGGAGCAATCTTGGTGGCAGCCGTTTTCGATGCTTTCTTCACTGTCTACGTAAACCGAACCCGCGATCTGATCCGCATGGCCTACCCGGACGGTCGCGACATTGTGCCTAATTTTCTCCACGCGGACCTGGCCAATCGTCTCGCCGATGAAGCCGCCAAGACAGCCTACCGGATTCAGAGCATCTGTCTGCGGGCACTCGACTACTGCCCCCCTGTGGACATTACCTTTGGTGACTACTTGCGTGCACTTGTTACCTCTGACCGAGATGCGGCCTCGGAGGATGGCGTCGGCTATCGTGCGGCGTTAATCAATGCTTTTCGGGCTCGGGGTATCCGTCCTGCGGGAGTGCTTTCCTATAACGAGGACGCACTGAGCTGGGATCCTTATCAGGGAGCTTCGGCGACGGCGTCGAACCCTGACTTTTCCAAACTGTGGAAGGATCTGAACGCGTATGAGGATGAACCAGATCGCGAGAACGAGCAACAGCTCTACGAACGTCTCTGGGGCAAGGCCGATACTTTCCGGATAGAACTCGGTCTGTCACTCACTTTCCCGGTACAAGCAAAATCGATAAACCCACTGCATCGAGTTCAGCCTGACGGTTCACTTCGGCGGCAAATCGTCGCTGAGCTCCTCCAGAAGCAGGACGAGGTTCCGCTTGTATCCGAAGATCCGGGGGCGGGCACATTCGTCTTTCGGGGCGGGACAACGTTGATCATCAACCGGCAAGGAGAGGTACGATTTTCAATTTCCAAGCCAATTGATGGCCCTGCTGGCGAGGAACGGCGCCAGCAGCAGCGCGACTATCTGAGTCGCATGGCAGCTTCCTTTGCTCTCGCGCCCTATGTCGCTTTCAACCCGGAACGCGACCTAAGCTTCAGAGGCATTCACCGAGGATACTGATTATGTCCTCGCCTATTCGAGTTCGCATGTATCGTCCGGGGTTTGGTGATTGCTTTCTAATCACCCTCGGAACGGGAGCAGCCGCTCGCCATGCCCTCATCGATTTTGGGGCGCACATGCATGGCGAAATCGGAACGATGGACCAAATCATGGAGAACATCGAGAAGACAACGGGCTCCAAACTCGAAATAATTGTAGCGACGCATGCGCATCGCGATCATATTTCGGGCTTTGGTAAGTTTGCGGACCGGTTCGCCCAATTCACAATCGGCGAAGTTTGGTTGCCGTGGACGGATAACCCGCACGATCAAGAGGCTTCCTCCCTCAAGAAGAAGAACTTGGCGCTGTATGACGCGCTCGAAACTCACTTAAGACTGGGGCTGGGCGCTACCGAAGCAGACCCTAAATATGCAGCGGCACTCGATGCACTCTCCAATTTGAAGGGCAATGAGACCGCGACCTCAGAGCTGGGACGCGGCTTCGGTACCGGCGCCGATGTTCGCTATTTCGAGGCTAACGCTATCGTCGCGAAGGTAGGATCTGTGGCCGGGCTCTCGGCCGAGTTTTTGGGACCACCCCGAGATCAGGCTTTCTTATCTCGTATGAATCCTCCAAGCGACCAACATTTTCTTACAGCGCCCGGCAATCCGACCGACAGTGTGCGCCCATTTCCCAAGCTCGAGATCCGTCCCGAGCCTAACGATGCTGATTACAAAGCGATTGTAGCGGAGGGGCAGCCGGTTCTTCCCCCGCAAACATTGGCAGCACTCCAGGCGTTGGCCGAAGCGCCGGCCGAGCAGCTTGCACTAGCGCTGGACAACGTCCGCAACAATACGAGCCTCGTCATCCTCTTTCGCTTCCAAGGTAGAGCGCTACTTTTTCCCGGCGATGCTCAGTGGGGCAACTGGCAATCCTGGATCGGCACGGATAGGGCGCGTCAATTGTTGAGTGAAGTGGATTTTCTCAAGGTGGCTCATCATGGCAGCGAGAATGCGACTCCGGTGGATGTAGTTCATGCCCTGAAGACCGCGGGCCTAGCAGTTATGGTACCTACTCAGATCAAGCCATTCCCCACGATACCCCGCATGCCGCTGCTCCAAGAATTGGAGAAACATTGCGAAGGCAATGTCGCTGTGCGTAGCGACTGGATTGACGTTCAGGACGCACCCGCAGGCCCCGTGCCGAGACCGAAGCTCCCTAAAGGATTCGAGGCTGGTGAGGTCTGGATCGACTATGTGTTCTGATACATCCGTTAAACTGCATCACGATAAGGAGCCCCAAATGCCTGAATCTCATCACGACGCCAAATCTGCATGGCTATGGCTGGTGGAGAAGGGTGGGCTCGAACCCGAAGGTCGAGACTCGGAGTTACTGAGCATGTTGAAGGATCGCCTCGATCCAGAGACGGGCAATCTCGAAGAGGCGCTGGCAAGTGCAACCGTTACGGGCTTCCTGAATGCGTTTTTTGGCGTAGTCGCTCCGTTCGTGGACATGATGCGCGACTTGCTCGAATACTTCGAGGCAGCCGATGCAACCGAAGGGCCGATAAATTGGGTACTCGTCCTTGGCGAACAAGACGAGGAACTGGAAGTCGATCTTGATGCCTTCCGCAAATGGATTGAGATTGCCGAAATTTCCAGCTCGGGCTCTCGCAGCGTGCCGATTCTTACCTATTCAGGATTCTGGGAGCTGAGAAAAGGATTCTATCCAACCAGAACCCCTGATCCTAACAGGCGATTTGAAGAAGATTTTCGGCAGCCGGAACCTCCAATAAAAGATCGCCAGCTCACCGACTGGCTCGGAGCCTATGAGCGAGGAGCAGGCTATCTGGACCTGCCGGCTGCGGTTGGCCATGCTCTTTCCGATCCTGGAGCAGTGGGAGACGTCGCGGCATTGGTGGTTGAAATTTATTCTGCTATTCGCGCTATCGCACCCAATTGGGGGGAACTAGACCGGAAAGCACGCTTGCCTAGCGATGATCGTGACTTTTGGAGCGCAAAAGGGTTGCGGAATTTTGAGCACGACCGGTGGGTTCGCGGGCGCGTCCTGGACCTTGCGGCTTACGAACAGGCAACCGCGGATCAGCAATTGTTGGTTAGCCAGGAACTGTCGCGCCAGTTTAAAGACTTGCCACGGCGACGAATGCGATACGACATCACAGAAAGCGACCTGGAAGCGATCCTGTCCTTACCTGCTTGGAAACAGCGCTATGAACTGTACAGCGCATGGATACTCACGCTGCTTTTGAAAGCCATGGAAGGGCATTCGATTCAACTTCACCACGACAATGGGCGATTGAGCTTCCCTTTTCGGAAAACACTTATGGCAAGCGTGCTATCCGCTGTTCCAGCGCTAGAGGTCTACAGCGAGCGCAGAGAACCAGCCGTAAATCCCGTTGGGCATGGACGAAAAAACAACGTCCAGCCTGATTACTCTCTCTGGAAGCAAGATGAGACTTGTCCACTGGTTGTGGAAAGCAAGCAATACAATCGCTCGTCAACCAGCAATTTTGCGGCGGCACTGAACGACTATGCCGCTGCGATGCGTGATGCAAAGGTGATCCTTGCCAACTACGGGCCTGTCAGCGACCGCGTTCTCGCAGCCGTCTCCGAAGAGCGGCGGTCCCGATGTGTTGCCATTGGATACGTGCATCCAGAGGAGACCAAGGGGCGAGAGCGCTTCTGTGAGGTCGTGAGGGACGTCGTTGGCAAGCCCAACCCTCGAACCAACCTGAAGAGCGCACTTACCGCGATTGGTAACGCCAGACCTGAACTGTTGGTGGTAGACGTTTCGGGATCGATGAGAACAAGCATCGATAGCCCCTCTGGTCGGGCGTCATTGAGCGACTTGATCGCCCAAACCGGTGTGTCCCGAGTGGCCACAGTAGACGATCATTTGGTCGCGGAAGGACCTAGCACCCGGAGCGGCTTGGTGAGGATATTGTCAGAACGAGGCGACGGCGGCACCGACCTCGGGCCGACCGTTCTCGATTTGCGACGAACAAATCCCACAATGCTCGTTGTCACGGATGACGACGGGGTCAAAACTCTCAATGGTCTCGACGTTCGCAAGATCGGAGCATTTCCATTGGGCGATTCGGCGGTTACGGTCTTGCTGGTTGCGTAGTTTGATTTGATCGAGGCTCCGCACTGTACTCTTTCAGCTTGCAATAAAGAGTCGTCTCAGCGATGCCGCGCAGCGTCACCGCCCTCTGCGTGTCTCCATTCAACTTTCAGACCCTTGCTGCGGTGAAGTTGCACCGTCGTGCCGTACGAGTACGAGCCACGGAAACTCTTCTTGGGCTTCAGGATCGTGCAAATATCAGCAGAGGTCCGATATCCTGCGCATCGGCCGCGCGGAGCGCGTCGATGTAACGTCGACGAAAGTCATCCGCGCGGACCAGGTTCGCTCCACCCCAAGTGAAGACTGGCCTGCCTTGTCTCTGGGCCAACACGTCCGCCATTAGGCGCGCGTGGCGGCCGTTTCCGTTTGCGAAAGGGTGGATGAAGACTAAGCGGTGATGAAAGCGGACAGCGAGTTCATCGGGAGCGTAGGTTTCATGGTCCAGCCAATAGCGCGCATCGCCCACCAAGGTGGCGAGGCTCTCGCGGATTTCATGGTGGGGAACACCGAGATTGTTCTCCGTCGTTCGATGGACTCCCGCCCACTTCCAGGTCTGATCGAACATGCGCAGATGGAGATCTCTTACGTATGGTTCGACTAGAGGATCATGCCGGCGGACATTGTTGGGTGCGAGTGCCCACGCATACGCTTCGAGAATATTCTGTCGTTCCCATTCATTGAGTTCATCTTTGCTGGCGAGATTGGGGATGAGATTGGCCCGTTCCTCAGTGGACAAAGGTGTATTCCCTTCCCCTTCCGTGAAGAGGCTCACCGTAGGCCGCGCTTTCTAAGCAGTCGCTTGGTCTCCGTTTCGACTGCTTCATTAACGCGGCCCACGGCTTGATTCTCGAGCGCCATCGAGTGTTCGACGCCCAGGACTTGCCTCTTGGCCTGAGAGCGCGCCCGCTCTTCGACCAGATGCTGGAGCGAGTTGGTCCTTGGCACCAACGCATAGACCAACTCACACCCCAACGCATTGGCGGCGGCTTTCAAACTCTTGAGAGTAATGCGGTCCTCAGCTTCGGCCTTTTCCAGTTGGAGGGGAAGTTGACGGCTGGTTTTGAGCGTACGTGCAACTTCACTGGCAGAGATGCCAGCCGCTTCCCGGATGGCACGAAGCCAGCCCCTTGGCGGGCGAGGAGTCTTCGCAGCTGTGCGAAACGGCCCGAGGCGGCGATCCAGCTGCTTGAGTCGTAAATTGCGAAATTCATTACGCATGGTCGCCTCAATGATGGAAAAGCCACCAGAGCCTTTGCATTATGTAAGTCTATAAGTAGTCACATACTAATATAGTGACAATTTATAACTATACAGTACTATCGATAGTGTCAAGCTAAATATTGACACACATGCCCCGTAGAAGACCGATCCTGTGAAGCGAGTGTCGCCAACAAGTCCGTGGGAAGCGCACACCACGATGGAGGTTTAACAGCATGTCCCTGATAATATAGCTTATCTACTAAGCGAGGTCTACGCATATGCGACGGAATGCGATGAGAGCTGCACGCAAAAGTAAGCAAGAGCTGGCCGGGGAGATCGTTGGGCGGCTAGCGCGCCGACACAGCACTGCGGTTGTGCTATTTCACCACGCGGTCGCGGAGCGCTTGGGGCTGGGCCCAACCGATCACAAGTGCCTCGACTTGCTGCGCGAGCGCAGGGCTATGGCAGGCCGCGATCTGTGCGCGATCACTGGGCTGACCAGTGGCGCGATCACCGGTGTGGTCGCGAGGTTGGAGCGAGCTGGATACCTGCGTCGTGAACCGGACCCACATGATGGGCGTAAACAGGTTCTCCGCCTGACACTGGAGCGGTCGCACATCCAGGACGTGATCGATCCATTGCGAAAAGACGTAGCTGCCCTGTTGGAGAATTTCGATACCCACCAACTCACCGCGATCGCCGAGTTCCTGGCTCGTACCACGGACCTTATCTACCGTCATGCGGCCCTGCTGCGCGGGGAAACAATTTCCGGCTTGGGCCGGCCTCGGGTGCCCGGACGAGCACCCTCCCCCCCAGTGCCAAATGAGGAGTCTGAAATGAAAGTCCAGCGATGACACCCGCCCTCCG
>Ga0073928_10002216_pt1 | contig 34407 bp, 31 predicted proteins | sample PaiPotPPA55metaG_FD_76969 | JGI IMG/M metagenome (GOLD analysis project Ga0073928, IMG submission 76969) | Iron sulfur acid spring bacterial and archeal communities from Banff, Canada, to study Microbial Dark Matter (Phase II) - Paint Pots PPA... ...
AACGCTGAGCGGGTTACGGATTGCCACCAGGTAGTATTCATCAACTTCGAGCTGTCGTAGCACTGATTGCCAGAACGGTAAAAGTCGAATCGTGCGAGGATCCTTGTAGCCCCAAAGGCTATGGCCCGTGAAATTGGCGCGCAAATATTCGGCTGCCTCCGCGACCAACGACTCTACTGCCGGCTTGCGCCAGTTCGCCTTATCGATCAATGAGGCATCCGTCCATTTAAGATCCAACACGGCTAGGAGCCGTTCGTTCAGCTCGTAGACGTGCCTGTCTTCCCAATAGCCAGTCGGGTTATCAGGTTGCGTGTCTAAAAAGTTATTTCCCAGGTGAACTCCGAGCGCCTGCATGCCACGTGCGAACGCGCTGGTCCCGCTGCGATGCATGCCGACGATTAGCACCGCACGGGTGGATTGGTCGGCGACCGGCATCTTAGTACGGCTCAGGTTCTTCAGTGTCACCGACACCAGGGATTTCACCAGTCGAAATGAGAACGAGCGGTTTCAACGTGGTAGACCGATCCGAGTTTTTAGCCGGTTACTGCCGGGCCCTGTTCTCCCCGCGAGAGGGGCGTGCCGGTCTTCGCATCGCCTTCGAATTTCAACCCCTGCCCGAACTGCACGACCCTGGCCAGAGTCTGCTCCACGCCAGGCGCTAGTTTCCGCCCGGGCATCGTATACGGGCGAGCGCTCCGGACCGCGTTAACCAACGATTCTACCAAGCTGTCCCGATCCTGGTCTTCCCGTTGCCAAACGAATACTTCAGGCATAGTTTCGATCGACAAGCCCATCAGAGCGGCCTTTGAAAAAAACTCCCAGTCGTCGATCGTAGACACGGCTTCGTCGCTGAAGCCGCCGACTGTATCGAATGCATCCCGCCGCACCAAAGCGTTGGTACTGCCGAAGCAGTTGACGAAAGCGCCGGTAGCGGCGTCGCCTCCTAAAAACACAAGGCGCGAGTTTTCGAGCCGCTCTTGCGAGGCTCCATTGGACGATCCGAAAAAGAAGCTGACCGCCGAGGTCACGATGTCAGCATTGACGCGTTGCGCTACCTGGACGAACACCGAGAGCGCGTTGGGCGCTGGCAAAAGCGTATGGTCATCGGCGAAAAACAAGTATTCGCCTTGTGCCCGCTGAACCGCGGCGTTGCGGCCCGCGCCGAGTTCCGCACCTGGAAGACGAAGCCGGTGAAGGTTTTCACCTTTGAACTCATCGGCGTCGTGTGAAGGACCAGACGCAGGGGCACCATTGCTCCCACATTCCGCGACGACGATTTCGAAATGCGGGTAGTCCTGCTGCTTCAACGTAGCCAAAGTGGCGGCGCCATCGCCTTGGCGAGGATTGTAGGCGAAACACACGCTGACCAGTGGAAAAATTGATTCCCCCCGGGATTGGCGTGTTAGCCGGACAGCGGGTTCACTTCTAGAGCGACTAAGGCCTGAATGCCACCGTACCCACATACGCTCAGTATCGGCAAATGAAGCCGACGGGCGGGGCGAATACGCTCCATCCTGTAGCGCCGTACGCAGGCGACCGGCCAAAAGGTGAGGCCGCGGCTCGAAACAAACGCCGCCGCGGTCAGCTGGATCGATAATTTCCGGAATTCCACCGATGTTAGTGGCCAGCAGCGGTACGCCCGCACCAGCGCATTCAAGCACAGTATTAGGGAAATTATCGGAGAGCGAGGCTACCACCGCCAGCCGGCCGGGTCCGCGCAGGTAGTCAATCGCTGAACGGCGAAACTTGTTCGACGCGATACGCCACGGCATCGACCATTGTTTTGAACGATCGCTGAGGTAGCTGATACTCGACCGGCCGAAAATATGTGTTTCCTTGCCGAGGAAGGTCACTTCAAAATCATGCATCGGCGGATCGGCGCATAGTTCATCCAATGCATCGCAGAATAGTTTCAACCCTTTTCGGATTTCGAGCCGTCCAAAGAATACTATTTCGCGGACCTTGCTCCTTTGCTGAGACTGTGCCGAACGCTCAGCTAGCATGCCCTCCGGCAGCACATAAGGAGCAACGTAGGTTTGGGCCGGCAGTTCCCAGCCGTTGTTTTGCATCCATCCCAGCAGGTATTGGCTGGGGCTCACGACTACATCTGCAGCGGAGACACTGGTACGCTCCATGTAGTCGATCTCCAACTCGCCGAGATTGCGCAGATAATCCTGACTGCCTTCCTTGACCCATAGTGTCGGCCCATGGGTACTAATCACAAAAATAGTATCGCCGAAGGCCAGCCCCTGACGTTTGGCCAATAGGCTATAAAAGCCTAGTCCCTGACACTCTGGAAAATGCACAATATCAAACTGGCGTTGATGCTCCTTCAACCACACGTAAGCATGATAGGAGACACTGGATGCCCATGCGGCGTGAATTCGGGGATGGTGGGCCATAGGCAATGGAATCAGCTTTAGGCCTTGCTTCGTATAATAGTCGATCCAGTCAATGATGTTTCCGTCGGTCGGATGGCAACCGAGAAGAAATAAAATCGTCACCTCGTGGCCTGCGCGCTTTAATGCGCCGGCGAGACTGGCATAAGCAGAACCGATCCCTGCATTGCGCGACGGTCCTTCGAGTTCCCAAGTGGCAATGCAGACGCGGCGCGGTTTTGCGTCTGCGATGCCGGCCTGGGCCAATGACGGAAATGTGGTGATCATTGATGCTCCTTTTGTTCACAGGCTCTGGTCGTAACCAGACCGCTGGCGTCGCGCAATCTCGGGCTGTTTACACGTTTCATCAGCTTGCCTCAAGAGCGTTCGCCGGCCGTCTTCAGGGAATGTTGGTCATCTGGCGTTGGGTGATCTCGGGCGCATAACAGACAAAATGGTGTTTATGCTGGCAGGTTAGCGATTTCAATCGCACCGCGACGGCGAGATCTGGCTAATGGATCGCAACAGGAGCAGAGTGTCCCGGGTAACCAGCTTAAGCAGTTGTCCACTTGTCCCCCCGGCGTCCATAGCGTAGCGTGTCGCCCAATGCTTGTAGCTGTGGAGCATTTGACAAAAACCTTCGGCAAATTCACGGCGGTGGACGACGTGTCTTTCGGCGTTGGCGAAGGAGAGATAGTCGGTCTGGTCGGGCCCAACGGAGCAGGCAAGACCACCACAATTCACATGCTGCTGGGGTTGATTTCGCCAACTTCCGGTAGCATTCGCTTGTTCGGGAAAAGTCTCGAGAACTATCGGGAGTATATACTGCAGAGACTAAATTTCACCTCCCCTTATATGGCAATGCCCGGACGCCTGACAGTCTGCGAGAATTTGAAAATCTTCGCTCAAATCTATAATGTCCGCGAAGCTTTAACGAAAATTCAAGAATTGCTCGAGCGCTTCGGTATAGCACATCTGAAGAATAAGCCGGTCGCGCGCCTTTCTTCTGGCGAATGCACGCGGGTCGGACTGTGCAAGGCATTCCTCAATGACCCGGATTTGTTGCTCTTTGACGAGCCAACGGCGTACCTGGATCCGCAGGGGGCCTGGCAAGTGCGTGAGATTCTACTCGATTTGCAACTGCGCTGCGCCACCACGATTCTGATCACGTCGCATAACATGCGCGACGTTCAGCGGATGTGTAGCCGGATTATTTTTCTCAATCACGGCCGCGTCATGGCGATGGGGACCCCGATCGAAGTCACCCGCAAGGTTTTGAACGAGGATCGCGCCGCGCCTGCGCTCGACGAGGTTTTTATCCGGATCGCGCGACAGCAGCTTGATGAAACAATATCGAATTAAGGCGGTCATCCTGCGACACGCCTATGAGGTGCGTCATAACGGGAATCACCTGACCAACATGATCTACTGGCCGGTGGTGAACATTGCAGTGTGGGGCTTCTTCACCATTTATCTTCGCCATGGCGATCATCTGCAGCCGGAGCTCATCAATTGTTTGCTGGGAGCGGTTATCCTGTGGGGCCTGTTCAACGCTTTTCAGCGCGACATGGCGGTAGGCTTTCTCGATGAGCTGTGGTCACGGAACCTGGTCAACCTGTTCGCGTCTCCTCTCAGCTTATCAGAGTATGTCACCGGCCTAATTGCGGTTAATCTGGCGAAGGCGATGGTCGGATTGATCATCGAGGCCGTGATCGCATGGCTCTTCTACCATTACGACATCTTTCCGATGCTGCCAGCGTTTGTGCCCTTTATATTCAATCTGGCACTCTTCGCCCTGGCGGTGGGTATAGCAGTGACCGGTTTGATTTTTCGCTACACGACAAAGTTCCAAACCATGGCGTGGAGCGTTGCAGGCCTGCTGATGCCACTGTCGTGCGTCTTTTACCCGCTAAAATCCTTGCCGAGGTTTCTACAGCCCGTGGCATGGATACTACCCACTACTCATTCCTTCGAAGGCATGCGAGAAGCGATCGAGCGCGGCAGATTTTCGGCATCACACCTCAAGTGGGGTCTCGAGTTGAATCTAATATACTTCGTTTTGGCCGCGCTGTTTTTTCGTTGGATGTTTGAATCCGCGCGTGCGCGCGGCCTGCTGGTGAAGCTGGACTGAAGCCAAACATTTGACATGGCAGTAATAGGGGTAATCCCGAGAGCAAAAAAGCGGCGGAGAGCCGCCGCTTTCGTATGTCTAGCCAGCAAATCGCTTGCGAGACGCATAGACCTACATCATTGAATCGAAACCCTTCCAGAAAAACCGGGCGAGCGTTCTGGCCTCGGCCAGGAATTCCTCTTCGCGCCCCGTGCCGGTCACAAAACGGTCGATCATCCGGTGACCGCCCTCGCCATGCTCCTTGTCGGCCTCATAGTGCACGGATAGAAAGCGGGTATGCTCCGGTTTGAGCCCATAATGACGCTCCAACCCCTCCTGCAGCATCTTGTAGGCTTCAACCTCGATTTCCTCGCACAATCCAATTGCGCCGACGAACTGTGGCTTCAGATGAATTATCCGGTAGAGGCTTGCATTGAACGCCCGGGCATCGTCGGAGCCGATCGCGTTGACCAATTGCTGGCGCGACAACCCCAAGCCGCCTTCCCACAACTCGAACAGCAATTCGGTATGGCCTGCCGAATGGCTGTATAGGCCGAGCGCTTCCTCGGCGAATCCCTTCGCCGAGCCGTGCGCCACCTTCTGGTCAATGTCGTACATCTTGAGATACGCCGTCGCCGATAGCGGCGCTGAATCGCGCACTGTCATCTCATAATGTTGAATCGGATAGCCTTTGAGTTGCTCGCGGCTCGCCCTGCCCTCGTTCACGAGCTTCACGTAGGGATGCTGGTTTAGCCGATGCTCGGCAACGATCTTGTCGATTTCAGCATGGAAAGTCGCATCGTTCATTAGTGCCACCTCCCGATTTCAATTTCGAATCTCTCGGTTCGTCTTACTCTGGCAATTTTCGCGGTTGATGCAAAATCCAAAATGCTCATCACCATGGTGTCTAGCGGTTCAGGGATCTCGCTACTTTAATCTAATTAAGCTTTCTCTTCGCTGGCAGTGACCAAGTTGACCGATGGACCAGGGACCTCTTCCATTCGAGCAGTTGTATCGTTGTCGAACTCCAGATGGAGAGCCCGCACCAACAATCCGTGCATTCGATAGGTGGCGATCACCATGAACAGCTCCACGATCTGCTCGTCGGTAAAATGCCGCTTCAACGCGGCGAAGGTCGCATCCTCGACCAGGTTGCGGCTGATGAGCTCGTCAGCCGATGCCATTACTGCTCGTTCAGCCTGATCGAAATGCTCCGACGTTGCCCAGCTCTTGAGTGCCTTCAACTTGGCGTCCGAAATTCCAATGGCGCGAGCTACCTTAAGATGCTGCGAATACTCGAATCTGCAATCGCCCGCTATTGCAGTGCGCAAGATCGCCAATTCGCGAAAGCGAGGCTCCAGCTTTCGTCCGGGCTGCAAAAGAGCGAATAAAGCGTCGGACGACATCTTGAGGAGGTCCGGCACCAGCGCGAGCGTAGTCCAATAATCACCGGGCGAGCCGGTACCCGTCCCCGGCTGTGCAACCGGATCGCGGTCGCCGAAGATCTGCCGATAAAGTTTGCGAACCTCGGGAGCAGCCTCGGCCAGACTGACCTGTCGTACCCGATTTCCCATCTCCGTTCCTCCAAGTGTTCGCGATGTAACCTGCTAGCTCTTGACACGCTGGCGGAGGGCGTCGAGCAGGCGGTTCGGCAGACCTTCGAATGGACCGTTTGACATGCAGAGCAGGACGTCGCCCAGGCGGCAATCCGCGAGCATCCGATCACCGATGGCCTCAATGCTGACGCACGCGAACGCGGCGGGGCCGCGCGCTGCGATCATGTCCGCCAGCATTCCGAGGTCGAGACGAGCATCGGGAGGAATCGGGTCGTTCTCCTTGAAATAGACCGGCGCCAGATAAACTTGCGCTGCGCGGTCGAACGCTTTTGCAAAATCAGCCTGGAAAACCGAGCGGCGTGCGGTGTTGGAGCGGGGCTCGAACGCCGCCAGGATGCGGCGGCCAGAATAACGTTCGGCGATCGCCTCCAGCGTGACTCGAATCGCTGTCGGATGATGAGCGAAATCGTCGATTACGGCGATTCCGGCCGCTTCGCCGACGACTTCCTGGCGACGCGCAACGCCATTGAACATTGCCAGTCCACGGGCGAGCTCCTGATCACTCAGGCCGAATTCCTTGAGCAGCACCCAAACACCGAGCGCATTGGCGACGTTCATCCGCCCGGCGACTGGCAATCGAATGTCATGAGTGATCCGACGCTCGTGCTGTGCGATTGAGAAGCGCGCCCCATGAGCATCAATTTCTATCCCGACCGCACGATATTCGCCCGAGCCTAAACCAAACGTTAGCCACCGCGCGCGCGTACTCGTACTTACTTCAAGTGCGTGAGGAGAATCAGCCGACACCACAAGCACATGCTCAGGGCTGAGTTGCTCTGATAACGCGCGAAACGAAGCCTTGACATGGTCCAAGTCGCGATAAATGTCGGCATGATCGAACTCGACGCCGGTGATAATGGTGCCGCTGGGCCCGTAATGAAGAAACTTGGGACCCTTATCGAAAAAGGCGGAGTCGTATTCGTCGCCTTCGATCACGAACTCCACCCCGCTTCCGCACCGGTAATTCGCATTGAAGTCCCGTGCGACGCCGCCGACCATCATCGACGGGTCACGGCCGGCCAGGTCCAGCACCCGCGCCATCATCGCTGTCGAGGTGGTCTTGCCGTGCGTACCGGCGACCATCAGTACCCGGCGCCCCTTCAGGAAGAAGTGCCGCAGAGCCTCAGGCATCGACAAATATGGGATGTTCGTCCTAACCAGCGCGGCCGCTTCGGGATTGGAACGGGTTATCACGTTGCCAACCACCACCAGATCGGGCGGAGGCTCTAGATTGGAGGCGTTGTAAGTCGGACGGATTTCGAGTCGGAGCCGACGTAACATAGATGCAGCCGGCTCGTAGAGTTGACTATCGGAACCTGTCACACGCAAGCCGCGCTCGGCCAACATCCCGGCCAGCGCCGCCATCGCCGAGCCCGCCACGCCCATCAGATGAATATGGCGGAGAGTTGCCGGGATTCGTTTTAGACGACGGCTTGATGCTGACCCATTCAGCAGCGTCGCGCTTCTCTCCTCAGGCATCTCCGCTGCTCTCGTTCATCGCTCTTTGGTCTTACCTGTTTCTTTCTCGCCCAGTGCTTGCATCACCAAGTCGTGAATACGCGGGCGCAGGTCCCGAATCGCCTGATTGTCGCGGCTCGGATGGACTCGATTGGTCAGTAATGAGACGACAATCTCGCGTTCGGGCTCAATCCAGATCGATGTGCCGGTAAAACCCAGATGGCCGATAGCGGCGGACGAAAAATACTGACCCGAGCTGGAATATTCCGCTGACGGCGTGTCCCATCCGAGCGCCCAGGAGGAGCCGGTTACCGCTTTGTCACGGCTCCAGAATTCGCGCACAATCCGTTGCGGAACCAATTCGGATTTGCCGCCATAGCACCGCAAAAGTTCGTGGGCCAGGCGGTCAACTTCCTGAACCGGTGCAAATAACCCTGCATGGCCGGCGACACCACCCATCGCATAAGCATTTTCATCATCCACTTCGCCAATCAGCCATCGCTTGCGCGACGGGCAGAAGCCGGTGGGCGCGAACATTTCGCGCACCGGCTCGAGGCGGCGCGTGCGATTTTGCGAAATATCGATGAAGTCAGTGGCGCGTAGTCCGAGCGGGCGAAAGATTTTGTCGCGGCAAAAGCGGTTGAGTCCCAGCCCTGTCACCTGCTCGACGACTTCTCCCAAGAGCATAAAATTCAGGTCCGAGTAGAGCGTTTTGCTGCCGGGCGGGTATTCGGGTCGTTCGCGGTGGATTTCCTCATAGACGAACTCCTTGGCTCCGCGACTCGCCATGAAATTTACCTTGCCACTCTTTTCAACCTGAGCGACCTGCTGATAGTAGGGCCGCCACGCCGCAAGTCCTGAACAATGAGCCAGCAACTGCCGAAAAGTGATATGGCTTTTGCCGTGTACGCCGAAGTTATGGAAGAAACGGGTCACGCGTTCGTCGAGTCTGAGTTTAGCGTCTCGCACCATGATCATAATCGCAATGGTGGTAGCGAGCGGCTTGGTCAGCGACGAAAGATCGAACACCGTATCGAGCCGCATTGGGGAGCGCTCGGGCTGCAGCATTCGATGGCCGAAGGCACTTTCGAAGACGACTTCGCCAGCCTTGCGCACCACGATTGTCGCACCGGGAATCACCTCCCGTTGGACGGCTTCGGCGAAAGCCTGCTCAAGTTCACTCCATCCCATGTTTTACCGATCCGATATGACGAAATGAGGTGACGACCATGAGCGAGGCGTTAGCAACAAACCGCGCCAGCCTGACATCGATGTTCCGTGGTCCGCTCCCTCTTCTCAATTCCTTACCTGCGCTTCTCTTTTTCGCCGCGCTATTTAGCTCACCCCGGCTTCTGTGAATGCCATTCGCCGCAGTTTACTATCGACCCGCACCCGTATACCCAGCGGCAGCGTCAAGTTTTCGGTGCCATGTCCTGATTCGATTCCGAACAGGACCGGGCATTTAAGTCTGGCGGTTTGCTCGCCCACAAACTCGGCGATCAGCGCATGCTCCTGCTCACTGTCCGCCACCGGCCGCAGAGCACCAAACACGATGCCGGCCACTCGCTCAAATACCCCGGCTTGGCGCATCTGCACCAGCATCCGATCTATTCTATAAGCCTTTTCGCCGGTGTCTTCCAAAAATAGGATGCGGCCATCAAATACAGGCTGCCACGGCGTCGCCATCATTGCGACAATCACCGACAAACAGCCACCAATTATCGGGCCCTCTGCGACACCAGGGCGGAGCGACTCGATTGCCTCGAACTCGACTCCCCGCGCATCACCGCTGAGTAGCGCCTGCAAATGCGCCAGCGCACGCGGGCTCAGACCTCGCGCCAGGTCCGTCGCTATCATCGGCCCGTGGAAGCTAACCATACGACTGTGGTCGACCAGCGCGTTCAGCAGAAAGGTAGCATCGGAGAAGCCCACGAAAATTTTGGGTGCTCGCGTGAATTCCGCAAAATCCAGTAAGGGCAATAAGCGGCCGCAGCCGTAGCCTCCTCGCGCACCGAACACTGCCTTCACCTCTGGATCACGGAAAAAAGCCGTGAGCTCTTGCGCCCGCAATTGGTCCGCGCCTGCGAAAATTCCGGTCCGATCTAACACATGCGGCGAGAGCTTTACCCGGTAGCCCAAATTGCTTATAGCCGCAGCGCCACGTTCGAGGCCGGCGCAGTCGACTGCTGCAGCCAGGGCTACTATCCCCACTATGTCGCCCGGCATCAGCGCCGGGGGCTTGATAATCTTAGCAGTCACTGATTTAGCTGGAGATTAGCATGCGCGCGAAGCACTGCGCGACCGCTCCTTCAATTGAAAGAAAAATAGACAAACGATGAAAGGAGCTAAAAAGAGCAGGAGATAGTAGGTGGCGGGCAATTCGTCATTTCCCCGCTTTCCTGTTCTCAATTTTGGTCTTCCGGTCAGCTGTTATGGTTGCTGCTCTGTCCCCTACGTGCAACTTCTTTCGTCGAGATCGGAGCGCGCGTAAAATTTCGTAGACCAAGGATGGAGCCGAAGAGCGATACTCTCAATTGGCTTTACTCGCTGGAAGGGCGCGGCGAGATTTACAAGCTGGAGCGGATGGACCAGGCGCTCGCTCTGCTAGGTAATCCACATCTCAAACTGCACACGGTGCATATTGCCGGGACTAAGGGCAAGGGCTCGGTCGCCGCGATGCTCGACGCGTGTCTGCGCGCAGTGGGCCTGCGATGCGGCTTGTACACCAAACCGCACCTGGTGAATCTGACCGAGCGCACTCGGATCGGCGGCGTGGAGATGGCTGCTCCTCTGATGCTGGATTACATCGAGCAGTTGCGCGATATCTACGAGCGGGCCGGCCTCGCTCTCACTTTTTTTGAATTCACCGTCGCTTTGATGTTTCTCTATTTCGCCGAGGCCGCAGTGGACATTGCTGTAATCGAAACTGGCTTGGGCGGTCGTCTCGACTCAACCAACGTTGTGCGGCCGCTGCTCAGCGTGATAACGCCGATCGGTTTCGACCACATGGAGCGACTCGGGTACACCATCGCAGCCATTGCGGCGGAAAAGGGCGGCATCATCAAACCGGGAACGCCAGTGGTGATCGGCTCGCGCGATCCCGAGGCACGTCTGACGCTGACTTCGATTGCGGCGCAACGTCAAAGCGCGGCCTTTATGATCGACCGTGAATTCTCTTATCATTCGCATGCGCCCGCCCATCGCTTCGACTATCACGGCCTGGGTCTCGATCTTGACAAGATCGAGATCGCTCTTGCAGGGCCATTTCAACACGAAAACGGCGCTATTGCACTGGCCGCGCTTGAACTGCTACGCGGACAGGGATGGCCGATTACTGAGAATGCCATCAGGCGTGGTTTGGCCGAGGTTTCATGGCCGGGGAGGTTCGATCGGGTCTGGCAGCGGCCGTTGGTAATCCTGGATTGTGCCCACAATGAACTAGCGGTCGAAGCGCTCCTCCAGACCATTGACCTCGAATTGGGGCCTACGATCCGGCCGCGGCTCGTGTTTGGCTGCCTGGAGGACAAACAATGGTGGCGCATGGCAGAAATGCTGGCGCCCAGGATGCAGTCCGTTGTCCTGACGCGGGCCAAGCCCAAGCGACCGCTTGCTCCGGAGAAACTGCTGCCGCTCTTCGCGCGCTGGGTGCCATCGCAGATTGTGCATGAACCGCTCGACGCGATTTGCGAGGTTATGGATCAGTCAGCACCGGATGACGTAGTGTTGGTGACCGGTTCAGTCTACCTAGTCGGAGAAATCTATCCGTGGTTTCTACAAAAGGTAGGGCGGCGGGCACTCTTTCCTGAAGCCGAACCGTAACCGCTCGCGGAACGGGCCTTCAGCCCCAATTTCGTTGGCAAAGGCCGTTCGATCTTTTTTGCTCATCACACCGCGTCGTTGGAACAATCAATAGACGATTGTCATTCTGTCCGATCGTCTGGGGCCTACTCATGCCGTGCAAGACACGCGTAAAACCCGACAAATCAAATAGCCAAGCGAGTGCCGCGGGATCGGACCGAAGCTTGCGCCGCCGATCGTGAAGAGCCGCGCTCCCAATAACAGCGATCGCGTTCGGAAACGAGGGGCCATCGCCTCGACGTTGCTCATTCTCTTCGGTATCGGCTTGGGAGTCATCGTCGCGGAGGTGGCAATCCGCGTGTTCGGATTCGGCAAACCCGACTTTTATACCTACTCGGCAACGCGCGGATGGAAATTGCGGGCAGGCGCCGCAGGATGGCAGACTGATGAAGGGCGCGCCCTTATCAGACTCAATCGATGGGGTTATCGCGGAGCCGACTGGACGCGTATCAAGCCGAGCGGCACGCTAAGGATCGCGGTGTTGGGTGACTCGTTCGTGGAAGCTCAACAGGTCGCCGAACAGGACACCGCCTGTGAGGTGATCCAGCGGGCGCTTACTCACATGCTGCCAACTTCTGCGCGCGGCTCCTATCGAGAGCTACGGCGAGTAGAGGTCATGAATTTCGCAGTGGACGGCTACGGCACAGCGCAGGAATTCTTTACCCTCGTCGAGGATGTTTGGCAATTCTCCCCCGACATTGTGGTGTTGGCCTTCTTTCCCGGCAATGACGTCCGCAACAATTCTGCTGTTCTGGAGGGTGACAAATGCCGCCCGTTCTTCGTCCCGTACGGCAACGAAGTTGTGCTGGGTGGACCCTTTGAGGACTCGCAGCTATTTCACTTACGATGCTTCCTGCGATTCGAATCGTACCGTTCGCAGTTGCTGAACGTGCTCGGTGAAGCGAGGAGTGCTCTCCGTAGCATGCAGCGGAAACGTCGTGCGCAAGCAGCCCTGCGGCCGGTCTTATTTCAGTCTGTTGGAGTTGCCACGAAGAGCTTGCAAGAGCCTGGTATCAACGACCTGATCTACCGTCCGCCGATCAACCAGGACTGGCTCGATGCGTGGAACGTGAGCGAAGCCGAAATTGATATGACGGAGCAAAACGTGCGTGCGCACCATGTGCTCTTTCTGCTGGTCATTATTGGCACCGGGGTTCAGGTGGCACCCAATCCGGCCTTTCAAGCCGGATACCTAAGAGCAGTCGGAGGAACGGACCTCCTTTATCCAACTCATCGGCTCACCGCGCTTGGAGTACGAAAGGGATTCACCGTGCTCGACCTCGTAGCTCCGATGAAAACCTACGCGCAAGACCATCAAGTCTACTTCCACGGTTTTCCAAATACCGCGATGGGAACCGGGCACTGGAATCAGCGCGGCAATCGTTTCGCCGCCGATCTCATCGCTTACAAGCTCGGGGCGATGATGGCGCAAAGCCAGGCCCGGTGAACAGTTCTGCAAGCCGACTGCTTGCTGTGAATCCGACTACCGCGTTATAGGATTCGATGCGGCGATTTTGGCGCACAGGAATCTCACTATGGCTGAAACCAGGGAAGAAAAGACCGGACCATCGGCCAAAATCGACGTCGACGGTCTCAAACGCTTTATCCATACACGCAAACTCGGCGACCCAGCGGAGCTTCGCAGCGAGAATATCTCATTCGGCCATTCCAATGAGGTTCACCTGGTCTGCTTCGAGGACAAAGTGTGGGCCTTGCGCAGGCCGCCGCGCGGACCGTTGTTGCCTACCGCACACGACGTAATCCGCGAATATCGGGTACTGGCCGCATTGCAGGATACGCCGGTACCGGTACCACGCGTCTACGCTAGTTGCGACGACATTAGTTTCATCGGCGCGCCGTTTTACTTGATGCAGTATATGTCAGGCAGAGTGATTCGCCCCGGCCTGGTACCGTCAGACGAGCCAAGCTTTGCTGATACTCCCGCCAAACGTCGGGCGGTGAGCGAGGCCATGATCGATCTCCTCATCGCGCTGCAGTCAGTGGATTGGCGCAAGGCCGGACTCGAAGGCTTCGGCCGTCCCGATGGGTATATCGAACGGCAGTTGGGGCGCTGGACCGATCAGCTCCTCCGTACCACGCAGTTAACCCGCCCGCTGCCGGTGATGGAGAAGATACGTGGCTGGCTCGCAGCGCATATGCCGCAGAGCCAAGCAGCAACGATCGTTCATGGTGATTTCAAGCTCGATAATGTTATGTGGGAGGTTGAGGGAGAAGGCGCCCGAGTTATTGCGCTTTTTGACTGGGAGATGTCTACTATCGGCGATCCGCTGGCCGACCTTGGCTGGATGCTGACCTACTGGACCGACCCCACTGACACTGAGCTGCGCCGTAGCGTGGTGTCGAGTATGGAATGGGGCTTCGGCTATTACCGGCGCGATGAGATGAGCGCTCGCTACGAGCAGAAAACCGCCCGCCCGATGCGTGACTTCACCTTCTTCCAGGTTTTTTCGTTGTATAAGCTCGCGATCATCTTGGAAGGTAGCTACTCACGGCATCTTAGCGGGCAGGCTGACGATCCCCTGTTTGCAACGTACGACCGGCGTGTACCCGATATTGCTGAAGTTGCCTGGAGCCTGTGCCGGAATCCATAGGCAATGACGCAATCACTTTCACCCTGGTGAATTACCTATTCGAACACATCCTCCGGTCTCACACCTAAGAACGTAAGGACCACGTCGGTATATAGTCGCAAACCCCACAGCAGCCCTTCGATCGGCATGCGCTCGTCATTGCCGTGGTAGAGCGAGCCGAATGGCATTTTAGGATCGAGCCGGACGGGGGCGAAACCATAACAGGTCGCGCCCAGTTGCGTATAGAATTTGCTGTCAGTCGCTCCAGGCAACATCCACGGAATCGCGCGAGCGCCAGGATCGGCTGCTTCAGTACGCGATCTCAGCAGCCGGAACAAGGGCGTATCGAAGCTGGCCTCGGCTGGCGGCGCACTCTTAATTACTTCCAGAATCGGTTCTGGCCCCACGATTTCACGCAATTCGCGCAGGAAGCTCTTCTCATCGTCGCCTGGGAGCGTGCGGCCATCGAGAATCACGCTCGCCTCGCCCGGGATCACGTTGTCCTTATAGCCGGCGCGAACGATTGTTGGCGAAACCGTATTCGCCATCATCGGACGAAATAGCGGCGGGGCCTTTTCCGGGACGATTCCGAGTTCGTTCAAGGTTGTACGAATCAACGGAGTCACCCGCCGCCGCATCGGCGTGCGGGTAAGCCGTGTTATGAGGTCCGCCATCCATGCAATGGCCGTATCCGCACGCGGCATCGAGCCATGCCCGGGGGACGCCGTGACCGTCATTTTGACCGTGACAAAACCTTTCTCCGCGACCTGGATAGGATAGAAACGGCGCTCACCAATGAAGAGCGTGAAAGCCCCGGTTTCATTGAGTACAAATCCGGCACTGACCAGCTCGGGGTGGTTCTCGACCAGATGACGAGCGCCGAGTTCGGAACCCGCCTCTTCGTCAGCCACCGCGGCCAGGATCAGGTCGCGTTCGCCGATCGTAGCGCTACGCTTGAGCGTCAGCATCAGCATCAAGTCCATGGCACATTTGGACTTCATGTCGATGGCACCGCGTCCCCAAACACATCCGTCCGCCAACTCTGCCCCGAATGGAGCCCGCGTCCATCGCGAGGCCTCCACAGGCACGACGTCGGTATGTGACGAGAGCATCAGCGCAGCTTTGTTTGGGTCGCGCCCCGCGATGCGCGCGATCAAGCTGGTCCGGAGCGGGGCCGGTTCGATCAAGACCGGGTCGATTCTCTCGGATGAGAGTGCACGCGCGAGGTAGTCGGTGGCGATTCGTTCGTTGCCCGGCGGGTTAGTTGTGTCGAGGCGAATCAATGCTCGCAGGTGGTCGAGCGTTTCGCGTTCAAATTTCTCCCAAGAAATCCTCATCGACGATTTACCGATCAGTTGAGAAGCGCAGTTTAGCGATTCTGACCGGCCCCGGACAGCGATCGCAAGCGCAATCGCTCGCGGCCTGCTTTGGTCTCCCGCCGCAGAAAGGAGGGTGCGATTGGACGGGGAAAATGCGATCTTTACTCGCTTGACGCATTGCGTGAAGCAACCTAATGTCAGCTTGAGAGTGCGACGGTGTCCGACCTGCCTAACATTATTCCTTTGTTTCCATTGCCCAACTTTGTCCTCTTTCCGGGGCTCAGCGTGCCATTGCACATTTTCGAACCGCGCTACCGCGAGATGGTGGGCGACGTCGCGCAGACCCATGGCATCATCGGAATGATGATGCTTAAGGGCGACTGGGAGCGCGATTACTATGCCTATCCCGACATTTACGCGGTGGGCTGCGGCGGTAAAATTGCCGCTTTATCAAAGCTGCCTGATGGCCGTTTCAACTTAATCCTCCAAGGAGTCAGCGAATTTCGGGTCGTGCACGAGATCCGCCAGCGCTCCTATCGGTTGGCTGAGGTCGAGTGGTGCACGGTGCCTGCCGCGACGCTTGAACTCGACGAGGGCGCGATGATGACGCTGCATCAACTGTTGGTTAGCTTCCTGGGCGAAGCTGCCAACGAAGTGTGGAAGTCATTGGTCGAACAGCGTGGATTACGGGGTGCGGCTCTGATCAATGCGATTTGTTTCCATCTCGATATCGCGCCGATAGAAAAGCAGACGCTGCTCGAAGCCGGCGATTCTCGCGGCAATTGCCTGCTTGACGTGCTCACTTTTAAGGCCGAGGAGCGTAAACTCGGCCCCGGCGGTATGGGCGGCAAAGGTTCCGGTCCCACTCAATAGGTTGCACGCAAATCAGGTCCCGCGCATCCGGTCGATCTTCACCGAATATAGGTCCCGGTAGCTTTACCAAGTCTGCTCCCGGCGAAGGTCACAAGCTCTTTCGGAGACAACCGGAACCATGAGTTTGGCTCCTTGGGACACAATTTTGGCGCTACGATCCGTACTGCACTGAATGGTTTAGCTTGGCGTCTATCGCTCCTGTATGACGCAAGCGGAATGTCTCAGGTGCAAATTGGTGATTTGCAACTTGCCGGGACCGCTGGCAAAACACAGAATCCGAGACATTCATGGACGTCACACAGCTCGTTAATGTTACTGAAATCAACAAGAAGCTTATTTCGTTGTATAATACAGATAGAGTACAAGTTAAGGCACATCTATTGCTCTGGGAACCACATTATCATATTGACCGTCTTGGGAAGCAGCAGATCCTGTAGCCCGGGAAAGTGAGCAGGCTGGCGATGGAATGGGAGAATGGTGTGATGGGCTCGATTCTCGTGCCCGATGTTATTACTCCGGAGCAGTTTTACGACTCGCGCCGCGACGACAGCGCGATAGCACCGGTCAAGCGCTTGATGATGGCCGTGCTTGAGGACGCTCTGCGCTGCTTCCAGAACAACTCCAACGCGAAAAGCGGACCGCGCAAGCGCCTGTTCACTGAGGCCGAACAATGGCTGTGCGGTGAAACCGGCGACGGGCCATTTTCGTTCGACACTGTCTGCGAAACCCTTGGTATCGAGCCCGCGTTTTTACGCGGTGGTCTCAGACAATGGCGTGACCAGCAGCTCGCCGGGGTGTCCGCGCGCCGGCTGGCTCGGCGCTCGCCGGTCATGCGCAGCGGCAAAATCAGCGCCATTAGCCGCCGCGGTTCGCGGCAACGCATTAGCCAGGCGGTGTAAAGTCGATACAGTTAGGGATCGGCCTGAAGCAGCCAACCCGAAAGTCACTTTAGTGCTGCGGCGGCCTGCCCACCGCCGCCTCCCTGCTCGCCGACCATTTCACGCCGTGTGATAAAAAGTACGCCCGTCGCGGTCGCGCTTGCGCGCGCGGCCCTCAATAACCGCGTACTCCAGATGAGCCAGGGTTTCGAATGTGGCCGCCATTACGTGGAAAATGGGGCGCTCCTCATCACCGAATACCTCCATTGCGACGTCGAATGCGCACTTTGGCTGACGTCTGACAATGTCCAACATCTCCGCTTCTCGGTACCGATGGTGCTCGATTAGCTGGTTAGCACGATGGCGATGATCATGGAAAACGCCACCGTGTGCAGGCAGCACCAATTGCACATCGAACCGCTGCACCTTGATTTGCGAGTTAAGGAAATCGCCCAGCGGATTCGTGGTTGGACTACTGGGGTAAAGTCCAACATGTGGTGTGATCTTAGGCAGCAGATGATCACCGACGATTAGCACCTTTTCCCTGCGTAGGTAGACTAAGCAATGACCCGGGGCGTGGCCCGGTGTCCAGATAATTTCCAAGCTGCGATCGCCGAGGGGAATTACGTCCCCGTCAGCCAGGTATTTGTCGGGTTGCGGCACCGGACTATAGGCCCCCGTGCCCATCCACATTGGCCTCATGCCTTCAAGGGGATATTGTTTGATCGGGAAGCCATGGGTCAGAAAGAACTCTGTGGCCTCGGGACTAGCAGCCGGAGGTCCCATGGTCAGCATCCGAGTGACGCGCTCCGTTTCAAATTGATGCAGGAGAGTGGTTGCATTACTGCGTTTCTTAATTACCGCTGAAGTGCCGAAATGGTCGACATGATGATGTGTGCCGATTAACAGGTCCAGGTCTTCGATTTTGATCCCGACCTCCTTCAGTGCCTCTTCCAACGCGGCGACACTGTCCGGGGTGTTCATTCCGGTATCGACCAGGGCCCAAGCGCCGTGACAGTCTATCAGGTAGACGTTGATAATCGTGGGCCGCATCGGCAGCGGCAGGAAAATTTCGTAAATCCCGGGATGAACCTCGGTTATTTTTGCTGGCATGATAAGTGACTTTCTCGACCGGTTTGGTCCGTCATCACCGCTTGTTCTGCTTCGGCTGCACGGGGTTGAACCTATACCATCGCCGATTTAGTCCTAAAGCGCAGAAATCTTTAGCAAGGCAAATTAGCTACAAAAAGTCGGCTTGACGTCACCGGTTGGCCAAGACACCCCTATTATTAGCGGCCGCTTCGTAATCTGCGTATTGGAGAAATGCGGTCCGCACGTATAGAAGTGTACGTTATTCGTGAAGTTGATCCTTAACCACGAAGGACGCTTGAATCGACACCCTCCATTGCGTGACTCTGTTATTCTCGACCACGGCACTGATGTCCTTGACCTGGGCGCGATGAATGCCGGAAATCGTCACGCCCGCCCGGGCAATAGCGATCTGAACGGCGTCCTCAATCGAATTTGAAGAGATCCCGATCAAATCAATAATTTTTTCAACCATCGCAAATGGCTCCAGGTTGCGGCCGCTCTCGCGTCCAGGTTTGACGCGGCGAGCCACCGGGCGTTAGCTTTTACACGTCGCGTCTCATTAGCGCATAGGGCTGGTTTCGACACAAGCCGTGCCCAAGCAGAATGGATGGATCTTATTCTAAGCGCAGGCTGTGTGGCAGGCTTGACGTCGTCATAATTTCGTCGGCACTCTGTCGGCCACTAATGCGTCATCATTTTGTGCGGAGGATCACATGAGCAGCAATAGGGCGTCGGTTCAGAAACTTCTTAACCAAGTCAAAGCCGAGGGACGCTCAACGCTCAGCCCGGACGAAAGCCGGGTATTGTGTGAGACTTATGGCATACCGGTCCCGCGGGAAGGAATAGCCCATTCGCCGGCGGAGCTGCCCCACCTGGTTGACGAGATTGGCTATCCGCTGGTGATGAAGATCGTGTCGGCGGACATCCTTCACAAAACCGAAGCCGGCGGCGTGATTGTTGGGGTGAAAAACTCGGGCGAGGCGTTGGAAGCCTATCAGTCCATTCTGCGAAACGCGCGGGCTTATAAAGCCGACGCGAATATCGATGGTGTGCTCGTACAGCAGATGCTCACGGGCGGCCATGAAGTGATAATCGGTGCCCTGACCGATCCCAGCTTTGGGAAAGTCGTCGCTTTCGGCCTGGGTGGGGTACTGGTCGAGATTTTCAAGGACGTAACTTTTCGCTTGGCGCCGGCCACGGAACAAGAAGCGACAGCGATGCTTGATGGGATTGGCGCTGCTGAAATTCTGCGTGGAGTGCGCGGCGGCGCCGCGGTCGACCGCGCGGCACTCGCGCGGATAATAGTCGCTGTTTCAAACATCGTCGTTGACTTCCCCGAAATTCGAGAGCTCGATCTCAACCCTGTATTCGCTCACGGTGCCGGTGCTGTCGCCGCAGATGTTCGTGTGATGGTCGATTTCACCCCACCCAAGGAAAGGTATCGGCCCTCACAAGCGGAGATTCTGCAAGCGATGAACCGCATCATGCAGCCAGAAGCGGTGGCTGTGATCGGCGCTTCTTCAGAGGATGGCAAAATCGGCAACTCAGTGATGAAAAATCTCATCAACGGAGGTTACCAGGGCCAGATTTATCCGATCCATCCCAAAGCCGCGGAAATCCTTGGCAAGAAGGCCTACAAAAGCGTCAAAGAAATAGCGGGTGTCATCGATGTGGCGGTTTTTGCTATCCCGGCGCCGCTGGTTGCCGGCGCGCTCAGGGAATGCGGGGAGAAAAAAATCCCCGGCGCTGTGCTGATTCCGTCAGGATTTGCCGAGACCGGCAACGTCGAACTGCAGGAGGAAATCGTAAAAGTCGGGCGCGAATACAATGTGCGCCTGATGGGCCCCAATATTTACGGCTTCTATTACACGCCGAAGAATTTATGCGCGACCTTTTGCACTCCGTACGATGTTAAGGGTCACGCAGCTTTATCTTCGCAGAGTGGTGGAGTCGGGATGGCGATAGTTGGGTTCAGCCGGACCACCAAGATGGGCGTTTCCGCTATCGTCGGACTCGGGAACAAGGCAGATCTCGACGAAGACGACCTGCTCACCTTTTTCGAGCAGGACCCCAACACCCACGTCATCGCGATGCATGTCGAGGATCTTAAAGACGGCCGCTCCTTCGCCGAAGTCGCTTCCCGTGTCTCGAAGAAGAAGCCCGTCATCGTGCTAAAAGCCGGGCGGACGGCGATGGGAGCGCGGGCTGCACGTTCGCACACCGCGGCGCTAGCCGGTAATGACCGCATTTACGACGATGTGCTTCGGCAATGTGGCGTCGTACGCGCCATGGCGCTCAAAGACATGCTCGAATTGGCGCGCTGCCTGCCGATTCTGCCCACGCCCAAGGGCGAGAATGTCTTGATTATTACTGGCGCGGGAGGCTCGGGCGTGCTGCTATCTGACGCCTGCGTCGATAACGGACTCAAGCTGATGGCGATGCCCCCGGATCTCGATGCTGCCTTTCGCAAGTTTATCCCACCGTTTGGGGCCGCCGGCAATCCGGTCGATATTACGGGCGGTGAACCTCCAACGACGTATCGCAACACGATCGCGTTGGGACTGGAAGACTCGCGTATCCATGCGTTGGTTCTCGGCTACTGGCATACGATAATTACGCCGCCGATGGTGTTTGCGAAATTGACGGCAGACGTAGTCGAGGAATTCCGGCGCAAAGCCGTCGACAAACCAGTGGTGGCCTCATTAGTGGGAGACGTCGAAGTCGAGCAGGCGTGCGATTACCTGTTCGAGCGCGGAATACCGGCGTTTCCGTACTCCACCGAGCAGCCACTGCTAGTGCTCGGAGCCAAGTACCGCTGGGCCCGTGCCGCCGGTTTGGTCGCAAACTGACTGGGCACCTTGCGACTTCAGTTGCAGGATGTCGACGGGGCCTTCGCAATAACTCGGGCCGTTGCTGCTTTCGCGCCAGCTCTATATCGTGTGATTAGGCGCTACGAAGGGACTGGAGGTACGGCAATGTCGCACAAAGGGTTTTCACACCTCGGATTGTCTACGCTCGATCTCGACAAGACTCGCGAATTCTACGAGGGCGTGATGGGCTTCAAGGCCGTCCGCTGCGACACAATCAAGGTGACAGAAGGCGGACGTATTCGGCATATCTTCTTCGACACTGGCCGCGACCAACTTATCGCGTTCATGGAGGCGCGTGGCGTCGAGAACATCCCGGCTGAATATGACACATCGATAACGCGCGGATTAGGCGTCCCGCCAGCGTTCTACCACTTTGCGTTTGAAGCGGGCAGCGAAGCTGGACTTGCGCAGAAGCGTGACGAGCTGAGAGCAAAGGGCTCGACGTGACTGAAATCGTCGATCACGACTGGGCCAAATCAATTTATTTTAAAGATCCGAATGGCCTGATGTTGGAATATTGCTGCCTGACGCGGGAACTCAATCAGAACGATGCGACCATGCAGGACCGTTTCGAGGTGGTAGGGAAGGACTTCGTAAGAGGCCGCTTCGCCAGAGATTAGGGACCATTGCGGCGGCGGCGCTTTATCCGCTGCCGCAGCGATCCCGCTGCTACGCATTAGGCAGACATTCCTCAGCTACTCGGCTTTTCTCAGCCAACTCACGATTCGCTGATGGATCCCTACCGGATCGGCCGCGCCATAACTATGCCCAGCTTCTGGAATCATGAAGGTTTCGGCGTGCGGAATGCGGCCGTTGATCAGTGAGGCATTTTCCGGCGGGACGAGAATGTCATTGTCTCCATGCACGATCATCACCGGGCATTTGACTTGCGGCAGACGCTCGTAAGCGTCGAAGTTGACGATCGCCGCCCTGGTCCGTTCGATCGATTCAGGCGGTGTCGGTGGCGCCATTTTGAATCCAGCCAGCATCATCGCTTTTAGTTCCGGATGTTTGACGATGAATTCGGGCGGAAACAAAAGCGGCATCATTATGTCCAATGCGTGCTCCGGATTGGCTGGCATTGTCGCAAAGGCCTCATTCATCTTCTGGTAGACTTCCTCAGAGGCTAGGACCGCCGCTGAACCGCCCGCCATGGTGCATCCCAATACAACCCTTCCCACCTGCTCGGGGTGGCGCAGCACCAATTCCTGCGCGATCATCCCGCCCATCGAAATGCCGTAAACTTTGGTCTTGCTAATTTCCAACGCCGCGAGCAGATTGCTAGCGTCGTCAGCCATCTCAGCGATGGTGTATGGTCTTTCGGGTTTGTCAGAATTGCCGGTTCCGCGATTATCGAAATAGATACAACGAAAGCCGGACAGGAATGGCAGCACGGGTAGCCATGCTATCCCCGGCAGTCCAAACCCCATGATCAGGAGCAGAGGTTCGCCGTGGCCATAGCTTTCGTAATTAATTTGAATGTCACCGGCCGCAATCCGAGGCATTCAGCTTCTCCTCTTCGCAGACTCCTTCAAGAAACGGAACCTTGCCTCGTTGAACTGAACATCAGGGTTTTACAGGATGAGAACTTTGATTCCTGACGCACCCCACGATCAGTCCGTGCAAACCGACCGAGCGCCTTGCGTCGCAGCCATGAGCGGTTTACCTGAGGGCTAATGCAGTGCAGGCTGGCTGCTCAAGGGCAGCGGTTTGGACGGAGGGATTGACTCGGCAGGGGGCAGCGGGCTACCGGCCGGCGGAACTGGGACCAGGGTCTTGTCGTTCGACGCCTGGAGATTGTTAGTCGGGTTTATCGTGTATGGCCCGAAAGTCCCGGGTGGCACCTGGTTGGCATTATTGTTTTCGCCAAAGAAGGACGGTCCATTATCACCGCTCAAAAGCGGCGCGGCCGCGGTCTGCGTGGCTAAATGATGGAGCGGACGCATCAGGCCCCACTCCAGTGCCATTCCAAATGGAGTGAGAATGTAGCTGACGAGCTTAAGGAACTGACCGTCGTCGACATCGCGATATTCTGTCGGGTTCGGCTGTTCCTGGTCGGCGGTTTGGGCACGAGAGATAACCGGCCCGGCCAATATCAGGGCCAGAGCACAGATAATCAGCCGCTTCATTATCTAACTTTGGCCGTATGGCAATACGCGTGTCAACCGGTGAAAGATGAAAACGGAACGCTGATTGAATGCGCCGCTATTTGCACAAAACCGTCAGGCGCGCACTAACGCCGACCGGAGGATTTCTTCGCGGGTTTGCGTTTTCGTTAAATCCGTACATTGGATGCGCCTTCGGCGATAATCGGGGATGCCCTTTTTGCTATGTCCGTGCATTGCCGGTAGCGCACGCGGCAGAGGGCGGATGGGGCACGTGGGTGATTGCCAAGATCAACCTCGCGGACCTGCTGCCGCGCGAACTCGAATTGCTCGCCCACACTCGCAAGCTGGAGCGGACGGCAATCTTCATGTCCAGCGCGACCGACCCTTACCAAGGTATCGAGCGGCAGTTATGCATCACACGCGGCGCGCTTGCGGCGTTCGCCGAAAGGCCGCCGTACCGAATATTGCTGCAGACTCGCAGTCCGTTGATTGGGCGTGACATCGACCTCTTGCGGCAACTAGGTGACCATTTGATCGCATCGATCACAGTGGAAACCGACGACGAGTCGGTGCGGCGCGCGTTCACCCCGACCTCGCCGTCGATCGCGCGCCGGCTCGACTGCGCGCGCCGGCTGCGCGAGGCTGGCATCCTGACTCAAATCGCGATCGCACCAATGCTGCCGAATAATGCCGCACATTTCGCAACGCTTGCCGATGAGGTGGCCGACCGCGTGATCATCGATACATATTTCGACGGTGACGGCTCTGGTGGCCGCCGCTCGCGTTCGCTGGGGATGGCCGAATTGTACGAGCGCCTCGGTTACCGCGAATGGTTCAGACCAGGCGCGGAGCAGGAGTTGCTCGAGGTGATGCGATCGCGTTTGGGTCGCGCCCGCGTCCTCTTCAGCCGCGATGGATTCAACGCCATTTGATTCGACTCGCCCAAGTGTCGGATGCGAAAGCTACCTGGGAGGAGCGGTATGAGGACAATCCTGTGTATTCGCATATGACGGTGGACACGTGCTGTTGCACGGTTCGGCGTGAGGGATGGCACTCAGGTACTGGTAAATGGCGCCGATATCACGGTCGGTCATGTTATGGTAGGTCGGCCAGGGCATGATTCGGAACAGAGCTGGCGAATTGCCCTTTCCGGAATGCATCGCGGTGATGAACTGCGCTAGCGTCATGTTCGACGGCAATCCGGTATCGAGGTTGGGCGTAAGGTTACTCGAGATGATATGACCGAAGCAGCGTCCGCCAGCCAGATAATGGCGCGCGTTTCGCATTGGCGAGATCGGGGTACGGCTGGTCCCTTGAAAAGGGTCGCCGCCAGCTAGAAATTGTGGAAACGTGTGGCACCCGCCGCAGTCAGCTATCGCGTTAACCAGGTAACTGCCCCAACCCGCGACGTTGCGATCTTTTCCTTGGAGATTGAGCGGAACCGGAGAGATTTTCGCGCCGCGCTCGCCCGTACTCTCACTGGCAGCTTCTTCAGCAGCACAATAGGGAACCCACCGGACGATTGAGCAAAGCGCGGCTATTAGCAGTAAGATCTCGCGATTCACAGCTTGGCCTCCAGATTCCCGGGCGCAAATAGTTTGGGACAGGCTGCCACCATGCGGTCTCTTCGATCAAGGTTCGGATGTCTCTCAAGCCGCGATATCGTTCAGCGTAGTCGATGCCGTACCCGACCACGAAGCCGGATCCCACGAGCAGGCCGGCAAACTCAACCGGTGGATGCCCTTCGCGCATCCTTGGCGAGCCGAACTGGACGCAACGAATGACGCCGGAAGACTTACGCGCACTGACGCCGTTGATCTACACCCACGTCACTCCTTATGGCATGTTCCGCCTCGACATGAGCAAGCGTCTGTCGATGCGGTCAGGGCGACTGCCTGACGCCCTTAGTTGGCCCCCGGTGACACGAATGTTTTTGCAAGGCCCAGTACGCTGTCACCGGCCGAATTGACGAATCTCCCGTGGTGTCGTTCTATGAGCGAGTCAGTAATCTTGCGGCAGGCGGATAAAGTCCGCAGCGTTCCCTCCTCATCCTCTCACACGGTCACCCATTTAACGTGACGCCCGAGGCACTGTTACGATGGCGGTAGGCACAAAATCAAAGGAGGGAGATCGAGATGTGCACTCGCCTCTGGGTTGCTGGACTGATTCTTGGATTTCTTTTGGCTGTATCCGCGTCCACCCCGGCGGCGACGACTTCGGTCTGCAATACAAGCTGGCTTAACGCACACGCCCCGGCTAATACGACTGTCGACGCCGCGGGTGTCACTACCGTCGGCACGACTCGATATTGTCAGATCGAGGCGTCCATGGTGACCAACGCGTCGCTACACGACGCCGTCCACTACGAACTCGATCTGCCCGACGCGAGCGTCTGGAACCACGAACTGGAGTTTGATGGCAATAGTGGGTTGGCCGGCAAAATCAAGGTGAATATTGACGACCTGCGGCGCGGTTGGGCCGTCACCTCAACCGATACCGGCCATAAGGCGCCAGGGGGAAGCTGGGCACTGAATAACCTTCCAGCGGTGCAGGACTTCGCCTATCGCGCCGTGCATAACTCGGCCGTTTCGGTCAAGGCGCTCATCCACGTATTCTACGGGACCCCCTACCATTCGTATTTTGACGGATGCTCGACCGGAGGCCGACAGGGATTGGTCGAGGCGCAGCTTTTCCCCGGGGATTTCGACGGCATCGCCGCCGGCGATCCTGCGATCGACAATTCTGCCGTCGATTTCAGCTGGAACGAGCAGAACATTCTGGCGGGACGTTCAAGTTACCTTGATCCGGCCGCGCTCAAACTGGTCGATCAGGCGGTCATCAATCAATGTGGAGATCCTGGTGGCCCGGCTGAAGGACTCATTCTCAATCCGCCCGCGTGCGCTTTTAAGGCTTCATCACTGCAGTGTAGGGCGCATCAGAGTACTGGATGTTTGAGCGCCGGGCAGGTCGCGTCGTTTAACGCGATTTTCGAGGGACTTCACGACACTTCAGGCAAGGCGCTCTATGCTGGATATAGTGTGAGCGACGTGGGTTATTTCAATTCCGCCCGCGTTCCTCTCGAGGACTCATGGGCCGGGTCGATCACCGGATGCTCCAATGCGGCACTTACCGGCACGGCATGCCCGCTACCGAGTTTCAGCCCCACCGCCTCCGCACCATGGTCTCAGACCAACCCGCGGATTCCGCCGCCAATTCAGTGGAGCATTCAGAATGGGTTCTTGAGAGATTTCGTGTTCAACGACGCGAACTTCAATTCGCGCACGCTCAATCTATCAGACCAAAAACTACTCGACCGGATTACCGGCGTTGCGAAACGCTGGGGTGGCGACGGAATGAATCCGGATCTCGACGCCTTCGTCAACCTCAATCACAAGCTCCTGATGTTCCATGGATGGAGCGACCCCGTGCTGACCCCGTATATCAGCGTGAAGTATTACAACAGCGTCGCGGCCCGGCTCGGTGGCACCACCACCGATAACGTGCGCCTTTTCATGATTCCGGGCGGTGAGCATTGCGTCGGCGGTCCGGGACCGAATGTCTTCGATGCGCTCACCCCATTGGTTAACTGGGTCGAAAATGGCGCACCGCCCGATGCGATCGTCGCGAGGCATTATGTGAACAACAATCGGTCGAACCCTGTCGACCGCACCATGCCGCTGTGCAAATATCCGGAATTGCCCACCTACATCGGTCCGCCCGGAGGGGCGAACAACGCTTACAACATCGCAGCTAATTGGGTTTGCCAGTGAAACTCGGCGGGCGGCCTTTTCCCCGCCGCCATCGAGATCGGTCGGAAGATCTGACTTTCCCGCGAGAATGGGGCTTTTTGCCTATCGCCCCGAAAAGGTTCAATCCAGATCTTGGGCAGCGCTGCGATCACGGCAGAGTTCGGTGAGTGTGTGGATGATCATATCAACGTCGAGCGGGTCCGGTTGCTTCTGGAACTCGTAGCGCCCCTGGAGATTGATGTGCTGCCAGGCAACCGGGGGATACCTTTTTAGTTGCAGCGGCACCTAGCGTATTCCCGGTCCTTTCTGGGTGCTCCAACAGCCGGGAAAGGATGGAAGCGTTGTACAAAATAATGCAGTTGGCAAGCAGGCGGCTACATTCCGCCCAGAGGTCCTGCTCATACTCGGTTTTGAAGCGAAGCTTGCCGAAACCGGCATAGGAAATGGCACGGCGCAACTGCTGGTAGTTTTCGCCCCGGTTCAAGGCTTTCTGGACGTGCTGCGCAAGAGCGGGTTGTCAATATAGTTGAGCACGTAAAGGCTGCGGTAAATGCTGTCGTATTCCCAGGGTCGCCGCCAGCTAGAAACTGTGGAAACGCGCGGCACCCGCCACAGTCAGCTATCGCGTTAACCAGGTAACTACCCCAACCCACGACGTTACGGTCCTTTCCCCGGAGATTGACCGGAACCGGAGAAATTTTTAGGCCGAGCTCGACCATACTCTCGCCCGCAGCTTCTTCAGGCCGTACAATAGGGAAACCGACTGGGCGATTGAGCAAATCGCGGCAATCAGCAGCAACATCTTGCTATTCACAGCTTGGCCTACAGATTGGCCGGCGCAATAGTTCGGGACAGGCTGCTACGGTGCGGTCTCTTCGATCAAGGTTCGGATATCTCTCAAGCCGCGATATCGTTCAGCGTAATCGATGCCATACCCGACCACGAACCCGGAACCCACGGGCAGGCCGGCGAACTCAACCGGTGGATGCCCTTCGCGGACCAGCAGTGCACAGCGCCTGACAGAAGCCGGGCCGCCCGCCTCGATATGCGACACCACTGTGTCCAGCGTGAGCCCGGTGTCCGCAATATCCTCGATCACGACTACATGACGGCCGCGCAGATTGCTCTCGACCTGCTTAAGAATCTCTACTTTGCCCGCTGATCTGGTGGCGAGACCGTACGAACGAGCGAGGACGAAATCCACTTCGAACGGGATAGTCAACTCACGGACCAGGTCCGCCAGAAAAACGAACGAACCTTTGAGCACTCCGACCAAAAGCGGACAGACCTCGCCGTAGGTGTCAGACAGCTCGTGCGCAATGCGCCTGACGGCTTGTTGAATCTGATCTTCTGTGAACCTGGGCTCTAACTTCATAATTGGTAGCCTTACCAAAGGTGCACGAGGATGATGAAATCGAATATGAGAGAATCCACTCCAACAGATTCATTCATGCGCGCACTGCCCAAAGCGGAGTTGCATATACATCTTGAGGGGGCACTTGAGCCCGAACTCGCGCTCGCTTTTGCACAGCGAAATCGAATGACGTTCCGGTTCGGCTCCGTCGAAGACCTGCGCAAGTCGTACCAGTTCACCGACCTGCAGTCATTTCTTAACCTTTATTATGAGTGCACCGCCGCGCTCGTTGCCGAGCAGGATTTTTATGACCTGACGCTTTCTTACCTGCGGCGCGCCGCCGGTGATGGTGTGCGGCACAGCGAAATTTTCTTTGATCCGCAGAGCCATACCAATCGCGGTGTAAAATTCGCGACCGTGATCACTGGAATTCGCCGTGCACTTGAAGTTGGAACACGGCAGTACGGGATCAATTCAAATCTAATCATGTGTTTTCTGCGGCATCTGAGTTCTGAGCAGGCGATGGGAACCCTGGAGATGGCACTGCCCTTCAGAGACTGGATCCTCGGCGTTGGACTCGATTCCTCAGAACTAGGGCATCCGCCTGAAGAATTCGTCAAAGTGTTTGCGCGCGCCAGGCAGTTGGGTTTTCGCCGGGTGGCGCACGCCGGCGAAGAAGGGCCGCCCGACTACATATGGCAGGCGCTCGATCTGCTCGGGGCCGAACGCATCGATCATGGTGTGCGCGCCCTCGAAGATGCTTCACTGGTGCAGCGCTTGGCAAAAGAACAGATTGCTCTGACGGTGTGTCCGTTGTCGAACGTAAGGCTTGGTGTGTTCCCGTCGATAGCTCAGCACAATCTCAAGCAGCTCCTCGATGCCGGCCTGTTGGTGACGATCAACTCTGATGACCCCGCCTACTTTGGCGGCTATATCAGTGATAATTACATCGCCGTGCAGCAGGCCCTGGATCTTAGCCGAGAGGACATCGCACGATTGGCAACCAATTCGTTCAGAGCGTCGTTTCTGCCAATTGAGGCCAAACGCATCCTGCTCGACGAACTCGACGCGTACACAAAACCCACTGATTAGCGTGGTCTCGGCGTTCGAACACCTGAACCATGGTTCAAAGGTCAGACCGCCCACGGAAGAAGGCGTGATTGGAGCTTTCCAGCCCTCGCCTGCGTTTCTCGCAGGCAGGGGCTGGGCTGTTCAATTGGACTGTTTCGGAATCTAGCGCCCGCCGGCCGCGGCACTCTGCACCATCGGCGAGGTGCCGCGTTGAATATGCGGCAGCACCTCGCTGGCGAACAGCTTCATGCTGCGTTTGGCAAGTTCCAGCGGCATCCCGCCGTACTTGAACACGGCTATATATTCCGCCGCATCCATGGTTTGGGCGATAGTCCTCAGCGTAGCCAGACATTGATCTGGCGTACCGTAGACTTGTGTCTTGGTGAACATCTCACGGAAGGCGCTGGAATTGGCCTTGGTGGCTTCGGCCATCTTCGTGTGAAACTCGTAGCCCTTCTCTTTACGGAAGTGCTCGGGCTCGTCGTACTCATAGTGCCGGATGGCAGTATCCGCATAATTGCCCATCCAGGTCTCGGCACCTTCATTCGCTTCCTTCTCAGTTTCGGCGCAATAGATGAAGCTCACTACCATCGGTTTTTTTGCAGGCTGGCCAAATTTCGCGCACGATTCGAGAAAATGATCATAGTCTTTGCGATGCTCCGCCCAGGGTTTTTGCGGGATCACAAGCATACCCATTCCCTGGCGGGCCATGATATCGCCGGTTTCAGGCGATACGATCGCGCCGTAAAAACGCTCGGTAAGATTCTTGTGGTAGGGCTGCGGCCGAATACTCATCTCAGGAATCTGAAAGTATTTTCCCTGGTAGGAAAAGCGCAGCTGGGTCAGCGCCAGCCGCACGATATCGGCGGCTTCATTGAAGCGGTCCCGCGATTCACTCATCGAGACTCGAAAGCCATTGTATTCGATACGCCCGGAGCCGCGGCCAAAACCCAAAGTCAGCTCTCGCTCGCCGCAATAAATATCGAGCATCGCGAGTTGCTCGGCGGCCCGCACCGGGTCGTGCCACGGTAGCACCACGACCATCGTGCCGAACCCGATCCGGCTGGTGCGTCCGGCCATGTAGGTCAGAAACTGAACGACATCGGGAATCATCGTGTACGGCGAAAAATGATGTTCGACACCCCAGATTGAATCGAAGCCGAGCGGCTCGACCATGTCGGCGAGCTCGAGGTCCTCACGATAAATCTGCCAGTCTGGTTTTTCTGCGCGAAAGTAGTTTTGGCAGAAGAAAGAGGCGCCAACTTTCATATGAATTTCCTCCATCGCGCGAAGTGCGCTAGCGGACTTACTTGTTCATAGGCCAATTCCGCTATCGGCACAAGAATGATGCATGGCTGGAGTGCCCGGGGCGGCCGTGCTTTCGCCACAAGCACCCGCCCTATGAATTACACAGATAAATAGATGCCGTCGCACATTTGCGTTAGACCAAAGCCCAAATCGTTTGGGCCGAGTAGGCTCGGAGCCCGTTAGCATATAATCTGAGCCCGTTAGCATATAAGCTGATCGGGTGGAGTTGTTTGATCGCATCGCCAGAAACGCCCAGCGCTTGGGACTCAACCTGATCGCAGCACTCCCTGCCGAACGCTACGAACTCGCCGCCACGCCCGCTTACCGCGCTAACACCATTTCCCCAGGATGCCGCTCAATAGTGGTGATCGGGAATGGCGGTGCTGATTTCTGGCACGTCTTTAAGGCCCACGCCGCAGGAAACCCCGGCTGGCTCGAACGCGATAATCCGCTCGACGATTTCACACGTGAAGTTGTCGAGAAGGAGATCGTTATGCCGATTCAGACCGAAGGCGTCAGATGTATCACTGTATATCCATTCGGCAGCGGCGGACCGACTTTGAATTTCATGCAACTCGCGATGCTGGCGGGGCTCGCCGCACCGAGCATTATCGGAGTCGTGGTGCACCCGGTGTTCGGACCCTGGATCGCGTTTCGCGCTGCGCTCCTGATCGACAGCGAGATTGATCATCCGGGCGACGCCATCGGGTTCGACCCATGTCCCACGTGCAGCAGTCGCTCCTGCATCAATGCATGCCCGGCGGCCGCGGTGTCCTTCCCTTCAGGATGGAACATCTCCAAGTGCCTGGAGCATCGCGTCGAAGCTCATCCGGATTGCGCTGACCGATGCCACGCGCGTGTGGCCTGCGTGCTGGGCCCTGACCAGCGCTACCCTGACGATGAACTGGCCTACCATCAGTCGCGTGCGCTGCGTATGATGCGTCCGTACTACAAAAAAGATAAAGTGATGGAAAGACGTTAGCCGCTGGCAGACCTGCCGAACCTACCCTCAACTTTACAACCTGAAGATGCGGGACTGTAAGAATCGAGGATCTAGCCCACAAGCTATGGACTGGTCCTGTCATGGGTGGACCCGGAAGAATTTGCAGGTATCATCGGTCTGAAGGGCGCCCTGCCAATATTAGGGTCAGGCCGACACTGTCGCGAGGGTACCGCTCGCTCGGGGGGTTTCTGAAGGCTGTCCGTGCTTGAACACCCTGTCTGGCGGATTTGTGATTTCGATAAATGGGTATTCGAGGATCGAAGAAACTGTAGGACAACTGCACCGGCACGCTGCAAGCGGAATCTAGAGAATTCGAAAATGTCCGAGCAGGTTCGTCGCCACCGCCTTTGCATTGCGCGGCGCCTCCTCTTTCGTGAGAGTGTGCCGCCCACGCTTTACGGTGGAGCCGAATGGGCCGGGCCGAAATTCGAAGTCCGATTCACTGCGGGTGTGATGGCAGCAAACTACGAGCGAATCTATTGCCAATTAATAGATGATCGTCTTACGCGAGCGCGGGAGAACGGCCGACCAGCGCGCGGCATGCGAGAGGAGGTGGTTGCACGTGAAGGATCGAAGCGTTGGCGCCGAGACCTTGGGACTGCGTGATTCCCGGCTGGATGCAACCGTCATTAAGGCCGGCTCTGATTTCCATATCCATGCATCGTCGCTAACTTCACGTCGCGCGACCCGTGTCCTGGTGAATGGGGAGAGCTTCGCCGTCTTTGAAGTTGGCGGAGACATTCTGGAGGCGCCTGATGAGCCGCTCGGTTTCTTCCACCGTGATACTCGCTACCTTAGCCGCTTCGAACTTAAGATCGCGGGCGCGGCTCCGTATTACCTGAATTCCTATACCAGCCAGGAGAACGCTCAGTTACGGATCAATCTCAGCAATCCCGATCTTGGGTTCCGCGGAAAGGAGATCGAGCTGCCGAGGAACTCCATTCAGCTCGAGCGCAACTGGGTAATAGCGGGCTCGGCATTGTTCCATAAGCTGATCGTCCGAAATTATGCTCGCCTCCAGGTCGAAATCCGGCTCGATTTTTTGTTGGGTGTTGATTTCGCGGATGTGTTTGAAGTTCGGGGATTCAAACGTGACAGCAGGGGAAGGCATTGTGAGCCGCAGGTTACAGGAAACTCGGTGACATTCCCTTATCGGGGGCTCGACTCGACGACTAGGTTCGCGAAGATCATATTTGAGCCAGAGCCTACTACGCTTGAAGCCGGGCGTGCATCGTTCCTCTTCACTCTGAAGCCGGACGAATACAAGGACCTCGAAGTTCGCATTGTCAGCGGATTCGAGGAGGCCAGCGGCCACCACCAATTGCCCGTGCGGTTTGATGACGCTCTGGAGCAACGCCGGTCGGAGATCGCGACCTTCGAAGCGGGTTGGGCCAGGATCAGCGCGAGCCATGAATCGTTTGACTTGCTGCTCAAACGATCAGCGGCCGATTTGACGTCGATGATCCGGTTCGCGCCAGAGGGCACATTTCTGATGGCAGGCATTCCCTGGTTTGCAACTTTGTTCGGACGCGACAGTATTCTTACCGCTCTCTTTGCGCTGCCGTTCAATCCGGCCCTGGCCGTGGGCACCCTCAAAAGCCTCGCCAGCCTGCAGGGCTCGCAGGTCAACCAACGCCGCGACGAGCAACCCGGAAAGATTGTGCATGAAATTCGCGCCGGCGAGTTGGCGGCCACTGGTGAGGTACCCTTCGGCCGTTATTACGGAAGTGTTGACGCAACTCCGCTGTTTCTTTGGCTACTTGGCCGCTATGTTGAGACCACCGGTGACCTCGCGTTGGCCGAGCAGCTTTGGAACAATGCCGAACGGGCGTTGGATTGGATCGAGCGGTACGGCGACGCCGACGGCGATATGTACGTCGAATATCTGCGCGAAACGCCCCGTGGCCTCGCCAACCAGGGATGGAAGGATTCATTCGACGCTATCTCACATGCCGACGGAACGCTCGCGCGGCCGCCCATCGCTGTTTGCGAAGTTCAGGGCTACGTGTACGCCGCTTACAGTTCGATCGCGGGCGTTGCCAGGCGGCTCGGACACGAGCAAGTGGCCGCCAGGCTGACCCAGCGCGCAGCGATGCTGCGGTCTCGATTCTCGCGCGACTTCTGGCTAGAAGATGAACGCACCGTCGCGCTCGCGCTCGATGCCGACAAAAGGCCCTGCCGCGTCATGTCCTCCAACGCGGGTCATTGCCTGGCGACGGGACTGCTCAATTGCGAACAGGCCGAAGCGCTCGCCAAGCGCCTGATGAGCGAAGAGATGTTCAGCGGATGGGGAGTGAGAACGCTCGGCTCCGGCGAACGGCGGTACAATCCGATGGGTTACCATAATGGCTCCGTTTGGCCGCACGATAATGCCCTCATCGCGGCCGGGCTTGCCCGTTTCAAGCAACGTGAGGACGCGATTCGGATCCTGGATGGTCTCCTTCAGGCTGCCAGCTATTTCAAGACCGGGAGCCTTCCCGAATTGTTCTGCGGCTTCCCTCGCGACGAGCGATTGGGGCCGGTTCCTTATCCAGTCGCCTGCCATCCGCAAGCATGGTCGGCCGCCAGCATCTTCATGATCGTGCAGGCGATACTCCGAATGGAGGTGATGGGCTTTGATCGCAAGCTCGTCATCGATTTGGGAGAGATGCCGAAATGGCTGGAGTGGTTGAAGATCGAAAATCTTAAAGTGGGTGATGGCGAGATTTCATTTATTGTGCGCCGTACTCCAGAGGGTGCCTCTGTCGGCATAATCGAACGCCGTGGGAACG
>Ga0073928_10002219_pt1 | contig 34314 bp, 34 predicted proteins | sample PaiPotPPA55metaG_FD_76969 | JGI IMG/M metagenome (GOLD analysis project Ga0073928, IMG submission 76969) | Iron sulfur acid spring bacterial and archeal communities from Banff, Canada, to study Microbial Dark Matter (Phase II) - Paint Pots PPA... ...
CCGCGCAGCAGCCACGCTGCGCGGCATGGCCGAGCAGCAGCTGCGATTCAACGACGTGCACGAGGGCGACTCCGCGCCCGAGTTCCGGCACGAGCTGTCGCGGACGGACCTGGTCCGGTACGCGGGCGCGTCGGGGGACTTCAACCCCATGCACCACGACGAGATGCAGGCCACCGGCGCCGGGCTCCCGAGCGTGTTCGGGCACGGCATGTTCACGATGGGCCTGCTCGGCAAGGCGCTCACCGACTACGTCGGCGTGGGCAGCCTGCGCGTCTACAAGGTCCGCTTCACGAAGCAGACGTGGCCGGGCGAGACGCTCAGCACCAAGATCACGGTCAAGAAGAAGTACGACGAGCACGGCGAGCACCGCGTCGACCTCGACTGCGAGGTCGTCAACGAGAACGGCGAGGCCAAGGTGAGCGGCGTCGCCATCGCGGCGCTCCCCGGGTAGCCGCGCCCGGGCGTGCGGTTCGACCTCCCGGCCGCCGACGACGAGACGCAGCCGTTCTGGGACGCGGCCCGCGAGGGCCAGCTCCTCATCAAGCGGTGCGCCGACTGCGGCCGCGCCCACTTCTATCCCCGGCCGTTCTGCCCCTTCTGCTGGAGCCCGGCGGTGAGCTGGGAGGCGGCCAGCGGCGAGGCCGCGCTCTACACGTGGTCGGTCGTGCATCACAACGACCTGCCGCCGTTCTCGGAGCGGATCCCCTACGTGGCCGCGGTCGTCGACCTCGTCGAGGGGCCCCGCATGATGACGAACGTCGTCGACTGCGACCCGGACCGGCTCGAGGTCGGCATGCGGCTGCACGTCGCGTACCGGGAGCTCGCCGACGACGTCACGGTCCCCGTGTTCACCCCCGCCTCATGAACCGCGACGACTGGAACTTCCCGTTCGAGGCGCCGCTGCACGACGTCTTCCCCGCCCTCCACGAGGCCCAGAACTCGTGGATGAGCCAGATCGACTCGCTGTCGGCGCCCGACCGCCGCACCCACGAGCTGATCCGGCTCGTGTGCACGGTGGTCCTGCGCAACCCGCCTGGCGTCGAGCGGCACGCCCGGCTGGCGGCCGAGGTGGGCGCCTCGTGGGAGGAGATCCTCGGCTCGATCATGCTCACCTGCCCCGGCTTCGGGCTGCTGCCCGCGGTCGAGGCGATCCCGCACGCCAAGCGGGGATTCAAGGCCGCGGCCGACCCCGAGCGAGAGGACGGCGATGACGACGACCGGTGACGTCCCGTTCCGCATCCTGCCCCGCATCACCGACCGCAACGCGCACTACTGGCAGGGCGGCCGTGACGGCGAGCTGCGCCTCCAGCGCTGCCGCCAGTGCGGCTACTACCTCCACCCGCCGGGGGTGATCTGCCCGAAGTGCTGGTCGAAGGACCTCGGCGTCGAGGCGGTGTCGGGCCGGGCCGAGGTGCTCACCTTCTCGGTCAACCACCAGCAGTGGATGCCGGGCCTGGACGTGCCGTTCGTGCTCGCGATCGTGCGGCTGGTCGAGCAGGACGACCTGCGCATCACGACCAACGTCGTCAACTGCCCGCCCGAGGACGTCGCGATCGGCATGCCGGTCCGGGTGCTCTTCGAGCCCCACGTGGACGAGGAAGTGTGGATCCCGCTCTTCGAGCCGGCGTCGTGACGGCGCGCCGGCGAGGGAGGCGCGGCCGTGGACACTGACCTGGTCGGCGAGCGGCGCGCCGTCATCAGCGGCGTCGGCCAGTCCGACATCGGCCGGCGCCTCTACCGCGACCCGCTCGAGCTGACCGTCGACGCCTGCCTGGCCGCCATCGCCGACGCCGGCCTCACCACCGACGACGTCGACGGCATCGCCACCTACCCCGGCGCCATGGACACGCCGCCCGGGTTCTCGGGCGCCGGCGTGCCCGAGGTGCACGAGGCGCTGCGGCTCAACCTCAACTGGTACATGGGCGGCCTCGAGCTGCCGGGCCAGCTCGGCTCGGTCATCAACGCCATCCTCGCCGTGTCGGCCGGCTTGGCCCGCCACGTCCTCTGCTTCCGCACCGTCTACGAGGGCAGCGCCCAGGGCACAAAGGGCCGTTCGGCGGTGATGCCGGGCGGCGGGGGCCGGGGCGGCGGGTACCGCGCCGGCGGGTTCATGGAGTGGCTGCTGCCGTACTCGGCGCCGTCGGCCGCGACGTGGATCGCGATGATCGGCGCCCGCCACTTCCACGAGTACGGCACCACCCGCGCCCAGCTGGCCCAGATCGCGCTCAACGCCCGCAAGAACGCGGCCTTGAACCCGAAGGCGATCTACACCGACCCGATGTCGATGGACGACTACTTCGCGGCCCGCATGATCTCCTGGCCGCTGTGCCTCTTCGACTGCGACGTGCCCTGCGACGGCGGCACCGCCATGATCGTGTCGCGCGCCGACACCGCGCCCGACCTGCGCAAGCCGCCGCTGGCGGTCGAGGCGGTCGGCACCGCGCTGCACGGCCGGCCGGGGTGGGCCGACTACCCGGACCTGACCACGATGGCCTGCCACGACGCCGGCGCCCAGCTGTGGAGCCGCACCGATCTCAAGCCGACCGACGTGCAGCTGGCCGAGATGTACGACGGCTTCTCGTTCATCACCATGTGCTGGCTGGAGGCGATGCGGTTCTGCGGCCAGGGGGAGTCGGGGCCGTTCGTCGAGGGCGGCGAGCGCATCGCCCGCGACGGGCTGCTGCCGCTCAACACCCACGGCGGGCAGCTGTCGGCGGGTCGCCTCCACGGCTTCGGGTTCCTGCACGAGGCCTGCGTGCAGCTCTGGGGCGAGGCCGGCGAGCGCCAGGTGCCGGGCGAGCCCGAGGTGGGCGTGGCCTGCGCCGGCGGGGGTCCGCTCGGCGGCACCATCCTGCTCACGCGCTCGCGCTGACGTCCCCGTCGTCGAGCAGCAGCGCGGCGAGCTCGGCCAGCTGGTCGACGCTGCCGCCCCCGGTGCGCTGGAGGGTCAGCAGCCGCTTATAGAAGAGGTGGGCGTCGTGCTCCCACGTGAAGCCGATCCCGCCGTGGACCTGGATCGTCGCCGCGCCGACCCCGGCCAGCTCGTCGGCGGCGAAGGCGAGCGCCATCGTCGCCGCCCGGTGGGCCTCGGCGGGACCGGCCGCGTCGGCGGCCCAGCACGCGTAGTACCCGGCCGCCCGGGCCATCTCGACCGCCCGCAGCATGTCGGCGCAGAGGTGCTGGACGGCCTGGAAGCTGCCGATCGGCGCCCCGAACTGGCGGCGGGCCTTCGCGTACTCGACCGACAGCTCGAGGGCGCGGCCGGCCGCCCCGACCCCGTCGACGACCGCGCCGGCCGCGACCCGGTCGAGTGTCCGCGCCACCGCGGCCGCGGCGTCACCCCCTCCGACGCCCCGCCCGGGCGCGTCTTCGAGCGTCACGGTGGCCTCGGCCCGGGAGCCGTCGACGGTCGGGGTGTGGGTGACCTCGGCTTCGGCGGCGTCGACGGCCAGGACGGCGAGCCCGTCGTCGGTGCCGGCGACCACCAGCAGCACGTCGGCGCCCGGCCCGCCGTCGACGTGGGCCTTGGTCCCGGTCACCGCGAACTCGGCGCCGCGACGCTCGGCCCTCGTCGCCGGCGCCCGCCAGGCGGCGCGCCGCTCCGGCTCGTAGACGGCGACGACGCCGCGGCGCTCGCCGGTCGCCAGCCCCGCCAGCGCGGGGGAGGACGACCAGCCGTCGAGGTCGTTCACCAGGCCGACCGCGCCGACCGCGGTGGCCAGGTACGGGCACGGGCAGACGGCGCGCCCCATCTCCTCCAGCACGACCGCGGCGTCGACCATGCCCCTGCCGGCACCGCCGACGGCATCGGGCGCGAGCAGCCCGACGACACCGAGCTCGACGAGCCCCCGCCAGAGGTCGTCGCCGCACCCGTGCGCGTCGCCGTAGTGAGCGCGCAGCGATTCGAGCGGCGCCCGGGCGGCGAGGAAGCGCCGCACCGTGTCCCGCAGCTCGTCCTGCTCGGCCGTGAACTCGAAGTCCACCTCGACTCCACCTTCTGACGACGGCGCGCGTGACGGCGCCGCCGGGACGGTAGCGCCGGCTCGCCGAGGCGGTAGCGTCCGGATCGATGCGACTCAAGTACGGCGACGCCGAGGAGCGGTTCCGGGAGGAGCTCGTGACCTGGCTGGCGGCGAACGCGCCGTCCCGCGAGACCCTGCTCACCCGGAAGCGGTCGAGCGCCGACCTGCAGCCGTGGTCCCGCGAGTGGCAGCGCAAGCTCTTCGACGCCGGGTGGCTCGTCCCCGGCTGGCCGCCCGAGCTGGGGGGTCGGAACGCGTCGCCCGGTGAGCAGATGATCTACTTCGAGGAGATGACGCGGCGGGAGATCCCGCGCAGCCTCAACCCGCAAGGGCTCGGGATCATCGCCCCCTCGCTGCGTGACGCCGGCACGCCCGAGCAGCAGGAGCGGTGGCTGGTCCCGACGCTGCGGGCCGACATCGCCTGGTGCCTCGGGATGAGCGAGCCCGGCGCCGGCAGCGACCTGGCGAGCCTCTCAACCCGGGCGACGCTGGACGGCGACCACTTCGTCGTGAACGGCCAGAAGGTGTGGACCTCGGGCGCCCACGACGCCGACTGGTGCATGTGCTTCGTGCGCACGAATCCCGACGTCCCGAAGCACCAGGGCATCAGCGTCCTCATCATCGACATGGCCTCGCCCGGCGTCGAGGCTCGCCCGTTCGCCGAGCTGACCGAGCCGGACTACCTCGACTTCAACGAGGTGTTCTTCACCGACGTCGTCGTCCCCGCCGAGCAACTCCTCGGGGAGCTCGACCAGGGCTGGGCCCTCACCCAGGCGTCGCTCGGGCACGAGCGGGCCATGCTGTGGATCGACTACGCGTACGACATCCAGCACGCAGAGCGGGCGCTGATCGACCTCGCCGACCAGCCCGGGCCCGACGGCGCGCCGCTGCGCGACGACGCCCGCTTCCGCGACGACGTGGCCCGGTTCCACGTCGATTCGGAGGCGCTGCTGCTCATGGGCTACCGGGGCTTCTCGAAGTTCATGCGAGGACGGGCCGCGCCCGAGCATTCGCTCCTCAAGCTCTACGGCAGCGAGACCCTCCAGGACCTGTTGCTGACCGCCAGCGAGTGGCAGGGCCCGACCGGCGTCGACCTCGACGTCCTCGGGCCGATGATGTGGCGCCAGGGGGCGTGGATCATCCAGCACCTGCGCTCGTTCTCGGGGACGATCCCGGGCGGCACGAGCGAGATCCAGCGCAACATCATCGCCGAGCGCGTGCTCGGGCTCCCACGGTCGGGGAGGTAGTCATGACCGACGAGCAGCTCACCGCCGGCGACGTCGCCCGCATGCGAACGCCGCTCTGGGAGCAGGCCAAGAACGCGATCGCGCAGGGCCGACCGGGGGAGGCGGCGGCGCTCATCGACCGGGCCGTCGAGCAGTGGAGCGGGCTGAAGGACTACTCGATCAACTGGATCACGTCGCTGCTCACCTTCATCGGGGAGGAGATGGGGGAGGAGGCGGTCGAGCGGGCCCTGCGCAAGACGGGCGAGGAGTTCGTGCGGCCTCGTCGCGCCACCGGCACCGAGTGGGGGTCGCTGCCGGCGTCGGCCCGCGCCAAGGTCATCGCCCGGGCCATGCTCGCCAACATGGGAGCGGTGGACGTCGCCGAGGACGACGAGAAGATCGTCCTGTCGTTCCGGTGCGGGAGCGGCGGGAAGCTCATCGACGACGGGCGGTACGAGGGCGAGCACGCCTACCTGCGGCTCCGCGAGCAGGGACCGCGCACGCTCATGCGCGACGAGCTGTGGGTCTACTGCGCGCACTGCTCGGTGAACAACGAGATGCAACCGGTCGAGTGGGGCGGGACGCCGACGAGCGTCGAGTACCCGCCGGAACGACCCGGCGAGCCCTGCGTGCACCACATCTACAAGGACGTCACGAAGCTTCCGGCCGCGGCCTACGAGCGAATCGGCAAGCGCGCGCCCGACGCCGAGGGATGACCGCACCGGCGCGACGGAGCGGCCACGGAGGCGCTGGATAGGCTCCCGGGCCGTGCGCTGGGCTCACCGTGGTCTCGCGGGGCTGACCGCGATCGCCGTCACCGCTGCGATCGCGCTGGGCGCGGGCGCCGCCGGCGCGGCGGGGAAGCCGACCGGACCGGCGTTCAAGAACGGTGATCCCTGCACCTGGCTGCGCCTCTCGGAGGTTCAGCGGGCCTTCGGCGGACCGATCACCACCAGTCACCTCACCGGCCTCGCCATCGCGTGCGACTTCGTCGTCGGCGCGCCGCTGCAGTCGACCGGGACGCTGCGGGTGACGCTGATCTTCCCCTTCTTCTCGCAGCCCGGCGAGAGCGGCATCGATGCGCTCGAGGTCAACCGGGCCATCGACGCCGCGAACAGCGTCTCGATCGCCAACGCCAAGGTCGGCAAGGCCGGCTACTTCAATCTCGACAACTCGACGGTCTACGTGGCGGTGAGCAAGAAGTTCACGGTCGCCTTGCAGTGGACGCCGGCCGGTGCGCCGTCGGCCGGGTCGAAGCTCACGCCGCCGGTGCAGGCGAAGCTGCTGACGCTGGCGAAGGCCGTCATCAGCCACACGCCGTCGAAGCTGCGCTGAGCGTCCCCGGGTCGAGGACGCCGTTTCCCGATCGGGCCTAGCCGCGCAGCACCCGGCCCGGGCGCGACTCGACGCCCTCGGCCATCGGCTCCCCGTCGACGCGGATCGGCGTGCCGTTCACGACCACGTGGGCGACGCCGACGGGCGCGTCCGCCACCAGCCGCTCACCGTCGGCCGGGAAGTCCCGGATGCGGCGCAGGCCGCCCGGGGCGACGGTGTCCGGGTCGAACACGGTCACGTCGGCGGCCCGTCCCGGCTCCAGCACGCCGCGGTCGGTGAACCCGAACACGCCGGCCGGCTCGCCGGTGAGCTTGTGCACGCCGGCCTCGAGGCTCAGCGCGCCGCGGTCGCGCACCCAGTTGCCGAGCAGGTCGGTGGGGAGACAGGCGTCGCAGAGCTGACTGACGTGGGCGCCGGCGTCGGAGAGGCCGATGAGCATCCCTTCCTCGCCGAGGAGCTTGGCGATCATCTCCTCGTCGTCGTTGGCGAGGACGGTCCGGACCCGGGTCGTGAGGTCCTCGGCGACCGCAAGCTCGAGGATGGCGTCGAGCGGGTCGACTCCCCGCTCCTCGGCGAGCCCGGCGACGCTTCTTCCCTCGAGCTCGGGGTGGTCGCGGCTCTCGGCGATCGTCACGGTGTCCCAGCGGGGCCGGAAGACCCGGCCGCTACCGAGCTCCTCCTGGGCCGCGCGACGCCACGCCGGGTCGCGGTAGGCGGCCAGCCGCTGCTCGCGGGGCCGGTCCATCAAGGCCTTGAACGAGGGCACCAGGTTGAAGGTGAACGGCTCGGCGAGCGTCATCTGGAACGTGAGCGGACGGCACGTGATCTGCGGCCACACGTCGGCGCCCGCGGCCCGGCGCTCGGCGTTCAGCTCCGCCATCTTCGGCGCGAACGGGGAGCCCTGCACGGTCAGCAGCGCCGTCCACGTGAACGGGCGCTGTACCTTCTCCTGGAGGTCGTAGACGTCGACGTGGCGAATCCGCTCCCCGGGGGTCAGCTCGGCGACGCCCCGGCCGACGTCGCGCAGCGGCATCAGCAGCGCCTCGAGCTCGCCGAGCCCGGCCAGCCGCGAAGGGACGGGCCGTCCCGAGTCGCCGGAGTGGGTCGGTGCGGAGCTGGTCGCGAAGCCGGCCGCGCCCCCCGCGACCGAGTCGCGCACCACGTCGGCCATGCGGGCCAGCTCGTCGTCGGTCGGCTGCTCGCGGTCGTACCCCTCGTCGCCCATCACGAACAGCCGAACCGCGGTGTGACCGACGTACGCCGTGAAGTTCAGCCCCACCCCGTGGCGCTCGACCGCGTCCAGGTACTCGGGGAAGGTCTCGAACTCCCATGGGATCCCGGCCTCGAGCGTCGACAGGCTCATGTCCTCGACGTGCTGGAGGGTCCGGCCGATCAGGGACCGGTGCTCCGGCCGGCAGGGCGCGATCGAGAAGCCGCAGTTGCCGGCGACGACGGTGGTGACGCCGTGCCACGACGACGGCGTGAGCGCCGGGTCCCAGAAGACCTGGGCGTCGTAGTGGGTGTGGATGTCGATGAAGCCGGGTGTGACGACCTGACCGGCGGCGTCGAGCTCGGTGCGGCCCTCGAGGCCCTTCCCGATCTCAGCCACCCGGTCGCCGTCGACGGCCACGTCGGCCCGTCGGCCCGGCGCGCCGGTCCCGTCGATGACGGTGCCCCCACGGATCACCAGGTCGTGCGCCATCGCCCAACCTCCTTGTCGACCCGGCCGCTCGCGAGCTCGGCGAGGAGAGGATTCCCGGGCGGGACGACCCTATTACGATCCGGCGCCGTGACTGGTGTGCGTTCGGGTGCCTCGCGGTGACCGCGCTGCCCGACATCATGCGGGTCGCGGTGTACCGCGGGCCGGGCGAGCTCGGCGTCGAGGAGCGCCCGGTCCCGACGGTCGGGCCGGCGGACGTGCTCCTCGAGGTGAGCCACTGCGGGATCTGCGGCAGTGACATCCACTTCATCCTCGACGGGTGGGGGCGACCGGGGTCCATCGAGGGCCACGAGTGGTCGGGCCGAGTCGTCGCGGTCGGCGACGACGTCACGAAGTGGCGGGTCGGCGACGCAGTGGTGGGCGGCCCGAGCCCGCGCTGCGGCGAGTGCGAGTACTGCCGGCAGGGGCGGCCGTCGCTCTGCACGGGTCGGCACACCCCCGGCCTGAGCGTGCACACCGACGGCGCGTTCGCCGAGTACACCCTGGCCAGCGAGGACTCACTGCGGCGGATCCCGGACGGCGTGCCGCTGCGAGCGGCCGCACTCGCGGAGCCGCTGGCAGTTGCGCTGCACGGGCTCACCCGGGGCGGGGTGCAGGCCGGTCAGCGCCTGCTCGTGACCGGCGCCGGCCCGATCGGGACGCTCAGCGTGGCGGCGGCGCGGGCTCGGGGCGTGACGGACATCGTCGTGAGCGAGCCCCACCCGAAGCGGCGCGACCTCGCGGCCCGGCTCGGGGCGCGCACCGTCACGCCCGACCAGCTCGTCGCGCCCGCGTCCCCGGGCGACACCGTCGACGACCCGTTCGACGTCGCGCTCGAGTGCTCGGGCCACGCGGTCGCCATGGAGGCCGCCCTCGCGCAGCTGAAGCGGGGCGGAACGCTCGTCCTCGTCGGCGCCGGCATGAAGGCGCCCCGTCTCGACGGCAACCGGATCCTGTTGAACGAGCTGGTGGTGACGGGCTCGTTCGTCTACGACGCCGACGGCTTCGAGTGCTCGTTGGAGCTGCTCGCCCGGCCCGACTTCCCGACCGATCTGCTCATCGAGCCCGACGACACGCCGCTCGACGGGCTGCTCGACGCCATCGTCGGACTCCACGACGGGGCGCTGGCGGCCAAGGTGATGATCGTGCCTCGGGGAAGGGAGGGGACATGAAGACCGACCGCAAGCCCCGGTTCAACCATGTGGCCATGAGCCTGCCCGCCGACATGCTCAGCGCGGCCCACCGCGAGGAGATCGTGCGCTTCTACAACGAGGTGTTCGGCTGGGAGGAGATCCCGATGCTGACCGAGGACCAGCGCCGGCTCGTGCTCTCCGTGTACACCACCGAGCAGTTCGTCTTCCTCATCGCCGACGACAGCCCGATGACCTGCCCCCGCCTCGACCACTACGGCATCTCGGTCGCGACGGAAGCCGAGCTCGACCGGATGCTCGACCGAGCGAAGGCGTTCCAGCGCCAGGACGATCGGGTCGACATCATCGACAAGAAGGTCGAGGACCACAGCGTGCTGGCCATCACCAGCTGCTACATCCGGTACCTGCTGCCGATGATGGTCGAGGTCCAGTGGTGGGAGTACAGGGACCAGGCCGCCGATGCCGCGCGCAACTAGCCGAGAGCGGTCGCCGCGTGGCTGAGACGCCGCTGCGCTACGGCGCGTTCGCGCCGCAGGGCTGGAAGCTCGAGTACTCGGGGTGGGGCGCCGCCGAGGCGTGGGACCGGACCGTCGCCATCGCCCAGCAGGCGGAGCAGCTCGGCTACGAGCACCTGTGGGTCTACGACCATGTCGAGACCGTGCCCCGCCGCGAGGCGACGCACGTCTTCGAGGCGTTCACCACGTTGGCCGCGCTGTCGCAGCGCACCGCCACGATCCGACTCGGGCAGCTCGTCGCCTGCGCCGCGTACCGGAACGCGGGGCTGCTGGCCAAGCAGGCCGCCGGGCTCGACGTGCTGAGCGGCGGCCGGCTCATCCTCGGGCTCGGCGGCGGCTGGTACGACGAGGAGTATCGGGCGTACGGCTACGAGTTCCCGTCCGCGCGCGAGCGCCTCGAGATCCTCGACGAGACGGTCCAGGCGGTCCGGGCCCTCTGGTCCGAGCCGACCGTGACCTTCACCGGCAAGCACCTGCGCTTCGACGGCGCCTACTGCGACCCCAAGCCGCTGCAAGCCCGACCGCCGATCTGGATCGGCGGCGGCGGCGAGCGGGTGACGCTGCGCATCGCGGCCGAGCGGGCCCACGCCACGAACTGGCAGGTCGGACTGGACGAGTTCGTCCACAAGTCGGACGTGCTCCGCCAGCACTGCGCCGACGCCGGGCGCGACTTCGACTCGATCGTCCGCACCCACGGGCCCGACTGCTGCATCTTCGCCAGCGAGCAGGACCTCCGGGCCTGGCTCGACTCACCCGGGGGCGGGAACCTCTGGGGCGGCGGCGACCCCGACGCCTACGTGCGCGACAACTTGGTCGGCACCGCCGAGCAGGTGACCGAGAAGGTCCAGGCATTCGTCGACGCGGGCTGTCGAGAGTTCGTGCTCTGGTTCCGCGACTACCCGGCGAGCGACAGCCTCGAGCAGTTCGCCACCATGGTGCGGCCGAACGTCAGCGGCTGAGGGACCCTTGTAGGGTTCTTCGCCGTGGCGACCCAGGCGCCGGCGCGCGACGCCCGGATCGAGACGCCGGCGCCGCGCCCCGCGGTGCCCTGGCCGGCACTGCTCCTCGCCGCAGCGGTGCTCGCCGGCGTCGCGCTGCGCTTCTACACCCGGTCCGACATGTGGCTCGACGAGGCGCTGTCGGTCAACATCGCCCGGCTGCCGCTGTCCGACCTGCACACGGCCCTCCGGCACGACGGTGCCCCACCCCTCTACTACGCGCTCCTGCACTTCTGGACCAGCGCCTTCGGGACCGGGGACTTCGCGGCCCGCTCGCTGTCCGGGATCCTCTCGGTCGCGACGCTCCCACTGGCCTGGTTCGCCGGGCAGCGGCTCGGCGGCCGGCGGCTCGCCGCGTTCACCCTCCTCGTGGTGGCCACGTCTCCCTACGCGATCCGGTACGGCACCGAGGCGCGCATGTACGCGCTCATCATGCTGCTCGTCTTCGCCGGCTACCTGGCCGTGGTCCGCGCCCTCGAGCTCCCGTCACTCGGCCGGCTGGCGCTCGTCGCCGTCGTCACCGGCCTGCTCATCTACACCCAGTACTGGTGCTTCTACCTGATCGCGGTCGGCGGCGCCCTCCTCGTCGTGCGCGCCGTGCGGGCGGGAGCCGGCACCGTGCGGCGCTCGACGCAGCGGGTGGTCGGCGCGGTGGTGGTCGGCGGCCTCACCTTCATCCCCTGGGTCCCCACCTTCCTGTACCAGGCGAAGCACACCGGGACGCCGTGGGGCAACGCCCGCGTGCCGTGGTCGTCCACGGCCGAGGCGCTGGCCCGCTTCGCCGGCGACGACCACAACGCCGAGACGTTCGTCCTGCTCTTCGTGCTGCTGACGCTGGTCGTGCTCGGCGTCTTCGGCCGCGGCGTGGACGGCCGGACGATCGAGTTCGACCTCCGCACCCAGCCCGGCGTCCGCGCCGTCGGCCTCCTCGCCTTCGGCACCCTGCTCCTCGGGACCAGCCTCTCGTTCGTCGCCGGCAGCGCCTTCGACTCTCGGTACGCGTCGGTCATGTTCCCGTTCTACGCGCTGCTCGCCGCAGTCGGGATCAGCGTGTTCCTCGACCCCCGGACGCGGGCCGGCGTCCTCGCGGTCGTCGCGCTGCTCGGGATCGTGGGCGGGATCCGCAACGTGACGACGGACCGCACCCAGGCCGGCGCGGCGGCGACGATCATCGCCGCTCAGGCCCGCCCCGGTGACGTCGTCGCCTACTGCCCGGACCAGATCGCGCCGTCGGCGAGCCGGCTGCTGGCCGGCGTGCCCGGCCTGACCCAGCTCACCTTCACCGACCGGTTCGGCCCCAGCCGCGTCGACTGGGTCGACTACATCGACCGCATCGCGGCCGCCAACCCGACCGCCTTCGCGAGCCAGGTCCTGCAGCAGGCCGGGCCGCACGCGGTCTGGTACGTCGAGGCCACCGGCTTCAACCACGTCGAGGGCAAGTGCGAGGCGATCGGCGCCGCGCTGCTCGGCGCCCGACCGCACGCCGTCCGGGCCGTGAACCAGGACGACTCGATCGCCGAGTACATGGGTCTCACGATCTACCGCGCTTGAGCCCCCTGCTTCGCCGGATCGGCGCCACCCGGTTCGTCCGCGACGACCTGCGCGCCGCGCTGGTGCCGTGGCTGATCGCGCGAGCCATCGTCGGGGCGTCGCTCGGCTTCGCCCACTTCGTCGACGACCAGGTCGGGAAGCTGCCGCGCCCGGTCCAGCTCCACCAGGGCCTGTTCGCGTGGGACGCCGCCTTCTACCGGGACCTGGCCGCGCACGGCTACGAGGGCCTCCCGCACGCCGCCCTCCGGTTCTTCCCCCTCGTGCCGGCGCTCACCCGTGGCCTCGGCGTCGTCCTCCTCGGCGCGTACGGCGCCGCCCTCCTCGTGATCGTCGAGGCCTCGGCGCTCGTGTTCGGGGCGCTGCTCCACCGGCTCGCCGTCCTCGAGACCGGCGACGCGGCGCTCGCTCGCCGCGCGGCGTGGTTCGCCGCCGTGTTCCCGCCCTTCGCCGCCCTCGTGCTCGGCTACGCCGACGCCACCGCGCTCGCGCTGGCGGCCGGCCTCTTCCTCGCCCTGCGGACCCGCCGGTTCGAGCTCGCGGTGCCGCTCGGCGTCCTGGCCGGGCTGTGCCGGCCGGTCGGGGTGCTGCTCGTCGTGCCGGCCCTCATCGAAGGGGCCCGGGGCTGGTCGACGGCCGGCCGCCGCAAGCGAGTCGCGCGCGCGGCCGCCTCGGTGGCGCCCGCGGTCGGCCTCGGCGCCTTCCTCGCCTACGCCGGCATCGCGTTCGGCGACGGCTTCGCGCCGCTCACGGTGCAGAACCAGGCCAACCTGCGGGGCCGCTTCGAGTGGCCGACCACCAGCGTGCTCCACGGCCTGCGCGACCTCGTGCACGCCGACCGGCTCGGCCCCGGTGCGCACGTGCTCTGGGCGGGTGTGTTCGCGCTGCTGCTCGTCGTCGTGGCTCGTCGGTTCCCCGCCTCCTACAGCCTCTACGCGGGGGCGACGCTCGTCCTCGGCCTGTCCGGGCACAACCTCGATTCGTTCGAGCGGTACTGCGCGGGCGCGCTGCCGTTCCTCCTCGGCGTCGCGGTCGTCACGAAGCATCCCGAGGCGGAGCGCACCGGCATCGTGCTGGCCGGCGCGGCGCTGTTCGGCTATGCCCTCCTGACCTTCCTCGGTACCTACGTGCCCTGACGGTCCGGGAGCGGGCGGGACCCATCGGTAGGCTGGACGCTCCCGTGAGCGAGCACACCGCCCCCGTGGACCGCCCGGAGGTCCTCATCGTCGGCGCCGGTCCGGCCGGCCTCACCGCCGCCTACCAGCTGTCGAAGCGTGGCGTCGACGCGACCGTGCTCGAGGCCGACACCGTCGTCGGTGGCATCAGCCGCACCGCGGTGCGAGACGGCTGGCGCTTCGACATCGGCGGCCACCGCTTCTTCACGAAGGTCCAGCCGGTCGAGGACCTCTGGTTCGAGATCCTCGGCGCCGACAACTTCCTGCGCCGGCCCCGCAAGAGCCGCATCTACTACGACGGCAAGTTCTTCGACTACCCGCTGGTTCCCCTCGACGCGCTGCGCAAGCTCGGGTTCCTCGAGGCGGTCCGGTGCGCGCTGTCGTACGGGTGGGCGCGCGTTCACCCCCCGAAGGACCGGTCGAACTTCGAGGGCTTCATGGCCGGCCGTTTCGGGTGGCGGCTGTACCGGACCTTCTTCAAGGCCTACACCGAGAAGCTGTGGGGCGTCCCCGCCCCTGAGATCCAGGCCGACTGGGGCGCCCAGCGCATCAAGGACCTCTCGCTGTTCCGGGCCGTGTGGGAGGGCCTGAAGCCCAAGCGCCTCCGGGCCAGCCGCGACAAGTTGAAGCAGGTCACGAGCCTGATCGAGGAGTTCAACTACCCGAAGTACGGGCCGGGGATGATGTGGGAGCGGGCCGCCGAGCAGGTGACGGCCCGGGGCACGAAGATCGTCTACGACAGCGCGGTCACCGTGGTACATCACGAGGACGGGCGGGCGGTCGCGGTGACCGCCATCACCGGCGGCGCGCCAACCCGTTACGACTGCACGCACATCGTCTCGTCGATGCCGATCTCGGCCTTGGTGCGGGCCATGGCCCCGGCACCCCCGCCCGAGGTGCTGGAGGCCGCGGACGGGCTCGGCTACCGGGACTTCATCACGGTGGCGCTCGTCGTCCCGGCCGACAAGGTGCCGTGGGACGACAACTGGGTCTACATCCACGCCCCCGAGGTGGCGACGATGCGGATTCAGAACTTCGGCTCCTGGTCGCCGTACCTCGTGAAAGAGGGCCGCAACGTCCTCGGGCTCGAGTACACGGTGTGGGAGGGCGAGGCGGCGTGGACGGCCCCCGACGAGGAGCTCATCGAGCGCGGCAAGCAGGAGCTCGAGTGGCTCGGCCTGGTCAAGGCCGAGGACGTCGAGGCCGGGTACGTGGTCCGGATGCCGAAGGCGTACCCGATGTACGACGCGTCCTACAAGGCCAACGTCGAGACGCTCCGGAGCTGGCTGGCGGCCAACGCGCCCAACGTGTTCCCGGTCGGACGCAACGGCATGCACAAGTACAACAACCAGGACCACTCCATGTACACGGCGATGCTCTCGGTCGAGAACATCTTCGGCGCCGACCATGACGTGTGGTCCGTGAACGTCGAGGCCGACTACCACGAGGAGCAGCGGGCACCGTCCGATGACTCCTAGTCCGACCGCCGTCCCGACGGCGCTCGTCCCCGCGGCGTACCGGCGTTGCCCACGCGGCCGCGCGCGCCCGCGACCCGCCGGCGGCTGAGGGGCCGACATGGCGTGGCTGGGCGTGGTGGCCGTCATCGGGCTCATCGTGTGCGGCGTCACCGCGCTCTACGACCTTCGGCGCCGCCGCAAGCAGCGGAAGCTGCCGCCGGGGGAGGTTCTCCCGCCGTCCTGGTGGACCGGGCCCCACATCGCCATGGTGGTGGGCGGCGGCGTTGTGCTCATCGCCGTCGCCATCGGGGTGCTCCTGCTCGTCTTCGGCAGCGGGACGACGACCAGCCCGGCCAAGCTCGTCACCGTCCCGACGTCGACCACGACCACGACGACCGCGAGCTCGAGCACCACGTCGACGACGCTCGGCCCGGCGCGCCCGCCCCAACAGGTGCGCGTGGACGTGCTGAACGCATCCGCAGTGCCGCGGGCCGCGACGATGAAGGCCTCCGCGCTGGCCGCGCTCGGGTACCGGGTGACGAGCACCGGCAACGCCCTTCCCGCCCAAGGAACGGTCGTCGAGTGCAGGGAGGGCTTCGCCGCCGAGGCGGTCGCGCTCGCGCGCGCGGTCGGTCCCGGCACGCTCGTCCAGGGCTTCCCGGTCACGCCGCCACCCGGATCCGCGAACGCCGACTGCGTGGTCGTCCTCGGCCAGTAGTTCGTTCGCGACGCGTATGCTCCCGCCGTGGCAGCGGGCCTCGTCAACTCGGCCGACTCGCACGTCGTCGAGCCGCTCGACCTCTGGGTCCAGCGCCTGCCCGCCGCACTGAAGGAGCGGGCGCCGCGCATCGCCGACGTCGACGGCGAGCCCCGGCTGCTCGTCGAGGGCATGGTCCCGCGCCGCATGGGCGGCGGCGGCAACACCGATGCCGAGCAGCGGGACCGCGAGCGCGCCGGTGAGGGGCACTTCCGCGCCGGCGGTTGGGACCCCGATCAGCGGATCGTCGACCTCGACGAGGACGGCGTGTGGGGCGAGGTGCTGTACCCGACGATCGCGCTCTTCGCCTTCATGATCCCCGACGCCGAGCTGCGGTGGGCGAGCGCCCGGGCCTACAACGACTGGCTCGCGGAGACGTTCGCGGCCCAGTCCCGGCGGTTCGCGGGCGCGGCGATGATCCCGGTGCAAGAGATCGAGCCCGCGGTCGCCGAGATCGAGCGGATCGCCGGTCTCGGGCTGCGCTCGATCATGCTCCCCATGCAGGCACCGGAGTCCCGGCCCTACAACGCCCGCGCCTACGACCCGGTCTGGGCCGCCGCCCAGGCGCACGGCCTCCCGGTGAGCTTCCACGTCGGCACCGGGTCGAACCCGGTCACCGAGCGGGGCCTCGGCGGCGCGGTCATCAACTACGTCGAGGTCGGGCTCGGGGCCCAGCGCACCCTCGCCTACCTCGCCGCCGCCGGCGTGCTGGAACGGCATCCCGACCTGCACGTCGTGATGGTCGAGTGCGGAGCGGGCTGGCTGGCCTGGCTGCTCGAGCGCATGGACGAGGCGTTCGAGGAGCACGAGCAGTGGGTGCAGCCGAAGCTGCCCGAGCCTCCCTCCTTCTATGTCCGCCGCCAGGGCCACGTGACGTTCGGCAACGACGGCGCCGGCGTGGTGAACCGCGGCTTCACCGGCGTCGAGCCGCTGCTGTGGGCGTCCGACTACCCGCACCCGGAGGGGACCTGGCCCCACACCCGGGAGACCCTGGACCGGATCTTCTCTGGCGTGCCGGACACCGAGCGCCAGCTCGTCACCTACTCCACGACGGCACGGCTGTACGGGCTCGACGCGCCGAGGCCCTGAGCCGGCCTCGCGGCGGGGTCGAAGGCCGACCGCCCGCGGGTCGCCGATAGCCTGCCGCCGTGGCCGATCCGCCGAAGTCGTTCTACCTGTCGCCTCCGATCCACGAATACCTCGTCGCGCACGGCACGCCGCCCGACGAGGTGCAGCAGTGGCTCATCGACGAGACGAAGCGCCGCGTTCCCGACCGCTCGATGATGCAGGTCGCGCCCGAGCAAGGCGCGTTCATGACGGTCCTCACCCGGCTGCTCGACGCACGGCAGGCGGTCGAGGTCGGCACGTTCACCGGCTACTCCGCGCTCTGCATCGCCCGCGGCCTGGCTCCCGGGGGGCGGCTGCTGTGCTGCGACGTCAGCGAGGAGTGGACGAGCATCGGCTGCGACGCCTGGTCGCGAGCCGGCGTCGCGGACCGGATCGACCTGCGGATCGCGCCCGCGGTCGACACCCTGCGGGCGCTGCCGGCTGAGGAGACGATCGACCTGGCGTTCATCGACGCCGACAAGGTCAGCTACGCCGCGTACTACGAGGAGCTGCTGGCGCGGCTGCGACCGAACGGCGCCATCCTCGTCGACAACACCCTCTGGATGGGCACGGTCGTCGACGAGTCGGTCACAGACGACGACAGCAAGGCCATCCGCGCCTTCAACGACCAGGTCGCCGCCGACGACCGCGTCGACTGCGTGCAGCTGCCGATCAGCGACGGGCTGACGCTGCTCCGCAAGCGCTGATCCGGGTCACGGCTCGAGGGCCAGCCGCCCGGGCCCGAGCACTCGACCCCGCACGCCGGTGCGGAACCGGTCGCAGCCGGTGAGGCGCGGCACCAGGTTCGTGAGCACCAGCGCTCCGTCCTCCTCGTCGACCCGCCAGCGAGCGTCGTCGTAGACGAGCGCGTCGTCGGTGGGCGTCGAGACGGCGCTGGTGGGCCCGAGCCGCAGCCACCGCGCCACCTGCAGGCCGGCTGACGCGAGGCGCCGGGCCGCGTCGGCGTCGGCGGCGACGACCGCGCCGACGCTCGCGAACACGTCGCCGAGCTCGCGGCCGAGCCCTTCGATGCCGTGGCACACCCGGGTGTCGATCCCGAGCACGACCGCCGGGGTCAGCTGCCGGGTCAGCGCCACCGTCCGGAAGGCGTCGAACGGGGTGGCGTCGGCCGACGAGTAGCGCGCGCCGAGCCGGCCCGCCGCCTGCTCGAACGGCACGACGTGGATCGCCTGCGACAGGAGCGACACCAGGAGCACGAGGCCGCCGTCGCCGAGCCCCAGCGCCGCGAAGCGCGGCGCGAGGGACTCCGCCTCGTCGTCGATATCCGCCGATGACACCGGCCACGGGACGACCTCGTGCTCGACGGTCACCCGGCCGACGCCCCAGACGAGGGGTGGATCCTCGAAGCGAGCGGCGAAGGAGACCATCAGCCCGGTGTCACCCGCGGGATCTTGTGAGGTGGTCCCTGCCGCAGCAGCACGTCGTGCTCGACGAGCTCGACCACCGGTTCGAGGCCGACCGCCTCGTGCACGGCGTCGGTGACCCGGCTGGAGAGGTCCGAGAGCCCGCGGGGGCCCGGCGTCGCGTAGCCGACCCGCAGCCGCAGCGCGTCCATCTCGCGCCGGTCGCGGACGACCTGGAAGAGGCCGGCTTCGGTCTCGGGGATGCTCTCGATCGCGCCCCACACGTCGCCGGGCAGCACCGACACGCCGTCGACGACGACCTCGTCGCCCTTGCGCCCGAGGGGCCAGATCCGGCCGTGGGTCCGGCCGCACGCGCAGGGCTCGGTCGTGCGGCGCACGATGTCGTCGGAGCGGTAGCGGACGAGCGGCGCGATCTTGTCGATCAGCGTCGTCGAGACCAGCTCGCCCCGTTGCCCGTCGCCCGCCGGCGTCACGCCGTCCGGCGCCAGGTGCTCGATGAACGCGGTGTCCTCCCAGTAGTGACAGCCGTCGTGCTGCCCGCACTCGGTGGCGGCGCCGACGTCACCGAGGCTGGTCTGGATGAACAGCTCGAGACCCCACGACTCGACCCGCGCCCGCGCCCGCGGCCCGATCGGCTCGCCCGCGAACACCACCCCCGAGTACGAGCGGAACGTCTCCTCGAGGTCCTCGCCGGTCTCGGCCGCCGCGGCCTCGATCATCATGAGCAGCGGGCCCGACAGCGTGTACCAGCCGGTCGGGCGCAGCTCGCGACTGAACCGGAACAGCTGGGGGACGTCCTCGGGCTGATGGTCGACGAACACCGGCGTCGCCCCGACCCCCCGGACGGTGTCGTGGATGCCGGGACCGCGGAACGTGAAGAGGCAGTGCAGGAAGTGGTCGCCCGGCCGGCAGCCCAGCTCCCAGAACTCGCGGACGAGGAAGCTCGGGCCGCGCCCCGCGTACGGGGCCGGCGTCGGGTCGCCGGTCGTCCCCGAGGTCGAGAAGATGGCGCTGAACACGTTCTTGAGGCTCGCGTCGTCGGGGTCGAGGCACAGCAGGCCGCCGTAGGGGTCGTGGTGACGGTCCCGGAAGGCCCGGATCGCGTCCTTGTCGATGAACGGCGCCTGCTCGCGGAAGTCGTCGATCGAGCGGAGGTCGTCGGGGCGGACGCCGGCCGCGTCCCAGGTCTCGCGGATGAGCGCCGAGCGCTCGTAGGCCCACGGGAGCAGATCGCCGAGGAGCCGCTCGTCGCGCTGGCGCTCGATCTCGGCCCGGGGCTTGGTCTCGATCTCGGGGGAGAAGTACCGGCGAGTCGGGTCGAGGGTCGTCACGGCGAGCGGACCAGCCGCTGCGTATTCGCCGGCCCGGCGGGAGAGTAGCCGCGGCCCCTTCCATGAGTAGGCCTACTCATGGCAAGCCGGATGCCGCTGCGCATACTGACGCCGGCGTCAGCGCGGGCGGCAGGCCACGCGACGGAGCGACAGGAGGAACGGCCGGTGGGTCGATGGGACAAGCAGATCGAGAAGCAACGAGCGATCGTCCAGGAGGCGGTGCCCGAGCCGATCGTCGCCTACGGCGTGCTGCAGCCGGCCGGGACCTGGGGCTCGTTCGGGCTCCGCCAGCTCAGCCCCGCGCTCGCGACGTTCCGGCAGCACAAGGCCAACAAGTCGGCCGGAGACCTGACCGGTCGGCACGGGCTGAAGATGAACAGCCAGACGTACGTCGCGTTGACGGCCGACAAGGTGTACGCGCTCGAGGGGAAGGCGAAGCGCTACGGCATCAAGATCGTCGGCACGCTCGCCGAGTGGCGTCGGTCCGACGTCAGCGTGCAGCTGATTCCGGGGCGGATGTCGACCAAGGTCGTGTTCGACCACACCGACGGCGGGCACTACGAGCTCGAGGCGACGACGATGGGCGGTTTCAACGACCCGTTCCTCGCCGAGCTCGGCACGATGGCCAGGGCGTAGTCCGCCCGCTCGGTGACCGGCGCGGGCCCGACCCCGCTCGGTCGCGGCCCGGTGACGGAGCCGGTCAAGACCCGCCAACCGGCGGGTGGCTACATCGTGCCGGTGCGGCCGAAGCGGTAGTAGCCGGCGAAGGTCTTGTTGACCTCCTCGGGCAGCGGGACCACCGAGCCGAGCGCGTGGGCGCCCCAGATGATCTCGGCGGTGCGCTCGACGAGCGCCGCGATGTGGAGGGCGTCCTTCGGGTTCTTACCCACCGCGAAGAGCCCGTGGTTGGCCATGAGCACGGCGGCCTTGGTCGCGACTCGCGACGCGACCTCGTCGGCGAGCTCCTGGGTGCCGGTGGTGCAGTAGTCGGCGACCTCGACGTCGCCCCCCACGAAGACGTCGAACTCCTCGATCACGGCCGGGATCGGCGTCCGGGTGAGGGCGAACATCGTGGCGTACTTGGCGTGGCAGTGCATGGTGGCGCCGATGTCCTCGTGCTGGCGCAGCGCGGCGAGGTGCAGCGCCTTCTCGGTGGTCGGGCCCCGCGTGCCCTCGAGCACGTTGCCGTCGAGGTCGCACACGACGAGGTCGTCGAGGGTCATCTCCATGTAGTCGAGCGACGACGGGGTCAGCACCGCGTTGCCGTCGGGCAGGCGGGCGCCGAGGTTGCCGGCCGTCCCCTGGACGAGGTTGATGCGGAGCATCTCCTTGGCGACCCAGAGGAGCTGCTCCTTCGTCTCGGCGGCGGACAACGTCTTCGAGCTCACGCGAGGACCTCCGGGTTCACGAGGTTGTCGGGCTTGCCGCCGCCGAGGAGCGTCACCAGCCCGTCCGCGATCAGCTTGGAGTGGTTCGCCTCGGTGTCGTACGTGGCGCCGCCGATGTGCGGGGTGAGCACGACGTTCGGCATCGCGCACAGCGGGTGGTCGACCGGGAGGTGCTCGCCGACGAAGTGGTCGAGGCCGGCGCCGCCGAGGTGGCCCGACTGGAGCGCGGCGACGAGGGCGTCGGTGTCGTGGAGCATGGCCCGGGCCGTGTTCAGGTAGACGGTGCCCTCCCGCATGCGCGCGAACTGCTCGGCGCCGATCATGCCGGTGGTCTCGGGCGTGACCATGGCGTGCATCGAGACGACCTCGGCCTCGTCGAAGAGCCCCTCGAGCGAGTGCGTGGCGTCGTCGGCGTACGGGTCGTGGGCGATCACCCGCATGCCGAGCCCCTCCAGGCGCCACTTCGTGGCCCGGCCGACCGCCCCGAGCCCGACGATGCCGGCCGTGCGGCCGGCCAGCTGCCAGGCCCGGAACCGCTGGTAGGGGATCGTGCCGTCCCGGTAGACCTGGTCCTCGCGGACGTCGCGGTCGGCGCGGACGACGCCGCGGTTCACGGCCAGCAGCAGGGCGACCGTCAGCTCGGCCACGCCGTCGGCGTTGCGGCCCGGGGCGCGGAGCACCGGGATGCCGTGCGCGGTCGCGGCGGCGACGTCCACGTTGTTCGGGTCGCCCCGGCACGAGCCCACCGCCCGCAGCGGCAGCTCCAGCACCGGGCCCTTCACCGAGTCGGACTCGACGATCAGGAGGTCGGCGCCCTCGGCCTGGACCCGCTCCGCGAGCTGCTCGCCGTTCAGGATCCGCAGCGGCTGGTGGTCGATCCACGGGTCGAGGACGACGTCGGCGATCGAGCGCAGCGTCTCCAGGCCCTCGCCCCGGAAGGGCGCGGTGACGAGCGCTCGCGGCCGGTCGGTCACGCCGGGATCATCGCACACGCGCCTGACGCGCCCGTCAGGTACGAGGCCGCCGCGTCCGGCCTGCTGCGGCGCCGCGGCGCCCTGGGCCATCCCGAGCGGACCTGACTACCGTGTCAGGTTCGCCGGGCGGCCGGAGGACCGATGCCCATCCACTACGAGACGGACGACGAGCACATCGTCCTCATCACCATCGACCGACCCGAGGCCAAGAACTCGGCCGACATGGAGCACTTCAAGGCGCTCCGCGAATCCTGGGACCGCTTCGCCGCCGACCCGGACGCCTGGGTCGCCATCATCACCGGCGTCCGCGACGCCTTCTTCACCGGGGCCGACCTCAAGCGCTACATCCCCGAGATCACGAAGCTGCAACGCGAGATCGCCGACGGCGGGGTCCAGGAGCTGAATGGCTTCCGCCTCGACGACGGCACGAAGGCGGTGCTGCGGGGAGCCAAGATCTGGAAGCCGATCATCGCGGCCGTGAACGGGTTCTGCACCGCCGGCGGCATGGAGATGCTCGGCGGCGTGGACATCCGGGTCGCCTGCCCGGAAGCGAAGTTCGCGGTGATGGAGCCGAAGCGGGGGCTGTTCGCCGGCGGCGGCACGACCGTCCGCCTCCCGCGCCAGATCCCGTTCCCGCAGGCGATGGAGTTCCTGCTCTGCGCCGACCTGATCCCCGCCCAGCGCGCCTACGAGATGGGGTTCCTGAACGCGATCGTGCCGCGGGAGGAGCTGCTCGACGCCGCCTACGGCTTCGCCCGGCGCATCACCGCCAACGCGCCGCTGGCCGTGCAGGCGACGAAGCAGAGCGTCTGGGAAGGCCTCGGGATGTCGCTCTCGGACGCGTACCGCAACGAATCCGCGATCTCCTCGTACATCTTCCAGACCGAGGACGCCAAGGAGGGCCCGAAGGCCTTCGCCGAGAAGCGGCCGCCCAAGTGGCAAGGTCGGTGACGTGACCGACCCTCGGACGCCGTGCCTCATCGGCGTGGGCCAGCGCACCTGGCACCCCGACGAGGTCGGGGAGCAGGGCGCGCCCGAGCCGCTCGAGATGTGGGAGGACGTCGCCCGGCGCGCCGCCGACGACAGCGGCGCCGGCGCGTCGGCGCTCGAGGCCCTCGACGCGATCGACCTCGTGTACTGCCAGACCTGGCAGTACGACGACCCGCCGGCCCGGCTCGCGGCCCGGCTCGGCGCCGAGCCGCGCCGCCGCCACTACTCGGGCATCGGCGGCACGACGCCCCAGGTGCTGGTGCAGGACACCGCGGCGCGCATCCAGGCGGGCGAGACCGACCTCGCGCTCGTGGCCGGCGCGGAGGCGCTCGCCACCCAGCGTCGGTACAAGCGCCGCGGCGAGCGGTTCCCGTACTCGTTCAAGCCGGCCGAGAAGCGCCCCTACCCGTGGGAGGCGCCGTTCCACCCCGCCGAGCTCGCCCACGACGTGATGCAGGCGTGGCTCACGTTCGCCCTGTTCGACAACGCCCGCCGCGCCCACGAGGGCCGGGCCCTGCCCTCCTACCGGCACGACCTCGGCGAGCTGCTGGCCCCGATGACCCAGGTCGCGGCGAAGAACCCGATCGCCTGGTTCCCGATCGAGCGCAGCGTCGACGAGATCATCGACCCGACGCCGGACAACCGGATGGTCGGCTACCCGTACACGAAGTACATGATCTCGATCATGGACGTCGACATGGCGGCCGCCGTCCTCGTCGCCAGCCACGAGGCGGCCGACCGGCTCGGCGTCCCGCCGGAGCGGCGCGTGTACCCGCGCGGATGGTGCTACGTCACCGACCCGACCTACGTCGCCGAGCACGACCAGCTCCACCGGTCCCCGGCCATGGCCGCGGCCGCCAGCGAGGCGCTCCGGGTGGCGGGGGTGGGGATCGACGACGTCGCCCACCTCGACTTCTACTCCTGCTTCGGCAGCTCGGTGAACTTCGCCCGGGACGCGCTCGGCCTCGCCGCCGACGATCCCCGGCCGCTGACCGTCACCGGCGGCCTCCCGTACCACGGCGGCGCGGGCAGCAACTACATGACGCACGCCATCGCGACCATGGTCGACGTGCTGCGGGGCGACCCGGGCGCGACCGGGCTGGTGAGCGGCGTCGGCATGCACATGACGAAGCACGTCTACGGCGTGTACAGCACCGAGCCCGGCCCCCTCGCGCCACCGGAGCAGGCGCGCGTGCAGGCCGAGGTCGACGCCGCGCACCCGCCGCGCCTGATCGTCGACGCGCACGAGGGCGACGCGACCGTGGCTGCGTACTCGGTGATCCACGACCGCGACGGCCAGCCCACGAGCGGGGTGCTCGTGTGCGACGTGGACCGGGGGCGGCGCACGTACGGCAAACTGGTCGAGCCGGACGCGCTGGCCGGAGCAGAGATCGAGGAGCTGATCGGTAAGACGGTGCGGCTTCACCCGGAGCCCACCCCGCTGCCGACCGGCGAGGAGGGCACGGTCAACCGGGCCGTGCTCGCAGGGGAATGAGGTGAGGCATGGCGTGGGACTTCTCAACCGAGCCTGAGTTCCAGGCGAAGCTGGACTGGATCCGCGACTTCGTCGTCGAGGAGATCGAGCCGCTCGACCTGGCCTTCGGGTCGCACGTCGTCTACGACAAGTCGCACCCGGTGCACCGCGAGGTGATCCGGCCGCTGCAGAACCGGGTGAAGGAGCAGGACCTGTGGGCCTGTCACCTCGGCCCCGACCTGGGCGGGAAGGGCTACGGGCAGCTGAAACTCGCGCTCATGAACGAGATCCTCGGCCGCTCGCACTGGGCGCCGAGCGTGTTCGGCTGCCAGGCCCCCGACTCCGGCAACGCCGAGATCATCGCCCACTACGGCACCCAGGACCAGAAGGCGAAGTACCTCCAGCCCCTCCTCGACGGCCAGATCGTCTCCTGTTACTCGATGACCGAGCCCCAGGCCGGCTCCGACCCCGGCCAGTTCCAGTGCCGGGCGTGGCAGGACGGCGGCGAGTGGGTCATCGACGGCGAGAAGTGGTTCTCGTCGAACCTGCGCTACGCCGAGTTCGCGATCGTCATGGCGGTCACCGACCCCGACGTCCCCGTGTACCAGGGGACGTCGATGTTCCTCGTCCCGACGTCGACGCCGGGTGTCAACATCATCCGCAACGTCGGGCTCGGCGCCGAGAAGGAGGGCGAGGGCTCGCACGCGTACGTCCGCTACGACCACGTCCGGGTCCCGGCCGAGAACCTCCTCGGCGGCGAGGGCCAGGCGTTCGTGATCGCCCAGACCCGGCTCGGCGGCGGGCGGGTCCACCACGCCATGCGCACCATCGGGAGCTGCCAGCGGGCCTTCGACATGATGTGCCAGCGCGCGCTGTCACGGGTCACCCAGGGCGAGGTGCTGGCGAAGAAGCAGATGGTCCAGGAGATGGTCGCCGACTCCTACATCGACCTGGAGCAGTTCCGGCTCCTGGTGCTGCAGACGGCGTGGAAGATCGACCAGGTCGGCGGTCACAAGGCCCGCACCGAGATCGCAGCGGTGAAGGTGCTGACGCCGAAGGTGCTGCACGACGTCGTGTACCGCGCCCTGCACGTGCACGGCTCGCTCGGCGTCTCGAACGAGATGCCGCTAGCCGGCATGTGGGCGATGCTCCCCGTCATGGGGATCGCCGACGGGCCGACCGAGGTGCACAAGGTGACGATCGCCCGGCAGGTGCTGAAGCGGTACCAGCCGTACGAGGGGCTGTGGCCGCCCGAGCACCTGCCGGAGCGGCGGGCCGAGGCCCGCAAGCGGTTCGCGCACCTGCTGGAGCACGAGGCCGCCCAGCTGTGAGCGAGCTGGCGCCCATCTGGGAGCAGGTCGACGACGAGGCCCGCACCGTCGGGCTCGTCGATCCCGACTCGCTCGGCGCCTGGATGGACGCCCGCGACCTCCCGGGATCAGGGGAGCCGGTCGAGCTCCGGTTCATCAGCGGCGGCTCGTCGAACGAGATCTTCGAGGTGCGCCGGGGCGAGCACCGCATGGCGCTGCGCCGGCCGCCCCGGGTCGTGCCGGAGGGTCGCAACGCGACGATGCTGCGCGAGTACCGGGTGCTCGAGGCCCTGAACTGCACCGACGTCCCGCACCCGGAGGCGATCGCGGCCTGCGACGACGAGGGCGTCATCGGCGCCGCCTTCTACCTGATGGGCCACGTCGACGGCTGGTCGCCGATGAGCTACGGCCGCACCTGGCCCGCGCCCTTCGACACCGACCTCGAGGCCCGGGCCGAGCTCGGGATCCAGCTCGTCGACGGGATCGCGCGGCTCTCCCGCGTCGACTGGCGGGCCAAGGGCCTGGAGGACTTCGGGAAGCCGGACGGCTTCCTCGAGCGCCAGGTCGACCGGTGGCTCGCGCACCTCGAGCGCAACAACTGCCGCCCGCTGCCGGGAACCGACGAGACGGCGGCGTGGCTGCGCGGCCACATCCCGTCGACCTACGAGCCGGGGATCATCCACGGCGACTACCAGTTCGCCAACGTGATGTACGCCCACGGCGCGCCGGCGCGGCTGGCCGCGATCGTCGACTGGGAGATGACCACGATCGGCGATCCGCTCCTCGACCTGGGCTGGGTCACCATGAGCTGGCCGCGGGAGGGCGAGGACGCCTCCCAGAGCGGTTACGTCGACATGGTCGGGATGCCGTCCCACGACGCGCTCCTCGCACACTACGAGGAGGTCAGCGGCCGCTCGACCGTTGACATCGACTACTACGAGATCCTGGCTCGGTTCAAGCTCGCGATCGTCCTCGAGGCGCAGTACGCACGCCTGAAGGCCGGACGCGCCGACAACCCGAAGATGGAGGCGTTCGGTCCCATCACGCTTGACCTGATGGCAAATGCCGCCGCGCATGCCTCCAGGGCCGGCTGAAACAGAATCCGCCCGGGACCGTCGACCCGCGAACGTCCGACCTGCACCGCGCGGGGAAACGGTCGCACACGGTTTGCGGCTTCGCTTCGGTTCCTAGCGATCAGGCCCGCGAGGGCCCGGAGTTGGCCGGGCGTGGTCGAGCACCTCCGGGTTCACCACGTTGGTTGGGCTTCCGGCCGCGTAGGCGTTGATCTGGTCGAAGATGTCGGCGAACTGCAGTTCCCATTCGTCCCGCGTGACGTAGCCGAGGTGCGGCGTGCAGACGACGTTCTCGAGCCTGAGGAGCGGGTCGGTGGGGTCGAGGACCGGCTCGTTCTCGTACACGTCGACGGCGGCGAAGCCGGGGCGACCGGCCTGCAGCGCCGCGACGAGCACGCCCGGCTCGACGAGGCCAGCGCGGCTCGTGTTCACGAGCAGGGCGGTGGGCTTCATGGCGGCGAGGTCGGACGCCGTGACGATGCCACGAGTGGACGGGACAAGCCGCAGATGCAAGGACAGCACGTCGCTGCGCTCGAACAACCCGGTCTTGCTCTCCGCGACCGCGCGTCCATCTTCCGCCGCTTGCTGCCGCGACGGCTCCGACGACCACACCAGCACGTTCATGCCGAATGCCTCGCCGTACCCGGCGACGACCCTGCCGATGCGGCCGTAGCCGAAGATGCCCAGCGTCTTGGACCGGAGCGTGCGCCCGATATCGGTCTGCCAGCGACCGGCTCGCATTGCATTGACCTGCGCTGGGATCTGTCGCATCGCGCTGAGCACCAACGCCCACGTCAGCTCGGCGGCCGCGTAGGACGGTGAGCCAGCGTGAAGATCAGAGGAGACGACGATCCCGAGCCGCGTGCACGTGTCGACGTCGATATGTGGGAACGCACTGCGTTGGCTGATCAGGAGCAGTTTCGGGAGGCGCTCCAGGAGGGCGGTCCGGATCTCGGTGCGCTCACGGATGAGGACGACCGCCTCGGCATCGCGCAAGCGCACGGCCAGGTCGTCGACGTCCGGCGCGTGGTCGGTCCAGACCGTGACGTCATGCCCGTCGAGCTTCCGGAAGCACGCCAGGGTTCGCAGGGTGTCGAAGTAGTCGTCGAGGATCGAGACCCTCACTTCCGTCTCCTCGGTTGGAGCCTCGCATCGGCGCGACACATCGACTGACCAGCACCGCATTGTCGCAGGCTCAGCGATGGCGAGAGCCGGTTCAGTGGCGGGGCAGCCCCAAGATCCTGGTCGCGAGGATGTTCTTGTTGACCTGGGTCGTGCCGCCGGCGATCGTGTGCGACCGCGCCATGACCCGGTCCCGGCCCCACTCGCCGGCGTTGGCATCGGGGCCGAGCACGTCGCCCGACACCTCGGCCACCAGCTGCTCGGTCTCGCTCCACACCAGCTTGGCGATGCTCCCCTCGGGGCCGAGCGGCCGGCCGTGGAGCTGGCCCGAGATGGCGCGGTCGGCGACCAGCTTCAGCAGCTCCGCGTGGACGTACGCGCGCGCGAGGCGCTGGCGCAGCGCCGCGTCGTCGCTCGCCATCCGGCCGTCCCCGAGCGGGGTGCGCCGCGCCAGCTCGAGGAGCCGAGCGACTTTCGCCCGCAGCCCGAGGTGCAGCGTCGCCACGCCGCCCCGCTCGTGGGCGAGCGTCGTCATGGCCACCCGCCAGCCCTCGTTCACCGGGCCGAGGGTCTGCTCGCCGGGCACGCGGACCTCATCGAAGAAGATCTCGTTGAACTCCCGCTCGCCGGTGATGGTCACCAGCGGCCGCACCTCGACCCCGGGGCGGTGCAGGTCGACGAGCAGGCACGTGATGCCGCGGTGCTTCGGCGCCTCGGGGTCGGTGCGGACCAGCAGCTCGCACCAGTCGGCGACGTGGGCGAGCGTGGTCCAGATCTTCTGGCCCGTCACGACCCAGTCGTCGCCGTCCCGCACCGCCCGGGTGCGCAGCGACGCCAGGTCCGACCCGGCGTCGGGCTCCGAGAACCCCTGGCACCACACGTCGTCGCCGCGCCGCATCCGGGGCAGCAGCTCCGTCCGCTGGGCGGGGGTGCCGTGGGCCATGAGAGCGGGCGCGATGTTCGGGATGCCGATGACGTTGATCGGCCCCGGCACGCCGGCTCGGTGCAGCTCCTCGCTCCAGACCAGCTGCTCGAGGACGCCGGCCCCGCGTCCCCCGTACTCGGTCGGCCAGGCGATGGCGGCGTAGCCGGCGTCGGCGAGCTCGCGGTTCCAGGCTCCCAGCCGCTCGAAGCGCTCCGAGCCGGGGTCCAGGCCGGTGGCGGTGCCGAGCGCTCGGACCTGGTCGGTGGCGTGCTCGTCGAGCCAGGCCCGCAGCTCGGCGCGGAACGCCTCCGCCTCGGGCGGATACGTGAAGTCCAAGGCTCAGCCGTCGAGGCCGCCGGCGGCGAGTCGCGCCTCGACCTCGCGCTGGCGAGCGACGTTCTCGGTGTGCAGCTCGTCGGTGGTCTTCACCCGGCCGTCGACCTTCAGCTCGCCCATCACGTGCACCGCACCGAGCGTCTCGTGCAGGTACTCGGGGCCCTCCCCGGTGGGGATGAACCAGCCGGTCGGGCACATGGTCAGCACCTCGACGAACGAGAAGCCGTCCCCGCGCCGCTGGGACTCGAGGGCGCGGCGCACCATCTTCTTCGTGCGCGCGACGGCGCCGGCGTTGTGGACCGAGCCCCGGGCGACGTAGCTGGCGCCCTCGAGGCGGCTGATGAGGTCCCCGATCAGGATCGGGTAGCCGTGGTACTCGGCCTCCCGGCCGTCGATGGTGTTCTTGGTGCGCTGCCCGAGGACGGTCGTCGCGGTCATGTGGCCGCCGGTCTCGCCGAACACCCCGTTGTTCAGCAGCACGCACGTGACCGCCTCACCCCGGGCCGCGGTGTGCAGCACCTCCTGGAGGCCCTCGTTCACCATGTCGCCGTCGCCCTGGAGCGTGAACACGACCGCGTCGGGGCGCATGCGCTTGATCCCGGTCGCGACCGACGGCGCCCGGCCGTGGAGCGCCTGGACGAGGTCGACGTCGATGCTGGTCGTGAACGCGGTGTAGCAGCCGATGCCGACCACGCCGATGGTCTGGGTCGTCACCTCGAGGTCGGTGATCGTGTCGAGCAGGCACCGCAGGGCCAGCGGCTCGCCGCAGCCGGGGCAGAGATGGTGCTCGCCGGTGAGGAGCAGGTCGGGCGTGAGGTCACCGACCCGCCGGGCCCCGCTCGGCTCGGTGGAGGTGTCGAGCGTGGGCATCGGGCGTCTCCTCACCAGAGCGTGCGCTCGTTGTCGGGCAGCGGCGGCAGCGCCGCGTCCGCGCCGCCCCGATGGACCGCCAGCACCCGGTCCCGGATGGTCTCGACGTCGAGGAGCCGCCCGACCCCGAAGCCGGAGCCGTCGGTCGAGATCCCCCCGATCCCCACCACCGGCGCCCGGCCGAGGACGGCCAGGCGCACGTCGTCGATCAGCTGGCCCGCGCTCAGCTCGAACACCGCCACCGTGCGCGCGCCCGCGGCGGCCACCACCGCGTCGGCCGGGAAGGGCCACAGCGTGATCGGCCGCACGAACCCGACCCGCTCGCCCGCCTCCCGCAGGTCGCGCACCACCGACCGCACGAACCGGGCCGGGCTGCCGAAGGCGACGACGACCGTCTCGGCGTCGTCGAGGTAGCCGGTCTCGGCCCGGGCCTCGGTGCGCTCGATCTCGTGCTGCTTGGCGACGATGCGGCGCAGGTGGGCCTCGATCCCGATCGGCTCGGCGCCGAACTTGGCCAGCCCGAGCGGCGAGAGCAGCTTGGCGTGGCCGGTGCCGGTGGCGGTGCCGTCGACGGCCCAGTCCTTGTCGGGAACCGGCCCGAAGTCGATCGGGTCGACCGAGACTGACTCCTCGACGTGGGCGGTCAGGTAGTCGCCGTACACGAGCACCGGGTTGCGCCACCGGTCGGCGAGGTGGAAGGCGAGCTGGGTCAGCTCCACCGCCTCGGTGATGTCGACCGGCGCCAGCACCAGATGCCGGTAGTCGCCGTGCCCGCCGCCCCGGGTGGCCTGGAAGTAGTCGCTCTGGCCGCGGGCCAGGTTGAAGATCACGAGCGGCAGCTCGGCCAGCGTGATCTCGGCGAACGACTCCTGCATGAGCGACAGCCCCTGGCCGGTCGACCCGGTGGCGGCGCGCGCGCCGGTGGCGAGCGCCCCCCATGCCATCCCGACCGCCTCGAGCTCGCTCTCGGCGTTGATGCAGGTGCCCCCCACCTCGGGCAGGTACCGGGCGAAGTGCTCCAGCACCTCGGTGAACGGCGTCATCGGGTAGCCGGCGAAGAACCGGCAGCCGGCCGCGATCGAGGCCAGCGCGATGGCCTCGCTGCCCTCCATGAGGCGCCGCTCGGCGCCGCGGACCGCGATCGTCGTCACGACGCCACCTCCGTCACCACCGGCTGGTCGTACCGGTAGACCTCGAAGCAGAAGTCGGGGCACACGAACAGGCAGGCCGCGCACCCCGTGCAGCCCGGCTCGAGGAGGGGGGAGTGGAACCCGGCCCGGTTCAGGTCGCCGCCCATGGTGAGGACCCGGGGCGGGCAGGCGGTGATGCAGAGCTCGCAGCCCTTGCAGGCCTCGGTGTCGATCCGCACCGTGCCCCGGCTCGTGATCGTCGTCACGCCGATGCCGCCTCGCGCTGCCAGGCCGGGACCGCCAGCGGCTCGACGCGGTCGAGCCCGGCGCGCAGCGCCCGCTCGTTCACCTCGAGGTGCTGGCGTCGGTAGGCGGGGACGGACGCGCGCATCCCCCCGAGCAGCGCGTCGACGCCGACCAGGCCGGTCAGCCCGACGTAGGCGCCGAGGATCACCATCGACGCCGCCAGCTCGTTGCCGGCCGCGGCGGCGAGCTCGCCGGCCGGGATCCGGCGCACCGTGAAGCGCTCGTCGAGGGGGGCGGCGAAGGTGGCGTCGTTCACGACCACCAGGCCGCCGTCCACCACCTTGGGCGCGACCGGCGCCCAGAAGCGGTCGTGCATCGCGATCGCCGACCAGGCTCGTGACACCAGCGGCGGGGCCTGGATCGGCGCGTCGCCCACGACGACGGTGGCGTCGGTGTTCATCCCCCGCATCGCGCCGCCGTAGACGCCGAAGAGCAGGACGTGCCGGTCCTCGAGGACGGCGGCCCGGGCGAGGACCTGTGCCGCCAGTTGGACGCCCTGACCGCCGATGCCGGTGAGGAGGACCTCGCGCTCGGTCACCGGCGCGACGCTCCGATGCCGCGCAGCACGAACGCGACCAGGTGGGCGACGTCGTCGCGGGTGGGGGGCTGGCGACGGACGATCGCGTCTTCGGTCGCGGCCATGGCCAGGTGGTAGACGGCGTCCGCGTCGCGCCCGGGGTCGCCACCGGCGTCGGCGACCGCAGCCCGCAGCGGCGCGATGACCTGCTCGCGCTGGCTCGCGGTCGCCTCGGGGTACCGGGCCGCCAGCCGGGCGCCGTTCACCGCGAACGGCCGCGTGTTCGCGGCCGCCTCGGCGTTGCGGGCCTGCTCCAGCAGCCCCTCCACCCAGGCCCGCACCGCGTCGGCACCGGCGCTCGCCTTCGCCATGCGGCGCTCGAGCGTCTCCACCAGCCGGCGCCGACCGTCGTCGAGGACCGCGACCAGCAGCTCGTCCTTGGTGCGGAAGTGGCGGTAGAACGCCTGGTTCGAGAGGCCGGCGGCCTGGACGATGTCGCTGACCCGAGGGTCCAGCGACTCGGTGCGGCGCATCACCGTGTAGGCGGCGTCGACGAGCCGGCGGACCTCGTCGGCGTAGGCCGCCGCCCGCTCCTCGAGGGTCCGGGCCGCCACCGCCCGCTCGACCGGAACGACGTTCTGCACTGCCAGAACCCTATTCCAGCCTTTGGGGACGGGCAACCCGCTCGAGCCGGTGCCGGTACGGTGCGGAGCCGAGGGGGACCGCATGGCACTCGAGCTCGACCTGCGCGGGGTCGCGGACGACCGGGCCCGCCGCTACGTCGCCGACGGGTCCTGGACCGACGACACCCTCGGGTCGATCCTCGCCACCGGGCTGACCGACGCCCCCGACACCACCCTCGCCGTCTACTCCCAGACCCGACCCTGGCGCGGCACCTTTGGCGACGGCTTCGATCTCGCCCGCCGGGTCGCCGGCGGGCTGCAAGCCGCAGGGGTCGGGCCCGGTGACCCGGTCGCGTTCCAGCTCCCGAACTGGATGGAGGCCGCGGCGACGTTCTGGGCCATCGCCCTGCTCGGCGCGGTCCCCGTCCCGATCGTCCACTTCTACGGCCCGAAGGAGGTCGGGTTCATCCTCGAGCAGTCGGGCGCCCGCGTCCTCGTCACCGCCGACCGCTTCGGCCACCTCGACTTCCTCGCCAACCTCGAGACGCTCAGGCCGACGCTCGCCGCGCTCGAGCACGTCTACGTCGTCGGCGGCGACGCCCCGAGCCCCGCCCAGCCGTTCTCGGTGCTGACCGCGGCGGATCCGGTCGAGCGCCCCGTCCCCACCGACCCCGCCGCGCCGGCGCTCATCGCCTACACCTCCGGGACGACCGCCGACCCGAAGGGCGTCGTGCACTCGCACCGCACCATCGGGTTCGAGATCCGCCAGCTCGCGGCCATGCAGGCCAGTCGCGGCCGGCCCGCGCTCGTCGGCGCGCCGGTCGGCCACGGCATCGGGATGCTGTCCGCGCTGCTGATCCCGGTGTGGCGGCGCGATCCCATCCACCTCATCGACGTCTGGGACCCGGGCCGGGTGCTGGCGACGATGCTCGACCAGCAGATCACGAGCGGGAACGGGGCCACCTACTTCCTGATCAGCCTCCTCGACCATCCCGACTTCAGCGACGAGCACCGCGCGCTGATGACCTACATCGGCCTCGGCGGGTCCGCGGTCCCGGCCGCGGTGGGGGAGCGTTGCGCGGCGATGGGGATCTCGACGGTGCGCAGCTTCGGGTCGACCGAGCACCCGTCGATCACCGGGATGAAGCACCAGGACACGCCGCTCGCCAAGAAGATCCACACCGACGGGCGTCCGCTCCCGGGCGTCGAGATCGAGCTGCGCGACGAGCTCGGCCAGGCCGTCGGCCTCGGCGAGCCGGGGGAGATCTGGAGCAAGGGCCCGGACTGCTTCGTGGGCTACACCGACTCCGGGCTGACCGCGGCCGCCTTCGACGCCGACGGTTGGTTCGGCACCGGCGACGTCGGCGTGCTCGATGCCGACGGCTACCTGTCGATCGTCGACCGCAAGAAGGACATCATCATCCGGGGCGGCGAGAACATCAGCGCCCTCGAGGTCGAGGAGCAGCTCCTCCACCTGCCGGCCGTCGCCGAGGCGGCGGTCGTCGCCGCCCCCGACGCTCGACTCGGCGAGCACGCGGCCGCCTTCGTCCGGATGCAGCCCGGCGCGACG
>Ga0073928_10002221_pt1 | contig 34286 bp, 27 predicted proteins | sample PaiPotPPA55metaG_FD_76969 | JGI IMG/M metagenome (GOLD analysis project Ga0073928, IMG submission 76969) | Iron sulfur acid spring bacterial and archeal communities from Banff, Canada, to study Microbial Dark Matter (Phase II) - Paint Pots PPA... ...
CGTCGGCCAGCGCGCGGGTGATCACGTCGACCTGCCCGTCCACCCCCGGCGCGGCGAAGCCCACCTTGGCCGCGCCGTCGTTGTTCACCGCCGAGCCGCGGATCACCGCGCGGATCGGGTCCCCGTCCCGCAGCGCGTCGGACAGCCGCTTCAGCACCACCACGCCGGCGCCGCTGCACCCGATGGTGCCCCGCGCCGCCGCGTCGAACGGGCGGCAGCGCCCGTCCGGGGAGTAGGTGCCACCGTCGACGTAGCGGTAGCCGCGGCGCTGGGCAGGGTCGATGCTCGCCCCGCCGGCCAGCGCCACCTCACAGTCGCCCAGCAGCAAACTCTGCCGTGCCATGTGCACCGCGACGAGTGAAGTCGAGCACGCGGTGCTCACCGCCACCGCCGGCCCGCGCAGGTCCAGCTTGTACGCGACCCGGCTGGCCAGATAGTCCTTGTCCGTACTCAGGGCCACCTGGTACTCGCCGACCGCGCGCAGCAACTCCGGTGTGGACGACAGGTTCTCGGCCAGGTAGGCGCTGGTCCGGGTGCCCGCGAACACGCCGACCCGCCGGGCCGCCCCCGGCACCTGGCCGGCGCTTTCCATCGCCTCCCAGCAGCACTCCAGGAAGAGGCGGTGCTGCGGGTCGAGTACCTCTGCCTCCCGCCTGGTGAGCCCGAAGAACTCCGCGTCGAACTCGCCGATGCCGTCCAGGACGGTGCCCGCCCTCACATACGCCGGATCGGTCAGACTGGTCGGATCGACTCCGTCCGCGAGCAGTTCGGCGTCACTGAACGACCGGACCACATCGGCGCCCGAGACGATCGTGGCCCAGAACTCGTCTGGGTCGGCCGCCGAGGGAAACCGGCAGGCTATGCCGATGATGGCGATGTCGTGCTCGGCCTGGCTCATGGGTCGCTCCTGTTTCATGACCGAACCAGCTCCTGCAACTGCCGGCGGTCGTGCTTTCCGTTGGCGTTGAGGGGAATCTCCGGCAGCTGGATCAGTCGCCTCGGCACCATGTGGATGGGCAGGCTCCGGCGCAGCCCGCGGCGTAGGTCGGCCGCCGCAAGGTCTGCCCCGACGTAGAATCCGATCAGCTCGTTCTCCTCGCCGCGACGGATGGCGATAGCCACTGCGGTCCGCACCCCGTCCGTGCGCCGCATCGCCGCCTCAACCTCGCCCAACTCGATCCGATAGCCCCGGATCTTCACCTGCGCGTCGACCCGGCCGACGTGCACCCACTCCCCGTGCTCGGTGCGCACCGCGTCCCCGGTCCGGTAGTAGTGCCGGACCTCGATCGGTCCGGTGACAGGCACGACTCGGTCACCGGTGTGGTCGACGAACCGGCCCGTGTCGTCGGTCGGGTCGAGATAGCCGTCGAAGCGGAGGTCGCCGCGTACGCACAACTCGCCCTCGTCGACGAGACTGCCGTCGGTGTCGACGACCACCGCCTCCAGGTTCGGATAGAGCCGCCCGATCGGCACCGTGTCGTTGGAGGTTTCCGGCCAGTCGTTCTCGTCCGCCGGCAGGGTGAAGTCCGTGCACGTGATCGTCGCCTCGGTTGGGCCGTACGCGTTGACGATCACCGAATGGGGAGCGACCGCGTGCCAGGCCCGGGCCGCCGACTGGGTCAGCACATCACCGCAGAAAATGCTGTACCGCAGGTCGGTGCTGTGCGTCCCGATGTGCAGGTTGCCCAGCTGGGCGCTGACCGAGATGATCGACGGCACCGAGTTCCAGTGTGTGATCCGTCGCTCCACGAGGTAACGCACCGGCTCAAGCAGCTCGGTGCGCCGCGGGCAGACCAGCGTCCCCCCGCCGGCCCAGGTGACGAACAGGTCGTACACCGCAGGGTCGAAGGTCAGGTCGAAGGTGTGCGAGGTCCGGCAGCCGGGCCCCATCTCGAACCTGGCCATGTTGCGTGCGATGTAAGGCGACAGGTTCCGGTGCCGAATCGGCACACCCTTGGGCCGGCCGGTCGACCCCGAAGTGAACAGGATGTACGCCAGCGCGTCCATATCCCGGGCGGGCGGCGGAATCTCAGCCGGGTCCGCAGTGGACGGTTCGGGGTCGAGCAGTGCCCTGACCCCCAGTTCCCGCGCCTGCTCGCAACCGGCGGCATCGGCGAGCAGCACGTCGGGCGACGCGGCGGCGCAGATCTCGCGGTTGCGCGTGATCGGATGGGCGCTGTTGAGCGGCATCACCACCGAGCCGAGCCGGGTTGCCGCCAGATACCCGGCGAACGCGACCAGGCTGCGCGAGGCGATCAGACCGACCCGACCCGGCACCTGCCCGCACGTGTCGATCAGCCGCCCGGCCAGGTTGGCGGCCAGATCGTCGAGCTCGCGGTAGCTCACCGCACGCCCGTCCACCTCGAGCGCGATCGCGTCGGGCACCCGCTCCACGGAGCCGGCGAACCACTCGTACAGCGTCCGCTCAACCATTAGCGTCGATCTTGGTCAGCAGAGCCGCCTGTGTGGCCACAGTGCTGTTCTGGAACAGGTCGACCACGCTGAGGGGCTCGTCCCGGGCTTCGTTGAGCACATCGGCGAGCAGCACAAGCAGCATGGAGGTCCCGCCGACCTCGAAGAAGTTGACATCCAGCGGTACGGATTCCGCCGAGGTGTCGAGTACCTCAGCCCAGGCGCTTCGCACCTGCTCCACGTAACTCACCGATTCTCCTTCTCTATCAGGGACATGGGGTCATCCGTCAGGTCTGTGGCCGAGGTCAGCAGGGTGTCCAGCACGGCCTCAGCGGTGGCCGCGTCGAACAGATCGGTCAGGTACGACACCGTGAACTCCAGTTCGCCGTCGATGCCGGCGGCACTGAACTCCAGCTCGAACTTGGCGTCCGCCGGTTGCGGTCGCAGACAGGCGGGCACGCCGAGATCCGGTGGCCGCAACGGCTGGTCGAAGGTCGCCACCCACACCGGGGTGACCGGCGGGCGGCTCAGGTCTCGATCGGGGTGCAACGCCGCAGCGACGTCGTCGAACGGCGCATCGGCGTAGCGGTAGCTGACCTTGCTGGCGGCGACCACCCGTTCCAGGGCTTCCTGCCAGGTCGGATCGCCGCGCAGGTCCGCCCGGATGGGCACGCTGTTGACGAACATGCCGACCGCGTCCGCCGCGACGGGATCCGACCGGTCGGACCACGGGAACGCAAACAGAAAGTCACGCTGCCGGCCGTGCCGGGACAGCGCGGCGGCAGCGAGGGTGACCGTGGTCAGGAAGAGACTGCACCCAGCCTCCGCGGCAACCCGCCGCAGCCTGGCCGTCCGGTCGGCATTCAGCCGGCCGGATACGGTGGCTGCGGCGGTCGGCTGCACCCGGCAGCGTGGCCGGTCGTACGGCAATGCGATGTCGGTCGGCGCGTCGGCCAGGACAGCGGCCAGCGCCGACGCCGACTCACGGTCGTCGCCCATGCGGGGTACGTGGGCCGGATGCACCGCATCCGGCAGGCGGTCACCTCGGTAGGCCGCGGCGATCTGGTCGAAGAGCAGTTGCAGCGAAGCGCCGTCGAGGACCAGGTGGTGCGCGCACAACACCAACAGGCAACCGTCTTCCCGGGCCAGGATCTCCGCGCGCGCCGGTGCGTCCGTGGCCAGGTCGAACGGGGTCTGGCAGAGCGCGGAGACGCGCTCTGCCAGCGTGTCGGAGCGCCAGAGCGAGGAATCGGTCGTGACGGTCCGCGCCGGCTCACCGTCGGTGCGGTACACCAGTTGCCTGGTCGCCCGGTCCAGCCGGAACCGGGACCGCAACGCCGGATGTCGTGCGAGCACGGTGTCCGTGGCCCCGGCGAGCCGGTCGACGTCGATCACGCCCACCAACTCGATCACCGAGGCGACCAGGTAGCTGCTGCGCAGATGCGGCATCCGATCCAGCAACCACATTCGCCGTTGCGCCGAGCCGGCCGGGAAATCACCGTCAGCGGATGCCGCGTCCGGCCGCCTCTCAGCCGCTGTTCTCCCGGCCCCGGACAGCAGCCGGGCCAGCCCGGCGACCGTGGGGTCGGCGAGGAAGTCGCGCGGAGCGATGGTCACGCCGTACCGCGTGCCCGCCCGGGCCAGCATGGTGACCGCGAGCAATGAGTGGCCGCCGAGGCCGAAGAGGCTGTCCTCAGCGCGCAACTCACCGACCATCAGACCGTCTACGGTGGACAGTGCGTCACAGAACAGCTCGATGGCCCTGCGCTCGAACTCCGGTGCCGCCCGGTCACCACGGACGCGCCCGGCATGGCCGGTCTCGAGTACTGGGGCGACGGTCGGGCCGTGCGGAATGCTCAGGCTGTCCAGCAGACGATCGGGCTCGGCGACAGCCGCGGTCAGGATGGCCAGGTAGTCGGCGGCGAACCGTGCGCAGAGCTCTTCGGGGTACCGGTCGGTGGCGAGTTCGAAGGTGCAGCGCACGCTCTGGTCCACCGCGGTGTCGACCATCAGCAGTACGTCGGACTTCGCGGCGCCCGTCGGCAGCAGCTCGTACGGCGACCAGGGAGCGGCGGTCACCTGCGCAGTGGGAAAGTTCTGGTAGGCGAACGTGGCATCCACCAGAGCCTGGTGACCGCGCGGGTTCCGGGCCGCGACGGCTGCGGTGAGCTGCCCGAGCGGCAGCCGCTGCAGAGTCAGCGCCGCGAACGCCTCCGGCCTGGTGGCCGTGAGCAGGTCCCGGAACGTCCAGCTGTCGTCGCACCGGCAGCGCAACGGAACGGTGTTGACGAAGAACCCGACCATCCGCTCCAGCGCCGAGTGTGGCCGGTTGACCGTGACCGTGCCGACCAGGAATTCCTCGCGACCCGCCCAGCGTCGCAACGCGTCCACGTACGCCGCCAGGAACACGACGGACGGCGTCGTCCGGGTCTGCCGGGCCAGATCTCCCGCGGCCGAGACGACATCCTCGCTGACTGGAAGGAGTACCCGCGTACCCGGCCTACCTCCCTCCATCGCGACGGTGATCGGCCGCGCGCCACCCAGCCGCAACGGCACGGGCACCTCGACCAGGTCCTCGGCCCGGCGCGCCAATCGCTCCCGTACCGTGGGATCCTCCAGCAGGCGACGGTCCCAGACCGCGTAGTCCACATAACGGGACCCGACCGGCGCGAGCTCCGTGGCACGACCGGCCGCTGTTGCCCAGTACACCTCGGCGAGCTCCTCGAAGAACGGCGCCAATGACCAGCCGTCCGCTGCGATGTGGTGGAAGACCAGCAGAACCGCGTCGCCATCGGGACCGCCACGCCACACCACGCACCGCATCGGCAGATCGGCGGCGAGGTCGAATCTCATCCGCGACCGTTGTACCGCGTCGGCCCGAACTTCTGCCCACGGCAGCCCGTCCACCACGTCCACGGCGACCAAATGCCGCTCACCGACGACCTGCACCACGCGTTCGCCACGCACCTCGTACGTGGTCCGGAGCACCTCGTGGCGGCGGACAAGCTCGTCCAGCGCCGTCCGTAGCGCAGGCAGGTCCAGCGGCCCGGACCAACGCATCAGCAGCGGAATGTTATAGGTGGGCGATCCGGGTGCGGCCTGGTCGATCAGCCAGAGCCGTTCCTGTGCGAAGGACAGTGGTGCGACGGTCGCGTCGGTCCTGTCGAGCTCGTTCGAGGTCACCCGCCGACCGCCGCGCCGGTCGGGATCGTCGCGGCGAAATCGCCGATGGTGTCGGCCAGGAGCAGCTCGGCCGGATCGACCTCCACCCCCATCCGTGCGCTGAGCCGGGAGGCCGTCTGCACAGCGAGGATGGAGTTGCCGCCGAGATCGAGGAAGTTGTCGGTCGCGCTGACATCCGGCACACCGAGCACCTCTGCCACCGCCTCGGCAACGGAGGAGAAGGGCTGCCCGTCCCGGGCCGGCGCGACGACTCGTGGTCTGCCCGGCGAGATCAGCATTGCCAGCATCGCCCTACGGTCCGCCTTTCCGGTCGGACTCAGCGGCACCATGTCGAGGTGGACCCATCGCATGGGAATCATGTATCCGGGCAACCCCTGGGCGAGGCGTTCGCGCAACTCGTCGGCCAGCGTCGCCGGCCGCACGCCGTCAGCCGGCAGAACGAAGCCGACCAGTCCCGCGTTCGCACCGTCACCGACCTTCTCCACGAATACCGCCTCGACTAGTCCGGTGGCCGAGACAGCGTTCTCGATCTCCTCCAGCTCGATGCGGAAACCGCGGATCTTCACTTGGCGGTCGATGCGGCTGACCACCTCGAGCGCACCACCGGGAATCGCCCGGACCAGATCACCCGTCCGGTAGACCATGGCACCAGATCGCGGTTCGGCGACGAACTTCTGGCTGGTCAGCTCGGGCTGGCCCAGGTAGCCGTGCGCGACCCCGGGCCCCCCGATACACAGCTCGCCGACCTCGCCGTCCGGGACCGCGCACAGATCGTCATCGAGCACCAGCAGGTCGGTCTGTTGCAGCGCGAAACCGATCGGCACCCTCGCCAGCTCCCGCAGGTTGTCGAGAGTGCATTCGAACGATGACGCGAACGTCGTGGCCTCGGTGGGACCGTACGCGTTGACCAGCCGACCTGGTGGTGATACGGCAAGCACTTTGCGCGCCAGGTCGATGTCGAGTTGCTCCCCACCGACGAGGACGTTCTTCACCGATGCGAAGGCGTCGGGGCGTTCGCGGGCGATGGTGTGGAACATCGACGTGGTGAAGAACATCGTGTCGATCGCCTCGTCGGTGACGCACCGGATCCACTCGTCCACCGGCAGATCCGTCGGCGTCGGCAGCGCGACCACCGTCCCGCCGGCGGTCAACGCGTTCCACAACTCGAAGGTGGTCGCGTCGAAGGCCGGGTTCGCCATGTTCGCGACCCGGTCACCGGGGTCGACCACGCAGTAGTTCGGTTCGAGTACGAGCCGCGCGACTGCGCGATGCGGAACGACCACACCCTTCGGCCGCCCGGTGGATCCCGAGGTGAACGACACGTAGGCCCGGCTGTCTCCGCCGACTTCCGGTCCTGCGAAGTCGGTCTCCCGGCGATCTGGCACCCGCATCGTCGGTGTGGCGGCCGGCAGGCGATCACGCCACACGTCGCCGGCTCCGCCTGAACCGATGACCACCAGCGGATCGCCGGCTTCGCGCAGGACCGTCTCGATCCGATCGCGCGGCGCGTGGGGATCGAGTGGCACGTAGGCCCCGCCCGCGCGCAGAATCCCCACCACGGCGACGACGAGGTCCACCGACGGGCGCGCTGCCACGGCGATGAGGTCACCCGCAACCGTCCCCTTCGCGGCCAACGCGGCGGCCAGAGCGCCGGCTCGTTGCCACAGCTCGACGTAGGTCAGCGAGCGATCACTTGCCACCTCCCTCACCGCGCATGCCGAGGGCGTCCGTTCAACCCATCGCGCCACCAGTTCCGGCAACCCCGTTTGGACCATGTCTCACGCCTCTGATGTCGTCCACTGTTACGGCAGATACTCAATGCACAATAGAAGATCAGGGGCTTCAACGTAAGGCCCAACTGCTTACTGGGGTGTGACCCGGCCACGTCCACTGGAGCGCCGTATGAGGGGCCTGAAGGTGTCGAGAATCTACGTGAGCTGGGATGATGCCGAGCTGTGTTGACACCTTGGCAGGCTCGGTCTCGTCGGCCCGTCACCCGACCGCGGCCTGCCGCGCCGCCCGGAATGGCTTCGGGCCATGCCGGGCGGGCGCGGACGGGCCGCGTGGCGGTCCTCCCGCCGTCTCACTCTCAGCCGTCGTTCCGGCTGTGGCGTTCAGGCATCAGCAGTCGAGTTCAATCGGGGCCTTCTCCGCCGATTGCTCCGCCTGGACGGATCTCCGATCCGATCCTTCGTGATCCTCAATACTGGCAGTCGCCAGGGTTCATCTGGCACCAGCTGATCACCAGATCCGGCGTGACACGGGATGCGGTGACCGTGGCGTGCACAGTGCCCGCAGCGGCGGCGGCACTGGCAGGCCCGGCCAAAGCGGCCGTTCCTGCGAGGACTCCACCGGTGGCGGCGAGCACAGCGAGCCTCCTGCGTACGTTCATCTGACGCTTCCTTCCGTGTTTTGAAGTGTCGCCGGCACCAGGACGCCGGCGATAGCTCAGTGAAAGGCCCCGGACAAGGGACTGTTCGCAATTCCGAAGGTGCCGTAGTTTGATCCCCGCTCCGCACGGGCGGCCGCGGAGCTCGGCGAGGTCGAACTCGCCCTCGAGCACGTTGCGGTCACGAGGGCGACCGGAGGCCCTGCCTTCATGCAGGCCGGCACACAACCACCCGAACGAGACCCCACCCACACGCCAAGTTCGGAAAGGCAACAAGCACTCAGCCCAAATAGAGTGATTTGGAGTAAACGTCGTATTGATAGCCGTCGATAGCGACTTCCGCCTGTCCCTGAACGTACGTGCTACCGGTCTTCGGGAAGGTGCCGGAATTTCCGATCAGGGTTACCGAGTAGCCCGGAGTGATCTCGAGACCGGCGCCAGGGTCAATGATGCTGTCGGCATCTGTCCATGTCCCGATCTGTCCATGTCCCGCCGTTGTTGATCAATACTTCAATGTAGTCAATATAGTGCGTGCCATGTGACGTGATCCGCACGGAAGGGTAGGCCTCGTCGCCGTTGATGATGGTGACGCACGCCTGGAGATAGACGTCGCCTGCCGCCTGTAACGTAGAGAGCTGGGTGGGTGGATACGCGTAGCACTCGGTCGTGTCCGCATGCGCGGCTCCGGCGCCCAGCACGGCACTCGTCAAGGCTGTGGCGACTGTGACCGGGGCGGCGGAGGTCTTCCGGCGGAACTTCAACGGGCTTCTCCCCTTTGTCGCGCGGCGTCGGCGCCCTCTGGCAGCGACTCAAGTGATCAACTGCCTGCCGACACGGGGACTCCGGTGCTGGTCGCGTCGAGCCTCACGCTCCCGGTGTGTCATTTATTGAACGAGATGTACTCCACGTGGTTGCCGTTCACCTTGTGGCAGTCGCCCGGCGCGAAGTACGTCACGTAGTTCCAATTCTGGTCGTACAGGTTGCCGCCGTTGACTCCGCCGCAGACCTCGGTGACGTTGAAGTTGGACCAGCCGACGCTGCTAGCAGTGTCACCGTCCCAGGCGTAGCACCACTTCGTGCCATGGGTGTCCCAGATCTGCAGGCCGTCGAAGTTGTTGGTGCACGTGAAGTTGTACACGGTCGCGCTAGCAGGCGCGGCTGCGACAAGGCTGCCGGCGATCGCTGCCCCTGCGAGGACCATCGCTGCCGCCGTCTTGCCTATCTTCATCTTCATGGTCCGATCCCCTTTGCTGTGATGCAGTGCTCTTGTCTCCTGTCAGCACCGATCCTCGATGAACAGACCGATCGGCACCATGGCGCGGGCTTGACGTTCCCCGGCGTTTCTTGACGTCAGGTCGCATGCAGAACATGATTGTGACCCCTAGTCATTTCAGGGTTGCGTATGCGATAGTGGCGCCCGCACCGGCGCATCTGGGAGGTCGCGTGACAGCGGGATTTGGCGAGGTCCTGCGGGGGTTCCGAGTACGAGCAGGGTGGACTCAGGAAGGTCTCGCCGCGCGGTCCGGGGTGTCGGCGCATGCGATCAGCATTCTGGAATCAGGGCGACGGCGACCGCGCCCAATTTCGGTGGCGGCTCTCGCCGACGCGCTGTGTCTGAACGCCGCCGACGCAAAGATGCTGAGTGCCTCAGCTACGGAAACCGCATCGGAACCGCCGGCGCAGATGGCCAACACACCACCAGCGCCGCGGATGCTTCCGCACGTGACGCCACAGTTCGTGGGACGCGACTCAGAGGTGGAACAGATCCTGGCGTTGGCCGACGCGGCGCGGGAGAATCACGGTTTGGCGGTTGCTATTTCTTCAATCGACGGGATGGCCGGGATCGGTAAGTCCGCGCTCGCGGTGCGCGCCGCGCACCTTCTGGCAGAGCGGTTCCCAGACGGGCAGTTGTTCCTGGATTTGCGCGGCTACACCCAGGGCATGGCCCCGCGCGACCCCGCCGACGCCCTGGCCTTCCTACTGACCTCGCTGGGTGTCCCGCCCGGGGAGATCCCTGCGGACCTGGACGCGCGGGCCGCGGCCTACCGTTCACGCCTGGTCGGCACCAGGACCCTGATCCTGCTGGACAACGCCGCCACCGAGGCACAGGTGCGGCCCCTGATCCCGGGGGACGGCGGATGCCTGGTGGTGATCACCAGCCGGAAGAGCCTCAAGGCCCTGGACGAGGCCCGTTCCGTGGCGCTGGACGTGCTCCCGGAACCCGACGCGCTCGCCCTGCTGCGCGCCCTGGTCGGCCCTGGATACGCGGCGGCGGCCGGGGATCCGGGGTGGGCGCAGATCGCCGAGTTGTGCGGGTGCCTGCCGCTGGCCCTGCGTATCGCCGCGGCCCTGGTCCGCCACCGCCCGGCCTGGACCCTGAGCCACCTGGCGGACAAGCTGCGTGCGGCGCCGTTGGACCTGGGCTCGTTCGCCGACGGCGAGCGGGACCTGACCGCGGTGTTCGACCTCTCGTACCAGACCCTCGCCGGCGACCAGCGCAACCTGCTGCGCCGCCTGGGTCTGGCCTCCGGGCCGGACATCGACGCCCATGCAGCCGCCGCGCTGCTGGACACCGCCCCGGCCCGGGCCGAACGATTGCTGCAGGACCTGGTCGACCACCACCTGCTGACCGAACCGGCCGCCGGCCGCTACCGGATGCACGACCTGATCCGCGCCTACGCCCACACCCAGGCCATCACCCTCGACCCCGAACCCGCGCGCGACCGCGCCCTGCACGGGCTGATGCACTACTACGCCCACACCGCCCAGAGCGCGTCCCAGGCCGCCACCCGCTTCCCGCGGCCCGAACCGAGCGGACCGGTCCCCGCCCACGCGCCCGACCTGCGGCAGCCGGACGCCGCCCGGGCCTGGTTACGCGCCGAACTCACCAATCTCGACGCCGCCTTCACGCACGCCCACACCCACCGACTCAGCAGCCATACCATCGCCCTGGCCGCAGGTCTCGCCGAGATCCTGCACACCGACGGCCCCTGGACCCGCGCGCTGCAGGTGCATCAGGTCGCCGCCGAAACCGCCGAACGCCTTGGTCAACCCGCCGCCCACGCCAACGCCCTGACCGACCTGGGGCGCATGCGCCAGCAGACCGGGGACTACCCCTGGGCCGGCGAGGCCTACACCAGGGCCTTGAAGGTCTACCGCGAGATCGGCCACCGCGACGGCGAGGCCACAGCCCTGACCGACCTGGGGCGCGTGCGATACCTGACCGGGGACTATCCCGGAGCCAGTGACGCCCTCACCCGCGCACTGGAGATCTACCGCGCGATCGGCCACCGCCTCGGCGAGGCCGGCGCTCTCACCGACCTGGGGCGCGTGCGATACCTGACCGGGGACTATCCCGGAACCGGTGACGCCCTCACCCGCGCACTGGAGATCTACCGCGCGATCGGCCACCGCGACGGCGAAGCCACAATCCTGATCGAGCTGGGGCGAGTGCGGGAGAGCGCCGGAGACTATCCCGCGGCCGACGACGCCCTCACCCGCGCCCTGGAGATATACCACGCGATCGGCCACCGCAACGGCGAGGCCTTGGCCCTGACCGCCCTGGGGCGCGTGCGACGCCTGACCGGGGACTACCCCGGGGCCAGTGACGCCCTCACCCGGGCGCTGGAGATCAACCGCGCGATCGGCCACCGCCACGGCGAGGCCAGGGTCCTGACCAACCTGGGGCGCGTGCGGGAGAACGCCGGAGACTATCCCGCGGCCGACGACGCCCTCACCCGCGCCCTGGAGATGTACCGCGAGATCGGCCACCGCAACGGCGAAGCCCTGGCCCTGACCGCCCTGGGGCACGTGCGTTACCTGACCGGGGACCATTCCGGAGCCATTGACGCCCACACCCGCGCACTGGAGATCTACCGCGAGACCGGCGAGCGCGGGAACGAGGCCTGGGCACTGAACCATTACGCCGCCGCCGTCGCCGCGACCGGAGATCGACCCCGGGCCCTCACCCTCTACCGCCAGGCCCTGGCCATGAACCAAGAACTGAACAAACCCGACGACGAAGCAATCTCCCTCGAAGGCATCGCCGAGCACCACCTGGCCACCGGCGACTCCCCCCAGGGCACAACACACCTGCGCCAGGCCCTGGAGGTCTTCCAGCAACTCGGCATGAATCCAGACATCGAACGCGTCCAAACCCGACTTAGGGGTCTCACCCCAGAGTCGGCATCCTGTTCGGAACTCGACTCAGGGAACAATTGATAGCAGAGCGTCCGTTTTCCTGCTGGTCGGCTTGGGCGGCGCGTTACCTGCCTGCGGTACCCGTGGAGTCGACACGCTATTCCACCTCCCTTTGGCTTATGCCGCGGTTGACATTCGCTGCTGCCAGGCGGTGCGGACCTCGACCGGAATCCGGTAGCCGAGCGAAGAGTGCAAGCGCCGCTCGTTATACGCCGTAATCCAGATCTCGATGTCCCGGCGCGCGCTGGCCCGGTCTGGCCAGGAAGCGATGCCGATTTCGCATTTGAGCGTTGAAGGTGCCGAGAATTCTATCCATGCTGGTCAGGCGGCGATGTGGTATTCGTGGAGGATGCCGCCGATGCGGTCGCGTCGAGTGACGCGGAAGTGGTCGAGGTCGGTGACGTTGTCCGGGAGAGGGTGCAGCGGTGCGGCTTGGCCCAGTGCCCTGTGTGGCCGGTGCTCGTTGTAAAAGTGCTCGTACTCGGCCAGGACGCGTCGCAGGTGGATGAGGTTCCACACGAGGGTGCGGTCGAGCAATTCAGTGCGGACCGAGCGGTGCCAGCGCTCCTGGATCGCATTCATCACCGGGGCCTGGACACCGGTGGTGACGATGCGGATGTCGGCCGCGTGGAACACGGCGTCGAAGCCGCTGGTGAACTGCGCGCCGTGGTCGCGGATGAGGAATCTGAACCCGTCGGTGTGCTCGGCGAGGTCCATCAGCGCGTTTCGGGCCATCTGCGTGGTCCACTCCGCCGTGGGGTGCGCGGTGGCGCCCAGGACGTGGATGCGCCGGGTGGCGTGCTCGATCATCGTCAGAACGTGGGCGGTGGTGCCATCGAGTAGGTCCACGGTGAAGAAATCGGTGGCCAGGATCGCCTCGGCTTGGGAGCGCAGGAAGTCGCCCCAGCTCGGGCCGGTACGTCGCGGCGCGGGATCGATCCCGGCCTTCTTCAAGATTGCCCACACCGTGGAGGGCGCGACTTTGATACCGAGGCCGGCCAGTTCCCCGGCAATGCGCCTGTATCCCCACTCGTTGTTTTCGCGGGCCATCCGAAGGACCAGCGCCTTGATGTTGCGACGCGTCGGCGGTCGGCCTCTCGGCCACGACTTGCGGGCCCAGCGGCGCCGGAGCAGGTCGCGGCGCCAGCGCAGAATCGTATCCGGCGTAACGATCAGCCTCATCCGGGCATGACGGGCCCTGGGTATGAGTCCGAGCAGCAGTGCGATCAGCGCCCGGTCAGCCCAGGAGATCTTCGGCCGGGCATGCTCGCCGACCTGGCGCTGCAGGACGGTGACCTGATGCTGGAGCAGCAGGATCTCCGCAGAGCGCCAGGCCTCATCCCGGCGCGAGAGTCGGGCCGCCGCGAGCATGCGAGAGGCGAGGAGGAAGACGAAACGCAGACACACAAGTCGTGATCATCGCGGATCGACTACGGGTCCCGCAAGCTCATGACCAGCATGGATGGACTTCTCGGCACCTTCAAGGCAGGTTGTGTTGTAAGCATCCATTTGGGACAAATATTTATAGTGGGGATTCCTTGCACCAGCACTGCTGAGTGCACCGGCGTACCTTCGTCGAGCAGGTTAAGGGACTCACCAGCCGGCATCTCGGAGTCGGCCCTGAAAACTGGTCGGGGTGTTCGGCAGCGGCGAAGCGTTTGACGGTGGGTCCAGGCCCTGCTCGCAGGCGATGTGCAGTTGGGCATATAGCCCTAATTTGCGCACGCCGACCACGGTCGAAACAGGCAGGCAGCCACCCCCGGACCGACACGTCATCACCCCGCAACAAGATCCCCGGCGGAGCCATTTCTGTGAGGACCGTCAACGGCCCGTATGCGCGTAACTTGGCCGCTTGCTACGCCGCGAATGCCGCTTCGATGTCCTCCACGACCTGCGGTGGCAGCACACCTCGAGTGGCCATGCTGTCGGAGGAGGCCAGGAAGTCCAGGAGGCTCCTCGGCCGTTCAGGTTTGCCCAGCGGAACCGGCTCGATTCGGCGCCAGCCTCTGGCGGAGGCTGCTTTGATGGCAGTGAGGTAGGTGTTCTCGCTCATGCGGCCGAGGGTCTTGGCGCGCATGAGGAGAGCGGCTAAGGAGACTTGCCAGTGTCGTTTGAGCTCGAACAGGGTCGGCCAGTCGACCGTCGTCGGCAGTTGGTTACGAATCTCTTCGGCTGGCATGAGGAAGGCGGCTGCGAACTGGTGAGCCTGGGTCTCGACCTCTTTTACTCCCCAGATCTGGAGTCCGTGCATTGCCAGATGGGCGAGCTCGTGTGCTCCGTCGAAGCGGGATCGCGCACGGTCGTCCTTGTCGGTGCCCAGGACGACGACTGGATGATCGGAAAAGGGCAGCGAGAAGGCATCGACATCGGCTGTGCCGAGCGGTAGGCGGATCACGGCGATGCCGTGGCCTTCCAGCAGTTCGACAACGTTCGCCACCGGGCCGGACGGAATGCCCCAAAGCGACCGGACCTCGGCGGCGCCCCGTTCGATCTCGGCCGCGGGTACATCGAGTCCTCGCACGGGCAGGGACGGCAGGTCGAAGGCCGGGAAGCGCCCAGCAGCGGCTGCGCCGACGACGAGGTCGTGGGCGACGAGCGCGATAGCTCGGGCGCGGCGGCGATCGGTCACCGACGTTCGGCGAAGCGATCGAAAGAATCCGTCGTGACTGTCCGACGTCGGCTCGTGGAAGAAACCTACCGGTACGTCGAGTTCTCGGGACAATAGGTTGATCGTCTCGGCGCTCGGGCGTGCGGCAGCGCTCTCGAACTGACTGATCGCGGCGGGAGTCAGCCCTACCTTGCGAGCTAGTTGGGCCTGGCTCAGTCCGGCCAGCTCACGGGCGGCGCGAAGCCGCGTCTGCTCGAAAGACTGAGTACTCATCTGTCCCCTTGATTTACCTGTTCCCCGCATCTCGGTTGAGCGTAGAGGTGCGGGACGCCCGTGCGGGGATCCGGGGGCGCAAATAATGCGAACCTTGCGCCGAAAGTTGCGCGGAAAGTGCTGCCGATATATTAAGTATACTCGACAGCAGGGGTCGGTCCATGCCGACCGTCGGGGAATTCCTACGAAGGGTGGCCAGAGGGTGACAGAGAGGTTCCAGATTCTCGCCCTGGATGGCGGGGGCTTCCGGGGCATGTTCTCCGCGGCCGTCCTCGCGCGCCTCGAGGAGGACCTCGACACGCGGATCGTCGACCACTTCGACCTGATCTCCGGAACCTCGACCGGCGGGATCATCGCGCTCGGCCTCGGCCTCGGGCTGTCGCCCCGAGAGATCTTGAAGTTCTATGTCGACCACGGCCCACGGATCTTCCGTGACCGCACGCGACTGCGCGGCGTGCGACACCTGCTGCGGGCGAAGTACGGCTCCGGGCCGTTGCGGGCCGCGCTCACCGAGGTCTTCGGTGAGCGAACGTTCGGCGAGAGCGCCAAGCGGCTGGTGATCACCTCATACAACATCGCGGCCGACGACGTGTACCTCTTCCGGACTCCGCATCTGCCCACGCTGAAGCGGGACTGGCGAGAGATGGCGGTGAACGTCGCGCTGGCCACGTCCGCAGCGCCGACCTACCTCCCGGGCATGCCGCTGGATGGGGCCCGGCTGATCGACGGGGGGATCTGGGCCAACAACCCGGCGATGGTCGCGCTCACCGAGGCCGTCGGCCCGCTGTCCGTCCCGCTCGAACAGATCCGAGTCTTCAGCCTCGGCACCACGATCGACGTCCGCCAACGTCGGCGCCGACTCGACCGCGGCGGTCTCCTGCCGTGGGCCGGGGATGCCGTCGAGGTGCTGATGCGGGCACAGAGCGAGAGCGCCTCGAAGCAGGTGCGGCACTTCGCCGGGAAGGACGACGTCGTCCGCCTCAACCCGACCGTGCCGACCGGCGTGCTCGCGCTGGACAAGGTCGACATCGACACCCTCTACGGGCTCGCCGGCCACGTCAGCCGCGAGGCCTCGCCCACCGTCCACCGGACCTTCTGCGACCACATCGCGCCGGAATTCGTTCCCTTCCACCCTGCGCGAGAGGCATGAGGATGGACTCACTCGAACAAATGCTGTCGATGCTGCTCGGCGGTGCCGTCGAGGTGCTCGACATCTCCCCGGACCTCTACCGCGAAGCCGTCGCGCGATACGAGGAGGTCGGGGACTGGCTCTCTGGCCACGGCAGCCCGGGCCTGGAAATCTACCCGCAGGGCTCCTTCCGTCTCGGTACCGTGGTTCGCCCCAGCAGGCCCACCGGCGAGTACGACATCGACCTCGTGTGCCTGCTGCCGCTTCAGCGCACAAGCACCACACAAGAGCAACTGAAGCAGCGGGTTGGCGACCAGTTGGCCGCCTACGTCCGCTGGAAGCGGCAGCAGGGGCACCGTGACGGTCCGACGGAACTCATCCCGCGTCGCCGGTGCTGGACTCTGGTATACCCAGGTTTCCACCTCGACGTCCTGCCCTCGATCCCAGACGACGAGCACGTGCCTAACGGCATTTTGCTCACGGACAAGGAACTGCGGGAATGGCAGCACAGCAACCCCATCGGCTACGCCGAGTGGTTCCGGCAGCGTTCCGAGTTGGCGCGCGTGATCGTCGAGAAGCGCAACGCCAACGTCGCGGCGGTCCCTCTCTGGCAGTTCCGCACTCCGCTGCAGCGCGTCGTTCAAATCCTCAAGTGGCACTGCATGATCATGTTCAGAGACGACCTGGACAACCGGCCGCCGTCCATCCTCATCACTACTCTCGCCGGCTGGGCCTACGCTGGCCAGGAAGACCTCTTCACGGCGACGCGCGACGTGCTGGAGGACATGCACCGCCACATCGAGAACCACAACGGCAAGTGGTGGGTCACCAACCCCGCGCACGAGGACGAGAACTTCACCGACAAATGGAACGAGTACCCCGAGCGCCGTGAAGCCTTCTACGGCTGGCTCGACGAGATCTCCGTGACCATGAAGGAACTCGCCCAGATGCAGGGCATGGGAGCGCGGTCCGTGTTCGAGCGCATCGCCAAGTCGTTCGATCCAGACCCGGTGCGCCACTCGTACGAAAAGTACGCCTCCGCGATGGGCGCGGCCACCGGCCTGCGAATGGGGCCGGGTGGGCAGCTCTCCTCGACCGTGCCCGGGCCCCGAAAGCCCAGCCACACCTTCTATGGCCAGTCCTCCTCCGCGCGCGGTTAACCTCGGCCTGCAAATGGCCAGGATCAAGGCGGTCCTGCCAGAAGCCGAGGTCACCGTCCACCGTGGCGAACTGGTCTGCATCGCCTTCCTCCAACCCAATGCCATGTGTAAGCGGTACACGGCGCGGATCGTGTACCGCCACGGGTGCCGACCTCGCGTGACGATCATCGATCCGCCGCTCGAGTTGGCTCCGGGCGCCGAAGCCCTACCGCACGTATACGGCGACGGAGAACTGTGCCTTTACTTGCCCGGAGAATGGCAGGAAAGCATGCTCCTGGCCGACACGATTCTCCCCTGGACCTCGGAGTGGCTCCTGCACTACGAGTGGTGGCTCGTCACGGGCCACTGGTCGGGCAGCGGCCACGACCACCCTGCGCCACAGCCCACTGATGAGATTGAGTGCCCGAACTCAACGCTGCTCGCCGCCGACGCGAACAATGCAATCAACCCGCGCGAAGTCTGATAGGACCATCCCTTGCCCGTGCCGCACTCGATGTACGAACGTGACGACCTCGATGCAGAGGACCTCGTTCAGGACCACGCCAGTAGATCCCGCTATCTGCGGCATCTAACTCGCAAGCTGTCGGCCCCGGCAGGGCCGGTTCAGGGCGATTCCATCCCTCAAGTAATTGTCCAGTTCTGGGACGACCCTACGCGAATCCCTTCCGATGTGACGGAGTGCATGGCGAGCTGGGCGCCGTTAGAAAGAGAGGGCTTCAGTCGAAGGCTTTACGGAGACGAGTCCGCGCGCTCCTTCATCGAGGCTACGTACGACGCAGCGCACCTTGCGGCCTTCGATGCGTGCCCGCACCCGGCGATGCGGAGCGACTACTTCCGCCTGTGCTATCTCGCCCATAGGGGCGGCTTTTACGTCGATGCGGACGACGAGTACCAGGGCGCGGACTGGACACCACTCTTCAGTGACTCCCGGCTCCGGCTCCAGGCGCTGTGTTACGACGTCTCGACGGACGCCATGGTGGACCCGGGGCACGCGATCGCGACCAACGGCAACTCAGATGCGTTGATCCACTACATCAACAACAATCCGATCATCGCTTCGGCGCGGCATCCAGTCATCCTCGCGGCGCTCGAGGCGAGTACTGCCGCGATCCTCGGCCATCCCGGCGGCCCGATCGACATTCAGTCGATGACGGGACCGGGCAACCTTACGGTAGCGCTCGCTCGCTACGCGCGCTCACAAGAACGACTCGGATGGTCGATCGACGTCGAAATCCTGTGCGCGTGGGACTCCATCGCTCTAAGCCGATGGCCACTCAGCTACCGCACCGACGAAAGGAACTGGCGCTTATGGCGCCAGAACGCTTGATGTGACAGCCCAAGATTCAAAAGCCTCGCGACCTCGGAACACTCGCGGATTTCGACCACTCCTCGCGCTAACTGCCCCAATTCTCAATCGAGCGACACGGACTACCTCTACCTCATATGAACATCACCTCTCTCTCCGGTCTGCGACCCGCGCTACGAGCGCATGCCCTCCACCTGACTAGGCGGTTCTTCGCCCGGCGACGGTCCTCCGCGTTCTCGTCATGCGGTGGCGATCTGGCGATTGAACGCATCTACGTCATCAACCTCGACCGTGCACAGGAGCGCTGGACTGCTCTGAACAGCGAGCTCAAGCGCCTGAGAGACAGAGAGCGCCGCCCCCTTGATTCGATCACGAGGCGATTCTCCGCTATCGATGCCCGCTATCTCGAGGGCCGCCCTCCGATCGACCTCGTCACACCGGTCTACACGCTGGCAGAACAACTCTCCATCGATCCGCATCCGAGACTTGACATCGACGCCGCCGCCCACGCGACGCAGATTGACATGACACCTCAGGAGATTGCCGTGGCGCTCTCCCACATCGAGGTATGGAGGCTGGTCGCCGAGAGCGCGGCGGCTTACACCCTCGTACTCGAGGATGATGTGTTCGTCACGAGGACATGCATGAAGGTGCTGGATCGCGCATGGGGTGAGCTGCGATCAGCCCGAGGCGATGGCGCGACCGGCGAAGCCGCGGACCTTATCTACCTCTCCTTCAAAGAGACGGGCCAGAGCACTACAAAAGCCCGAACCCGATCAGCCCTCCGCCAACCGACCCGAGGCCTATGGCAGCTCTCCGGCTACGTGCTCTCCCGCGCGGGAGCAGAGAAGCTACTGAAACTGCTGCCTGTCCACGGGCCGATCGACCTTTGGATCAACCTTCAGTTCGACCAACTTTCGGTGCAGATGACCGACCATCCGGTGATCGAGCAGCGCGCCGGTATCGCCTCAAGTAACTCCTACTCGATCTTGCCAATCCTGGCCAAAGTAGGCGCTATCCAGCGTGAGGCTCCGGGACTCGCTAGGCGGCGACCACGCGGCGGTCCGATCGTGGTCTTGGGAGAACCTGACACAGGGCTATCTACGGTGGCGAAGGCTCTGTCGGTCCTCGGATACCGATGCATCAGCGACCTTGTCGTACTGCCACGCGATGAGCTCGATGCACTCTTTCACAACAGCCGACGCCCGACGTTCGACGCATACGTCAATGTTGGCTCGCTGGGCCCGAGTGAGGTCAACGTTTGGGATCCAAGTTGCCTGCCCGTCTCATCGTCACGACGGGGCGAGCCGGCACGGCGACGACGCCTGAAAGCTCGAGCGCACTCGGCGAGGAACTCGGCATTCCCGCGCATCGCCGTCTCATCCTCGCGGTTGACGATCCCGATCCATGGGAACAGCTCGCACGATTCCTCGAGTGCGACTACCCGACCCATCCTTGGCCGCATCAGCCGGAGCAGGGGCAACGACGCATCACTACCGAGTTGCGTCCGAGCGGGGACCGGGCCGTCTCGGCAAGGCGTCTGGCCTGGGACGCTTCGCCCTGGACCGTCGAGCACGAAGCGTGGCCGGGCATCCTGCTGGAACCTTCTTCATCACCGAAGGCCGATGAGGCTGCTCAGCCGGAAGACTCGACCATCGGGGGCACGACAGTGGCGTGGTGCGGGCTCGATGACGACGAGTGGTTTCTTCGCGACGACACCTTCCCAAGCAACAGAGTCCTGTTCCGACCTCGCAACGTTGCGCGACAGGACAGTCGCCACACCGCGCTCACACTGCGGCCTGAAGTCACCAAGGTCCGGGACTTCACCGGTGCCGCAATCGCAAGTCGCCGGTCATTCACGTACGGCACATTCACGGCGACCCTGCGCGTGCCCTCTGGCTCTGGCTTGGTGGCGGGGCTGTTCCTGCACCGGAACAACCCGCGGCAGGAGATCGACATCGAGTTCCTCGGCAGGAACACCCGGCAAATGCTGATCAACGTCTTCTACAATCCCGGCGTTTCTGGCACGAAGCTGGAATATGGGTACCGGGGCACGCCAGTGCTGGTCGACCTCGGCTTCGACGCGTCGGAGGCTTTCCACACCTACGGGATCGAATGGCAACCTACGTGCATCCGGTGGCACGTCGACGGACTGACCGTGTACGAGCGGCCGCTGTGGGGGCCGACACCGATCCCAGACCAGCCGATGGAGTTCAACGTCAATCTATGGAGCAGTGAGTCGACGGACTTCGCAGGTCCCCTCGATAGACACGCGCTTCCCGCCGTACTTGAGATTTCATCCATGGAAGCCCGTGCGCGATCAGTTGCCGAGCATCGGCACAGTGGATGTTGAACGAACTCAGGCTTGCTGCCGAGAACCAGTTGGTCGACCAGTCCTTCGCACGATCGTGTCTGGCTCACGAGCCATGTTTGTCCCGTTGCCGAGGCTAGTTGCGCAACCAGGCAAGGCAGTACTCGTCAAGCTTGGCCGACTTTCGGACCAAGCTTGACGGCCCGGAGATTTCAGCCAGGGCTCGGCTGCGGCGGGGCACTTGGCACAGCGATGGGGACGTGATCCGAAGTTGGCTGGTCAGATAGTGAGTGGACCGGGTTCGACGGCGGGGCCATCGGCCAAAGGATTAAAAGTCCTGATTCGGTCAGTACGCGATCATGCCCGTGACCAGTGGCGGAGCGTCGGCCGTGGCGTTCTGTCGCGAGCCGTTACCGCGTATTCGCCTTAGACCCCTTTTCGGAAGCCGCTGACGCCGTCCGCTGTCAGCGCTACTGACGTCGGCGCTTCGATGTCGCTTCGCGCAGGTTCGCCGGGTTGACGGTGGGCGTTGACGTAGACGCCAGGTTTGTGGAGCGCGATGGAACCGTCACGGACTGCAATGCGTTAGAGCGCTGAGACTCTAGCGCAGGAGGAAGCATGCATCGGATGAGCGGACAGCGGGGTGAAGGACCGGTGCGTCCTGGTGCGGACTTCGCGCAGAAGGTCGCCGCGTTTCCCGGACCTGTTGTGATCGCGTCTGCGGTTCCGGAGGGCACCAGGGTTCAGTGGGGCGGAGAGGATGCGGACGGCCATCCCTGGTCACTGCACGTGGCCTACGTAGCCGGAAGTCGGAAGCTCCTCAAGGTTCGCACCGTGCGTGGCACGCTGGACTGGACGCCGGTCATCGAGACCATCGAGGATTTCGGCACCATGATGATGGACCTCGGCCACGACGGCGAGCCCGAGTTGCCGGTGACCGTGACGGTCGACGGCCTGCCGGTCACGGGCATCCGCGTCGATCTCCCGGACATCTCTGGAGTCCACCTGAAGTGGCAAGGACAGCTCGTTTTCTGTTTCGGCGACCGCTCCGTGATCGACACGATGGAACTGCGGACGGGGACGCTTGCGGACTTCGCGGAGTTCCAAGCCGCGTTCGCCGCCTATCTTGCCGAGTGCCGGGCCGCACAGAGCTGAAATAGCCATACGCACTGCTTGTATCGGGCCGTTCCGTTCCGCTTCGATGTCATGGCGGGGGTGGGTCGAACCCCAGGGTGGTCTCGGCGATGAAGCCGTCGAGGATGCCGGGGTGGTGCTGGAGGCTCTTGGGTCGGTTGCGGACCAGGACGGCGAGCCGGTCCACGGTGGGCGCGGCGAGATTTGCCAGGCTGCGCTTGATGTGGGACCACGCGCCTTCAGTCGGATTCAGTCTGGGGCATAGGCCGGGAGCAGGAACACTATCAGCCAGTCGCGGGCGTTGATCTTCTGCTCCATGGTCTTGGAGACGTGGGTGTTCAGCCGGTCCCACACCAGGATGATCGGGGCCTTCAGCTGCTGATGGGCGGCGTCGATCAGTCCGATGTAGTCGCCTCGGACAGGGACCTGCGCTTGTTCTTGCGGCCGCGATGCATCCGAAGCCCGGTAGAACAGTCTCGTGCGGGACCCGGGCCGGGCCGCGATCAGTCCGGCGATCGACACCCGTCCGGAGCCGCGCCCGGCGACCTTCACGATTGGCGTGGTCCCACGCCTGCACCAGGTGCGGCCGCGCGGCGGAGTCAGGTTCTGCCCGGCCTCGTCCTCGAAGCAGACCCATCCACAGGTCGCGGCCTGCGTCTTTTTATCTCAGGCCACGTCATCTCCTTCCAGGCCGCGACGGCCGCTTCGTCCCGCTGCACAGCCCGATGCGCCAGCTGCTGTGGGGTGAATCCAAGCCGGCGCATCCATCTCGTGGCTCTGGAGACGCTGAACGAGACGTGGAACTTTCCAGAGGTCACCCGACACGGTGCACTGCTATTAGTTCTCGATAATTGCTCCCGCGCTGGTGGTGAAGGTGCCGAGTTGTCTATCCATGCTGGTCATGGGCTTGCGTGGCCTGGTGCCGGTCCGGCATGATCGCGGCTTGTGTGTCTGCGTTTCGTCTTTCTGCTCGCGTCTCGGTTGCTTGCTGCGGCCCGCCTTTCGCGCCGGGATGCGGCCTGGCGCACCGCGGAGATCCTGCTGCTCCAGCATCAGCTCACCGTCCTGCAGCGTCAGCTCGGCGAGCGTGCCCGGCCGAAGGTCTCCTGGGCGGACCGGGCGCTGATCGCGCTGCTGCTGGGGCTGATACCCCGGGCCCGGCACGCCCGGATGAGGTTGATCGTTACTCCGGGTACGGTCCTGCGTTGGCGACGTGATCTGCTGCGCCGCCGCTGGGCTCGCAAGTCCATGCCGAAAGGTCGACCGCCAACGCGTCGCAACATCAGGGCGCTGGTGCTGCGCATGGCAGGCGAAAACGAGGGGTGGGGCTACCGGCGCATTGCCGGGGAGCTGGCCGGCCTCGGTATCAAGATCGCGCCCTCCACGGTGTGGGCGATCTTGAAGAAGGCCGGGATCGACCCCGCGCCACGCCGTACCGGCCCGAGGTGGGCCGACTTCCTGCGCTCCCAGGCCGTGGCGATCCTGGCCACCGACTTCTTCACTGTCGACCTGCTCGATGGCACCACTGCCCACGTTCTGACGATGATCGAGCACGCTACCCGGCGCATCCACGTCCTGGGCGCTACTGTGCATCCGACCGCGCAGTGGACCACTCAACTGGCCCGCAACGCGCTGATGGACCTCGCTGATCACGCCGACAAGTTCAAGTTCCTCATCCGCGACCACGGCCCGCAGTTCACCACCGCCTTCGACGCCGTGTTCCACGCGGCCGACATCCGCATCGTCACCACCGGCATCCAGGCCCCGGTGATGAACGCAATCCAGGAACGCTGGCACCGCTCGGTCCGCACCGAACTGCTCGACCGCACCCTCGTGTGGAACCTCGCCCACCTACGCCGCGTCCTGGCCGAGTACGAGACCTTTTACAACGATCACCGGCCCCACCGGGCACTGGGCCAAGCCGCTCCTTCACGGCCCCTGCCGGACAACGTCGTCGACCTCGACCACTTCCGCGTCACTCGACACGACCGCATCGGCGGCATCCTCCACGAATACCACATCGCCGCCTGACCAGCATGGATGGACATCTCGGCACCTTCAGGGGCCGGTCGCGCCGTAGACGTATGCCTTGCCGAGTTGCGCCAGGGCAAAGGTGATGACGGCGACAATGGGGACTGGGGTGCCGACCGGAATGTGGTACCCGGCGACGTTGACGGCCGCTGCGGCGATGGTGTTGTCGCCGGAGTCGGCCGGGGTGCACACGACGTTGCCGGTGAACTCGGCGGCGAGGGCCGCAGCCTCACCAGACCATTTTTCGTAAGCCTCCGGGAAACCGCTGCCCTGGACTGCCTGGGCTGCCTCCGTCGTGGGCATCGAACGCCAGCCGGGGACCTGGAGCAGGTGCCTGTAGAACTGCTGAGCGGCGTAGGTCGGGTTCATGATCTGCGCTGGGGTGCCCCAGCCTTGGGACGGGCGCTGCTGGAAGAGGCCGAGGCTGTCGCGGTCGCCGTAGTCGAGGTTCTGCAGGGTCGACTCCTGCATGGCGGTGGCGATCGCGATGGTCTCCCCGGGCATCGGTACTCCCATGCTGACGCCGACCTGCGCGATGTTCTGCGCGTTGCTCAACTGCGTTGGGTTGAGGTTCGTCGGGTTGTTGGCCACTGGAGCCCCGCCGGGGCCGGCGGAGCATATCGACGCGGTGGTCGAGTCGGGTGCTGCGGCGATGCCTCCAGCAACAACGGCGAGCGAGCCGACGACGAACAAGGGGGCGGATATAGCGGCGACTACGGTGGTCTTGGCGGGCATGGCGAACTCCTCACAGGGTGGGCTGCGCGGTGAAGGTGATGGGCAGTTCGGTCAGGGCGTGCTGGCGGTAGTCGGGCTTCCAGGCGAGCTGGTCGCGGGGGACGGCAAGCCTGGCGTCCGGCAACCGGTGCAGCAGGGACCACAGGGCGGTGCGGATCTCGATGCGTGCGAGGGGTGCGCCGAGGCAGTAGTGCGGGCCGTGGCCCAACGCGAGGTGGGCGGCAGGTGGGCGCCCGGCTTGGAACTCGTCGGGCTGGTCGAAGGCTTCGGGGTCGCGATTGGCGGAGGAGATGGCTAGTAGGACGGTGCTGCCGGCGGGGATGGTGCGTCCTGCTACGTCGATGTCCTCGGTCGGGAATCGGCGGATCGCGGTCAGCAGCGGGCCTTCGAGCCGGAGGACCTCTTCGACCAGTGCCTCCATCGCCGGTGTGTGCGGCGAGTCTTGGTTGCGGACGAGGTCGGCTACTCGGGGGTCGGTAAGCGCGAGGCTGATGGCCGTAGCGATGGCGTAGACGGTGGTCTCGAAGCCGGCCCACAGGATGAGGAAGGCGAGCGAGGTCATCTCGTTCGCGCTGAGTTGCTCGCCTGTAGCGCTGGCTTCGATCATCACGGAGAAGACGTCATCGGCAGGTTGACTGCGCTTGCGCGCGACGAGGGCGACGAAGAACTCGTGCATTTCCGCGACGACCTGCCGCCTGGCCGCGCGCGCTTGGTCGGAGGGGTCCATCAGCGTCGCGGTGAATCGGCGGAAGGCGGCGCCGTCGCTCTCCGGGATGCCGAGGATGTCGCTGATAACCGAGATGGGCAAGGGTACGGCGAGGTCGGCTAGGAGGTCGCTGCGGCCTTTCGGCGCCACTGAGTCGAGCAGCGTGTCCGTGGTCTGTTGGATCTGTTCGCTAAGCATCGCGACTCGGCGTGGGGTGAACGCCTTGGAGATGAGGCGACGAATTCGCGCGTGGTCAGCGGCGTCGACGTTCAGAAGGTGCTCATTGAGTGCGGGAGGGAACTGGAAACCGGGGTAGCCCCGGCCCGCGGTGCGCGCGTTCATCGACATGCGGGGATCAGCCAACAGCGCCTTGACGTCTTCGTGGCGGCTAATGACCCAGACGGGGAGGCCTTCGGTCATCACGGCCTGATGTGCTCCGCCGTCCTCACGCAGTTGGGTGTAAGCGTCGTACGGGCAGCCGGCAAGGTCGGGGACCAGGTGGATGGGCTCGGCGACTGCGACGCTCTGAGCGAGGCGTGATTCGGGCATGTGGGCTCCTTGATTCAGGTCACTTAGGGCCTGTTATCAGATGTTGACGGGTACGGCAGCCTCGGATGGGCGCTTGCGCGCTGCGCTGAAGTACTTCGACACAGTCGAGAGCCAGACAAGCTCCGCATCGAGATCCTCCGGCGCTGTGTTCATGGCAACGTGCACAGATGTGGCACGCACTGCGTCGGGGCCGCCGCTTCGCTCGAGCGCTACGCGGATCCCTTCGGCCTCGACTGCAGCCTCGAGTTCGTCGGCGGAAAGGCCGTCTTGAACTGCCGCAGCCCTGGCGCACCGAGCGACATCCGGGTCGAGATAGGGCTGAAGAGCCAGTACTCCGTCACGAACCTCGATGACGCGGCGCGATACGTGATAGTCGAAATCCCGCAGCTTGCGCGGAATGGCGCGCCATCGGGCGAGCCCGGCGGACGGCGCGTCGAGAGCAATGCCCGGGTCGCGGGTGTACAGCGCCTCCCATAGGGGGCGCAACTGCCTGTATGCGCGCAGCCGCCGCGAGCGATGGGCGAGATCGGAGGCGCGCGGTCCCCACATGTGCATGGTCATGCCGAGCATGATCAGCATGGAGCCGATACTCGCCCCCGCTTCGGGGAGCGGATCCCACGCCGCGAGGTTGACGCCGAAGTGCGCTACTACGACATCGGTCAGCCGGTCGGCGACGTAGACGAGGCTGATCAGCGCGCCAACTGCTGTCGCTCGCAGGCCGGTCCGCAGCCAGCTCGCAGTCATCATTCGCGCGAAGCGAACGCACAGACGGGCAATCTCGACGTTCGTCGCTCCGAAGGTGACCAGATAAATGACGAGGTAGGCGTCGAAATATCCCGATGAGGCATACCAGTGGACGAAGTTGTGGTTGCCCGCGTGGACAGGGTTACTCAGCACGAAAAACACCGCCATCGACACGAGGACGGCGACGACTGCGGCAGTACTTGCCACAATGCGGCGCCGGGCTTGCTCGCGCTCGTAGTTCCAGAGCTGGAGCAACGCCAACGCTGCGACGCTGTAGCTCACGACGAGGCTCTGCGCGAGCCAGGTAGAGAACTCCTTAATCCCCGCGAATCCATCGAGGTGCCTACGCAGCGGCGACGAGCCGATGGTGAACACGAGGGCGAAGGCGAGGAACATCAGCCAAACGGCGAGCCGTTCCGGATCGCGGTGCAATCTCGGCAGGCGGCGTGCGCCACTGAGCACGAAGACCCACGCGAAGACGGCGCACGCAGGGTAGATGATGATCGTCATGGCTTGCCACCTCGCGAAAGAGAGTGCGCAATCCTTGCGACGGCGCTCTGCGCGGACGGATTCACCGCCGCAGGTGCGTCGACAGCTTGCTGTCGGCTCACGCGCCGAATGATCAGCGTCGCGATCAGCTCGGCCTCGAACTCCTGGTTGTCGTTGTAGGTGTCCCGGCCGAGAACGCGCTGTACCTCGCCAAATTCAACGGCCGCCGTCAACGCACGCGCGACATCAGAACCCAGTGTCCGGCTGGCCGAGTGCTGACGGAGGAGGTGGCCGATCTCGTGGCAGACGATGTGCTTCTGGTGGAGCCGAGAGGTGTTCTCCTCGTAGAAGACGTAGTCGGCTCGGGCAGTGGCAAGCCAAAGTCCACACAGGTTGCCGAAAGCCATCGCGGTCGGCATGAGAACGATCGGCCGTTCGCGCTGGGCTCCAAGGTGCTGACACAACGACTCGAGGTTGAAGGGCTCAGGGATGTCGAGCCCAGCGACGAGCGCCTCGCATTCACGGCGTGCCTCCTCGCGGGTCACGGCAGGTCACCTGCCTCGTGACTGGACGTCACGTGGCGAGCGTACGAGCCGACGGACCGCGCTACTCGGTCGTATCCGGCAACTGCTCGGCTGGCGGCAACCCTTCGACCTGTCGTACGCGGTCGATCATGCTCAAGACGAGGTTGATGCTTTCGGGGGGCAAGCCGACCGTCCGCATCGCAATATCCTGCACTCCGGCGTGCTGGAGTGCTGCGACCAACTTGAGCTGCTCGTTGGTCTCCCCGGTGTTCTCGTGCGCATCGAAGTAGGACAACGGCACCTCGAAGAACTTCGCCAGTGCCTGGATCGCGTCCATCATCGGGTTCGTTCTCACGCCGGTGACCAGTTGGGAGAGGTAGCCGACTGACATCGACGGGCCGCCTTGGGCGTCGATCGCCTTGAGCACTTCCCGGTACGAGTACTTCTTGCCGTCGGGCTTGCGCTTGTTGTCGAACAAGTACCGCAGCCGCTGTGCGATGACACCCGGATCGGCCTGCCCGCTGTCCGGCGATTGGTCGTCGGACGGAGCCGGCCCGGCAGTCCCAGCAGGCTCCGCTGGCTCCTCGCCCGCGCCTGTGGTCCGCTCGCTCATCGTCCGTCCCTTCTCGGGGTGCCGACGACGTGGGTGACGTCGGCTGTCGTGAACAGTTCTGCGCCATTTCAGTCTACCTCGTTCGCTCCGGTTGACATGTCCGGTACGGGTGATCTTATGGTGGTTTCACGCCGTTTGCCAAGATGAACAGATGGCCCAAAGCCGAGAAACGGCGGAACACCACAGCTAGCACCAGGGCCACCGAATCTCATCGATCACCCAAAGGAGCAGGTGAAAGCCATGATCTCGATTTCCATCCACCAGGCCGCCGCACAGCTGCTTATCCACGCCTCGGGCGTGGTGCCCGACCCGGCGCCGGTTGCGCCCGACGGATCGAACGCGCTGGTCACGCTGCTGTCGTGGGTTAAGTGGGGCGCACTCGTGTGCTGTGCCGGAGCGGCCGTGACCGCCGGCGGCATGATCGCGCTGGGCAACACCTCGCGGCGCGCCGAGATGGCTGAGCGCGGGAAGGTCACCTTGATCTGCTCCGTGATCGGCGCCGTTGTGATCGCGGTCGCAGGCACGCTGATCACTTCCTCCTACGGCTTGGGCTAGGCCCGCCCCCGTCCACTGGCGTATTGCCACCATTTGGAGTCACAATGCGTAACCTTATCGGCGCAAGGCGCTATCTCCCGGCAGTCCTCGCCGTCGGAGCGCTGCTGATCATCGCGCTCATCGCCATTCCCCTGCTCGTCGTCCACCGCGGTCACACCGGCGCGAACCCGGCAGCCCCGGCACCCACCCCGAGCACCTCCCCCGCCCCCATCCCGTCGGGTGCCGTGACCGTAGTCCAAGGCGCACGCCTGGCCGACGGCATCGAGGTCGGCTACCCGCATACCACCATCGGAGCGATTAGCGCCGCGTCGCAGTACCTGGACGCGGTGGCCTCGACCCTCGACCCGGACTACGCCGCATCGGTGATGCGGGCCGCCGGGGATCCGGCCAATAGCTCACTTCCTTCGAACCTGGCCTCGAGCACCGTCGCGCTGCGCGCCGAACTGCGGTTGCCGGCCACCGGCATACTCGCACCTCCGACCTCGTTCCGGACGGTCGCGCAGATGTATCAGCTGCATGATGTCAGCGCTGACAGCGCCCTGGTGCTTCTGTTGGCTTCAGGCACCTTCACCAATGCGCAGGGAGGCATCGCCCAGACCACCGGCGTCTTCCCGGTCCGGATGAACTGGACCGACGGTGACTGGAAGCTCGATCACATCGGCGGCAGCGGTCAGGACTACTCCGCGCTCGAGGCGACGCCGGACACCTCCAGTGCGGTCAATCAGGGCTGGAACGCCCTGATTCAGCCGGTCGGTGGTGATGGATCGTGATACCCGAGGCCATCGGACTGATCCAGGGCGGGTCGGGCGGCGGCTGCACGGACGGCAACGTCTGGCAGTGCTGGAACAACGTCGAAAACCTCTACGGCAACATCGGCAACTGGGGCGAATCGCAGGCAGGGACCGCAGTCGGCGGAGCCGTGAGCAACATGGCCGGCTCGGCATGGGAGGGGATCTGCCAGTCGTTCGCCGACGCCTTCACCTCAGTGCTGAAGTGGTTCGGCGGGGTCTTCGCCTCGATGCCCGACCCGGACCTCGGCTCCATCCACGGCGTATACGCCATCAGCCTGACACTCGGGATGATCGTCGCGATGTTCCTGCTGGTGGTACAGGCCGGGTCTGTGGTGTGGACCCGCTCCGGCGCGCCGCTCGCCCAAGCGCTGACCGGCCTGCCGAAGGCGGCGCTGGCCGCGCTGCTCACCCTCGCCGTCTCCGCGCAGATCATGGCGGCCTCGGATTACCTGGCGAACTGGATCGTGACCTCCAGTGGCACCAGCATGAACGGGTTCACCCAGCGCCTGACCACCCTGCTGGCGCTCAGCGCAGTCGACGGTCCCGAGACCCCCGCGGTGCTATTGCTCCTGTTCGGCCTGCTCGGCATCGTCGTCGTGCTGGTGCTGTGGTTCGAACTGGTGCTGCGCAACGCCGTGTTCTGCGTCTTGGTGGCCACCGCCCCGATCGGGGCGGCCGGGCAGATCGGATCCTCCACCCAGGAGTGGTGGCGCAAGCTCGTCAAGGCCGGCGTGCAGCTGGCGATGGTCAAGCCCGTCATCGCTCTGGTGTTCGTCATCGGCTTCGACATGGCCGGAAACTCCAGCGGGATCACGGGGCTGATCTCGGGCATGGCCGTGCTGTTCATGGCCGTATTCGCCTGGCCCGCCATCGGGCGCCTGTTCACCTTCACCTCGGTCACGATGGGTGGGGCGATGGGCGCGGGTGCGCTGGTCGGCGCGGTGGCCAACCGCACCACGGGCGGCGGGCCGGGCATCGACCCGGCCGCGTTTGGCCAGTTTTCCGAGCGCCAGGCCATGTCGGCCAATGCTGCTCGCGGCGGCGGAGCCATGGCGTCCTCCGGTGGCGGTTCCGGTGCAGCCGGGGCGGCGGCTGGCGGTGCTGGCGGAGCAACTGCCGGTGCGGCAGGTGGGGGCGCGGCGGCTGCCGGGGCTGCGGCCGCTGCAGCCGCCGGGCCTGCCGGTATCGCAGTCGCCGCACTTCAGACGCTGCACAAGTCGATCAACGCAGTGGCCTCGCGGATGGAGCAGCAGGCCGGGCACGCGGGTATGGAGGGTGCGAACCCGACTGCATACCCGGGCGGCTACCCCACGTATGGCTCAGTCCGTCTTCCGCGTACCTCCTCGTCCAAGAGGTCTGCCTCGTCCGACGACTCCAACGGAAAGGCGTGATCTGACATGCCCGCACCAGTTCCCGCTCGCACGTACGCCGGTTGGCAGCACGAGAAGGTGCACTTCCTGCTCGGCCTGTCCGGCCGCCGAGCCGCCCTCCTCGGGGTGGCCGTCTTCCTCGGACTTCAGCCCATCGCCTCCGGCCACCTGGCCGGGGCGGTGCTGACCTGGCCGCTCGCCCTTGTGCTCGCAGCCTGCGCCTACGTGCGCGTGGCCGGGCGCACCCTCGACGAATGGACGATCACCGTGGTCTCCTACAACCTGCTCAAGCTCCATCACAAGAACACGTTCCTGTCCGGCGCATTCGCCCCCGGCCGAGGCAGCGAACCGCCCCGACTGGACCTGCCCGGCGTCCTCGCAGCGCTGCGCATCCTCACGGCCACCGACGGCACCGGCCAGAACATCGCAGTCCTGCACCACCCGCATGCACGCACCTACACGGCGGTAGCGGCGGTGGACTCGGCAGGGCTCGGGCTACTGGACCCGGATCGGGCCGAGACGATGGTAGCGGCGTGGGGCGAGGTTCTCGCTTCCCTATGCACCGAGGACCAACCGGTCGCCCGGGTGCAGTTCGCCTCGCGCACCGTGCCGCAGACTGTCGGGGCGCTGCGTTCCTGGCACACCGACCACCTCGACCCCGCCGCGCCGCTCGCCTCCGTGATGGTGAACGAGGTGCTGCTGGCGGCGGCCGCGCCGGCCACGTGCCGCCGCCAGACCTGGCTGGCCATCTCGCTCGACGCGCGGCGCACCGCCACGGCAATCCGCGCGGCAGGCGGCGGCGAGACAGGAGCCTGCCGGGTGCTCGAGCAGCAGGTACGTGCACTGCGTCCGCTGCTGGCCGGGGCAGGCATCACAGTCACGCGCTGGCTCGATGCGCCGGAGCTCTCCGAGGTGATCCGGACCGGGTTCGACCCGCACGCGGCCGCCGGGCTCGATGCGCGCCGGGCCGAGGCGGACGACCAGATCGCCCACGGCGCGGAGCCGACGGTACCCGCTGGCCTGGACAAGTCTTTGGCGGGGCCGGCCGCAGCCGAGACCTCATGGTCCTCGTATCGGCACGACAGCGCTATCTCGGTGACCTACGCCATCCAGGCCTGGCCACTCTCCCCGGTATACGCCACTGCGCTCGCATCAATGCTGGCCGATGCCACGCACCGGCGCTCCTTCTCCTTCCTCATCGAGCCACTCGGGCCGCGCGCGGCGCAGAAGGCGGTGATGGTCGAGCGCACCAAGCGGGAAGTCGGCATCCGGCTGCGCGCACGCACTGGCCAGGCCGTCTCCGCCGCCGAGCACGTCGCGCTCGACAGGGCCGCCGCCCAAGACACCGAGCACGCCCACGGCTCCGGGCTCGCTCGATTCACCGGCTACCTCACCGTCACGGTCGACGAGCCCGACGAACTATCAGATGCCTGCGCTCAGGCTGAAGCCGGCGCGGCGCTGGTCGGAATCGAACTGCGGCGGATGTACGGGGCCCAGGACACCGGGTTCGCCATGACCCTGCCGGTCGGCCTGGGCCTTCCGGCGAAGCGGTGGTGAGCACGATGCACACACCGAAATCGCGGCGCCGCCAGCTCGCGGAAGCCACCAGCCTCCCGGCCATTCCGCTCGCGGACCTGCGCCCGCTCGCCCCAACCGCGAGCACCGCAGCAAGCACACGTAGCCAAACTGAGCGACGTCCAGCGACCAGCGCTCCGCGGCGCGGGATCAACCGCCCGTACGCCGGTCGGGCCGCCGTCGCCCCGCAGCCTCGAGTCTACCGGGCCGCGACCGCGCAGCTGGCCGGGCTCTACCCGTTCCTCTACGGCGGCGCCATCCCGGCGGTCGGCCCATACATCGGCACGAACCTGCTGACCGGCGCAGCGTTCTCCTGCCACCCGATCGCCTGGCTGAACCAGGGACTGATCACCAACCCCAACATGCTGATCACCGGCATCCCCGGCGCGGGAAAGTCCGCCCACATCAAAGCCCTGTCCCTCAGGCTGATGTCGTACGGAGTCAAGACCCTCGTGCTCGGCGACCTGAAGAACGAGTACAAGGAACTGGCGCAAGGACTCGGCGTCGAGCCGGTCCAGCTCGGCCCCGGCCTACCCTCCCGGCTCAACCCGCTCGACGCCGGTCCCCTGGGCGAAGAGCTGCCGAGTGACCCGGCCGAGTTGGACGAGCGCATGGCCGAGATCCACCGGCGACGCCTCACGCTGCTGAACGCACTGTTGGCCACCAAGCTCGACCGCCCGCTCTCCCCCACGGAGGAAGCAGCGGTCTCCCTCGCCATCCACGAGGTCACCGGGCAGGCCGACGCAGCCAGCACCCTGGTCGATCCGACACTGCCGCAGGTCTGGGCCGCACTGCGCGACCCGACCGACGACATGGCCCGCGAACTGCGGGTGCGCGGCGGCGATGCAGACGAGCTGCGCGACATGGTGCGCCCGGTCGCCGACGCCCTGCGCTCCATGATTCACGGTTCCCTCTCCGGCCTGTTCGACGGTCCGACCACCGTGGCCCTCGACTTCACCGCTCCGATCCAGACGGTGGACCTTTCCCGGCTCGACGGACGCGGGGACGAAACGATCGCCATGACACTCGCCTGCGTCTCATCCTGGGGCCAGGCCGCCATCGACGACCCGGCCGGCCCCGTCCGCCTGGTCGTACGAGACGAATTGTGGCGGGCCATGCGCATCCCCGCGATGGTCCGCAAGCTCGACGGCGACCTACGCCTCTCGCGCGCCACCGGCACAATTCAGATCCTTGCCACGCACAGGCTGGCGGACTTCGAGACCGTCGGCGCGGCCGGAAGCCCCGAAGCGGCAATCGCTGCGAACCTCATCGCCAGCTGCGACGTGCGCGTGTGCCTGGCCCAGGACGTCGCCCCGCTGGCGATGACCCGCGACGCGATCGGCCTGACCGGACCCGAATGCGCCCACATCGCCTCCTGGGGCGCGGCCCACATCGGCCAGGCCCTGTGGAAGGTCGGCCGCCACTACTCCGCCGCGGTCCGCCTGGAGCTGACCCCCGCCGAACTCGGCTGGTTCTACACCAACCAGCGAATGTCCGCC